>Ga0068714_10000971_pt1 | contig 46080 bp, 41 predicted proteins | sample MTBNYHSulfiMetaG_FD_62988 | JGI IMG/M metagenome (GOLD analysis project Ga0068714, IMG submission 62988) | Enrichment culture microbial communities from rom New York Harbor, USA that are MTBE-degrading - MTBE-NYH (New York Harbor Sulfidogenic)... | ecosystem: Environmental > Aquatic > Marine >... | reverse complement strand
GAGGCTCTTGTCATTGAATCAACGTATGGAGGCCATGACGATTTTCAACCGAGCCGGAAAGAGGCAACAGATAGATTAAAGGATATCATTCGTACATCGATGAAAAAGAAAGGGAAAGTCCTTGTTCCTGTGTTTGCTGTCGGGCGAAGCCAGGAGGTCATGATTGTCCTGGAAAGCCTTGTGAAGATGAAAGAAATCCCTGAGATTCCAGTCTATTTGGATGGGATGATCTGGGAGGCTACCGCGATTCACACCGCATACCCTGAATATTTGAACAACAAATTACGGACCCAGATTTTCCAGCAAGGCGATAATCCTTTACTTTCTGAGATTTTCAAACGAGTCGATAGTGGCGAAATGCGAGAGAAAATACTTACTGACAAGGACCCCTGTGTCGTGCTTGCCACCAGTGGTATGATGAATGGCGGGCCGGTCATGGAATACTTTAAAAACTGGTCCGGGGACAGTAAAAACACCTTGGTGTTCGTTGGGTACCAAGCGGAAGGGACAATCGGTCGGAGGATTCAACGAGGCGCAAAGGAAGTCCCTATGAATGTTGGAGGCAACATCGTTAGTCTGCCTGTAGAAATGAACGTAGAAACCTGTGATGGGTTCTCTGGGCATAGTGACAGACGGCAGCTCGTCGGGTTCATTAATAATATGTCACCTCGTCCTGAACGCGTCGTGTTTGGTCATGGTGAAGAATCAAAATGTGTGGATTTGTCATCAACGATCCATAAGCGACTGAACATGAACACCGCAGCTCCCTTTAACCTGGAGGCCATCAGGTTCGTTTAAAAAAAATCTCTCTTTTTTTTCAGAAATGACTGTACGGGTACCCCCTGAATGTGACAAAGGATGGAATCGGTTTTCTCCGTCCTATCTCGTATTAGCGATTTTTCATAAAGAATGAGGTTGCAGAAGTGTTGCTTGTTTTCGTCCTATGAGAAAGACCGCCAGATAGGTTGGTACCTCATGATCACCGTTTTCTAAGTGGAACTGTTGGTTCTTCATCTGGATATGTAGCGATTTTTGCAGTGTCATATGAACAGGATCCTCAGGTAATACGACTGCGTCTCGTAGGGGATCAAACTCTTTTAAATCGTCAACAGCGATTTTTACGACCTTTAAACCTGTTTTTCCGTGTAACGAGGATGGCAATCGAATGAGCCGTTTCACGTCACAGGTGACTGGTTCATCGGTCTCCCCAGCGGTGAGCGACACCGCAGTTTTTCGCAACGCGCTATTTAAGAAGAACTTACGGATGGTCTTGGACTGATCAAGTAACCCATTCTGTATCCGTCTCATCCGCTCCTCTGAAAGCTCTGTTACGAGGCGTTCTGCATCACGTGGACGAACCCCATATTCCTCTAATCTCTTCTGAGGGTCATCGCTTTTTTTTATCTCATGAACAAGCTCGATAATTCCTCGGCTGATTCTGCCTTTCCATCCATCTTGATCAGGTGTCGGCATCTTTAAACTTGTACCGCTGGCGAATGAATGACTCCCATACCGTTTCCTGCCGGTTGCTTCTTCATGGAAGATAAGAGAATCCTGCAGATCGCGTCCTGTGATGTAATCTACGATTTCTCGTCGTTCGTTACTGTCCAAATCAAGAACCGCAGGGTCTTTTACATGGCAATGATACCCTCTGCCTCCGCTGAAATACAGCTCTATATGCTTTTCTTTAAACCCAAAATCGCCAAGTAAAAACTCATCAATCAATTTGATAAACTCTTTTTTTACGGCTGCTAGCGACTCGACATACTCCATTTGCTCTGCATTTGGAAGATGATCTGAATCCAAATCAAAGATAAGTTCTGCCCCCATCCAGTTTTTCTCAATCATTTTAGGGGCAGCGGGATACTGGTAATAGGCAGATGAGTAATATGCATGCTGTGGTCCTCGTTCTGCGAGGAAATCCCAGAGTAATTCCCTTTTCTCAAACCCAAGGTGTCTTACCATGCCTTTTCCGCCAAAGAGGATAAAAGCAAATTCTCTACGTCCAAAGCGGTCAGGAAGCTCCATTTTATTTGATGCGTAATACGTTTGAAACGTGTGTTTCAGAAATTCCAATGATTTTTGAACTGCGTTTTCTTCTCCCATTGTAATCACAATATCATACGGCCGTATAATCTTTATCCAACGAAGAAGATAAAGCTTTATTACCAATAGATATTACCCTTTGGTATGGGTAGTATTATTGAAGATGAATTGTTCTCATCATCTGTCATTAAAGACCTTCATGCGCTTGATTTTGATTATGTCCCTAGTGAACTTCCTCATAGGACTGAGCAGCTGAAAAAACTTGCTTTGCTGTTTAAACCTCTTTTTGTCAATATCGCACAAAACGCGTGTATCCGGGGGCCGGTTGGAACCGGTAAAACCGCGATGACGAAATATTTCTGTCAGTCGCTTGTTCAGATCGCACGGAAACAAGGGAAGATACTCGAATACGTCCACATCAATTGTCGAAAACGGTCCACAAATGCCATGGTGCTTCTGGGTGTTTTGAATCATTTTGACTCCCGGTTTCCTGATAGAGGGTTCTCGGTGCAGGAGATGTTACAGGTTCTTCGTATGCAACTCCAGCGGAAAGAAGCCCAGCTCCTTCTTGTGCTTGATGAGGTTGATGCCTTGTTGAAGAAGGATGGATCAAATCTAATTTATGATCTTACCCGGTTTAATGATGAGACAATGAAAGCAGCAACTCCTGTCTCGGTCATTATGATTTCGCAGAAAGATGTTTTCATCGATCTAGAAGAGGCGGTTCTTAGCACGTTTAAACGAAGCAACGTCATCGTCTTAGAGAGATATACCCGTGATGAGCTGTATGATATTATACGACAACGGGTAGATCTTGCCTTTCATGCACATACCGTCCTTATGGAGAGTATTGAGCTTATCGCTGATATCGCAAGTGAATCAGGCGATGCACGATTTTCTATAGAACTTCTCTGGAAAGCAGGGCTGTATGCTGATGAGAAACATGCAAAGCAGGTGGCTCCAGAGCATGTTCGTGCCGCAAAAGCAGAAACCTATTCGGTTGTGACCGAAACAAAACTAAAGAACTTAGGCAAACACCAGTTGCTCACCCTCCTAGCCATCGCTAAAAGACTGCAGAAGGAAAATGTAGCGTACGCAAACACCGGTGAAGTGGAGAAAACATATGCGATCACCTGTGAGGAATATGAGGAGGAGGCACGAGCACATACCATGTTTTGGAATTATCTAAAGGAAATCGAACAAGCTGGGTTTATCAAAGTAAAACCCTCTGGGGCGGGTCAGGTTGGGAAATCTCAGCTCATTTCACTTCCTGATATCCCTGCTGCGGTGTTACGTGGTAAATTAGAGGAGCTTCTTACATAGATCGGTTAGTGGGCAGGTGATGCAGCGTGGGTTGTTTTTCCAGCAGTACTCCTTTGCGAGTTTTACCAAGAGAGCATGGAATTCTTTGAATATCGACACCATTGCCTTTTTTGAGGTGGTGATGCACAGTTTGTTTTCAAAGAAATGCTGAATATTCTCATATGAGCTGCAATCTACGGGAAGCGGAAATCGTTGACAGATTCGTTTTGTATATGAGTCAACGACAAAAACAGCATGGTTTCCGGCATATAAGAGAATCGAATCTGCTGTTTCTGGTCCTATCCCATGTAAAGAAAGCAACTCCTGACGAATTTCTAACGTGTCGTGTGAAAAAAATTTCTGCAAATCCCCTGCATATTTTTCTTCCATATACAACGTGAAGAGCTTGAGACGTTGTGCTTTTTGGTTGAAAAACCCTGAGGGTTGTATCATTGTTTTTAAGGTCCTGTCTTCTATACGGGCTATTGTCTGAATTGTCAAGGCTTTTTGTCTTTTAAGGTTATCGAGTGCTTTTTCCACATTGGTCCAGGCGGTGTTCTGGGTAAGGATGGCTCCGACGATGATTTCAAAACGGGGGTCGCTCTTTTGTTTATAGTGGTACTGTCTATCGATCGGCCACCAGTATTGCTGTCCAAACGTATCAAACAAAATGTCATAGAGAATCTTTGGTGAGGTCATCATAAAGGTTCCCTTGGGGAGACTTATAGGTTTTTTTCGACGATAGCAAGAACTTCTGCGGATTTCTTTGTAGCATGGTTCCAGAGTTCATCAAGCTGCGTCGACCGTTGTTGGACGTATGCGGTGTCCTTAATTGAACCGAGGTTTATCCGTACATTTAGGATAGCGGCTTGAACCCCTGCGTGTGCCATTACTGCTGAAACCGCTGCGTCGCTTATCGAATTTTTATTGCCTTTCTGCGCGGCAACACAGGCGATGTCAATAACTTGGGCACATTTTTGCGCTGTCTCCAATGGGACTTCCGCTGCATGTTTAAACGTGATTTGTAGGGCATTTTTTCTTTTCTCTTTTTGTTCATCTGTTTCTTTTGGCATTTTTACTGCTTTCATGACCTGGTTAAACGCTTCGGTGTCCTTGTCAATAAGATCCGTGAGTTCTTTTCGTAGGTTCTCGCTTTTTTCTAAGAGTTCTGTTATATCGTCCTGCACTGTTTCATAGCCTTGTTTTCCTCTGGTGAGATTGCTAACCATTGAAGAAAGTGCGGCACCTACTGCTCCTGATAATGCAGCGACACTTCCCCCACCTGGAGCTGGGCTGTTTGAAGCAAGTTCGTCTAGGAACAATCCTACTGTCTGGTGTACGAGTTTTGTCATAGGAATCACTTTTTTATTTCCAAGAGCCTTTTTTCCAAGACCTGATTTACGGTGAACTGTTCAAGACGGAGGTAGTGATTTGTGGTATCAACCAATGCTTCTAGAGGGAGTAATCCTATGATTTCGCTCCCGATGACGGCAACGCCGTGCCGCTCAGCTTCATTTTTAATGGTTTCAAACACGCGGAACATCGATGTTTTTTGATAGTTTGTCAGATTCATGGAGACTTGTACGATCCCTCGTTCTTTAATCTCAAATCCTTTCGCCTTGACGTATCGGAAACCCCCGCTGCTGTGTCGGACAGCTTTTGCTATTTCATCTGCTATTGTGATGTTGGATGTACCGAGGTTGACGTTAAAGGCGATGAGGAAGAATCGTGCCCCGACAGCGGTTGCGCCAGCGGTTGGATGGATTTTGTTTGGGCCATAGTCTGGTATTTTATCAGGGTTTTTTCCAATCTCTTCTTTGAGCCCCTCGTATTGACCTCGGCGGACGTCAGCGAGATTCCGCCGATTTTCTCTTTTGGCTGCTTCTTCATACAGGTAGCACGGCACGTTGGTCTTTTCAGAAAACTCTTTTGCAAACTCATTGGCAAGTTGGATGCATTCTGCCATGTCAACCTCTGATATAGGGATAAATGGGACAACGTCGATTGCTCCCATGCGCGGATGCTCCCCCTTGTGTTTGTTCATATCAATAAGCTCAACGCACTTCAGAGCGATTTCTAAGACAACCGCTTTGACTGCTTCAGGAGGGCCGATAAGGGTAACATCGGTGCGGTTATGATCAGCGTCAGGGGTAAAATCAAGTAACGTAACGTCTGTGTGTTTCATTATTAAGGTATGGATGGTGTCGATCGTCTGTTTATTTTTCCCTTCGCTAAAATTTGGTACGCATTCTATAAGTCGTGCCATACGCAGTTCACCGTAAACCTTAATGAAGAGTCATTCATTTAACTATTTGGGAACAATCTATGCAATCCGTCGACCTTCTTATCACTCAGGCAAGTGAACTGCTCACGTTAAAAGGGCCGAAAAAACCCCGGGTACAGCAGCAGATGAAGAACCTGGGGATTATCAAAAATGGGTCTGTCGCTATAAAAAATGGTCAGATTGTTGATGTCGGGAAAAATCTTCGCTACAAGGCAGACGCCATCATAGACGCCTCAGGAAAGCTAGTCATGCCTGGATTTGTGGACCCCCATACCCATGTGGTGTTTGCTGGGTCCCGTGAGTTTGAGCTGGATTTGAAGCTTGCTGGTGTTTCGTATCTAGAAATCCTGCGGCGTGGCGGTGGGATACAGCACACGGTCACCCAGACTCGCAAGGCTACGGCAGCGCAGCTGATGCAGCAAAGCAAGAAACGTCTTGATACCATGCTTTCGTATGGTACGACCTGCTGTGAAGCGAAAACCGGTTATGGACTGGATGTTCAAACAGAGATAAAGCTTCTGCAGGTCCAAAAAAAACTCCAAGAGACTCATCCTATAGATATCATTTCGACCTTTCTTGGTGCACATGCAGTTCCTTCAGATCAAAAAACAACTGACTATGTAGAAACCGTGATAAACGAGATGCTGCCGAAAACCAACGGCCTCGCACGGTTCTGCGACGTGTTTTGTGAGAAGGGTGTTTTTACTGTTGCACAGGCAAGGAAGATCCTTCAGGCGGGAAGGCAGTACGGTCTTGTCCCTAAAATTCATGCGGATGAGATTGTTCCCACTGGAGGAGCCTCTCTCGCTGCAGAGGTCAACGCAATCAGCGCTGATCATCTGCTATGTTCTTCTACAGCTGGTTTGCGGGCAATGGCACAACGCCAGGTAACCGGGGTGCTTCTCCCAGCAACACCGTTTTGTCTGATGATGCAACGCTATGCTCCAGCACGGACAATGATTAACTTGGGTGTTCCAGTAGCCGTGGCGACTGATTTAAATCCGAATTGTTGGACGGAAAATATGCAGCTCATCATTCAACTTGCATGTCTGGAAATGAAAATGACCCCTGCAGAAGCGATTACTGCAGCGACGTTTAACGCGGCGTGTGCGATAGGGATGCACAATAGTATCGGGAGTCTGGAGAAAGGGAAACAAGCAGATGTCCTTATCCTTGATTGCCCGAACCATCAGTTCCTTGCCTATCATTTTGGGGTTAATTTAATAGAAACAGTGATTAAAAAAGGCCAAATCCTCTAAAATTATCATTTTTTTCATAGTAAAAAAGATAATATAATACAACCCAATAATTATTCCCTAATAAATATATTAAAAACGTGGGGTCTGTGCGCTATCATGTTGGTAAAAACCATGCGTGTTTCATTCCTGATAGGGATATTCCTCTTCTCGGTAGTGCCACTGCAAATCTCTGCTGCAGGGGAGAGATGGTGGGATGATGCATGGTCGTTTCGCCAGGAAATCACTCTTGGTGTACAGACAGAAGAAGACCATGCACAGTATCAGCCTGTTGATCTCTCACTTCGATTTGATTCCCCCTGTTGGGCGGTGAGCGAAACAACGCATTCTATTCGTGTTATATGTCACACGAAGAACAATGACGTAGAGCTTGAATCCCAGCTTTATGAGCTTGTGCGTTCTGATGACGCTCATATCGTTTCTTGTAACCTTGCGTTTCTCATCCCTCCAGAAGCAGATGGGACTGAGCGGTATTTTATCTACTATGATGAATCACCAACCCCCCCTCCGGAATACATCGACCATGTGTCTATTAAGGATTTGTCCTATTATTATGAACCGATTCCTGGGTACCCCTTGGAATCTCATTTTTATCAAATTTCTCAGCATGATTCCATCCGCTATGTGATTGCACAAGAGGGGAAATTCTTATGGTATACGACCTCACAATGTGTGACAAAACTAAAAGAAGGTTCTTATGAGGTAGCACCTAACAATGGAGTAGCAATCGCATCCTTTGAATTTGTCTATTATTATGCTGAGGAGATGTGGCAGTATTCCTCCACAAGCCAGGAATTATTCTTCAAAGAAATCCTCTGCGATGGAAACCTGATGGTTTCCTGCAAGATTGTCAGCAGATCCACCGATGGAACCCTGCAGACTACTGCGGTGTATAAGTATTTCTATTGTCCAACATCCTTGGAGCGAATCCAGGTGCATGTGGTTCATGAAGCATTGGAGGAATGCCACGTCTATGAAACATCAAACACCGATGGCACCTATGCGTCATTACAGTGCGGTGGGATACAAAGTGCGTCTATTGCGGACCTGAACTTCGGTACAATTTTCCCATATTTCCATTTGTATTCTGAGCGTGATACGATAGAAGAATATCGAGTAGATCTCAATCCGGAATCGACTCAGAAGGATCCAGTAATCTGGCTTCTTACAACATCAGATGATGTCGATATGGGAACGAATGCATGGGTCTCGTTTGATGAAGGGGGAACTGGGACAGTCCATGCCTTAATCTTTGGTTCTACGTCTGTAGTGAAATCAGGGGAAGATGAACGTGATGGAATACAATTAAAGGCATACGAGTCAAAATACCCTCACCTCCCTGGTTTGGACTATACGATTGCTGCGGTTGAATGCAGTCGTAACGCATATGAAAAAAATATTGCAGGGAAAGATATGGTGATCCCCAAAGGGTTTGTTGCTGAATACGACGCTGAGTTTATCTCTTCCCCCCATGGGGGCTATCCGTTAGTTGAGAAGGAGGCGCAGATGTTCCAGACACTTGTACCGATGAAACCGTCGGTACGTACGGATGGTCCATCAGGAGATGCCATTACGACAGAGCATGTTTCGCTTACTGTCTTTGTTCATCATGTACCATCGTTTCCGTTTGGCTCTGTTTTTTCTGCAGTCACCGGGCGTCGTTTTCCGTATGTTACTGTCGAGGTCCATCGTGATGCGAGAATGCTGTGTGCTGGCACAGCAGGTCGTCTTCCCTTAAAAGGGTCCATGTCATCAGAGGAAGGTTCGTCCCTGAAAGATGCATTGGTAGCAACCATTCGTATGGTTGATTTTCGTAATTTCTCCTTGTTTAAACGATTTTACTTTGAGCACCTCGAGCCCGATCGCTATGTTATAAAAGTTTTTAAGGATAACCCGCGGTTGGGCAACCAACGACGTTTTATCGGTTCTACGGTGGTTGACCTTACAAAGAATTCCTCTGTTCATGTGGTTGGTCAACCACAAGGCTCATGTGAAGTGTCTGTTGTTGATCAGCAAGGCGCTGGTATCACTGACGTGCAAGTCGTTCTTTTACAGCAAGGCATGGTCATTACTCAAAATAATACGAATGCCGATGGATTTGCACGTCTCGTCGCTCCATGTAACCGGAAGGAATCATACCAGTTGGTCATTCTCTATCGTGGTTTTGAGGTTGCTAATGAATCCATTCGATTTCGGTATAGTCGTTTCGTGATTCCTTTTAAAAAATCTGTAGAACTTACACAGTACGACTGGAAGGTTACACTGGTTGATCTTTGGGGGTTGCCTCCTGAAATCCATGTAATTCCGCGATTGACGAGTACCGCGATGCAGATGCCAACCGTGTTAATATCTGAGAAAAACAATGATACTTCCTATCAGTTCACGAACTTGATCGTTGCGACATACCTTCTGCAGATTCAGTATAAGTCTTTCAGTGTTGAAAAAGAAATCCGGATCCCTTCACCTGATGGTTCATTTGTATTTCCTGCGGAATTTCCTGTATCGTTTCATGTGTTTGATACAAGGGGTATTGCATTAAACGGTGCGGCCATTCAGATGTGTCGTGGGGGGATGACCGAAGAACAAAATCTGAAGGGTTCCTTCGGTGCAGTTTCAGTTCCCCCGGGTCTTTATCTGGTAAAAGTGCTTTCTCATGGAACCGTTATCTGTCAGCGGTCGGTACGGGTGGTAGGTGAACGCAGTGTTGACTTGGTAACGAATCAGGAACCGGTGTTTCCATTTGTCATCATAGTCTTTTTCTGTGTTTTTGTTGTTCTCGGATTTATATTTGGATTTGTGAGGAGAAAACCGTTGTATTTTCTTTTTGCGTTCATCGCCTGCTTTCTAGCAATTTCTCTTGTTTTACCCTGGTGGTCGTTGAAGGGTGCTTCGTTAGACATTCAGACCTCTTCAACCTTGTTTTTGGTGCCATTAAACGTTGTTACCTCCACTACAACTTCTGAGATTATTGCAGGGGAGCTGACAGTTCTCCCAGAGATTTTTTCGGTTGTTATGATGATGATCCCAATTCTTACCATCATCATCAGCATCCTTGTTCTTTTCGTGTTTGTTTTAGATCGTACAGATAAAATACAATGGCAGCTTTTTTTCTTGATTGGTGCCGTAGGTCTTCTTGTATGCTCCCTAGTGTTGTTTATCGGTGCTATGTCTGCTTTTACAGAAGCTGGTGTCGGCAGTTTTATGGGGCAAGGGATACTTCCGGTGTCGATACCTGGTGAAGAATTCATTGAACCTACGTTATGTCATTGGGGACCAGGGATTGGTTTTTGGTTGTATGTGCTATCTGGTATCATTCTGATTTCTTCTCTTCTTGTAGTGTCGTATCAAAAGATGAAAACAAGATAGATGGTTATTTCAGGCTGCGCAGCTGCTTTTCCTGTTCCTTTCGAATCCTTGCCAGTGTTTTTTCCAAACTGGTCTCATCCACTGACCCAACTGGTGGTGTCTGCTCTTTTTTTTGCCGTCCCCTGGGTTTTTTTCGTTCGATAGGAGTTTTTTTCATTTGTTTTTCTTTCTGTTTCTTCTGTGGTTTTACCACTGCCTTAAGCGACCGCGCTATCGCCTTCAAGAGTGTCGAAAAAATCTTTTTCCGCGGTGCTTTCGCTGGTTTCTTGCGGCTCAGCGGTCTTTCATTCTTATACCAGAGCAACGCGGATGTATACTCATCCTGCATCATGAGCCGTTCTTGTTCATATGCCTCTCTATCGGTTCGTTTCAGCTCCCGGAGGTGTTGTTGTTCCTCAGGGATCTTCCAGGGTTTCTCTGGTTTTCCTCTGGTTTTGCTGCCAAAGATCCTCTGCCGCCATCGTATCAGCAGAAGGACAATGACGATAAGGAGGGCCAGGACGGCAAGCACATAGACGCTGTTCTCTTCAGAGACATAGACCCCCTGTGTTTCAAGAAAGATGCGTTGGGACGCAATGATGCTGTCTGGTTGGTCGGCAGAGTACGTCTCAATGATCAGGGAATGAAGTGTTCCGGTGTCAAGTATGTGTGCGGGGACTGCCACGCCGATCAACGCCTGTCCTTGTTCTCCGGGTCGGAGTGTGACTGTGGTGTTGTCTGTTAAGAGCAGCGGATAGCCGTATTCGGTTCGTATCTGGAATTTGAAGGTGTCGTTGTAGTTGCCGTGATTCTCGATGAGTACTGGGATGGAGGTGATCTGGTTCGGGGAGAGTCTGGATGGGGGTAACGCCTGGATTTTCGCTGCATGGAAGGGTTTGACCGTGACAAGGACGTCGACAGTATACATATCGGTAAGAGTTTGTCCACTCATTTTACCAAACCCCCCTGTCACTGCTCCAAAAAACCACATAAGTGGAGCTGTGGGACTAAATGGTTTGTATTTATCGCCCCCGGGCCAATATGATTTATTTTCTGGCCACCAGAGGTTTTTCATCGCCCACGTGTCATGAATGGTAATCCGAATGATCGTATTTTGGATAGGTTCATCAGCCATAGGTGGTGAGGTCAATGAGATGGTGGCATTGGTAACTAACATAGGTGTTGCTTTTAACGACACGGTTGGCGGATTAAAATTGATAAACCAGACACCACCTGGGTTTCCACCAAGGACCTCGGCGTCAAAGCGTAAAAAACGATCAGCAAAGAAGAACCAGTCCTCTACTGGAGCAAATTCACCGGTTTCTAGGTCATAGTTTCCCACCTGGAAAACCACTTTTTCATTAATCCCTATAGTGATATTTGGAGGATTTGCTTTAAACCCCTCATTAAAAGCAAGTTTTGGTATGATGAAACCGTATAACAATCCTAATAAATTTATTATAGGGAACGGTCTTAAATCTTTTAACTCTATTTTTGCTTCTGCAGTCTCTACCTGTTGTACAGTTAATGGACATAGAATGAGAACAATAAGAATGAAACTTGCACATTTATGGTATTTTATAGGATGTTCCCCCTCTGGTCTTTTCGGATGATAAGATATGGATTCGTTATTTTTTTCTTTTTCTGAAGTAACTCATTAGAAGAAATGCTACTGCTAACGAACCGATAAATGCGATTGCTTCAAACCCTGGGGTTGAAAACCCTCTGCTTTGTACGAGAAACGACTCATAGTAAATCTCTCCTTTTTTCGATGGATCATCTGCTTTGACGGGTTGCATCGAGATTCTGATGGTCTGTTCATCGTAATGGTATCCAAATCCCTTTGGTGGTTTTATCACAAGATACGCTGTCCCTGTCGACCCTTGGCCTTCCTCTAACGTGAGTTGAGAGGTGATGACTGCGTTCCACCCTTCCGGTATGCTTACGACATTTAAGAGCACAAGGGTTCTTGCGTTCCCTAGATTCTCTATCTGGACGGGGAACACGGCAGTATCCATCGGTCCGATTTCCTTTGAATTGGTCTCAGGTAATGAAGGTTTTATCAACGGCTTATAGTCTGGTAAAAAGCTCAAGGTGAACGTATTTTCAAATCCTTCAATGACCCGAAACGCTCGTTGTGCGGTCGCTTTTATTTTGATATACCCCAGTCCAAATGCAGGTGCGTCATCCGCTACTTGCATTGATAATTTCGTATAGACGTGTTGTACTTTATCGGGTTGAAGAGTTACTGATAATGTCCCTTGTGCGATATTTGCAGTACACCATGTTGGTGTTTCAACGACCTCTACGCTAATCACAATAGGGACCCCTGTGAGAGCTATAAGCAGACCTTTGCCAAACGCTCCTTTTGTGACGGTATGTGAAATATCTAAAGTTAATGTTCGTAACTCTCCACGGGGGACAATAGGCTGATCAGTCTCATTTCCCCAATCGACATTTAATAAACTCTGAAGATTAAATATGATTCCAGCTGATGTGGTGGGGAACGCCGCAACAATCACACTCACAAGTACTATTCCGGTGATGAAACTTGCTTTGACCGCTTTGAATTTTTTTGTCATTATTCCACCATTATTCCTGTTTTTGCACATATTACTTCTTTTCTGAGTATTTAAATATTGTTGTACACTTCTTACTCGAAGAAGACGTAGTATGTACATGTTAATATATAACTTACTTGATATAAAAATATTTGCATGCAAGGGCACTTTTTGTTGACTTAAAAAGTAAAATGAGGAGGTAACAAACACGATTTCTCTCTTCTACCCCGTGAAGAACAACCTGTTTTATTCGATCATGTCGATTTGCTGTTCGTCTTCTTGTGCTTTCTTCGTCTTATCTGGTTTTTTCTCTTTCTTTGTTGCGACTTTTCCAGGGAAGTTAGAGAGTATAATGATATCCCCAACAGCGTTGACCCAACGGTATGGAACTGCAACATCGACGCTCCCTTCCACCAATGCGGGATTCGTATTGGTGACAAGTAAGCTTCCAACTCTCTTTTCATCCAACTCTAAAAACACGTTTTTGACATGACCAACATAGACACCTTCACGAGTATAGACAGGTAGTTTCAGAAAAGAGGTGACCTCTTCCGGCTTCCAAGTGTCTTTTTGCATCATGTAATCAAAATACATTTACCTATATTAAAATGTGATGGTTTTTATACCCTTGATTTCGGATATTATAGTTTTTTTACGATGAATAACTTTATCATGAGAATAAAAAGCAGGATATAGCCGACGAGAAGAAGAAGAGCAGAGACCATCCATCCTCCTAAATAGATAAAAATCACCGAGATGGTGCAGAGAAAAAAAATTACGCTCACAGAGATCCTTAGTTTCATCAACGCATTCAACTGCTGGAACTTAGAAATCTGAAAAATGCTTCTTTCATTCTGGATATTTACAACGTTCTCTTCTTTGGGACGAAGGTTTGTACTCTGTTTTGTTTCTTGATTTTTATCCTTCGTAATCCTTTTCAGAATCTTCACTTTCATTATTTTCACACAAGTTTACTATATATCTCCAGTTATAAAAATATTGTTATGCATGTTTTCTTAGAAAACGGTGACTCCATGATATCTTAGATCCACTGCTAAGGACCAGGGATAAAAGAAACTGTAAAGGTGTTTTCATACCCATGAATGAGAGGTATTATATTGAATGGTCCTTTTCTATCGTCTACGCTGCCACGGATTTTCACCCATCCAAGCGTATAATTCGTTGGAGCATCTTCATCGAGATGGATAAATAATTGTGATCGTTCGTTTACTTCTTGGTCCGGTGTAATGATGCCTGTGATGTTTGCAGGATTTATCCAAGCGGTACACCAATCAGGCTTATCTTCGATGGACAGCTGAATAATGAATGATCCGCCTTCTAGAAGCTGTAGAAGTCTTTTTCCAAACGCACCACGAGCGATCATATAGGATATCGTGAGATTGACTTCACGTGTTTCCCCTGGTGAAATCGGTTGAGCTGTTTCATTTCCCCATCGAATATTCAGGACAAATTGGAAATTAAAAAAGCATTGTGGATGATACTTGCTCTGGGACTGTGCTATTACTGGCGGACCATTGGTAAAGAGTATGACTATCGTCATAAATAAGACAAAATAAGTTTTGACTCTTGTCGCCCTCATACATTTTCCTCCATAGATATATTGACCTAGGTTATATTATAATTTTTCCCTAGCACCTCTCTCTCTCTCTCTCTCTCTCTCTCGATAAAATTTGAAGGAAAACTACGCGAATTACATTCTCCGGACATCACTCGTTACTCTTGTCCCTGCTTGAAAAAAAGAAAAAAATCGGTGTCTTAACGAATTTTTAACCACAGTATCTTTTTTAACTGCCATTTCTTATCCCATGCAATGGTCTCTCTTGATCCCTCAAAAAGACAGAAAATATTCGATGAACTCTTACGCTTTCAACAGCGTGATTTCTGTTTCTCTAGTGGTCATATCCTTGGTTCCATGTGTACGGTACCGCATCCAATCGCCAGAGACGCGTATATACAATTTTTAGAAACAAATCTTGGTGACCCTGAGCTTTGCCCAGGGACAAAAGAAATCGAATCCCGATTTATCGCTTTCATCTCAACGCTTCTCTCTGCTCCAGTAACATCGGTCGGACAGATTGTCAGTGGAGGAACGGAAGGTAATATCACTGCGATGTGGATAGCAAAACAGCTCTCGGGAAAACGGGAGGTACTTGTGCCGCAAAGCGCCCATTTCTCGTTTCAAAAAATCGCATCCCTTATGGATATTAAATTAATTGAAATCCCTCTTACGAAAGACTATGTCATAGACATCGCACAATTGAAAAAGAACATCAGCAAAAACACTGCTGCCGTTGTCGGTCTTGCTGGCTCAACTGAACTTGGAACCATCGATCCAATCCCGGAACTTAGTGACATCTGTTTCCGTGAGCAGCTTTTTTTACATGTTGACGCTGCGTTTGGCGGCTTTGTAGTCCCGTTCCTTAAAGACCTCAACTATTCGGTGCCTGATTTCGATTTTCGTCTTGCAGGGGTCTCTACGATTTCAATCGACTCACATAAGATGGGGTATTCTACTATTCCGCTTGGGACATTGATGATTCGAAACAAGGACTGGCTTGAGAGCATCAGTGTGGAATCTCCCTACATCAGTAGTGAGAAACAAGCCGGGATTCTTGGGACACGGTCTGGCGCCCCGGTTGCTGCTGCGTATGCGGTCGCACGTTACTTAGGAAAAGAAGGGTATAAAAACATGGTCCGATCCTGCATGGAGGTCACAAAATACACTAGGAAAAACATCACGGCGCTTGGACTTAGTCTTGTGATGGAACCGACCATGAATGTGCTTGGTGTAAAACTACGCAAACCTGGGCGTGTTGTAAAAAGGCTCTCTGAACAGGGTTGGCGGGTGAACAGGGTGGAACGTCTTTCTTGTATACGGTTGGTTCTCATGCCGCAAATCACAAAAGAGATTATCGATGAATTCATTCCTGTTCTTAAAAAAACATGTGAAGAGGTTGGAGAACTATGAGGTTGAAGCAGTTGGAGAAATCACTCTATGAGGCACCTATAGTGAAAAAAGGTGAATATGATTATGTGGTTCATCCGATCACGGATGGAATCCCTTTTATCACACCAGAGCTCCTCAAAGAGGTTTCCCTTGAGATGAAGAAACACATTAAAAAATGTGGCGAACTTGACCGTATTGTAACTATGGAGGCGATGGGAATACCGCTTGCGTCTGCGTTATCACTTGATTTAGGGATACCATTTACTATTATCCGCAAACGGGAATACGGGCTGCCTGGAGAAGTTTCTGTTCAGCAGGTGACCGGGTATTCAAAGTCTAAATTGTATATTAATGGATTAGAAAAAGGAGACTCCATTGTTATCGTCGATGATGTTTTAAGCACAGGTGGAACATTACGAGCAGTGCTATCAGTTTTCAAGACCATGAACGTGGATGTAAAGGCAGTGTGTATCGCAATTAATAAAGGAACGCATATCGAGGAAATTAGCAAAGAGTTTACGGTTCCTATCATTTCAATTGTTACCATTGATGTAGTCAACGGAAAAGTCATTATTGAGCCATAATACTATAGTTCATATAGTTGAATTGTATATGGAGCATGATTGAAATGACCGAAAAAATCCCACAACATATGCATTGTCAGATTTGCGGGAAGGCAATCCCTGTTTCAGACACAGAAACGATGTGCTCTGATGAATGTAAACAACGATACCAAACCCTTACTAAAAGAAGAAAAATGTGGGTGTATATCATGTACGCGTTGATTTTCGTCATGATTGCAGTGTTATTTATCGCACCGTTATTAGGATAATAACCTATTTTTTCTTTTAAAAAAAACAAACCAGAGAATCCTAATTATTCGCTAAGCTCTTCCTGAAGATCGATGACCATTTCCGTAAGGACGTCCTCGAAGATCTGATGGCGGTACTCTTTTACTGAACCGTTCGCAAGATGCGCTCGTGCGACGAAATCTCTCCCATCTTTCAGGATTTCAATGTGGCAGACTGTCTCCATGCTTGTCCCGTCCTGTTTTACTCCGGTATCCATCAATGATATTTATATGTTTTGTGCGCAAGGTTAATGTGGTTCCGTTTCATGTCAACGTTGGGACGTGGTTTTGTGAATACAATACGAAACGCTGTGGTCGCAGGCCAATTTTATCCAGGAAATGAAAAAACCCTTCGACAACAAATCGAGCAGTGTTTTTTAGACAAACGGGGATTTGGATCAATCCCTGCTGTAAAAAAAGAGCACGATGTCCTGAAGGGGCTGGTGGTCCCCCATGCAGGATTTATCTACTCAGGGGCGATTGCGTCGCATGCGTACGGCCGTCTTGCACAGCAGGGGTTTGCTGAAACGTTCATTGTCCTAGGGCCAAATCACACAGGGATGGGCTCTGGGGTCTCGGTAATGACCAAAGGTTCTTGGAAAACACCCTTGGGAGTTGTAGACCTTGATGAGGCTCTTGCGCAGAGTCTTGCGACTGGTATCATCGATCAGGATGCCTCTGCGCACACCTATGAACATAGTATTGAGGTTCAGCTGCCGTTCTTGCAGTATATTGCACAGGGTAAGAGGTTTTGTTTTGTCCCAATTTGTATGATGATGCAGGATTACGAAACCGTCCAAGAAGTCGGGGAGATCATCGCAACAGCGGTCCAGCGATCAGCAAAGAAAATCATTCTTATCGCAAGCAGTGATTTTTCTCACGCTGGGTTTAACTATCAAAGTCAACCACCAAAAGGGTTGCGCGTCGATGAGTATGCAACAAAACAAGATGCGCTTGCCATAAAGGAGATACTTTCGCTAGAACCAAGACAACTTATTCGCACTGTTGAGATGCACAATATCACAATGTGTGGTTTTGGTCCGGTCGCTGCAATGCTTGTTGCGGCAAAAAAACTTGGGGCGCGCACAGCAGAACTGTTAAAATATGGGACCTCGTATGAGGTCCATCCTGATTCATCTTGTGTCGGGTATGGAGCAATCGTCGTTTCGTAGGTGGAAAACAGTGAAAAAACAACCGGTCCGGGACATCTCGTTTAAGAAACACATGACGACAAACCAGTTGATCAAAGAATTATACAACTCTGGTGGGTTTACTGCAAAAAAGGTCGCAGACGGTGTCGACATTATAGAACAGATGATAAACGAGAAGGATTGCGTGAAGTTCTTGTCGTTTCCCGCCTGCATCATCTCGACGGGGACACGAGGAATCATCAGAGAATTACTTCGAAAAAAACTTTTTGATGTCGTCGTCACCACCGCAGGAACCCTCGATCATGATCTGGCACGGGTCTGGAAAGACTATTACCATGGTTCGTTTGCAGCTGATGATAAAACGCTTCATCAGAAAGGGATTAATCGTCTAGGAAACATCTTCATTCCGCTTGAGTGCTATGGAACGATTCTTGAAAAAAAACTGCAGCCAATCTTTGATAAATTATATGGGATAAAACAAAAATGGTCCACCCGGGATCTTATCTGGGAATGTGGGAAACGCCTTGAGAAAGAAAAGAACGGAAAGGAATCGATTCTCTATTGGGTGTGGAAAAACAAGATCCCTGTTTTCGTTCCAGGGATTACTGACGGGGCGTTTGGCTCTCAGCTTTGGATGTACTATCAGGAACATCGGGACTTCACCATCGATTTGTTTAAGGATGAGCAAGACCTTTCAGATATTGTCTTTGGCGCAAAAAAAACTGGTGCGCTTATCATCGGAGGCGGGATATCGAAGCATCATGTCATCTGGTGGAACCAGTTTTGTAGTGGACTGTCACATGCGGTCTACATAACAACAGCGGTGGAGCATGACGGTAGCCTCTCCGGTGCACAGACTCGGGAAGCAATCTCGTGGGGGAAAATAGCAGAAAAAGCAAATAATGTCACCATCGAAGGAGATGCGACAGTATTGCTTCCGTTGATGGTTTGTGCGTTGCTTGATAGGCTATAAATCAAGGATTATCGTTGTGCATATGCGGGTCTTTTTTTCTCAAGAACACGGTCAAGGATTTCTGATTCATCCGCCTCGCGGATGAGTTCCTCTGAATTGTTTTCTTTAAGATCGGAGTCGTCGAGTGAGTCCTGCCGTTGATGTCTGCGTTTGGAAAACAGTCCGAATGCTTCATTGATAAAATCCAGTTCCTCGTTGGTAGGACACCAGGAAATCGCGTTTTTATTGACAAAAAAGTTTGGTGCGTTTTGGTCAAACTGTATGTTTAATACAATCTCTCCTGATGTACTGTCCTTGCCAAGTTGGAGTGAAACATATATATTTTCTTGTTTTTTCATTACGTTCCCATCCTCGCTATATGACCGATAAGCTGTAGCAGGATTTATATTTTTCTTTTCGAACAAGTAAAAAAATCGATTGTCCGTACACTTGGCGAGATAGTAAACAGTATAAATTTTTTTCCAGAAGAAAAAATGGGAGAAAGTATTTTGTGTTGCCTCGTTATTCTTTTTTTGCGACTTCTTTTACAAGACTGTTTTTCTCTGCTGAGGATGCAAGGAATTTCAGAATAAGTTCCTTCTGTTGTTGAGTTAATGTCATTGGTTCACCTTTACAAACTGAAATAATCAAGGATTTCGAAGAACTCTTTTTTAATGATATATCCTTGATTGGTCTTCTTTATCAAATCGTGTTTAAGGCAGAACTCAATAACCTCATTTTGTTTGTTTAGTTCATACACCATCTCTGTTTCACCTTTTTTTTTTAATAAAAGAGCAACCGCTCTCTTATTATGTCACATGTTGCCAATGAACATATATAAAGGTACCTTGGAAAAATACCAAAATGAAAAAGAACCCAAAAACAAACCTCTTGGAGGCCCTCTCTACTAGAACCATTAAGGTTATATCAAAAAACCAGTTCCCTTTTATGTCGTTATGAAAAGAACTTCCAACACAACCGTTCTTCTTTCCAAGGCTCTTGTCTATGTGAATGTTTTCTGTATCCTACTAACGCTCCATTTGCTTTCTGCAACCTTTGGATTTGTTCTTTCTTCTCTTTTTCATCTCATCGCCGCCTACCTCATCCTTGCAGTAACTTTCCTTTCTATTCCACTACGACACACGTTTTATGCTCTTATGAAGAAAAACCCACAGCAGAGGAAACTAATAGGAGGACTACTCCTCATTCTTGGTGGATTTCTTCTTCTCACTCTCTCTCGATCCCCTCTCCTCTGGCTCTGCAGCCTCCCTGTGATTCTTTCTGGGCTTCACCTTTGCCTTGAGGCGCTTAATCGAAGGAGAAGAGAACTGTATCTTCTCACCGTTGCCTCCTTTGCATACGCACTTGTGTTCCTCCTCCTCCAAACCATTCCTTATTTGTGGTCCATGTACCAACAAAGCTCCCTGTTCGTCTCTCATGGTATTGGTATGCTTACAGGAACCCCGTTATTGCTTGGACCTACAACAAGTGGACTAGGAATTGTCCTTGTGACGATTGTGTTTCTCATCAGTGCTTGTTGTCTCACACCACTGAAAACAAAAAAAGCAATCTGTTGGAGTGGTCTGTGCATTGGAGGATTAATGCTCCTATGGCTCTTTTACCTACTTTTCCTTAGTCGAATCTCATATACCTCTGGTGAAGCGGTACATCTCCATCCTGTATTCTTCCTCTTTTGCCTTATCCCCGTCTTTGCGATGCTCTACAAAGACCGAGACAACAAACCAACAATAGATATGATGATACCTCAACAAAACCATCTGAAGCGATTTTTCAAAAACGGAGCGGTCTGGGCGGCTGTCTTCTTGCTTCTTTCGACAATACTATTGACTCTCTTTATACATGGGGGAGCGCCACCAGATTATTCGGAAACAGTTGTTTTTTATGCAAATCATATGGTTGGAACTTGGGATGTCCCGCAATACGGTACATACGGCAAGGATGCAGTTGGGATGTTTGGTCTTTGGCCGGTGTATTTGACGACATTAGGGTATAAAACAGAATTGGTCGTAACCAATAAAACGAAATTTTTAAATTCCACACAACCCCATAGTCAGAACATCACGGCCTACCTAAATCTCACAGACTATTCAACCATCATTGAAACAGAAAACATCACAAACACAGTACTGGATGGAGCTGCTGTTTTTGTCGTGTCCAATCTAAATGTCCCATTTTCAAGAGAGGAACAAATACTCATCTGGGAATACGTCCGTACCGGTGGCTCGCTTCTTGTCATAGGAGATCATACAAATGTTGGCGGCATTCAAGATCCGTTAAATGACCTACTTGAACCGGTTGGAATCAGATATCGTTTCGATGCGGCACTACCTCTAGATGAAACATTCAAATGGCTCACCTGCACCCATCTTCTCCATCATCCCATCACTGCTCTATTGGACAATATTGATGAACTCCAGTACGGCATCGGAGCGTCACTAGATATTTCCTCCCCTGCGTTTCCCATCATCATCGGGGATTCTGCTCTCTCCGACAACGGTAACTATTCAAACGAAGACATCGCCTACCTTGGTGATTATGAATACAACAAAGGAGAACACCTTGGGGACATCATCCTTGTCGCAGGGGCGTATTATGGTAACGGAAAGGTGCTTGTGTTTGGTGATACGTCCACATTTCAAAACCCTGCGCTGCCGTTTTCGTATTCCTTTATCCAACGTACATTTTCCTGGTTAAACAGTCAACAGACCACGGAAACAACTACGCTTCAACTAGGAAGTTCCTTGATATTGCTGCTCGGTGCTGTACTCGTCTATCGCTTTTTTACGATTAAAAAGATTTTCTTTGCACTATTTCCTGTTCTTGTATGCATCTCATTGCTCCTTTCAATGGCGATAAACCCCATGTTGCTTCATGCCAACGATGATGCGCTATCCGGAAATCTCATCTGTATCGATGCCTCCCATGGTGAACGGTTCAGCCTCGGATCGTTTACCGATGAATCCATCAATGGCCTCATCGTCAACCTCCATCGAAACAACCTTCTCCCGATTATCCTTAGGCAGTTCTCCAAAGAAAAGATCCTAAAAAGCAAGCTGCTGATTTTCAATGCACCAACCCAGCCATTCACACCAGAAGAAGTGGTCTTTTTACAATCATATATGGACGATGGTGGAATCGTCATTATTGCCACCGGCTATGATGATAAAGATGCGTCGATGCCTCTTTTGAAATCATTCGATGTCGACATCGAACAAACACCCCTTGGCCCGGTCCCCTATGTTGAAGAGAATCTAACGTTTTATCAAAATGAACCACGGTTTGTTGATAGTTGGCCTGTGTCATTTCAAGAAAATCAAGCGGTCTCGTTCTACAACTTCACCTGGGGGAACCTCACGTTCCATCTTGTTGTCTTTATAAAACAGGGTACCGGTGGCCTACTTGTTATAAGTGATAGCCGTTTTTTACTTGATAGGAACGTTGAATCTTTTTACGACTACTGGCCAGGCAACATTCTTTTCTTAAAATATCTTCTCGATGAGTTACTGATAAAGGGAGAATCACTATGAAATGGTTCCTTTGGCTTGGAATATTTTTTCTTTCAGCGAGTTGGTTGTTTTTTATCCCTCAATTTACACTGCCGGACCTTTTCGTCGGGACGGTCTTGGTGATTCTTGGGACATTGTGTATGATTGGTGGTGTTTCATGGTACCGACCAATGCCCCTGGATATCAAGTACGTGTTACTACTCGTTGCCTTAATCCCTGCACTTATCAGCATCCCCTTTCCCTACAACCTTGGACCAATGGTCCTAACCATTGGATTTTTATGTGTTATTCTGCTTTTAAAACAAAAAAACACACACATGATTCCCGTTGGAATTCTGCTCTCTGGAGTGATTCTTCTTTTTCAAACCGCAGTTTTTCCCTTCTATATGTCCTTTGTCTCGCAAGGGCATCGTCTTGATCTGCTCTCACCGGTGATTTCTCCTGTGGCAAACCTGCTGGGACTGCACACATCGACAACTACGGGTCTTCTGTTTGTCCAAACGGTTCAACAGACCTATGCGATAAGTATTACCTGGGAAAAACTTGGTTGCTATCTTTGCCTGAACATGTTTCTTGGAGCACTGATTCTTTTTGTATTATTCTCTGGTAGGAAAAAAATCCTGGAGCATGCGATACTCTTTCTGCTTACAACTGCTGTTTATACTATCTTACGGTTTGTTGGGATGCTCTCGGTGTTTCTCGCAACAACAGATCTTTCTGTTTTCTGGAATCCTTTCTACATGACCATAAGTTTTCTTCCGCTCACGCTATTGCTCATCAAACTTCTTCCTCTTAGAGAGGACAGCGAGCAAATCATGCCGATTCCATCGCTTCGTTTAACAAAAAGACACCTGCTTGCTTTGTTGATGATGTTCCTTCTTGTTTCTTCTTTTACAGGAACCATTCTCTATCAAGACCCGGGATTGATGAAAAATGGTCGCGTGCTTATCGATGAATACCATAGTCAATGGGAAGATACTCTAAGACCACTTGATACAAAATGGTACGGTCTGCTCTCGACCTATAATTACTATTCATGGGCGCAATGGATAAGTCACTACTACACCGTTACAAAAAACACGGATAGTGCCCTAACAAGTGAACTGTTTGACAACTATGATATACTCATCCTTAAATGTCCTACAGAAAGTTACACGATGCAGGAGATTCAATCCATTAAACAGTTTGTTGACAACGGCGGTGGTTTGTATCTTATCGGTGATCACACAAATGTATTTGGCATGAATACGTTTCTTAATCAGGTTTCTGAAGAGTTCGGAATTCGATTTAAAAACGATGCGACCTATGAGCTCGGAACGGGGGATCTTACCACCTATCATTCTCCTCGCTTCTTCGCCCATCCGGTCATTCGACATGTCACGCAATTTGAGTTTATGACCTCATGTACGTTAGAACCAACCTCGTTCTTTGCATCTGTACGCATGGAGAACATCATAATCGGCAATCGCATTATCAGCGAGCCCGGCACCTATTCGACTGAGAATTTTTTTCGAGAATCAGTCTCCTCACCGGACTCTGAATATGGGTACCTCCTTCAAGTAGCTGCCATGAAATACGGACGGGGGAGAGTCGTTGCTTTTACTGACAGCACCGTGTTTTCCAGCTTCTGCATGTTCACCGACGGATACCCTTCCTTTACACTGGGGGTTTTGGAATACCTGAACAGAACAAACTCATATCCGTTTATTCCCCTTACTTTTCTCTGCATCGCTGTTTTTTCTCTTCTTGTTCTTGTCGTTCTTTTAAGAAAAAGTACGAAGATTACGCTACTTTGGATGTTCCTTTTTGCGGGGCTGCTTGCATTTTCCCTTATTTCATCATTGTGTTTCTATTGTAATGACCTTTCGTATCCCCTCCCGGTCGCGTATGAAGAATATGGTCAGGTTTCGTTTGACCTGCAGCATTCTTCGTGTAATATTTCTGTTAAGCCGACGGCTGCCCTTGGTACCACTAAAAATAATTACGGAACCTTCTTTGTGTGGACACAACGGGTTGGATGCGTCCCCTCATTGGAAAAAACACTTAAAGACGCGACAGAAAAAGGGACAATCGTCGTGATTATCAACCCAACTGAACCGTTTACAGAATCAGAAATACATCTTCTGAGAACATATGTTGAAGCAGGTGGGCGAGTCCTTCTTATGGACAGTATCATGAACTCGCAATCGACTGCCAATGACCTTCTTGGTAATTTTGGGATGTGGCTTTTGCCTATGACCACTGATCAGCCTTTATATCCTGAAAAAAATGAGGATGGAAATCAGACGTCGGTTGGTAACATTACTGTCCCCTCCCTTATTGTTACTGGTGGAAAACCGATTCTTCACAATCAGGAAAACGAAACGTATGCAAGTATGATTGAGTTTATTAACGAAACAACCGGGGTTGTGGGAAGGCTTGTTGTCATTGTGGATTCGTACACGTTCAGCGATGTCATTATGGGTGGCCCCTTTACAGACCCTACGGAGCGGCAACGCGAAATCTACGACACCCAGTTTTTTCTTTTTGAAGAGGTTCTGAAACACTAAGGATCTCCTGCAGCATCTCTTTCACCCTCCTTATATCCTGGTATTATCATATTATGATAAGAATTAAATACGGGAAGGTAGATAAGTTCTATTGGGAAAAAAATATGGAGAAAAAAATCCTTGTCTTAAGCGTTTCGGCAGCTGCTCTTTTGGTTGTAGCATCTTTTAGTTCTGTTATTGGAACTGAAACCACACAATCCTTGGAAAAAATACATTCACCGTTGTTTGCTATCCGTACACAACGCTCAATTGATACAGAACGTCAGCAAACCGTGCACACCTCATATCTTGGAAAAGGGTTGGACTCCCGGCTTTTTTTTAATACAAAACCTTCGCTTGGAATCGCATTAGATCAAACCGTACGATTACTTGCTCGCAACCCGGCATTTTTCACAAAGTTTATCAAGACGATTAGTTCGCATCCTGGTGTCATTGCGTTGTTACAAGAACAAGGCATGACGATGACTGAATTCAAGACCCAGTTACATCGCATGAAAAACGATCCATCGTTATTTATCGAGGAGATTCGAAGCGTTGAACCAAGATTGTTGGCAAATCAAATAAACACACCCCTGCCACTGGGTCTTAATACCTCCAGTGTCATCGGCTGTGTGATCACTGCCATTGTCCTTGTGCCCATCGCGCTGATTATCACACTTCTCGTAGTGTTGTTCACATTGCGTATCTTACAATGTCTCAATATTGAAGAGGTCATGAAGCAGATTTTTGACCAGATGACGCAGGAGCTGTATCCGACTGGTCATCATTTCTAATCTTTTTTCTTTTTTTTATTTTTTCTACGATATATTTAAATAGCGTTCTCGTCAATGGCTACTATACAGACCATGGGGCGTAGACAGAGCGGAAAAACACTCACACCATTCTTGCTTTTCTGTGTTATTCTTAGTCTAATCTCTGTTCAGACACACGGCTCAAAGACGCTCCCTGAGCCATCTTGTTTTATTGCTCATGATACGATCGTCCAGCAGGGGATACAGCATATACGAATTCAACAGAAAGCACATACGACCTCTTCTGATCATCTGGTGGATTTGGAGAAATGGTACAATCTGCATCCCTTGATTACGTATGCAAGTCTTATAGGCACGTCGATTACTATCCGATTCGTCGATGGTTCCTACACCGTTCTTATCAATCCTGATTTACTCCAACCTCCATGCCAGGGCGACCTCATACGCAGATCCGTTCATGAGAGGTACGCAGGGAGCAGAAATACGACAGCCGTGATCCTCAACCCTGCGGAGCACATGTATGGCCATTATCAATGCCAGAGAATCATCGCAACCTTGCTTAGAAAGGACTATTCTTTCGAATACCGAGCAAATCAAGCGGTTGATCTTGACTATATTAGAAATAATCTTTCTGCGGATATCATTTATATGAACACACATGCGGGTTATTTTGACATCGATGGCGACCAACAAGCAGATGCTGTGGTCATCGCCACTGGAGAATTATGGACAAATGACACAGAAGAACAGTATGGTTTTGATTACCAGCATCAATTCATCGTCAAAGGCCTGGTTGGGAACCAAGCATTCATCGCGTTTACCCCTTTATTTATCGAATATTACTATACTGATGGAGCGTTCCCAGATTCGCTTGTATTCATGGCGACTTGTTACGCTTTATTTGATACGTCCATGGCAGAGGCGTTTCTTCATGCAGGCGCAAGTGTCTATATGGGTTGGTCTCAAAACACCGTGTTTTGGATAAATAGTAGGACATCGGTCGATGCTTTTGCTTTGTTGTCCTATGGGTTGACGGTTCAGCAGGTCTGCAGGCTCATACGGTCGGGTGGGTTCTATAACTGGTTATTTCACTCGAAACTCATCTACCAGGGAAATGGAGACCATCGGATTCCTTAAAACAGTTATCGCAACCAGAACATAGATCGCATGAGTGCCTTTGTGTTTTTTGGGAGCTCTGTCGGTTTTCTTCCCTCGATCATATCCAATGTCGCCTGTGCGATTGTCTCAACGATTTGTTGGAAATACCATCGTCCGTAATTGCTATCCGCCTGTGCAGGGCTTCCTACATATCCTTCATTGATCCCGATATCCTTAAAGGTTTTTCCAAGCACCCGTGGTGAATACAGGTCTCGATAAATGCTCTGCAGATTCTTGTAGGAGGGGTCGACTAGATAGGGGTATTGATAATTCATAAGAGAGGTCTCTCGAAAACACGCGTGGACTTCTTTTTTTGTGTCAAAACCAACCTGCGGTTCCCGTTTCTCCACCTCTTTGTTATAAAAGTACGGTCCCCATGGTTCGATGATTTTGATGCTATGGGTTTTCATTACTTTATCCATGCCGCTATGTATCCCTTTAAGATGCCCCAGATCCATATGGAACGTGCACAGAACAAAATATTTGAATTGAAATTTTGCTAGGGAGCTGCAGATATCATTCACAATCGATTTAATGGTTTTAATTTGTGTTGAAATAGTGCCCGGAAAGTCAGATGCCATTTTAGAATAGCCAAGGGGGATAGCAGGAAATAGAACATTTGTAAGCTCAGGTTTTTTCTTATTGATGATTCGGATCGCTTCTTTTGTGGCATCCCGTGCGGTAAGCAAATCAGTACCGATAGGTAAATGAGGACCGTGTTCCTCTAAAGGACTAAAGGGAATAAACACGATGGTGTTTGTACGGTCAAATGAATCAAGCCGTTTCCAGGTTAGCTCTTCAAGTTGGATGATTTTTAAGCCGTTTTTCCCATTATTCCTGACTGATTTTATGTTATCACCTCACATCCGTCTTCCCGTACAATCACCGTATGCTCCTTCTGTGTCACTATCCCGCCTTTCGCTTCTGTGAGTTGCGGGTAGTGTTTCACGACGCCTAAGAATGATAGTTTTTTCATCACGACCTCGTCTTTTGGGAACAAGTCATGGTACCATCGTTGAGCAAATGGCAATGTTCCAAAATGAGTTTTTATTTTATTAAATAAGGCTTTTGTCTTGTTATCGCGTATAAATTTCGCTTTCAATGAATCGGTACAGAGATAGATGTTGCTTCCGTCCGCTGATATCACATGGCCTGCTCCATTGGTTGCAAATGGTTCGATTGCGACTACTCCTTCATCTTTAAGTGTGATATTATTACCTAGTGCGCCAACATTAGGAATCGAAACTCCTGAGTGCAACTCATATCTCCCTAGCCCATGGCCCATCAGATTTTCGATAGGTTTGTACCCATACGATGTGATGGTATTTTCGATGGTTTTCCCTGCCTCGTTTAACGGGAGATGTGTGGATAGCACTTCAATAACATTTCTTAACGCTTCGTCTGATGCGCGAATCAGGGTATCAAAATGGTGTGTCTCAAGTTCTACCGTGACCGCTGTGTCAGCGATATAGCCGTCAATATGTGCACCGACATCAAGTTTTACCACATCCCCCTTCTGAAAGACAAGTGAGTCGTCATGCCGGGGGCTATAATGAGCAGCCAGTGTGTTTAACGCAATGTTCACAGGGAACGCAAGACCTGCCCCAGAATCGGTTATTCTTGTTTCGACCATCGTGGCAACGTCAAGTAATCGCGCGCTGGGTTTGAGTAACGTCACACCGAAATCCCGTGCATCAGCTGCTATCTTGCCTGCACGCTTGTAGTTCTCATAGACCGAATTATCCATATGAAATCACATCCAACAGTTCTTTTTCTGTTATAGACCCTTCCCGGACAATCTTTGTTTTTCCAGTTGAAAGATCCACAATCGTGGACGAAGCACTTTCTCTTCGTCCATCATCGAGACACACGTCGATATGCGTCTTTAGCTGTTTAAGAATATCCTTTATCACCGCCTGGGTTGTTGCCTGATGGAGATTTGCACTGGTGACCGTCAATGGGCCATACAAGGCGAGTAATTCCAAAGCGATAGGGTCACGGGGCACACGTACTGCGACAGTATCATTACCACTGGTGACACTATCGGGAACCTTTGGTTTTTTTTTCAAGACAATCGTTAAGTTCCCAGGGAGGAACCTCTCACTTATCCTCCGGGCTGTTTTGTTCATAAACGCAAGTGGTTCAATCGCTTCCACACAATGAACCGCCACAGGTAAAGGAATCGAGTAAGGACGTTGTTTTATATCAAATACTTTCCGTACCGCTGTTTCATTATAGATGTCTGCGCCAAGCGCGTAGAGGGTGTCCGTTGGATAGATAACCAGTTCTCCCTTTCGTAATGCTTTTACTGCAGCTGAAAAGTCGTTTTTTTTCATGCGTCTTACTTATCTGTTTTTATAAAATCACCAAGGGTAAATCCACCTTGAGGGCGCGTCTGCGAACCAGTTCCCGTGGAAACACTTTTCATTTCTTCCATGAGTTGAATTCCTAGCTCTTTTTCCAGCTTTGCAATAGTCTGATCAGATGGACGGAGATCACCGTTTTCAAGTTTAGCAATGGTCACGGTTCGCTCACCGATTCTAAATCCAAGTTCCTCCCTGGTTAATCCTTTCTTTTTTCGTGCGTGTTCGATGAGATGATTCCAGTTCGTCACCAGTTCCTTTTCCATCCCTTTGTCTTTGTAGATGTCTCGTTCCATTTTTTGTGTCTTTTTTACGATGAATCGTTGAGGGGGGGATGGACTACTTATCTTAGCAGGTTCTTGTTGTACAACACCTTCTGCGTATTTTAAGCAATCTGGGCAGACAAACATTTTTGCACCATCGATAATCGCTTCTTTACCACCTTTACACTCTCTCCCACAAAGTTCACAAGGCATTTCAAAGTCCCTCTAAAGGTCTCATTTGTTATAGCAATCCTGCTTTCTGCAGAATCATTAAGTCTTCGGTGCTAAGTTTTTCTCCTCGTTTGAAACGCTCGAAGACATCATCTGCCTCTTTCTGAGCAGCAGAAACGTCAGCCAATTTTTTCTTTTTCTCTTTCTTCTTCTCTGTACTGGAGATGTTTTTCTCTAGTTCATGGATCGTGTTCACATGGTCAATAAATTCCTTATGCAGCTTATCTGCCTCTATCTTTGTTACGACGATGCTTTCTTGAATTTCGGTTGTTCGTTTGACAAGTTTATCAAGCTGCTGTAGTTGCTCAAGCATTCCTTGGTGCTCTTCTTGTGCTTTTTTTGCCATTTTCTCGACAAGTTCATGTTGTTTCTCTGCTTTCTGTCGTAGCAATTTTTCTTCTTCAATTGATTTTTTCAGCTTCGGATCCTTGTTTAAGTTCTCCTCTGCTTCCTTGATTTTTAAATGAATTCCTTTGATTGTTTCAATTAATTTTTTTTCTTTTTGCGCAGACATCGGTTGGGTCATCTGTTCGTTTTCGAGTTTTCTCAGATATTGTTTCAATTCATTGACATTCACACCGGTATTTGAGGTTCTCTCTCGCTCTAGTTCCTTAATTTTCTTTTTTAGTTCGACATGACGTGTTAAAAAATCATTTCGTTGTTCCTTTGCATGTTTGACCCGTTCATTATGCTCATCACGTTTCTTCTTATGTTCACTAATCAGATTTCGTATCTGCCGAACCTTTGCATTAAGGTCGTCACGTTCTTTGGCCATTTTTTTTGACTGGTCATGTAATTTATCTCTGCTCTTCTTTAGTTGATTTGCTCGTTCTTGCAATTCATCTTTTTTTCTGGCCATCTCTTCCAGTGATTCATCGTCCATTTTCTGCCTCTGATTTAAATGATAACATGGAGGTAAAATAGTAGGTGTTTATTAAAAGTTTGCTGATAATTAATTACTTTGCCTCCTGTCTTTCTTTCTATCCCAAAACAAAAATGTTTATATAAGACTATCGGAGAAACGCAGCAATTGTCCCTTGCCAAAAGTACCATACTTGAAAGAAATTTCTTTGCATCCCTCACATGTTGTCATATTTATATATAGAAATCCTTCCCATACTGCCAAAGGAGAGAGTGAAATAGACGACGAGTCAGGTCCAAAGAAAAATGAAATGCAAGGTCTTGCATGGAGAGTGTCCTTCTCCATTCTTGTCGCGGTCGGATGGCTTGTATTTCTGATACTCTGGTTGTTTTTTTATGCCAAGAACTTTCCATGGGAGCAAAATATCGCAATTTTCCTGCTATCTGTCTTCATTTTTGCAGTGACCTTGGAGGTCCCCTGGACGTACTGGGCGTTGAAACAACAATCCTCCGCGGAAAAAAAATGTGGAAGATGAAAGGAGTCCGCTGGCGCGTCTGGGTTTCGATAATCGCAATGGTAAGCGTCATTATTTTTTTGATTTATTGGTTCTGGGCGATAGCAGAACCTTTTGATATCTATCAAAATCTCGCGATTTTCATCGTCGCATTCTTAATCGCAGGTGGCCTACTTGCTGCCATGTGGGCTCCTTGGGGTATGACACATAGTCCTGAGCACAAGTATGATGAACAAAAGAAAGAATGACCCTTTCATCAACGACTGTGTCTAAACGACCGTTTCTGAATCTTTTTTTCGTTTCTTCTGTACGATAAAGATTCCATCAAGGAACACTGCAAGGATTCCTGTAATAAACACCATATCAAACACATGCGCTCCACCAATGACAGCGTATCTCGGAGCCTGTATCTCATTTTGGATAAGGCTCATCAGATGAAACCCGTCCGCTCCAAGAAGCACCCCAAGCGTCCCTATCGTATAAGCAAGAGGCGCGGCTTTATTTTTGTCTTTCCATGAAAATAGAATAGAAACAAAACTTGTACTAATGATAGGTAGTAACCAAAAAGGAAACACTGAAACAATCCCTCTTTCGGGGTCAGGATATGTAACAAAAAAAGTCACAATAGAAATGATTCCTATCCCAAGGAAAACCTTGAAAACCTGTAATCTATTTTTAAAAGACAGATAGATACTAAGGAGAATAGGAATAACTGCACCACCGACATTAATCCCGATTATCCAGTAGGTATTGTAGGTAAATAATGCGATGTTCGAAAAACTGATTCCCACGTATCCGTCAATCAACCCCGATCCAAGTAAAAACGAGATAAACACGATAACGATTGCTTCAAAGGATGAAAACCCCATCTCTTTGAACGCTTTTGTAATAATAAGATATATGATATACAACACCAAAATGGGCAGAAGGATGACAAAAAGATATCCAACGAACTGACTTAGAAATGAACTTGCTCCAATCATTACGGTTTGGATGGAAAAAACATTTATAAATGTACTCAAAAAAAAACGCCTCCATCTCTCTTTTTTAAAGACATGATCTGCTAACAAGATTCACAAAATATGGAAAATGGACCGTATCTGTAAATATTATTTCTTATTAAACGTTATAATAGAAACTTATATATAATGGCCATTCATATAATCATTATATCCAAAGGGGGTAAAATATGAATAATAAAAAACATTCTAAAGCATCAAGAATAGAGGCAGTTATCATAGCACTCCTATTTATAGGGACCGCACTTATTGTTCCTATCAGTACGATTGCTACGAACACACTAACAGACGAAACAACGAACGACGGTTCACAACAAAGCTATTATACTGGAGAGGATAAAGACACGTTCATCCTAGATCGAAGTTACTATCTGCTTGACCCCGACCCAGCATCAACGAACTCCGCGGATAATGATGATGCCGGCTATAAAAAAGACGCTGGAAAAGACCTTCCAAGAGCATTGGCATTATACCCCGGTGAAGTTATTGATGAGACACCAGGGAGAGGAAGATCTGGAAAACTATCAGCAACAGATACAGATGATTGGTTTTTCTTCTCTGCTTGTGTTGGTCAACAGATTGTCTTCTCTGTTACACCTCCTACGGGGTTTGACCTGAATGTTTCTTTATGGACTGCAGCCTCTGTTATGGTTGCCTCGTCTAACAACTCTGGCAGTACTCAAGAAATCATAAACTATACACCTACCTATACGGGGAAATGGTATATTTTGATCCGATTTGTCAGCGGCACAGGAGTTGGACAGTACACCTTTACTGTTGATATCAACGGACAGAACGATGCAAATAGTGCTGGAGATGCCCCAAATACTCGCACTGCCGCACTGCTTCTCACACCCGGAACATACTTTGGATATCTAGATATGGATGACCCCTATGATTGGTATAAAGTCCAAGTAACCACGGGACAAGGGATTCATGTCACATTGAAAATGAAAGACTTGGTATACCTGACTGATTTTGACCTTCAGCTCTATAACCCAAGTGGAACACTCGTCTACGAGGGAAATGAGTACTATGACGATGATTTCAACTATCCTGCGGATGTCACAGGGGAATGGAGTATCCGAGTGGATATTTTCCCTGGATGGGTCGATTGCCCCCAGCCCACAGAATGGAAATATTATTCGTACGGTGCTGGTCCCTATAACCTGACAATTGCCCTTGAGACCAGTGGGTCTATTCCTGGACCAATCCCACAACCACAGATCACTCCTATCGCAAAGACGTTTAAGGTCACAAACGATCCTGAAAGCACCAAAGACGATTTCGCATACCTTGCCGCGATTCCAGCGTGCAACTACATTGCTGAGGGAAAACGCTATCTTGCTCCAATTATCTACACAGGTGATTCAACTCCAACCGCATACTATGATGACCCGACTGAATTTGGGACGGTTGATGACATGACACAGTATCTTATTGATGATTGGAATGATTATCTTGCATTATTTAATACGACACCAGCTCAATATACACTTCCTGAAGATCCAATTGAAGCAGCTGCTCAAATAGCAACCAATGGATGGGCCTCATCTACCACAGCGGTTGTCGCAGTCGATGGCAGCTTAATTGAAGATACAATAAAAACCGTTGTTAGTAAGAAAAAAACACTAGCTCGGATTGTTGATGTTGATTTGGTTGACAGTGATGATCCAAAACTTAAAAGCGAATTTGGATATATGCAGCTGATTGGGCCAAAATGGGGTGCGATTAGTGTTAATACTACAGGTATTACCCAGCAGAACTCTGCAGTATCTGGTGCCATTCTCACGCAGGTGTTCCCGAAATTTATGGATGTCGGTTATGATGACTGGCCAGTGCCGTATGATGGTATTGGGTATGCAGGCGATGTATACTACCCGGTGACTCGTTCAGGATTATGGTCAGCGCTTTCAGGGCTTTCAAATAAGACATTCGACAGCCTTATTATCACAAAACACGCTGGCGATCGCTATCGGTTTAAAGTGACTTCAAATGATGCAGTAATCAACGCGGTAGTGACAACAAATGAACCATCTGATATGCTGGTGTTTTTAGTTGACCCGCAAGGAAATCTGAGAGCACCGATGATGCCTGCATGGAATGGGCCAGTGAACCCAATTCATGTCTGGAATGGACTTGAAAACCCACCTGTGAACCCATGGAGAAACTGGAACCCTGGTCCTCATACGGAATTCACCGCAGAAGTCCTTCATCCTGAAGCGGGGATATGGACTGTGATTGTTGTGCCCCGGAATGCAGAAGGACCAAATATACAATATACTCTAACCACCACAGTCCGGACCGTTAACCCTGATCGAGCTGATGCAACGATTTCAGCAGCAAACGCCGCGGTCATTGCGTCGTTGAACCACTATCCATTGCTGTATGTCACACAAGATGCTGTGCCTACAGCCACTGCAGGTGCATTTACTGCTCTTGGGGTAGAAAAAGTTATCTTTGTTGAACGGGGTGGAATAGGTGCGAATGTGCGTGATAAACTTCCAACACCTGAGAAAGATTTACAAACCATGCAGGAAATCGTTGATGAGATTAAGAGCTACCCAACGTCTGAGAACTACGTCACCGCAACATCATTAAAGACTGGTGATGGGTATTTTGCCTCAGCAGCGATGCTTGCCGCATACCATGGTTCACCCGTTATCCGTGTTGAAGATGCTCCTGATGGAGACCCTGCTGCCGTTGCTGAACGGATTGTTATGTGGCAACGATGGTCTGGGGATTTCTACCATGGATCTCGTGCGAATGGACATTTACCACACTACAAGGAACCTGTTGAGCAAAACAAATTCAAGCTGCTGGTCAGCTTCATAAAGTTTTTACTCAATGGGAACGCAAGCATTCTTCCGCCACTTGGTCTTGACGCAAAACGATACTGGAACGAAGAGATGCACAATTACTTCTATAACTATATTGACAGCTTAGGACTTGACTTAGAGGGCCAAGAAGCATATGCGATTGTTGCGCCACGATCCGATATCAACATGGTGCTCAATTCTGTGTTAAATGGAAACAACTCCTATTCTGGGCAAATCCCTGGAATTACCCCTGCGTATTCAAGTAATATGGTCGTTCGAAGCGTTCTCTACCCTGCATTGATTTTCGCAAACCCGAATCGGGATGCGACGACAAGCTCGCTTATGAACTACCCTGAAGCCAACTCGTTTGTCTTAAACGACGGGAAACGGTATTATGCATACTCCTCTGGCGTCGTGAAGAATACCTTTAGCTCTCACCTTCGAACCTACTATGGACATACCTTCTGGGTAGCACACCTGGAACGAATGAACGCGGGCGCAAGCGTGTATTATTACTCTGGTCATGGAACCGGTGGAAGCGGCATGTCCGCCATGTATGAACAGAACGAACACTCGAATTATCCTGATCAGATATGGTGGGATGCCTGGCGTGGGTATATGTATGATAACTGGAGGATGGTTAGGGACGTTATCTCTGGGAACGTCTGGTTCAACCCAGAACCCCCGATGTTATACGATATCGTTCATTATAAATGGGTTGATGAGAATTTCCAGAACCTCCGCAGTAACGCGATATTCTATATGTCCTGTACAACTGGGGATGGAGATGGCCCCATGGTCTTTTTAGATCATGGTGCAGTCTTGTGGTATGGAAACGCGAATACGGGGTTGTGTCCTGAGGCGGATATTGCAGACGACGAGGTCTTTAAAGATACCCTGATTCATGGAGAATCTGTTGGAGTTGCATGGTCAAAACAAGTATGGCTCCACTATAGGGACTTTACGACAGGTGACCCGACCTCGATGTATGGTCCTGCAAGTATGTATCCAATTAGCTCCATCCAGGTTATCTACGGTGATCCAAGCTTAGTCATCTATAGTCCTGAATGGCAAGCACCTGAACCAATTGATGCATAGACGCATCACCCCTCTTTTTCTTTTTTTTAATAAAAACTTTCAGTATCTTTTTATGATGCTTTTTCCAAACCTTTATATCAATTCACAGGATAACAATCCCATCTGAAATCAAATGAAGGTGGTTAAAAAGTACCATGAAAAAAAAGGTATATCAATTATTTATTTGTATGTTGCTGATAGGCGTGTTGTTCGTCGTTGCCCCAGATAATACATCTGCAGATCAGGATGGCGATTATGTCTATATAACAAGTGGGACTCCCTTGGCTGCTACCATTACAGGTTACACTGGTGCTGGCGGTGATATTACAATCCCATCTATGCTGGGTGGATATCCAACAGTCCACATTGGCGATGATGCGTTTAAAGCCTGTTCCAGCTTAACCTCCGTGATTATTTCGGACAGTGTTGTGACAATAGGGGCTGGTGCGTTTAACAGCTGCAATAACCTCACCTCGGTGACTATCCCTGGCAGCATCACTACGATTGGGCATTATGCGTTCTATTTTTGTAATTCGTTATCCTCGGTGATTATTCCTGCCAGCGTCGTAACGATTGAGGATTTCGCGTTCTATTACTGCGTGTCGTTATCCACCGTGACCATTGGTAGCGGCGTTACCACTATCGGAGACTATGCGTTCTACTCGTGCACCACGCTTTCCTCTTTGACCATTGCATATGGTATCACCGCTATTGGGAATTCTACTTTCTCCTGCTGCACTTCTCTATCATCGGTGACCATGCCTAGGAGCGTCACAACCATCGGATCTGAAGCATTCTCCTATTGTTCTTCCTTGACCTCGATAACATTCCTTGGACTTGTAGCACCAACTACCGTTGGTGATGAATGGATTTCTGATACACCCGCTGAGATACAGGGGCATGCGTATGCTGCGTCGAACTTTCCGCTTCCCGGCGAGGTTTGGAATGGATTGATGATGGGTGCCGCGATCGGTGGAGACAATATGCCCCCTGTTGCAGGGGTCATCTTGACGCCATCAACCCCTGCCCCAATTCAAACGGTTACCTGTAACGCCTCGGCCAGCTATGATTCTGACGGCTCAATCATATTATACGAATGGGATTGGAATAACGACGGTGTGTACGAAGAATCACATACCACTCCAATCACAACACATGCATGGGCAGAAGATGGAAACTATCTTGTTACCGTACGAGTTACTGATAACGTTGGTGCAACAAGTACTAAAAGTATCCCTGTGCAGGTCAGCAGTGGAGGCGGAGCAGAGAATACAGGCATTCCTGGTTTTGAACTGGTCTGTGCTATAGGGATGATAATGGTTTCAATCCTTCTTTTGAAAAAGAAAAGAAACAGATAGATGTCTTGAGAAGAACGTATAATAGAGAAATACTGATTCTTCAGCGTTTGACAAAAACCATGAAGTTCAAACCATTGTAAACGCTTCTCTGATAGTAGTGGTGTGAACGTTACTTGCGTTGCTTAAATTTATATCCATAATAAATAGCGCCACTATGCCCGTCTTGTTGGATTTTCCGAAAAGTGCTTTCGACTTTCATGCCGATTTTCATTTGATCGAGGGGACAGTCTACAATCTGAGCGGTTATACGCGGGCCTTCCTCAAGTTTGATGATTGCGATAGGATAGGGTGTTTGCTCTTCGAAATCCTCAGGACCGACATGAATTATCGTGTAGGTCACCACTTCACCTTTTCCTAACAGCTTTGTTTCCTTCATTTTTCCGATACTTTTTCGTCGGCAAAATGGGCATGATTCCCTTGGGGGAAAGTAGACCCGATCGCAGGATTCACATTTGTTTGCTATAAAATTGTAACGTTCTGGTATTTCCCTCCAGAATCGCGCCACTCCTTCTTTCATTGTTACATCGCCTCCAAGATATGAACCACACAGGTTGCCCCAGAGCCACCGACGTTATGTGCAAGGCCCTTCTTTGGGTCTTTTATTTGTCGTTTTCCTGCTTCTCCCCGTAACTGCAGGGTGACTTCAATTATTTGCGCGACACCTGTTGCCCCAACTGGGTGTCCCTTTGCTTTAAGACCCCCACTGGTATTAACTGGTAATGAACCATCTAAGGTAGTGATTTTTTGGTCAATTGCTTTTCCCCCTTCTCCTTTTTTCACAAACCCTAAATCTTCGATTGCGCAGATTTCTGCTATGGTAAAACAGTCATGAACCTCGGCAAAGCTAATGTCTTTCGGGGTGAGGTTGGCCTGTTTATACGCCATTTTTGCTGCGTACACTGTCGCATCAAGCGTGCAAATATCACGTCTCCCATGAAGTGAGAGTGTGTCCGAGGCTTGTCCTGAGCCAATGATCTTCACTGGTTTGTCGGTATAGTTTTTTGCTTTATCGGCAGCACAAAGGATAATGGATGCGGCGCCGTCACTTACTGGGGAGCAATCCATAAGTCCAAGAGGATATGCAACAGTGGTTGCTTTTAAAACCGATTCAAGTGAAATTGGGGATTGATATTGTGCATAAGGGTTTAGTGCCCCGTTCGCATGGTTTTTTACCGCGACTTGTGCGAGTTGTTCTTTGGTTGTCCCGTAATCATGCATGTGTCTTGTTGCAATCATTGCATAGATTGCTGGGAATGTGGCACCAAAGAAAGCCTCCCATTCTTGATCTGATGCAGTGGCAAGGATTTCTGTTGCCGCAGTACCACCGACGTCGTTCATTTTTTCGATACCGCCGACGACCACGATATCATTCATCCCTGAGGCAATAGAAAGATATCCTTCTCTGACTGCAAGACTCCCGGATGCACACGCTCCTTCAACACGGGTTGCGGGGATATGTAGATGTGAGAAACCTGAGACTTCAGCGACCAGTGCACCAATGTGTTCTTGGTCTACAAAACGCCCGGAGCTCATCGATCCAACATAGAGAGCATCGATGTCTTTTCCTTCTATGTTTGCGTCAAGGATTGCTTTTGATCCTGCTTCTGCGATAAGTTGCCTAAACGATTTATCCCATAATTCGCCGAATTTCGTTAACCCTACGCCTATGACAGCAACGTCTCTCATTTTGTATCACTCCCAAAACAATAAGTTAGTCATTTTTGTATATTGTCCATAATCAACATATTCTTTATCAGCAACAAGTTGTGCGATTGTTGGCGCGTTCTCTCGAGAAAGTTTTGTTATTTGATCGGTAACTGTCATATCAAAACCGTCGCTTCCTGCCCCCGACCCATAACTTGTCATGAAAATACGGTCACCAGGTTTTGCGACGTCCAAGACGGATGCAAGGCCAATCATTGATGCACCAGAATAGGTGTTGCCAATGTATGGTACCATAAGTCCCTGTTTTACTTGATCGAATGAAAACCCAAGTTTCTTTGCGACGTTGACTGGGAACTTTCCGTTTGGTTGATGGAAAATCGCATAGGTATAGTCCTGTGGCTTTGAGCCAACCTTTTCCATAAGTTTTGTTGCACAGTTTGTGATATGTTTATAATAGGCAGGTTCTCCAGTGAATCGGCCTCCATGTGAGGGATATTTCATTTCAGCTCGTCGCCAGAAGTCAGGAGTATCTGTCGTGTAGGAAAGGGTATGGTTTATTGTCGCGATCACCTTGTGTCTTCCGATAATAAACGCAGCACCACCTGCTGAAGCAGAGTATTCCAGGGCATCTCCTGGTGCAGCTTGTGAGGTATCCGCTCCTATGGCCACGCCGTACTCTATCATTCCTGCTTTTACAAAGCCAAAGCAGGTTTGTATGGCAGCGGTTCCTGCTTTACATGCGAACTCATAATCGGCGACCATGAGATCTGGTGTTGCACCGATTGCTTCCCCTACGATGGTTCCTGTAGGTTTTACAGCATAGGGGTGTGATTCACTGCCTACATAAATGGCACCGATTTCCACGGGGTTTAGGGTACATCGTTTCAATGCTGCGCGTATCGCTTCAACGCTAATGGTCGCGGTGTCCTGATCGATGGAAGGGACTGATTTTTCGATAATCCCAAGTCCCCGGCTGATGGCTGCCCCGTCCTTGCCCCAGACTGCTGCGATTACTTCTGCTTTAATGCGAAAGCGAGGAATATGCGCCCCATAACTAACAATGCCTATTTCTTCCATAATACGCCCAACAAAGCCCAAAACAAAAAAGACTACTTAAAAGTGCCGACCGATATTCGACAATTGACGTAAAATGGGTACTACCCTGAAAGCGTTATTTTCTTCCCGCCTTTTAAGGCTTCAACAGATTGCTCTGCGACTTTATCAAGCTTGTCGTTATCCATGAGTTCTTTGCGGGCTTTGAGATTCTGGTTCCGAAGGATTTCTCTGCTTTCATGGAATCGTTGCATTCGTTCTTTTTTAACGGAGACTATTTTCGATCTCATCTCTAAGGCTTTTTCGTGGTTGCTTTGTGCCTCTTCTTTTGCTTCAATGTATTTCTTGTGTTTCTTATTTGCCTCACCGATCAGGGTTGCGATTTCATTGACTAATTTTTTGTATTCCTCGTGTTTCTGCTGGCTTTCCTTATAATATTTTTGGACGTGCTCATGTTCTGCGTCAGCCATTTTGAACAGTTCTGTAATGGCTTTATCTGTATCAGAGAGATCGACTTCGATGAGTTGTTGTTTCTCCATTTGTTTTTTTACATCATTAAATTCTTTTCGTTTTTGTTTTATCCGTTCAATTAATTTGTTTTCTTTTCTGGTGTCTAATATGGTGGTTTCTTGTTCATATTCCATCATTTGAATGTCTGCTTTTATTTCTTCTAGGCGAAGCGGTAGGTTTTTTATGACGTCTCCTTTTTTCTTCCGTTTCGCATCAATGAGTTGTTTGGCCTGTTGTTGATAGTGATTTCTTTTTTCTTTGTGCTCCTTCATCTTTATGACAAGTTTCTCTCGTTCATCCTTGATTGTATCCATATCTTTTTTGAGTTCCTTGCGTTTTTCGTTTAGCATATCCCGCTCCTCACGGAACTGCCTCGCTACCTGGTTTAGTTCATTTCGTTTCTCAATGAGACTTTGAAACTTCTTCTCTGCGTTTTTCAGTTGTTCGACGTCTTGCTTCTTTGTAGAGTCTTTATCGGTCACAAGAGACACCCTTTTTCCAATACCGTATTATTCTCCCGTTATAAGGTTTGCTACTACTCTTTTATTCGTATACGGACCTTGTTTTTACCTTTTTCTGCAATCCAAGGCATCTGGATATCTGCAATATTTCCTGCAGGTATGGTAACTTTAACCATCGTCTTCTGTTTTCCATTGAGATAGAAAAATACTTTCGTGTTTCGGGCAGTAATCGTCCCAATATTCGAGATACTAAATGAGGTAATCACTTTCTCCCCGGGGCTAAATGCGGTCGGCCAGTGAGAGACATTATGGATCTGTAGGAGTGTTTTTCCTTCCTTTATCATTGCCAGTAGCGTGAGAGATTCTGTTTTCTTTCTCCCTGTTTTTTTCACATGGACTGGTACCTGGGTCCAATCCTTCGATGCCGCTTTTTCCGTCGGTGTGATGATGATTTGGACCGTCATCGATGCTTTACCCTCGATGACCGCTGTTGCAGGGTTGATAGAGGTTATCCATTTTGATGACGGTTTTTGCTGTGCGGCGTTGATTTCATATGATTGTGTTTTTTTGCTTGGGTTTCTCAGAGTAAGTTCAAAGATTGCTTTTTCTGTTGGTTCGATTCTTTTGATTCGGTCTGTGCAGATAAGATGAACAGGTTTTACGGTCAACACCAAAGCAAGAATGATAAAGAGAAATAAAATCATTACCAAAAGTATGCTTGCAAGTACTATTGCGCCATATGAACCAAAGATCTCGTTAAGACCAAGGCTTTGTGCTGCACTGTCAAAGAGGGTATAGAGACTCTCAAGGAAATTTCCTGGGATGACGTAGACAGTCACTGTAATAGTTGCTTTGGTGCTTGGATCGGCAACGGAAGCGACGGTAATGGTGATGATATCAGAACTAAGGGTCGTATTTTTCGGCACTTGTATAACAACTCTGGCATCGTTGGCTGCTGTGATTTGTCCAATACCAACATTTCTGATGTTGTCTCGTGGGATAAGTCGCCAGTGGTTCTGGGAAGTAGCGGTTACGGTATAACTATCAACATCGTCGATAGCGCCGGTGTTGTTATTTTTTATGATGAAATAGAAGGTGCGATTTTCTCCTTTGCTGACGTTGATTGTAGTTGAATACCCAAGTATCTTGACATCGTATGTAATCGCATTGGTAGATATTTCAGCAAAGCCTCCCACGCGAGCGATTCCTGTATTTCCCTTGGCTACAATGATAAAGTCGATGAAGCTGCCATAGGCCTCTTTAAGATTGTTTTTCGATTTGATAATTACCTGAAGGGTGGTTTTACTGTTTGCGGAAACCGTCGTTGGTTCTGGAACGATGATTTCCCAATCGCCCAGTTTTTCCCGTTCGATGATCTCAACGTGGATGGCATCTGCGTTGTTACTGGTGACATTGAATTGATAGTCAACAGTCCCACCAGGGATGATTTCATTGTCTTCCGGGATGCTTGTGAGGTCGGTGATTTTTATGTTTTGTGTTTCTTGAACTTTCACTCGTAGTGCTGAGGGGTATTGATGGGAATCATAGAATAATTTTACCCATCTTAGACCAAGTTTTGTGCCATTCTGCACAGACACTCCGAGTCGTAGGTTATGAGTATAGGTGATTTCAATATCGGAACCATTAAATGAGAATGTGATCGGTCTCTTTGGTTTGGTTAGTATGTCGATGATTTTTGTCCGAGTCAGCTGCATTTCAGATGTTGCTATGGTTGTGTTATCATCGTAAAGCGTCACAGTAATCGTGATTCTTCCGCGCAATAGGTTAAATATTCGTAATAAATCACGGTGGCTTAGATACAAATCTACGAACGTGTTTTTCACTTGAAGGATTTTGTTTCGTTCGAATATTGGTGCTGTCCAGAGGAGCGGGGTCGTTCCTAATTTCGATTCTGATTGATTGCCTGTGGTTGGTGGTTTTTCATCCATGGTTTCGTCGGAGTGAAGATAATAGATCCGGATGTCTTCTTCAGATATTTTTGCTGGAATTGAGACCGATGAAGGATGATTTTTTGAATCGTAGATAAACGATGTCGATCGAATAGCATTCACTACTGCTGCAAAATCTTCAGAGGTGATGTTGATTAGCCCTTCCTTGAATATTGAAACGATTTCTTTGAGGGCGGTTCCTAGCTCCTGTAATCTATTAAGGTTACTGCGGTTTTCCAGAAAACTTGCTCGTTGCTCCCATCGTTCGAGGAATTTATTCACATCAATATATTTTGTTATCAGGTTGGAAAGGGTTTTATTCGTTGGGATGATTTCGACACTAAACAATAAGCTGTATCCTGGCCTTAAGACATAGTTGACATTAGGCAATATTATTTGCTGCTTGTAGATATCGCTGCCAAGTCTAGGGGTTAGTTCAACGGTGGTATTTGTTATTCGTCTCGGTATCGGCAGATCAGAATCAAAATTTACTGAATACAATTCAACTTTGACGTGGTCTCTAAATTTTTCAAGTGTAACATCTGAGTTGAAATATAAATTGAAAATACAATCTCCGTTGATGTCTACAGAGTCGTTCCCGTAATAGGAATAGCCTTCAACGATACGGAACGGATGAGGAAAGAAAAGCTCAAGCCCGGGGAATAGTTCGCTGAAATTAAACTCTGGTGAATCTTGCAGGAAGTAAAGAAGCCATGTCGTTCCAAACCATGTAAACCATTGATCGATGTTCAGGCTGTATTTCAGAAATAGTTTGGATGTGTTTTTTATAAACAGACTTGGCGGGTATTCAGAATCATTTTGCTTTGTTGGTGCAGTGAGTGAGAGAGGTATGAAAAATTCAGAGAAGTTTTCATCATCCAATAAACCGAGTGCTTCAACGAAATACAGGGTTGTTTGACCGGTTGAGGATTGTGCACGTACCTGTGGCGAGATAAGAGCAGGGGTTATGATTCCTAGACTAAGGATGACTATCAATACCATTGTTCGGAGCGCTTTGTGCGCTTTCATTAGTTCTCAACCTCGATAGTATCTATCTTTTTTGTTATTATATAAATCTTTGTTTACAACACTTACCATCTTTTTCTAAATATAATATGTAATATATTTAATAACATTATGTATTATATACAATCTGTAAGATTAGAGATTTTATAAGAAAAAAAATCAGTTACAGTGACGGTGTTTTTCGAAGCCACTCAAGGTCGCTGATATACAAACTACGAATATCGGAAAGATTAAACCGCAACATCGCAAGGCGTTCAAGGCCAAGGCCCCAGGCAAGGACGGGGGTTGTCACACCTACCGGTTCTGTTACTTCTGGTCGAAAGATACCACTCCCGCCAAGCTCCATCCATTTATTATTCCAGAATACCTCGACTTCCATGCTTGGTTCTGTGTAGGGGAAGTAGCCTGGTCTGAATCGTATTTTTTCAAATCCCATTCGACGGTAGAACTCTTTGAGGATGCCGATGAGTTGCCGGAAGTTCGCGTTCTCCTCATAGATGATCCCTTCTATTTGATAGAACTCAGGCAGATGCGTCGTGTCGATGTTCTCTTTACGAAACACCCGTTCAAGGGAGAAGACCTTGCATGGTGGTTTAGGGTGGTTGTACAGATAACGGATGGTATTAACTGTGGTATGGGTACGTAGCAGTGCTCGTTCTCCTTCGTTTTTTGAGAACGTGTACCCCCACCCGATCGAGCCTGTGCGACCCCCGTTTTCATGTACACTGGCGACCGCTTTCAGTAACTGCTGGTCTGATATCTGAATCTTTGAAGGTGTCTTACAGTAAAAGGTATCTTGCATCTCTCGTGCAGGGTGATCCTGTGGGATAAAAAGCACATCCATGTTCCAGAAACAGGATTCAACGTAATCCCCCTGGATTTCTTGGAATCCCATTTCGACGAAAATCTGCCTGATTTCTGAAATCAACTTCACCAACGGATGTGATTTTCCTCCATATAACGCAGGAGCGAATGCGTGAATGTCGTATGGTCTGATTGTTTTTTGTTTCCATTCATTATTTTTTATGATTGAACTTGTCAGTTGCGAGATCTCTTCATGGATTTCGATGCCTTTTTCCACAAGTGTTTTTCCTTGCTCTGTCAGGATGATTGTACTAGTGATAAGATCTTTTTCTTTGATAACGTTCTTCCGTGATACAAGGGGTTTGATTGAATCTTTGTTTATTTCTTGTTCAGGGTGTTCGTTCAGAAGAAGTAACAGTTGTTCTGCCTCTGTCACTTCAGAGAGTGCTTTTGTTCCTTTATCGGTGATTTCAATAATGGTGTCTTTTTCTTTGCGGATGGTTGCCCATCCGTTGGTTTTGAGCCAACCGATAGCGACCGAAATTTCATCGGGAGATAGTACTGCAGTAAGGTCCTGTAACGGTAGAGTTCCGCGTTTATCAGATAACAATTGTAATGCACGTTTCTCAGGAAGACCTTTTTCAACAAATCGTCTTCCTTCTTTTCCAAGGGAATAAACCGTCTTTATGGAGTTTTCTATCACAACAAGTTTTTTTGATTGGAGCCATGACGCTGCATTTAACACTTCAACTTCTAAAGAGAAATCCTCTATTTTCGCGATCTCTTGCGGAGCGCCTTTCCCATGGAGTTTTTTTAGCGCCAATAATACTTTTTTCTCGTTTTGAGACAGTTCCTTTACGATTTTTTCTGTATCCATCCAAACCTGAAATTACCTTGCTACGTATTAAGATGTCGATGTCATCGTAGACCAAAGAATTATAAAACGGCAGCGCTTCCATGGTCTCTATCCGGAGAGTTTACTATGATTGGAAAATTACCAGAAAATGTTTTACAGGCTTTCTTAGAGACGATTCCTCTTGAGTTTTCGGTTATCGATAAAAACGAAAAAGTCCTTGCATGGAATAAGCATAAGACCCGTATTTTTAAAAGACCTGAAGCGGTTGTGGGACGTGATGTTCGGAATTGTCATCCTAAAAAAAGCCTTGGGAAAGTTGAACAAATATTACAAGAGATGAAAGCGGGGAAACGGCAAAAAGCACGATTTTATATTGATCTTCCCTTAGGACCACAGGGTAAACGGGAGAAGGTTCTTATTGAATATTACGCCTTGCGAGATGAGAATGGAGATTATCTTGGGTGCCTTGAGGCGTCACAGAACATTTCTGAAATACAGAACCTCAGTGGTGAAAAACGATTACTTGACTAAAACCATTTGTGACGCTAT
>Ga0068714_10000967_pt1 | contig 46193 bp, 39 predicted proteins | sample MTBNYHSulfiMetaG_FD_62988 | JGI IMG/M metagenome (GOLD analysis project Ga0068714, IMG submission 62988) | Enrichment culture microbial communities from rom New York Harbor, USA that are MTBE-degrading - MTBE-NYH (New York Harbor Sulfidogenic)... | ecosystem: Environmental > Aquatic > Marine >... | reverse complement strand
CGAGCCGCTCGACAAGCGGGGGGCCATCGCCCTGCTGGAAGCCGGGTTGGGCCTCGCCGTTTGAGGGCGCGCCGGCTCCGTCCGCCTGGCAGACTGGCGCCGACGCGCGAAGGGAGGCCGACCAACTGTCTGGGCGCCCAGCGCCCAGACCAACTTGCCAAGGGAGACAGCGATGTGGAGTATTCGCTCACGTCAGCTGGGGCGATCGGGAATCGAGACCAGCCCTATGGGGCTCGGATGCTGGGCTATCGGTGGAGTCTGGCAGTGGGATTCCGAACCAGGCGGGTGGGGTGAGGTCGACGACGCTGAGTCCGTCCGCGCTATTCGTGTCGCGCTCGACTTGGGTATCAACTTCTTCGATACCGCGGCGAATTACGGCACCGGACATAGCGAACGCGTCCTCGGGAAGGCCCTTCGCGGTCTGCGCGATCAAGCGGTCATCGCCACCAAGTTCGGTTTCTCGGTAAACGAGACAAGAAAACGCGCTACCAGGTTCTCCTGCCCTAGCGAGGTCATCGAGAACGCCCGCCACTCGTGTGAGCAGAGTCTGCGCCGCCTGGGCACGGACTACATAGACCTTTACCTGCTTCACGTGTTCGACTTTCCGGCAGAGCCCGCAGCGGCGCTGCGCGAGATCCTGGAGGCAATGGTGGGCGAGGGGAAGATCCGGGCGTACGGGTGGAGTACCGACTCAGTGGAACTGGCGAAGGTGTTCGCTGAAGGCGTTCACTGCGCCGCGATAGAACATGACCTCAACGTCGTCCTCGATGCCCCGGACCTGCTCACCTTGTGTCGGCTCAATGGCCTTGCGAGCGTCAACCGCAGTCCGCTGGCGCGGGGCGCGCTCACCGGGAAGTACCGAGCCAATAGCGTTTTCTCGGACGATGACGTCCGCCACAGTGCTCGTTCCGCCCACACCTACTTCACTCCGGTCCTGGACAGGCTTGACGCGATTCGCGAGCTCCTCACGAGTCGTGGACGGACGCTGGCTCAAGGGTGCCTGGCTTGGATTTGGGCACGCAGCCCGATCACTGTCCCCATTCCCGGCTTTCGCACCGTCGCCCAAGTCGAGGAGAATGCCGGGGCTATGCACTTCGGCCCGCTCGCGCCAGAGGAGATGGACACGATCGAGACTCTGCTCGGACGGTAGGTGGCCGTGAACGGGAACCCACCCGCGCAGTGGGGGCACCCCCTACTGAGCTAGAGCCTCGCTCCTCGCTGCCTCGACTTGGCCCACCATCCCAACGACTCCACCCTGCCAGCGCTCTGGCACCAAGACATTCGACCCATCTCAGGGTTTCAGGGGTACCGTCAGCCCGCGCTCGTCGCGGTTCTCGGCCCGACATAGACGCCGGTGGCCACCCACACTGACGAGCAGCCCCAAACCGAACAGGGCACTGGTGAGCATCCACCCTATGGCCCAAAGGCCACTCGCATCGACCACGAACCCCGTCAGCGCCGGCCCGACTGCGTAACCTCCCATCCACACGGCATACAGCCTCGCGCTCTCCCTGCCTGCGAAGTCGGGTGGCACGCGCACTACCACCCCGAGCATCGCCACCACCATCCAGCTCATGGCGCTGGCGCCAGCCACCACGGAGCCAACCCAGACCAGCATAGGAACATAGGACGCCATCCAGATCAGCGTTGCGGCCAATCCCGACAACCCCGCGATCAATGCCATCGGCATCAGGAAGGATGTCACGTGTTCGGTTGCCCTCCCCCACAGAACGCGAGCCACCAAACCGGACAGTCCCATCACGGCGCCTGTCGCGCCTGCTGCAGCCACCGACAGACCCAGCTGTTCCTGGCTGTAGAGAGGCACGAATGAAGCGACGGAGCCTGCCCCAGCCCCAATGAACACCGCGCTCACTGTCATAGGCCGGAGAATGGGAAAACCGCCCCGCATCGACGAAGCCCTACGCGGGCCACCCGGGCATCCCGGATCGCCAGGCACCAACAGTGCCGCCGCCACCCCCGCTAGGGCGAACACACCGACCATGGCAACAGCCATCCGCCATCCCCAAGCCTCCGCGATGGGCGGCAGGGCGAGTCCGCAGAGAAGCCCGGCAGCCTGAGCACCCGACTGCTTGATCCCCATCGCGGTCCCCCGTCTACCGGGAGGAATCCTCATTCCCAGAAGCTTGTTGGTCCCCGGATTGCTGGCGGCCATGCTCAGGCCAGCTACTGCGGCTGCAACCAACAACCACGCAAAAGAAGGCGCTAGAGCCATCACCAGCGCCGCAGCCCCTCCCACACCAAATACCCCCAGCAGAATCATCCGACCCCCCAGGCGATCTGTGGCCCGGCCAGCCAGCGGCGAGAACACCACGGCCACTAGCGAAAGGACGGTCACCTGCCAGCCGATCTGGGTCCGGGACAGTCCCAGATCAGCGCGCAGAAGTGGCGCCAACACGCCCACCACTGAGACCATGACGGTACCTATCCCCATCGCGTAGGCGAGCAGGAGTACCAAGCCAATCTGCCTGTGCCTGCTCGGGGAGGACGGCAGGGCCATCAGTCGGGTGTTGCCTCAGGTTGCACATCCGACACAGGAAGCACGCGAGCTGCGATCACGCGGAATTCCTCCTCATCGAGCAAGCCCTTCTTGGCAAGGGAGGCTGCCTTGACCTCGGCGAGCACGGCCTGAAGCTGCTCCGCACTTCGCCAAGTAATACCCAGCCGATCCAGCCAGATTGCTACCGAGTCCAGGCCCGAGCCCTTTCCCAACACGATCTGCGGTGGTGGCTGCCCGACAAGCTCTGGACGGTACGGAAAGGCCTCGGTCAGTTGCTCCTGGCCGGAGTTCTTCACCCAAGTAGTGATGATCCCTGACTCCACATGGAACAACCGATCTCCGATCACAGGCCGGTTGGGCGGCTGGGGGACCCCCGCCAGGCCCAACACCAGCCGCGAGAGGTCGTAGAAGTGTTCGGTCCTCACCCCCGTGTCGATGCCATACATCGTCAACAAGGCGAGCAAAGTCTCCTCCATAGGGGCGTTCCCGGCCCGTTCCCCGATGCCGGCCACGGTTGTCTGGATCACTGCCGCGCCCTGAGCCACCGCAAGGAGAGTGTTGGCCACGCCCAGGCCGAAGTCCATGTGGAAGTGCGTCTCCAGAGGTACTCCGAGGCGTTCCCTCACATTGCGAGCAAAGAAAGACACCGCGTGCGGCGAGATCACCCCAAAGGTGTCCACCAGGCCGATTGAATCCACGTGCCCGCCCTCGGCGACCGCCTCTAGATCGGCCAGCAGCTCCACCATCCCCGCCCGGGTGGCGTCAATGGGGAAGAAGGACACCCTCAAGCCCTGCTGGTGGGCGTAGGAGGTGGCCTCTATCGACGCTTCCAGCGCCCGCTCCCGCGGCCACTGATAGGCCACTTCGATCATGTGATGGGAGGAAGGAATCTCCATCACGACTCCGGACACGCCGCAGTCCACCGCCCGCCTGACATCGTCCACCATGCAGCGAGAGAAGGCGTAGATCTCCGACTCAAACTCGGCGGCCACGATACGGCGCACCGCCTCCTCGTCGGCCGGAGACACGGCTGGTAGGCCCGCCTCGATGCGATGCACCCCGGCAGCAGACAGCGCCTCGGCGATGCGCAGCTTCTCATCAGCCGTGAACTCCACCCCCGCCTGCTGCTCGCCGTCCCGCAGCGTCACATCGTGGACGAGAACCCTCTCCGGCAACTGGAATCCACCCGTCACCTCCGGCAGGTAGTTCCACGGACTTGAGAACCAGCGCTCGGTCTTCCATGGTCCGTCGGCCATGTTCCCTCCTTGACATCTCGCTGTAGCGTGTATGCTGAGAGCATAAACCTGCGTGCCCAGACAATGCTTGGGGAAGGCGGGCCGAATGCAGGTGTTGCACATCGTTCGTGACGTTGGGGACCCTCACTGGTGGGCCGCCGCGCTCGCCGCTCTGGAGGATGCCGGAGTCGAGGGCAAGGTGGTCGTCATCGAGCCGAGCCTTGCGGCTACCGGACTCGCTGCCGGTGGCTGGCCGGTGGTCCCCTGCCCTCCCGCTTTGACTCCGATGGGGCGCGCCGCCTTCGTGGCCAGCCAATGCAACGGAGAAGCGCTATGGCATGCCCATGATCCGACCAGCGGCGTCATCGCTCGACTTGCTCGTCGGGGTAGCGAACGACCCCTCGTCCTACATCGCCGCCACGGAATTCTTCGTGGACGGCTGCTGTGGGAGAGCCGGTACGCGAGGCGAGGTGCCGCTCTCGTGATCGCCACCTCGCGTGCCGCGGCCAGCGATGCCTTCGTCGGAGACAAGACGCCGACCGAGGCCATCCGCCTCATCCCCGATGGGGTCCCCGACCCCGGCTGCGCCGAGCAGGAAGCGGTCGCGGCGGTACGGCGCTCGATCGGAGTTCAGCCCGGCGCGATTGTCGTGCTCGCCTTCCTGGAACCGGGAGCGAAGTCGGGAGTGGGTACCCTGCTAAGGGCCATACCCCACGCACGCAACCTTATCGGAAGGCCGCTGCACCTGGTCCTGGCCGACGATTCCACCGACCACGACCCGGTTCTGGAGCCAGGAGAGGACCTGGTTCACGAGATCGGAATCCGCTCCAGACTCTGCACCTGGCTGGCGGCGGCCGACATCGTGGTGGCCCCTGGTCATCGCTCCCCGCCGGGACGCCGCATGCTCCAGGCTCTCCCCAGCCAGCGTCCCCTGGTGGCCGTCCGAGCCCCCGAACTCGACGAGGTGATCCCCCACGGGGTGACGGCCATCAGAGTCGAGCCTCGCAATTCGCGGATCCTGGCTTTCGGCCTGGCGGCCGTAGCCTGCGACGACGCGCGGGCCTCGCGGCTCGTTGCCGAAGGACGACGACGTTACGAGGAGCAACTCACCATGACCCGCATGGCCTCGGGTTGGAGGGAGACCTACCTCGAAGCCCAGCAGGTGAGCAACGGCAAGCGCGCCGCCCATGGCCCCCGGACGGTCTGGCCCTCTACCGACACCTGACTTCTGGGCCCGAGCGCAGGAGTAGCAGCGCTCAAGCCGCAGTGATCGCTCCCCCATCCACGATCAGCACCTTGCCGGTGATCCATGCCGACTCCGGCCCGGCCAAGAAGGCAACGGCGTGAGCCACGTCTCTCGGCTCCCCAAAGCGGCCGACGAGGATTTCCGACAGGAATCTCTCTCGGAGCACATCGTCAGCCCGAAGACCCTCGGTCATGTCGGTGATCACTGCCCCCGGCGCGACGGCATTCACGCGGACGCCCAGCGAACCGAGTTCTAGAGCACATGACTTGGTGAGGCCCAAGAGCCCAGCCTTGGACGACGAGTAGTTCACCCGATTGCGGCTGCCACGAATCCCATTGTGCGACGAGATGTTGACGATGGAACCGCCGTGCTCCCGCATCGACGCCCTGACCACGGCCCGGGTGCAGAGAAAGGGGCCGGTGAGATTAGTGGCGATCACCCGGTCCCACTGCTGGTCGGTCATATCCCAAATGGGATTCGGGTCATCAATGCCAGCGTTGTTGACCAGGATGTCGATGCGCCCGGTCTGCTGCACTGCGCGGCTCACCGCGCTCTCGATGCTCTCCCTCACGGACACATCGCACACCACTCCTACCGCCCGGCCGCCGGCGGCCACGATTGTGCCTGCCGTCTCCCGCGCTGCCGCCGGGTGGCGCGCTGCAGCCACTACCAGAGTGCCCCGGCGAGCCAGTTCCTCAGCAATGGCGCGGCCGATGCCGCGGTTGGCGCCGGTGACCATGGCGCACCGCTCGCGCCACCACTGCGCGGAATCCTCGGCGTCACCTGGAGGCATCACACCCCCAGGTAGGCAGCTCGCACCAGATCGGAGTGCAGTAGCTCTCTCCCGGAGCCCTCGAGGACTACCTGCCCGGACTCCAAGACGTATCCTCGATCGGCGATGCTCAGGGCCTGGCGGGCGTTCTGCTCGATGAGCAGCACTCCGAGGCCCCGTTCAATGAGGCGCGGGATGACCTGGTGGATCACCTCGGCGGTGAGCTGCGGAGAGAGTCCCAAGGAGGGCTCGTCCATGACCATGATCTTGGCCCCGGCCAGCAGGGCCCGGGAGATGAGCAGCATGCGCCGTTCGCCACCCGACAGCGTAGCCGCCTTCTGGCTAAGCCGTTCCTCAAGACGCGGGAACAGCGTGTAGCACCACTCGAGAGTCTCGTCGCGATGCTCACTCTTGCTGCCGGCGAACTCCATAGACAGCTTCAAGTTCTCCAGCACGGTCATCCGCCCAAAGGTCCCGCCGCGCTCCGGCACGATCCCCAGGCCGAAGCCGGCAATCAAGTGCGGCTTCAGGCGAAGCAGATCCTGGTCGCCCATCCATACATGGCCCCGGGCCTTGCCGCCGACGCCCAGCATGGTGCGGGCCAGGGTGGTCTTGCCCGCCCCGTTGGAACCCACCATGGCAACACACTCGCCGCTGGCCACCTCCAGGGAGACGTCGTGGAGCACCTGCTGGCGGCCGTACCACACTGAGAGCTTCTCGACCTTGAGCATCAGGTCTCCTCCCCCTGCAGGGCGCTGCCGAGGTACGCGTCGATGACCTTCGGGTTGCTGGCGATCTCCGCTGGCGTGCCCTCGGCAAGCTTCTTCCCCACATCCAGGACATACACCCGCTCGACGGACCGCATCAGCGCCCGCATGTTGTGCTCGACGATGATGACGGTGAACCCGTCGGCGCGCAGGCGCCGCACCGCATCCAGCGTGAACTCGATCTCCACGTCGTTCATGCCGGTCACCGGCTCATCGAGGAGGAGCAGCCCCGGCCGGACCGGGCAGGCGGCTACGGTCATCGCGATCCCCAGGAGGCGCTGGTGGCCGTGTGGGAGAGCTTCGGCTTCTTCGAGCAGCAACTCCTCCATCCCGAACGGCGCCAAGGCCGCGACGGCTTCGTCGGTCGGGTCGCGGTAGGGACGGAATGCCTGCCGTACTGCAGCTCCCACGGACGGGTTCTTGGCCGCCTGGATGGCCAACTGGATGTGATGCGCCACCGTCCGCGTGGGTAGCAGACGGTTCGACTGGTAGGTGCGGGCCAGCCCGGCGCGGGCCCGCTTCCAGTTGGGCCAGTCGGTGATGTCCTGGCCTTTGAAGAACGTCTTCCCGGAGGTCGCCGGGTAGTAACCCGCGATGACGTTGAGCAGCGTGCTCTTGCCGGCACCGTTAGGCCCGATCAGGCCCAGGAACCCTCCTTCCTCGAGCGTCAGGTCTATGCCTTCGACGGCGTGGAGGCCGCCGAAGAACTTGGATACCCCATTGAGTTCCAGGAGGTTGCCCATCAGTGTTCGATCCCTCCCGCCACCTTGTTGGCCCGAATCACGACCACGATGTAGAGCACCATGGCGTAGACGATCATCCGGTAGCTCTGCACCGAGCGCAGTACCTCCGGAAGGGCCGTCAGGAACGAAGCCGCGATCACGCTTCCCCAGACGCTCTCCCGGCCTCCCACGATGACCATGATGATCACCGTGAACGCCGTCCAGAAGCTGAACGGCCCGTTGGTCACATAGCCGATGTTGACCGCGAAGAGCACGCCGGCGATCCCGGCGTAGACCCCGGTGAGCGACAAGGCGAGCAGCCGGTAGTGACCCGCCCGGTACCCGAGAGCCGCGACCAGCGGCTCGTCGCCCCCGATCCCGCGCAGGATCAAGCCGAACGGCGAGGCCAGCAGGCGCTGGGCGAACACCAGCCCGAGCAGCACCAAAGCCCATACCAAGTAGGCGATGGAGAGCCGCCCCGGGTTGACGTCGCCGAGGAGCGGGATGAAACTGAGGTCGACCATCGGCACTGGCAACCCCACTGATCCGCCCGTGACCGCCGTCCACTCGATGAAGATCTTGGCGGCGAGCAAGCCCACGGCCATGGTCATCACGGCGTAGAACAGCCCGCGAGTCTTCAGCAGGGGGAAGCCGAACGCGGCGGTGATGAGGCCGCCCGCCAATCCGGCCAGGATCAACACCAACCCGAAAGGCCAGTCGAACCCGAGCAAGTTCGCGGCCATGTAGGCCCCGACCCCGAACACGGCTCCGTAGGCCAGGTTCAGCTCCCCCGAACCGCCGAGCAGCACAGTCTGCCCTACGGCATGGAAGCTCCACAACCCGCAGAGGATCAGCACGGTGGCGTAGTACTCGTTGTCCGTGATGAAGGGCAGAAGAACCACTACCGCGACCACCAGAAGCATGTACGGCCAGTCGGGATGGCGTCGTTTCAGCCGCGGTAGCTCCGCCGAACTGCGCGGCGACCCGATGGGTGCTACCTCGATGGTGCGGGTCTCTGCCCTGACTCCGGTCAGTGCGTCCCAGATCTTGCTCATGCCGGCGCTCCCGGGTCGGCCACCAGGCCCTGCGGCCTGATGTAAAGGGCAACGGCCAGACCGGCAAAGGCGATTGCCTCACCCACGGAGGTCCAGGGCAGATAGCCCATCGCCACGCTCTCCGCGACTCCGAGGCCAAAGGCCACCGCAACCAAACCGGAGACGTTGTTCTTGCCGGCCACAATGATGATGCAGAAGGCCTTGAGGATCTCATTGGCGCCGAGGAAGGGCTGCACCGGGTACATCCCCGCGAGCAGGAGGCCGGCGATGCCCGCCATGGCAGTGGACACACCAAAGACCCACAGATAGACCCGGCTCACGCTGATGCCAGTGACGGCGGCAGCGTCGGCGTTCTCCGCGACCGCCCGAATCGCTCGCCCCATCCGGGTGCGGCTCATGAACACGCTCAGGACGGCAATCGATGCCACTGTGACCAGGACGACCGTCAGGCGCTGATAGCTGATGACCACCCCGCCTACAGTGAAGCCACCCTTGATCGGGAAGTCGAAGCTCCGGCTGAACTTGCCGCCGAAACGAAGGACGTAGATGTTCTCGACTACCAAGGAAAGGGCAAAAGCCGCCAGGATCAGCACCAGAGTCGACTTGCCCCGGATGATCCGGAACCAGGCCAGTTCCTGGACGGCACCCACCACGCCCATGATCCCGAGGATGATGAGGATCGCCAGCCACAGGTTGATCTGCCACTGCCCGATCACCGTAACCGTCAGATAGGCGGCGACCATCACCCACACGCCGTGGGCGAAATTGGGGATGCGCAGACCGCCGTAGACCAGCGATAGACCCACCGCCACCAGGGCATAGATGCCCCCGACTACTAACCCGTTGATGATGAACTGGGAAAGCTGCGTCATGTGGAAGTCCCCCGCGTGCGAGGGCGGGCGGGACGCAGCACAGGGACGAGCCCCCGGCCGCGCACCGCCCGCAGTCCCCGCAGCATCGTCAGCCCTGCAGACCCAGGAACGTCAGCACGCCGTTGTCCCAACGCGAGGTGGCGAAAGGCACCAGAGCGTTGCGATCAGGGGCGTACACACAGCCATCGGCGAGGGTGACCGGCCAGATCATGCCCTCGTACGGAGCCAGGCACTGTAGCGCTGCCAGCACGTCAGCCGGCTCGGCACTCTGCGCCTGCTCGATGGCCGCGGCCAGCGACAGGATCGCCTCGTAGCCCTGCATGGTGAGGAATCCGGGCTCCTCACCGTATTCAGCCACGTAGGCATCCAGCAGCTCCTGCGCCCCCGCGATGCCCGCCGTGATCAGGTCCTGGATCATTGCCCAAGAGGCCTGGTACACGTCGGTCATCGCCTCGGCAGGAACCAGATCGCCGACCTGGGCCACCGCGGCCTGCGAGACGAGCAGAACGGGGACGTTCCAGCCCAACTCGCGCGCCTGGCGGATGAAGAGCAACTCATCATCCGGGAACCCGGTGTGCCACACGAAGTCGACGCCGGAGTCCTTCACCTTGGTGATGATGGCGGTGACGTCGGCCTGCCCGCGCTCCATGGTCTCCACGCTGTGCAGGTCGATACCGGCATCCGCCAGCCAGCCGGGGATGTCGTCGTCGAACAGCGAGACCCAGGCCGCGTTGGTGGTATCGAGGATGCCGACCGCCGACGTCCAGCCCTGCGCAACGGCGAACTCGATCTCCCGCTCCGCAACGAGCTTCGAGGTAGCCGCCATCCGATAGGTGTTGGGCGTATCCGTCAGGGAGTACAGGGAAGCCCCCGTGAGGATGTTCACGAAGTCGTTGCCCAGGCGCTCGGCGTAGGGCTGCACCCCCGTGGCCACAGAACTGGCCACCAAGCCGACGTGCAGCCGGATGCCGTCCTGCTCGATCATCCGGGTCGCCGCAGCAATGCCGGCCTCGGCCGTACCCGTGTCGTCGTACTCCACTAGTTCCAGCGGGTGCAGGGTGTTGCCGATCAGCACCCCGCCGCGCGTCTCGTTGATTATCTTGACCGCCAGTCGCTCGGCATTGGCCAGGGGCACACCTGCCCCGGCCGCGGTCCCGGTGAGCGACATGATCATGCCGATCTTGATGGGATCCCCCACCACGATCTCCGCTGTTGTCGTCGTCTCCGCACCGGTTGTCGTCGTAGCCGCTTGAGTCGTCGTAGTCGCTGCCGTGGTCGTAGATGCCTGAGTCGTGGTGCTCTCGCCGTCGTCATCACCACAGGCGACGAGTACCAAAACCAGGGCTGCCACGAGCGCTGCGAAGCGGAGCCAGCCCCACTTACGCATGCGTCCTCCCTTCACACTGAGGTGCCAGCCGGACCCGAACGCCGCTACTCTGTCAGCTGAGACGTTCTGCGTCAAGTGAAACGGGCACCTTTCCGGGAGAGGCAGGTAGATGCCGCCGCACCGCACCCGACGGGAGGGCTGCCGAAAGCCCGGCGCTAGCCGCCGCGCCTCGGGATGCGCCGCGAGCACCGACCCGACTCCGCTGTGCTGCACTCCGGCACCCCCATCCCCCGTGGGACAGACCGAGTTGATCGAGGTCTTCACCCGCCCCCGGCGCGTCGCCCTGGTCGGGGCCTCTACCAGCCCCGAATCGCTCACCCACCGCCCTGCCCTGTTCCTCAGCCAGTGGGGCTTCCCCGGAGAGGTGGTCGTGGTCAACCCCAAGGGCGTGCCCACCATGCTGGGGTTTCCGGCGGTCGCGAGCATTGCGGAGGCGGGCCCTTTCGACCTGGCCATGGTGCTGCTGGCGGCCGACCAAGTGCCCCAAGCCCTCCAGGCCTGCATCGCCGCCGGGGCCCGCGGCGCGATCGTCATCGCGTCCGGCTTCGAGGGCGACCACGGACGGGCGCGCCGGGCCGGCCTGGCCTCGCTGCTGCAGGAGCACCCCGGTTTCCGGCTCGTGGGCCCGAACTGCAACGGGGTCCTCAGCATCCAGAACCGCTGCACTCTGTCATTCAGCAGCGTGCTGCTCAATGACCGTCCCCCCGCCGGCCGGGTCGGCCTGGTAACCCAATCGGGGGCCATCGGCAACGGGATCATGCTGGCCCTGGGCCGCCGCGGCGTCGGCCTGGCCCACTGGTTCAGCACCGGCGATGAGCTCGATGTGGGCGCCCTGGAAGCCGCTACTGCGATGCTCGACGAGGAGCAGTGCGGCGCAGTGGGGTTGTTCCTGGAGGGGATCACCGATCCGGAGTTCCTGGAGCCTCTTGCCGAAGGCATTGCCCGTACCGGCAAGCGAGTGGTGGCGCTGCGCACCGCTGCCTCGGAGGCCGGCCGGGCCGCCGCCTTCGGCCACACCGGACGGGTGATCGGCAATGCCGAGATCGCCCGGGCGGCGCTGCGTCAGGCGGGGGTTCGCCTGCCGGCCGACCTCGACGAATTCTGCGATGCCCTGACGGTCCTGTCGGGCCTGGAGCCGCGCTGGACGACCGAGCGGGTTCGGGTGGGAGTGGTCACCGTATCGGGCGGGGTTGGAGTCCTCGCGGCAGACGAAGTGGAGCAGTCCGCCGACCTGGAACTCGCCGTGTTGAGTGACGCGACCCGCGCCGCCCTGGCCGCGCGGCTCCCCGGCATAAGCCCCGCCAACCCTCTCGACGTGCCCACCCTGGGGAGCCCCCAGGTCATCGTGACGGCCCTGCAAGCAATGGCCGCCGCCGAAGAGGTCGATGTGGTAGTCGGGGTCGTCACCAGCATCGCCCACGACTACGACCTCATTGCCGACACCGATCTGGCAGGGGGCAAGCCAATGGTGCTCTCTCATCTGTCGGTCGAGGAGCGCTTCACTCCGGAGCAGGCGGCGCGGCTTACAGCCCGCGGCGTGGTCACCGTGCCCGAGGCGGCGCGCGCCGTGAAGGCGCTGGCGATCTGGGCGGGGCCCGGGCGCGCCGGCGCGGCAAAGGCTGTCCAGGCGAAGACCGCGCTCCGTCCACACACGTTCGGCCTAACTGGGTCAGCCCTTCTCCTCGGCCCAGCCCTGACCCGCAATCTGGCTCCAGCCACCCCAGTCGCCGATGCCGCCGGCGCCGTCGCGGCCGCCGCGGGAGCCCCCGTAGTGGTCAAGGCCGACGGAGCGGTCATCACTCACCGGACAGAAGCCGGAGCCGTGGTGGTCGATGTGGCCTCTCCGGAGACGGTGACGGCAGCCTTCAACCGCGTGGCCGCAGCCTGCGCGCCGGTGGGCGAGGCGGTTGTGGTACAGCCCATGGCTCCCGAAGGCCTAGAGGTCATGCTGTCGATAGTCCGCGACCCGGAGGTGGGCGTGGCGGTGCTGCTGCGCGAAGGCGGCACTGGTGTGGAATTGGCCCGAGAAACTGTGGTTCTGACCGGGCCCCGGGCGACGTGGGAGGATACGCTGCGCCCCACTCCCCTGGGGAGATTACTCGCGGGGTGGCGCGGCGCACCCCCGGCCGATACGGCCGGCTTGCTCGACCTGGCCGCGGCCCTCATGGACGTGGTGCGGTCCCGTCCGGAGATTGCCCTGGTCGAGTGCAACCCGGTGCTGGTACACCCGGCCCCGGGCGGAGTCACCGTTGTCGACGTGTTCACCGCGGTCGATCCAGCTCCCTGAGACACGACGAGGAGGGCCCATGCGCCGCTACGAGGAACTGCTGCAGAGGACCGATGGTCCCCCGGGGTCGTCATGGGGAGAGTGGGGGCCCGGCGATGAAGTGGGCACCCTGAACTTCAGCGGTCCGGCTCAGGTGGTCCGCGCGGCCTCCCTGGTACGCCGCGGCGTGGCCTTCAACCTCGATCTCCCTCTCACCGCGCTCGACCCGGCCTTGTCCAGCCATCGCCAGGCCGCCCGCCACACCATCTTCCGGCTGAGCGACGACCACCGCGACGACCGCCTGGAGCACCTGTACCTACAAGGGTCGTCGCAGATCGACGGTCTCCGGCACTTCCGCCACTTCGCCCATGGCTGGTACAACGGGGCATCCGACACCGACATAGACGTGGGCAGCCCCACGCTGGGCATCAACCGCTGGGCAGACCGGGGTATCGTCGGACGGGGAGTCCTCATCGACATGGAGCGGCACCTGGTCGCGACCGGTGTGGATCCGGCCGCGGTGCATTCCTATCCGGTTTCCCTGGTCGAGCAGGCAGCGCGGCGTCAGGGAGTCCAGTGGGAGAAGGGCGACATGCTCCTTCTACGCACCGGGTGGTTGGCCCGCTACCTGGCGGAGGACCCGGCCGGCCAGGACAGCATGCGCCGCAACATGCAGAGCCCGGGCCTGGAGCAGTCCCACGAGACGGCGGGGTGGCTCTGGGACCACGGCATCGCCCTCGTTGCGTCCGACAACCTGGCGGTCGAATGCTTCCCGCCGGTACCGGACTCCCCCTTCATCACCCCAGAAGAGGCGGCGGGAGTGGCTCCTCGCATCATCCACACCGGTCTCATGCATCGCATCCTCATCCCCCTCCTCGGCTACTGCCTCGGGGAGCTCTGGTTCCTCGACGACTTGGCCGCGGACTGCGCTGCCGAAGGCATCTGGGAGTTCCTGCTGACGGCCAAGCCCCTGAATCTGCCTGGCGGCGTCGGCTCACCGGCCAACGCTCTCGCCGTAAAGTAGGAGGCATGTGAGCAGTCGCGGAAGCGCGGAGGAGGGCAAGCCGTGGGCAAGACCAGGCAGGGCACGAAGCAGACCATCCAGAGTCAAAGCAGCTCCCGAAAGGAGGACTCGACTCCCGGCAGCGAAGAACGGGCCTTGGGTCACACGATCCGCGGGTGGCGTACCGGAGTGGGGCAAACCCTGGCGCAGCTAGCCGAGGCCACCGACCTTTCAATCGGCTACCTGAGTCAGATCGAACGCGGGCTGGCCAATCCGTCGCTCGCAGTACTCAAGCGGCTGGCGGTCGCTACCAACCACAGCCTGGGCGAACTGCTCGAACCGGGCAGCCCGGGGGAGCGTCCTTCCGTCCACCTCGTACGGGGGGACCGGGATCGAGACGTGGCCCTCCCCCCCGAGACGTACCGGCTCCGCCCCTTGCACCCCGACTTCCGCGCCAATCTCGACCTGTCGGTGGTCATCGCCGCGCCCGGAGCCAGCAGCGGTGTGCGTTTCCACGACCACGACCAGGATCAGTGCACCCTGGTCATCGAGGGGCAGGCGGCGTACTACGCCGGCGACGAGCAGTACGAGCTCGGGGAGGACGATGCCGTCTACGTTCGTGCCGGTGTGCCGCATCGTTGGGTCAACAACGGGCCCGGCAGGCTACGTCTCCTGGTCACTCGCCCCACAGCCGGCGCGTAGGGACGATCAGGCCAGACCGGCAACGATGATGCTGCGGCAGCCCCCGCCTACCCCTGGTACCGCACCTCGCCCTCGACAACCGTGAACCGCGTCCTCAGGCGCCGCCGGGCCACGACCACATGGTCCGCCTCGCGATAGGTCCTGTGGTCGCGGCCGCCGAACAACTCGAAGCTGCCCTCCTCGACCTCGAAGACCGCGGCGTCTCCCCGGAACCCCGGCTGCAGGGCACCCAGGTCCCGGTCGCGTCCGAGCGCCCGCGCTGCCTGCGAAGTGGCTGCGGCGAGGGCGGCCGAGAACGGCATGCCGACCCCTTCCATGAAGCTCACGAGCGTGGCGGTGTCGTAGACCGCCCGATCGGGCGGGCCGAGGTGGTAGTCGCTACCGAGAGTGTCGGGCCAGAACCCGGCGGCCACCGCCGCCCTAGCCACAGGCACGAAGGTGTGGACTCCGGCATGGCCCAGGTCGAACAAGATACCCCGCGCCCGTGCCTCGAGGAAGGCAGGCTGCACCTTGCCATCCTCACCGATCAACCCGGCGCCACCGTCGTAGACGTGAGTGAGGATGTCTCCAGGCCGCAGCACCGCCAGGACCTCTTCCGGAGCGAGCGGCGAGTCGACTAGGTGCACCATCAATCGGGTCCCCGTGGTCTGAGTGACCTCGACCGCTTGCGCCAGCAACTGCCTCATCAGCTGGGGTCCGGCGACGCGGCTGTCCACCCTCAGCTTGATGCCCACGAAGCGCTCGGGCTCAGCGCCGAGGGCAGCGACGGCACGCTCGGGCTGGGACAGGGCGGGGTCGGAGAATTCTCCCACGCCGGCGGCGGCAGGGAGCATCCCTACTGCACTGAGATTGAGAAAGGCCAGCACCCGGGCGCGGCTCGGCAGACAGACCGTATCGAGAAGCGCTCGAGCATCGGCCCAGCCAGCGCTGCCGGCATCCACTGCCGTCGTCACCCCGACGGGCAGACAGACCGCGTCGGGGTCCGCCCCGAAAGGAGTCACTCGGAAGAAGTAGTGGCCGTGGGCATCGATCAGCCCGGGTACCACCAGACACCCTTTGGCATCGAGGACGCGGGTCCCGGCGGGACGCGGCAGGTCGGGACGCACGGTCGCGACCCGGCCGGCGGCAAAGGCGACGTCGGCGAGCTCGTCGCGCCCGGAAGCCGGGTCGACAACCCGTCCCCCATGTATTACCAAATCAACCGGGCCCGATTCCAGATTCTTGGTCATGATGACACCACCTCCAGAGTGCACGGCATCCCAGCCTCGCGGCACGCCAACTCGAACCAGGTCACCACTTCGGGGTGCAGCGGGATCCCGTGCCGCAGGCGGTCTTGCTCCGCCTCCCACTCCAGTTGCCCCGGCACGAGGACGCGCTCCGCCCCTGCCGCCGGAGGGGTGGCCTGGAGAGCAGCGATGAAGTCGTCCATGAGGGACTTGAAGCGGACCGGGTCCACGAAGGCGGCGATGTCCACCGCGGCCACCATGTGATTCATGATCGCCCTGCCAGCACGTGCTCCGAAGCCCGTACCGGAGAGGATTCCGGTCAGCACTTCGACGATCACCCCCAGGCTGTAGCCCTTGTGAGAGCCCATCTCCGGACTCGAACCCAGGGGAAGCAAGCCGATCCCGGTGGGCACCGTGATGTCCGGCCGGGCCTCTGGGGTGAACGGGTGCATCATCGGCCGGCCTTCGGCATCGGCTACCAGGCCGGCCGCGATCTCAAGCCCGAAACGCTGGGCAGTGGTGATCTTGTTGCCGGCCACGGTGGTCAAGGCGAAGTCGGCAACGACCGGGAAATGCTTCCCCGATGGCGCAGCGAAGGCAATGGGGTTGGTGCCGATCCGCGGCTCCCGCCCGAAGGTGGGCACCATGACAGGACCTGTGGCCGACAGGCAGACACCGATCATGTCGTGGGGAAGAGCCATCATGGCGTGGTAGGCCCCCATGCCAAGATGGCGCCCGTTGCCTACCGTCACGACTCCCACCCCGGTCGACCCGGCCTTCTCGATGGCCAGTCGCATCGCCCGGGGCACCTCGCTCACCCCGAGACCGCGGTCGGAGTCGATGTTGGCGCCCGAGGGCGTCTCGCTCACCAACCGCGTTTGGGGACGCGGGTTCACATGTCCGCCCCGCAACCAGCCCACGTAGACGCGAAGCATGTTCGAGACCCCGTGCGAAGCCACGCCCCGCAGGTCGGCCGCCACCAGAACGTCGGCGGCTACCGCGGCATCCTCAGCCGTCAACCCTCCCCACTCCAGGAGAGTGGCCGAAGTGGCTCGCAGAGAATCCGGGTGAAACCGCACCGTCACTTCCTTCCCATGAGTCACCGTTGCCACGCTCCCTTGGAGACAGGTGCAAGCCAACCCCCGGGACGGCTCGGTCCCAGGCCATCAGCGGATGCGGTAGTGATCCAGCTTGGTTTCATCGATCTCGATCCCGGCTCCAGGTCCCGCAGGTACTTCGAGGCACCCCCGGCTGATGGTGAGCGGCACTGCTAGCAGGTCATCGGCCAGATGCAGGAAGTAGCCGTACTCCGTGGGGTACTGCGCGGTGCTCTGATGGGCCGCGGCGTAGGGCAAGATGGAGAGGGTGCCGACCCCGGAATCGCCTTGGCTCCCCATGATGATGGGCACCCCGGCGGTTTCGCAGAAACCCCGGATCTGGTCGGCCACCCGGTAACCGCTGCGCGACACCTTCAGGCTTACGAGGTGTGTCCGCCCCGCCAGCACTTCTCGCGCCACCTCAGCCGGACTAGCCACGCTCTCGTCGCCCAGGATGGGCAGTCCACCCTCTACGGCTATGCGGCGCCGGTCGAGAATGCGCTCGGCGGTAGACGGTTCCTCGATCCAGGCGACCCCGTAGGCCTCTGCCTCCTGCCCGAAGCGCACTGCATCGAGCACGTCGAACCCGCGGTTGGCATCCACGTAGATCAGGGCCGCGTCGCCTACGGCCTCGCGCACCAACCGGCAGGTGACGAGATCTCGCGGCAGGTCGAGGCCTACTTTCACCTTGAACGCGGAGACTCCCTGGGCCTCGCGCCATTCGACTGCCTCCGCCGCCACCTCCTCCGGCGGCCCGTAGCCGAGGATGGCGCTCACCTGCACCTTGTCGACATACCCCCCGAGGTACCGGTGGCAGGAGATACCAAGGCGGCGGCAGCGCAGATCGGCCAGGGCCAGTTCGAAAGCCGCCTTGGCACTGATATTGCCCACCAGTCCGTCGAGGCGCCGCGCCACGCGCTCCTCGTGCCAGATCGACTCGCCCAGCACGCGGGGACGGATCTCCTCCTCATAGACGGCCAGCATCGTTCCCACTGTCTCGCCGTACATCATGGGACGGGGAATGGCCTCCGCCAGGCCAACCGCCCCGTCGCTGTCCCGGACCCGCACGAGGATGTGGTCGGCGGTCGTCAACGTCCCCTTGGCGAAGGTGACTGCCCTGCGCAGCGGAATACGGAAGGGAATGGCCTCGACAGCGGCGATGGTCGACGTAGTAACTCGCTCTCTCGCGGTACCAAGCACTTTACCCACGGCAAACAGGTGTTGCCAGAGTGAAGAGAGCGTAGGCCGGAGGGCGAGGGTCCCGCGGGCGTCGATCGGGTCAGCCGGCGGCTGCGGCGTCCGCGACCCATCCCAGGCCCAGCCTCTCCAGCGTCGCCCGGGTAGGGTTGCCGGTCGCCGGATCCCAATCCGCCTGGCGGTAGTACTCCTCAAGCGCCGCCCGGAACTCGGACTCATCGAGTACGAAGCCGTCCGACGCGCCCCCTTGCAGCGGCCGGGCGAAGAAGCGGGACGGCAGGGTGTCCTGCTCACGGCTGAAGCCCTCTCGGGCGTTGAAAGCGCGCATCATGTTCAGCCGTCGGGCGCCCACCGTCACCAGGTCTTCGACCGTCGTCTCCCAGCCGGTGACTGCCGAGTACACGGCCGCCAGTTCTTCCAGGCCCATGAGCTGCCAGGCCGGGCCGAAGACGAAGTGGCAGACGTCGAGGGTGTCGAGGGCTGAGAAGGCGTATTGCGTGTGCAGCGCGAAGCGCACCTTCTCAGGGTTGAGCGCGGTGGCCGGCTGCGGACTCGTCAAGCCCAGCCTCCGCAGCCGGCGCTGCTGCTTGTCGGGGCGGTTCCCATAGACCTCTTCCTCGTACATGGGGTCGTGAGCGCTTGACATGTGGTCGGCACCGAAAGGGTTCACCGCGTAGATGAGACCGATCCCCCGCTTCGTCTGGGGCATGTGGGCCGGCAGCTCCTGGCTCTTGACCGTGACCAGCAGGCTCTCCGCTTCTCGCCCGAGGCGAGCAGCAGCCCGCGCCGTCCCTTCGGCGAGCACGTCCCCGAATCCGCGTCGCGCCACCAGATCCTCCAGCATGGCGATCATGGCCGGGGCGCTGCCGAAGCGCAGTTCGATGCCTCCGGTGTCGATGCTGTCGATCAGCCCGGCCTCGAAACACTCCATGGCGAAGGCGATCGTCGCACCGGCAGAGATGGTATCCACCCCATACTCGGCGCAAACCTGGTTCGCGTAGGCGATGGCCCGCAGATCGGTGACGTCGCAATAGGCGCCGAAGGTGGAGATAGTCTCATACTCGGGGCCGCCTGAACGCGGGTGAATCTCGCGTCCGTGCCACTCCGACTCGACGACCCGCTTGCAGCGGACGGCACAGGCGTAGCAGGTGTCTCGTCCCAGCTTGTCCTGAGCTCCTTCGGTCGCACCGCGCAGCAGTTCTTCGTACAGGACCTCGCCTGAGATGGCCTCGGCTCGGTCCAGTCCCATGGAGCCCGCGGCCCAGTGGCGAGTGGGGAGATTTCCCCGTATCTCTTGAGGCACGACGACACTGGCCGTACCGTACTTGGCGAGCCCCATCACATCGGTGTCGCCGCTCAAGCTGACCCGGGACTCCTGCATGAGCCGGCGCACCCCTTCGGGATCGGCCATTGCCAGCTTCTTGCTGCTGCCCCGGACCGCGACGGCCTTGAGCCGCTTGGCGCCCATCACCGCCCCCATGCCGGTACGGCCGTGGGCTCGGCTGGCCTTGTTCATGATCGAGGCGAAGCGCACTCCCCTCTCTCCCGCGGGCCCCACCTGAGCCACCTGCACTCTGTCATCGCCTAGTTCCTGGAAGAGAACGTCTTCAACACGGCGGGTCGTCATCCCCCACAAGTGCCGGGCGTCGCGCAGTTCGTAGGCGCCGTCCTTGACCCAGAGGAAGACTGGCTCCGGGGCGCAGCCGCGCACCACGATGGCATCGAAGCCGGCGAACTTGAGCTCGGCCGGCCAGAACCCGCCGGCCTGGCTGTCCCCCACGGCGCCGGTGAGCGGGGAGCGGGCGACTGCCGTAGCCCGGCTCTGTCCGGCAATTGGCGCGCCGGTGATACCCGACAGGGCAAAGGTGAGGGTGTTCTCGGGCCCGAGCGGGTCGGTGTCGCGTGGGGTGTGCCGCAGCAGGTAGTAGAGGCCCACGGCGCTGCCTCCCACATAAGTCCGGTAGAAATCCTCAGTCGGCTCCTCCACCTCGAGGGACCCGCGGGTCAGATCGACGTGGAGAACCCTGCCGGTGTAGCCGTACAGCATCTTCGCCTCTCCTCGCCTCGCCCGCTCAGCCCCCACCTCCGCGCTCGGCTGCAGCCGCCTCGCCCTGAGCACGGATCTCGCTCAGGCTCGCAGCCGGCGTCAGCGCTTCGATCGGGATACGCACTTCCACGACGGCCGGACCTCCCGAGGCCACCGCCCGCTCGAAAGCTCCGGCGAACTCCTCAGTGCGGGTGACCACTTCACCGAAGGCGCCGAAAGACCGGCCGAGAGCAGCAAAGTCCGGGTTACGCAACTCGGTGCCAATGGGCCGGCCCGGGTGCACTCTCTCCTGGAACAGGCGAATGGCCCCGTAGCTGGCGTTGTTGATCACGATGACAATCACTCCAAGGCCGTACTGGACCGCGGTAGCCAATTCCTGTCCCGTCATCAGCAAGCAGCCGTCGCCGGCGAAGGCGACCACCATCCGGCTGGGGTACAGCACCTTGGCGGCCAGCGCAGCCGGCAATCCGAAACCCATCGATCCGGAGGTCGGCGAGAGCTGGGTGTGATAGCGCTGATAGCGCATGTAGCGGTGCACCCAGAAGTTGTAGACGCCGGCCCCGTCACTCATGATGGCTTCGGCCGGCAGCCTCTCCCGGAGCCACGCCATGACCCGGTGGAGCTGCATGTCGCCGGGGCCGTCGGGCCGATCCGGGTTCGAGAAAGCCAGGTAGTCGGCGTTGAGTCGCCGTCGCCACCCCGCCCAGCGCGGGGAAACGACGGGCTCCAGCGACCCGAGGGCGGCGGCAAACGCCGGCATGCTGGCCACGATGCCCAATTCCGGCCGGTACACTCGACCAATCTCCTCGGGGTCGGGAAACACGTGCACCAGAGTCTGCTTCGGGCGAGGGGCTTCGACGAGTGAGTAGTCGCGTGTGGTGAGCTGGTCGAGGCGAGAACCCACTGCCAGAATCACATCGGCCTCTCGGATGTGTTCCCCCAACACCGGGTTCATCGCCCCACCGCCGATGTCGCCGGCGTAACAGGGGTGGGTGTTGTCGAAGAGATCCTGCACGTGGAAGGTGGTGGCCGCCGGAAGATCATTGGCGGCGGCGAAGGTACGCACCCCCTCCCAGGCGGTCTGGTCCCAGCCCGCGCTGCCGCCTAGTACCAGCAGGGGCCTCTCCGCTCGGGCCAGCAGCGCACGCAGTTGGGCCATGTCGGCCTCCCCCGGATGGGTCAGCACCCGCCGATAGGGGGGTAGGTCCGCCACTGCCACACGTCTGGCCAGTACGTCGGCGGGCAGGCCTAGCACCACCGGGCCTGGCCGGCCCGCCGTGGCCGTGTAGAAGGCGCGGCTCACGAACTCGGGGATCCGGGCGGGATCGTCGATTGAAGCGGCCCACTTGACCATCGGCCCGAAGACCCGGCCGTAGTCGATCTCCTGCGAGGCCTCGCGCTGGGCCACCGTCGTCGGCACCTGGCCGATCAGCAAGATCATGGGAGTCGAGTCCTGGGCGGCCAGGTGGAGGCCTGCCATGGCGTTGCTGGCTCCGGGGCCCCGGGTCACTATGCAGATGCCGGGCTCGCCGGTGAGCTTCCCGTGGGCATCCGCCATCATGGCGGCCCCTCCCTCCTGCCGGCAGGAGATCAGGCGTATTTCTGGTGTGTCGTAGAGGGCATCGAGGACTTCGATGAAGCTCTCCCCGGGGACGCAGAAGGCGGTTCTGGTCCCGTGGATCAGTAGCTGGTCCACCAGGAGCCGACCGCCAGTGCGCAGCCTTGTCTCTTGGGTCATACCCTCTCCGGCCTACCCGCCGGGCGGGCGGGCTTCACTCACAGTAAACTCGTTGAACCTTGGCTAATGGTAGTAGTGCCCGCCGCTGAGACTCCGGCCGTCGGTGCCTGGTGGCTCGGCCACGAACTGGCCCACCAGCCGGTAACGCTCGGCCACATCATCGTGCATCGTCACCACCAACGCCCTCCGCTGGAAGTGGGGGGCATGCTGATCGACCAGCCCAGCCGGGTCTACCTCTGCCGTCCCGATGGATCGCTCGGCAGCCATGTCTGGGCACTCGATACTGCAGCCGCGGAGAGCATCGCGACCGCGGCCGAGGCCGCCCTGGGGCCAGCCCGCCGCTCGAGCTTGGCCCATGCCTGGCGCTTGCGCAACTCCCTCGGCACGGCGCCTCCCCTGGCCGAGCGGCGGGCCGCGGCCGCCCTCGAGATGTACGCCTGGAGTATCCACGCTGCAGCCCTGGGCTGCCCGGTAGGCGAGTTGCTCGGCGTGCCCGCCCGCTTCTCCCCGGTGTATGCCAGCGACGTCTACGACTCCGATGAGGATGATGTCCTGGTCGCCAAGGTGCGCCGGTTCATGGAGCAGGGATACGCCGGCATGAAGATCCGCTGCGGCCAACGCGACCCCGACATCCTGCGCCGTCGGGCCGCTCTCACCCGCTCCCTCATCGCGAGCCGCCCCCTCATGGTGGACGCGGTCTGGGCCTGGGACGAGCAGTTCACGCTTGAGGCCGCCGGTGCCCTGGCGGACCTTGACCTAGCATGGATCGAGGACCCTTTGCCCCTGGGCGACCTGGGAGTGTGGCAGCGCCTCTGCCGCCACTCCCCGATCCCCCTGGCGACCGGGGAGGCGGCCACCTCAACGGTCACCTTGCTCGACCTGGCTGCAGCCGGCATACGTCACCTTCACCTCGACGTCCAGGAACTGGGCGGTCTGGCAGCTCTCCTGGATGCGGTGAGGGCTTGCGCCCCTCATGCCGAGCGGCTGTTGTTCCACGTCTTCCCCGAGGCCTCTGCCCACGTTGCCGGCGCCGGACCGCCAGCCTGGCTCGAGTATGCCCCCCTCTGGGGCCAGCACCTCGCCCGGCCGCTCCTGGACGGCATGATCAGCCCCGGACCGGTGGTGTTCGATGATCCTCGATGAGGCGCCCGGCGATCTGTACCTCGCCTCGCTCCAGGCGCGCCCTGTGGTGAATCGCCTCCAGACCCCCTTCGTCTCGGGCAGCGTGTCCCTGGACGCTGTCTACGACGTCGTAGTGACCCTCGCCGCGGGGGGAGCTACCGGTCGGGGGTATGGGACTGCCTTCTCCCTCGAGCGTGCCGCCCTGCTGGCAGGGACCGCGGCCAACCTCGCAAATGCTTGCCTCGGCAGGCCTCTGGCCGAGTGGGATGCCGCTGGGATGGCCGCCCGGGCTCGATGCGGAGATGATGTTGGGGCCGCCCCGCTTATCGAGCACGCCATCGGCATCGCCGACATCGCCTTCTTCGACCTGCTGGGGAACCTCACGGGGAAGACCACCCGCCAGCTACTCGGCGCAGTCAGGCCTCGCCTGCCCTACTACGCCTCCGGCGGCTCGCTCACCGACGGACCAAACGAACTGACCAGCTTCTTTGCCCGAGCTGCGATGGCGGGGACCCGGCTGGTGAAGATCAAAGTAGACGGCGCGGATCCTGCTGCGGCCGTCACTCGCACCACAAGAGCAGCCGCCCTGCTCCCTCCCGGACTTCGACTCGCGGTCGACGCCAACCAAACCTTCTCCGCCCGAGGTGCGCGGGACTTCGCGACGCGCGTCTCCTCACTGGATCCCCCCCTGGCGTGGCTCGAAGAACCACTACCCGCCGATGACATCCTCGGCCTGGCCCGCCTCCACCAGGACATAGACATCCCTCTGGCCGCCGGCGAAACCCTCTTCGGAGAGCGGGCGGTACTCCACTTGGTCGAGGACCAAGCAGCAGATCGGCTCATCCTGAGCGTGGCACGGCACGGCGGGGTTGCCGCCTTCCGCCGCCTGGGCGACGCAGCCACATCCGCCGGTATGTCGGTCAAGTCCCACGTGAACCCACACCTCTGCGCCCAGATCACTCCAGCGGACTGGAACGACCCGATGTTGGAATATCTCCCCTGGTGGGATCACTACTTCCGCAGCGACGCCTACCTCATGGAGGCCGGGACTCTGAGCCCCACTGGCGCCGCTCCGGGCTTCGGTTTCCTCGATACCCAGGGAGGGGTCTAATGGACTACCGGGAACTGCTCCCGCGGGGAGCGGTCGACTTCTTCACGAGCGTGCCCACGCCGGAACGGGTGGCCCTCGAGGTGCGGTCCTGGGGGGCGACCTCGGGCTACCGCGCCATGTTCGGCAAGCGCTGGTCCGCGCTCCTCGGCCTGCCCGCAGAAGCACTTGACGCGGTGGCGTCCTTGCCTGCTGCCGGCTATCTGAGAGCCGCCGCCGACATACTCTCCCCTCACCTGCCGGACGCTGCACAGGCGGCGCGGCGGCTGCGCGAGGCGGGCATCACCCGCGCGGTGGTACACGCCCCGCTGCCCACCGACGTGCCCTACCCCATCGACGACACCGCATCCCTGGTGGCCGCAGACCCCGAGCTGTACGTGGGCTTTGTGCGTATCGACCCCACCGATCCGCGCCGCGCCGCCGCTGAGATCCGGCGCGGTGTCGGCGACTTGGGGCTGCGGGGAGTCACCCTGACTCCCTTCTGGCACGGGGTCCGGGTGAGCGACCCCGATCTCGAGCCCATCTTCCAGGCCGCCGCCGAGGTGCAAGCAGTGGTGTGGATCCACACCTCGCTCAACTGGAACACGGCTCGTCCGCTCGAACTGGAACACCCTCGGCACATAGACGAGTTGGCCGGTCGCTACCCGCAGTTGAAGATCGTCTGCGGCCACGGGGGGTTCCCCTGGGTGCAGGATCTGATCATGGTGGCCTGGCGCCATCAGGGCGTCTACATCGACTTCTCCGCCTTCCGGCCCCAGCATGTCTTTGTCGCCGGTTCCGGCTGGGATGCCCTGGCCTACTACGGAAGCCGAACCGTGCAGCACAAGATCGTGCTCGGCACCACCTGGACCCTGCTGGGAGTGCCCCCGGAGACCATCCTGCAGGAGGCGGCCGACACTCCCTGGCCGGACGACGTCAAACGGAGATGGCTGTGCGACAACGCCTGGGCGTTGCTCGAGCTCACTACCAAGGAGGAAACACGATGAGAGTGCTCATCACCGGAGGCACCGGCGGGATCGGGAGGGCCACCGTAGACCTCCTGGCTGCGCACGGTCATCAGGTTCTTCTCATGGGACGGACCCAGCCGGCCTCAGGCCCTTGGGAGTTCTTCAAAGCGGACCTCGCCGACTATGAGGCGGTGGGACGGGCATTCGCCAAGGTGGCCGAGGGAGGAGCGCTCGACGGAGTTGTGGCCTCGGCCGGGATGGGTGCCGCAGCCATGGGAGATGCCCCCCTGGACAAGGTTCAGCCCTCGAGTTGGCAGGCTCTGCTGCGAGCCAACCTGGACACGATGTACCACACTCTCCACTTCGCCATCCCCCTGCTCCGCGAGGCAGCCCCCAGTTCGGTGGTGACCGTCTCCTCGATCGCCGGCATGGTCGGCTCACCGGGAGGCGTGGGGACCCACACCTACGCGGCCAGCAAGGGAGCGGTGATTCAGTTGACCCGGGCCGCCGCCATAACCTACGCCCCGGACCACATCCGCTTCAATGTGATCTGCCCAGGGGCGGTGGACACTCCCCTGCTGCGGAAGTTCTTCGACACCTACCCCCACGTCGAGGAACAGGTGATTTCCCGCCACCCCCTCGGCCGGGTCGCCTACCCGGAGGACATTGCCGAACTGGCTGCCTTTCTGCTCAGCCCGGCTTCCGCTTTCATCACCGGTGCGGTGATCCCCGTCGACGGCGGGTTCACCGCGGCCTGAGACCATGGAGACCTAGACACATGTTTGCCAGTCCGGCGGCGGCCTCACCCCTTTCGACGCGCCACGGAGCCGGGAGGCCGGCGGCTCCGCCTCGCGGCTCAAGAGAGGTCTCACGATCATGAACCGGCGGGCCGCCCGCGCCGTGAGTCTGGAGGACCAGCGTCGCATCGCCCGACGCCGTCTGCCCAAAGCGGTCTTCGATTTCGTGGACGGCGGCGCCGACGATGAGGTGACCCTGGCCGCCAACGCCGCGGCGTGGCAGGCGCGCTTCTTCCGGCCGCATGCCCTGGTGGACGTGTCGAACCGGGTCACCACCACCACCGTCCTCGGCCAGGAGATCGCTCTCCCGGTCATCCTGGGCCCCACCGGGCTCACCCGGGTCATCTCACCGGGCCGCGGAGAACTGGCGGTGGCTCGCGCCGCGGGCCGGGCCGGCACCGTCTACGTCGCCGGCACCGGGGGCAGTGACAGCCTGGAGGCCATCTCCGACCAGGCCTCAGGCCCCCTGTGGTTCCAGCTCTACCTGTGGCGGGACCGGGAGTTGAGCGAGTGGCTGGTCGAGCGCGCCCGGTTGGCCGGCTACCGAGCCCTCTGCCTTACTATCGATGTCCCGGTGCGAGGGCAAAGAGAACGCGACCTGCGCCACGGTCTCACCTACCCCCCACGCATCCGCCTCCGCAGCGCAATGGGCTTCTTGCGGGCCCCGGCATGGTCCTGGGCCCTCCTCACTCACCCCCGGATCAAGTTCGCCAACCTGGGGGATTCGCCGGTGGCGCGAGGGGACAACCGCATGACATCGGCGGCCTACATGACAACGCTCATGCTGGAACCCGCCGGTATCGCCACCTGGGAAAGCATTGCCTGGCTCCGAGAGGCCTGGGACGGTCCTCTGGTAGTGAAGGGCATCATGACGCCGGAGGACGCTCGGGCGGCGGCAGACGCTGGCTACGACGCCATCGTCGTTTCCAACCATGGAGGTAGGCAACTGGACGGGCTACCACCAACGGCCGTGGTCCTCCCGGAGATCGCTGCCGCCGTCGGGGATCGAGTCGAGGTGCTGGTAGATGGGGCCATTCGCCGCGGGACCGATGTGGTCAAAGCCCTTGCCCTCGGAGCCCGTGCCTGCCTGGTTGCTCGACCCTACCTTTTCGCCCTGGCGGCGGGAGGCGAGGACGGGGTGATACGGATGATCGAGATCCTAAGGACGGAAGTGGACCGGACCCTGGCCCTGGTGGGGTGCCGATCCGTGGCTGAGCTAACAGGCTCGATCCTACGGTGACGGCCTCGGACACGAGTGACCCGGCCATGGGCCACTCCGTTCGGAAACGGACACAGTGAGGAGAAGCTGCCATGCCGTTGATGACCCCACAGCAGTACGTGGAGAGCCTCCGGGCCCGCCGTATCCGTGCCTATGTGGCCGGTGAGCGGGTATCCAACGTGGTCGATCATCCGAGTGTTGCACCTCACGTGAATACCGCTGCCAAGACTTACGAACTGGCCCACCGGCCGGAGCATCAGGACGTGATGCTGGCTACGAGTCACCTCACGGGAGAACGGATCCACCGCTACACCCACATCTTCCAGGGCCCTGACGACCTCATCAAGAAACTCCAAATGCTCCGGCTACTGGGTCAGGCGACCGGGACCTGCTTCCAGCGCTGCGTGGGACTCGACGCACTCAACGCGGTCTACGCGGCGTCCTACGAAGTCGACCAGCAGCACGGCACTGACTACCACGAGCGTTTCCGGCGCTACCTGGAGTGGGTGCAACGCCAGGACCTGATGCTGGCCGGGGCGATGACCGACCCAAAGGGCCACCGCAGCCGGCGCCCCTCCGAACAGGAAGACCCAGACGCCTTTGTGCGTATCGTCGATCGCCGGTCCGACGGGGTAGTCATCCGGGGCGCCAAGCTGCACAACACCGGAGGCATCAACTCCCACGAGATCCTCGTCATGCCGGGCACGGCCCTGCGCCCGAACGAACCGCAGTATGCCCTGGCTTGCGCCGTGCCCGTGGATGCCGAAGGTGTGGTGTTCATATTCGGCCGCCAGGCCAACGACACTCGGAAGCTCGAGAACGGGTGCGACATCGGTAACAGCCGATTCGGCATCGTGGGCGGCGAAGCCATGATCGTGTTCGACGACGTCTTCGTCCCCACGGAACGGGTCTTCATGGACGGCGAGACCGCACACTGCGGCACGCTGGTCGCGTACTTCTCCACCTGGCACCGGGCGAACTACGGGGCCTGCAAGGGCGGAAACGCCGACGTACTCATCGGAGCCACCGCCAAGATGACCCGCCTCCTGGGGACCGAGGGCAATTCCATCGTGCGCGACAAGCTGGTCGAGATGGTTCACATGAACGAAAGCACCTACGCGTCGGCGATTGGATCGGCCGCCATGGGTTACCGCCTTCCCTGCGGTTCGTACATGGTTGACCCCCTCATGGCCAATGCCACCAAGCAGAACATAACCCGCCACATCTACCTGATCGCCCGGCTCGCTCACGACCTGGCGGGTGGCTTCCTAGCGACAATGCCCGACGCGCGGGCCCTGGACAACCCGGAGATCGCCGGCCTTGTCAAGAAATACCACGCTGCCAACCCGGTTTTCGATGTCATGGAGCGCATCCGCTTTGGCCGCTACATCGAGAACGCGACCAGCGTCACCACCCTTGTCGAGGCAATGCATGGGGCCGGTTCACCGCAGACGCAGCGCATCCCAATGATCGGACAGGCCCGCCTGGACGAGAAGATCGCCATGGCCGAGCGGGTGCTCTACGGCGACGATGACGAACCTTCGCTCCCCCTGCCCCGACCCTGGAGGCCTGCCCCAAGCGAGAAGCCGGCCGCCGATGAGTAGCAGCCGACGCTTGCACCTGTCAGCCAACCCCACCCGGCGACGAGCAGAGCGAGAATAGGGAGCCCATCATGGAGCCCAGACAGGGGCCATTGGACAAATACACCGTGTTGGATTTCACCTGGGTCCTCGCCGGTCCTCACGCAACCAAGACACTGGCCGACCTCGGTGCCCGGGTGGTGAAGGTCGAGCCGTACAAGCGCGGCGCCAACGAGAGGTGGCTGCCGCTGCGAGTGACGAACGCCGGGGTCACGCAGAGTTCGTATTCGATCAACAACAACCGCGGCAAGAAGAGCCTCTGCCTTGACATCAAGAACCCCAAAGGCATCGCAATCGTCCGGGAGCTGGTCAGCAGAAGCGATGTCCTCGTTGAGAACTTCGCTCCTGGAGTCATGCAGCGGCTGGGGCTGGATTACGAGTCAGTTCAGAAGATCCGGAGCGACATCGTCTACTGCTCTATCTCGAGCTTCGGCCACTCGGGACCTTACAGCCACCGGCCCGGCTACGACATCATCGCTCAGGCCGCCAGCGGCTGGTCGGCACAGAGCGATCCGGAGATCATCGCCCCCGTCTCCATCGCCGACACCAATGCTTCCATGCACGCCTGCACGGCAATCCTCGCCGCCCTGCTCTATCGCGAGCAGACCGGCACCGGCCAGAACATCGACATCTCGATGATGGATTGCCTCTTCTCTCTCCACGAGAACACCTTGCCCTGGTACCTCATCAGCGAGCCCTTGGGGCAGCCGAAGGAGCCGCCCAAGGTTGGAGCCAAGCACCCCGGCTACTCGCCATACGGGATCTACCGAGGGAAGAACGGCTCCGTCGCCGTAGCGCTCCTCACGGACAGCCGTTGGGAACCCCTCCTGGACCTCATGGGCCCAGACTTCGACTGGATCCGCCGGGATCCTCGCTTCACAAGCGTGTCGACCCGTTGCACGCCGGAGAATGCCCCCGCCTTCCACGAAGCGCTCGAACGGTGGGTGATGTCTCAGCCCTCGGTGGAAGAAGCAGAGCGGCTGCTACAGGAGGCCGGCGTGCCAGCCCTGCGGGTCAGGAGCCTGGTCGAACTGGCCACGACAGACCCGCAGATCGAGGCCCGGCGCATGCTGGAGAGAGTCGATCAGCCGTTCATCGGCTCGATGCTGATGTACGGCAGCCCCTTAAAGCTATCGGTCACCCCAGCGGGCATAAGGGGACACGCCCCCATGCTTGGTGAGCACAACCGCGAGGTGTTGGAAAGCCTGCTCTGCCTGTCGTCTGAGGAGATCGATGCTCTCTACCGCGACGGCGTGTTGTTCCACGAGGAAGCCGCCGATCGCCTCCCTGCGGGATCAGGCGACAAAAGACCAAGCGCAGGGAGCGGCTAGGGGGCAAGCACTCCCTGAGCCCGCAGCCGGGCGATCTCCCCTCTCTCCAAGGCGAGCCAGTCATGTAGTACCGCGTCAGTGTGTTGGCCGAGCAGCGGCGCCGGCGTGGGGACCACCCAGCAGCCCCACGGCGGGGGGAACACCTCTTCCACACTGGTGACCGGGTGGATCACGCCCTGGTACAGGCTCTTGATGGAGGGCAGCTCGTTGCGCTCCTCGACGCTCAGTACCGGCGCGCTGGCGATGCCCGCTTCCTCGAGGATGGCGCAGGCGACTTCCCGGGTGAGGCCCGCCGCCCAGGGGCCTGCCAGGACCGCCAGGTGCGCTCGCGCCTCCGGAGAACGCCGTAGCTCCTCCCAAGAGGCCGGAGCGGTCCCACCGACGAGATCCATCAGCAGGTCCAGTTCGCGGTCCGCGGTCAGCACCAGCGCGACCCAACGGTCTTCCCCGCGGCAGCGCAAAGTCAGTTCCACAGCGGGCAGCATCGCCTCACTGCCGTCGGGACCGTCGGCCTCGAGGAAGGCATAGCCCATGAGAGCCATGAGCGCCTCGACACCGGACACATCGAAGTAGGCCCCCCGGCCCGTCCGGCGCGCCTGGGTGAGCCCGACCAGAGCGGCGAACACCCCGAAGGCTCCCACCCCCGGGTCGGCGGCGGCCAGAGTGGGACCCCCCAGCGGCGGCTCCCCCGCGTACCCGATCAGCGACTCATACCCGGCCAGAGCCGCGGTGATGAGATCGTAAGCCTTGAGGTTACGCCAGCGCCCGGTCTGGCCTCCCGCTGACATGGACAGCACCACCAGGCGGGGATTGGCGGCCCGCAGGGCATCCCACGACAGGCCGAGTCGATCGAGCGTGCCCGCCTGATAGTTCTCCAGCAGCAAGTCGGCACGGGAGACGAGACGAAGGAAGAGAGACCGCCCTTCGTCCCGGCGCAGATCCAGGGAGAGGCTCTTCTTGCAGTAGTTCAGCCGGTGGAAAGGTAGAGACGACTCGCGCTTCAGATCCCCGAGATCGTCGCGGCCTTCCACGGCAGCAAGCCGCAACGGGTCAAAACGCCCCTCTGACTCGATCTTGACCACCTCGGCGCCCAGCGCCGCCAGTGCGTTGCCCACCAGTGGGCCGGCCCACACCCATCCCATGTCCAGGACGCGGACTCCGCTGAGCACCGGCATTCCTAGGCCCTCACCACAAAGGGGTACCCGGGCACCCGCTGTCCATCCAGGTCGATCCAGAAGCCCCGCTCAAAGGCGAGGTGTTCGAATCCCAGCACCTCGCGCGTGCTCAACACCGGGGCTGCCAGGATGCCCTTGGTCTCGGCCAACTCAGCGATCTCGGCCCTGGTGAGTTGCGAGAGCACCTGAGCCAGCAGCACGTCGACTTCGTCGGAGGACGCGCGGGCGATGGCGACGGGATCCGGGTAGTCATCCAGGATGTTGCCGGCACCGAGCCCTTGGGCCATCTCCATCCACTGCAGCTTCGACCGGGCGATCAACGCCACCTGGCCGTCCCGGCAGTCGTAGATGGCATACGGGTAGATGCCCCCGTGCCCGGGCGTCCGCCGGCCGTCGCGGCGGAATCCGGTTCCGGTGATCCGGTACCTCACCGAGTTCTGCTCCACGAACGCTGAGAGGGCAGCCAGACCATGGGTCGTATGCTTGCCGTGAGCCCCTGCGAGCACCCGGGCCAGGGCGACGCCGGCGAACACCAGCCCAAGCAGGGAATCCGCGGTGTAGGCGGGCATGCGCAGCGGGGCCCGGCCGGGATCGCCCATCGCCCACGAGATGCCGGATCGAGCGCAGATTAGGGCGGAATCGGCCAGCGGTGAATTGGCCTGTCCGGTCACGCTAAGGATCGCAGCCACCAGACCGGGCCGCGGCTCCCACTCGCCGGGGACCGAACGAGAGTCGCCGATCACGACGTCCACCCCGGCGCTCAACTCGTCCAACTGCCCGCTGCCCAGCGGGAACTCAGCGGCAACGGTGCGCTTGCCCCCATTGAGATACTCGTACAACGACACCCGGCTGCCCAGCGGCATCGTGCTCGCCGGGTCGGGTTCTCCGGTGACCTTCACCACTTCTGCCCCGAGGCCCTGCAGCAGATGCCCGGCGAAGGGCACCGCCACGAACGTCCCGACTTCCAGCACTCGCAGATCGCCGAGCAGATCGCGGTGTGTTTCCATCTCGAGCTCCTGCCTATCGGAGATGCAGGGCGGGCTTCACGGCGAGGTGGAAGGTGAGTGGCGTGCTAGCGCCCCCGGCCGCCTGCAGCCGCGGTGTCGACGGTGGCGAGCCGCGCCCCCTCGTGGAGGGCGTCCACGTTGAGCTGCGCGTTGCCCGGGAACTTGCGCACCAGGTGAGCCTCCACCACCTCGAGCGGTACCTTCCCGGTCACAGCTACCACCGCGCCGAGCAGCACCAGATTCATCATGCGGATGCCGCCCATAGCCACAGCAACCGACGCCGCCGGAATGGAACGAACCACTACGCCGTCCAGAACCGCGCCTTGCGCGAGACCGGTGCTCTCGCTGATCGCGATGCCACCCGGCCGAAGCCTGCCCTTGTAGGCCTCCAGCTGACGCGATTCGAATACGGCCACCGCCTCGACCTTGGGCGGGATCGGGGACGGGATCTCTTCCTGTGACACAATGATGGTGCATTCCGATTGACCGCCCCGCATCGCCGACGCATAGGACGGATACCAGAGCACATGCTTGTACTGCTCCATGGCAGCCGTTGCCAGCAGGCGGCCGGCCGTCAGTACGCCCTGGCCTCCCAGACCGGCCATGACTATCTCGTACCTGGTGAGAGCGGAGTCGCTTGCCATGCTATGCAACCTCGTCGGTGTTGTGGAACTCCCCCAGCGGGTACTCCACGCACATGGTCTTGTCGATCCACTCCAGGCTCTCCACCGGTGACAGATGCCAGTCGGTGGGGCAGGCCGAGAGCACCTCGACGAACGTGAACCCGGCCCCAGCCTTCTGCTTCTCGAAGGCGGTCCGGATGTACTTGCGGGTGCGGCGGTAGTGCGCCGGTGTGTGCACCGCACCGCGTGCTGAGTAGGCCACCCCCTTGATGGAAGCCACCAGCTCCGCTCCATGGAGCGGGTAGCCGGCACTCGGGTCCCGGCCGTGGGGAGTGGTCGTAGTCCGCTGCTGCATCAGCGTGGTAGGGGCCATCTGGCCGCCGGTTGTCCCGAAGCAGCCGTTGTTGATCATGATGGCCGTGATCTTCTCCGCCCGCGCCGCGGAGCTGATCAGAGCTTCGATGCCGATCGCCATGCAGTCGCCGTCGCCCTGCATGGTGAAGACCAGCGAGTCGTCCCCGAGCGCCCGTTTGATTCCGGTACCCACATCGAGGGCCCGCCCGTGGGGAACGAAGATGCCGTCGAAGGAGAAGCCGAGGAAGTTGCGTGCGCTGCAGCCCACACCGGAGATCTCGATTGCCTGGCCTTCGAGGCCGAGGTCGTCGATAGCCTCGGCAACTGCTTTGGAGATCAAGCCGTGATGGCAGCCGGGACAGTGGGTGAAGCCGGCCAGTTTGTTCTGCCACAGGCGCGGTGTGGTCCAGGTGAGTTCCAGGGTCATCAGGCACCTACCAGGAGTCGGGAGATCTCGGCGAAGACGGCGGTCGGCATGATGAGGCCATCGTCGTGCGGGCTGTGATGCGCCAGGGCTCCCACCAGGCTCACGATGCTCGGGTCACGCGTGCCCATCACTACATCCTCGATCATGAGGCCGAGGCTGTCCTCGACCACGAGGAACCGGCACCCGTCGGCCGCCTTGTGGCTGACGGCCTCATAGGGGAACGGCCACAGGGTGATCGGCCGCAGCAGTCCCACCTTCATGCCCGCGGCACGTGCCAGTCCGACGGCCTCCTTCGAGACCCGAGAGGCATATCCGTAGGCCACGATGACCAACTCGGCATCGTCGAGCAGGTAGCTCTCGTACCTGACTTCGGACCGGGCGACCTGCGCCCACTTGTCGCCCAGGATCTTCAGGTAGTTGACGTACGACTGATAGGGAGGCAGCCGATGGACACCCGGCATCGTCGACAGGACCCGCCGCTCCCCATCGGGTTGGTGATCCCGGCCGCGCAGCGCCCAGTCCTTCTCGGGTACGGACCCAAAGTCCAGGGTACCCATCTCGAGCACCTCGGCCATCTGGCCCGTGAGCCCATCGGTGAGCACCACCGCCGGGTTGCGGTAGGTGTCGGCCAGGTGGAAAGCAAGCTGCACCAAGTCGTGGCTCTCCTGCACGGATGACGGGGCGAGCACGATCGTCTTGTACCCGCCGTTGCCCCCGCCGCGCGTAGCGGAGAGGTAATCCATCTGGCCGGTGCGTACGTGGCCCATGCCCGGACCGCCACGCTGTACCAGCATCACCACGCAGGGGATCTCGGAGGCCGCCAGATGAGCCATCGATTCCTGCATCAGGGCCCAGCCCGGCCCCGAGGTGGAGGTCATGGCTCGGACTCCGGCCGCGGCCGCCCCATACACCATGTTGATCGAGCCGATCTCCGATTGAGCCTGGACGAAAGCCCGGCCCCGAGCCGGGAATTCCCGGGCAAACCACTCGGTGACTTCATTCTGCGGCGTGATGGGGTACCCGAAGAAGGCGGTACAGTTCGCCATCAGAGCGCCCCAACACGCCGCCTCGTTCCCCGTCGCCAGTATCCGCTCGCTAATGGCGGGCCTCCTGCGTTCTCGACAGCACCTTCCCGACAGCCGGGGGACGAAGCGAGCGGCTAAGACCCGGCGGGTTCAACCACGCCGATAGCCGCCTTCGCTTCCTCGTCCTCCACCACTCTGTAGACCTCTATGGCGCAGGGGGGGCACATCCATACGCAGACACCGCAGGCGGTGCACCGCTCTACCTGCACGAATGTGGGCAGCACGTAACCGCGCGGGGAAATGCGATCGCCCTGGATGACCAGGCAGTCGCGTGGGCAGAAATGCACACACAGGGAGCATCCGTTGCATGCTCCCTCGTCGATGACAACCACGCCCCTTGCTCTAGCCATTACCCCTACTTCCAGCTAGCCAGACTCTGCCGAGGCTCATGCCGGGCCGCACATCGAGTCGGGATGGCCGCTCTTCGCATCCACCGCGCCCGCTCCCTTCCTTATGCCTCAGCCACAAAATTATGCTACTGCCGTAAGGGCGCCGGTGGCAAGTTCGCGCCAGGAGCCGCCCGCGCCGAGGTCGGACTAAACAGAGGGGCTTCCCTCCAAACCTCGCGACACCTGCCAGAGCGGGCGTGGCGATACCCAGCTGAGTCGTAGTCAGGCCTCGGCGACCACATCGCCGTCGAGGCGCGCCAGCACCTGGGCCGTCGCCGTAGCGACTGTGTCACCGAGCTGGTTCCGGGCCTCCAGCGTGATATCGATCCTCCCGTACTTCCCTTGTTCGCCCAGGCCACTCACGTGACCATCGACCCACACGGTGTCGCCGAAGATGTCGGGGCGGCGGAGCCGAACTGCCAGCTTGTGAAGGAAGGCCCGGTCTCCCATCCAATTCGTAACCGCATGGGCGAACCAACCGCAACGCTGTGGGCCGTTGTCGTAGGCCCCTGGCATGCCGATCTCGCGGGCTACGTCGTGGTCCTGGTGCCCCAGGCTGGGCAGCACGGTCTCGGCGTAATAGCTGGGGTCATAGTTGTTGGGAAGCAACTCGGGATGCTGCTCGGCCCAGAAGCGGTACTTCCAGGCCATCTCGCACGCCTTGTAGCCGGGGGTGCCATGACAGCCCGCGTAGTAGGCAGTCATAGTGATGCGGTCGATGGGGCCTTTGACGACGGCGGGAATCGGAGTGCCCACGGCCAGCTCGCGGAACTCCAGAGGAGCCGAGCCGCGTCGATACTCGGCGGCCACATCGGCTCGGATGCGAGCGATCTCAGCGTCGGAATACTGGTACTCCTCCCGGGCTTCGTAGGCCAGGCCACCCTTCGCTTGGCGACGGGGGATGCGAAAGGTACTGCCGATCGACTGTGCCACCACCTGGCCCGCCACGAGGTAGTCGGTCTCCGCCGTCTGGATGATCATGTCGCCGGCCGTGCGCCCTGACAGGCGGCGCACCGGCCCGAACACCGATTCCGGGGCAACCTCATCCCCCCGGCGCACCCGGCGGAAGAAGGTCCACTCGGTACCGGCGTAGATCGGCTGGACTCCCGGCAGCCCGGCGCCGATGGCCCCATCGAAGACCGAGTACAGGAATGTGGGCGGCGCCAATAGGTCACCGAACGGAGAGGCATCAGCGTAGGCCGGCTCGCACCACAGCGGGTTGTCGTCCCCGATACCGAAGGCGTAGTGGCGGATGGTGTCGCGGGTCGCCTCGTAGTTGTACGGCTCGACCCGGATCGGCCGCCCGACCAGGGCACGGATCTCTTCGAATTCGGCTTCGTCGATCGTGGGCGCCAGGCCCAGCTGCTTCACCATCCCATGACCCGCCTTCTCTCGTAGGCCGGGCGACACCCGGCTTCCCTCAAGTCTTGACCTCCTGCTGGTACCTGACTGCCTCGGCCACCAGCCGGTGCCCGATCGTGCCCCAGGTGTGGATCCCGCCCACCATGAACGTCAGCAACAGGGCCTCGAGCAGCGCCTGCCGGGTGAGCCCGGCTCGCAGCCCGGCACGCAGATGGTTCAGGGCGCCCGTTTCGTTGTGGTAGACCACATCCAGAATCACCAAGAGCAGCTCTTTGGTGGCCCGGTCCAGGCCTCCCTCATTGTCACCCAACACGTAGGAGCGGAACTCGACGTAGGCCTGGAGCACCTCGGGAGCGTGGACGCTCAACATCGCGATTGGCTCAGGCACATTCCCCAGCGTCTGCCGGAAGTGCTCCAACGCCTCCGCCGTCTCCTGACCCATCGTTCCCGGCTCGCCCTGCTGTGACACGGCTCACCCCCGCTTGGCGTCTTGTACGCTATCAGAAGAAACACTACCACTTAAGTGAAAAGGGCTCACCACCGAGCAGGTAACCTCCGGGTTGCCGGGAGGGCTCCCGGCGAACACGAACGGCGGGCCCGCCTAGGAGAGCCATGACGCCAGTTCGAGACAGAGACACGCCCCGAGGATCGGGCCCGGAGACGGCCGATCTCGCTGCCCTCGGGTACCGGTTGAGGCGGGAGATCTCCGGCGAGGTGCATACGGATCTGGCCACCCGGGCTCTGTACACATCGGACGCCTCCAACTACCGGGTGCTTCCCGCTCTGGTTGTCGCGCCGCGCACCTCACACGACCTCGCGGCCCTGCTGGTCCTCAGCTCCGAGGCAGGAGTCCCGGTCACACTGCGTGGGGCCGGCACCAGCGTGGCCGGCAATGCCTGCGGACCCGGCATTGTGGTCGATACCAGCCGGCACCTCACGGCCGTGCTCGACATCGACCCGACTTCCCGCACCGCGGTGGTCGAGGGCGGCCTCGTACTCGACGAACTGAACCGTCGCGTAGCCCGCCTGGGCCTACGCGTTGGCCCTGATCCCTCCACCCACAGCCGGTGCACCATCGGCGGGATGATCGGCAACAACGCCTGCGGTGCTCGTTCCATCCGCTGGGGAACCACTGCGGAGAGCATTCGCTCCCTCGAAGTGGCTTTGCCCGACGGGACGGTCATGACCCTCGGGCCCCAGCCCGCCCTGGTCGCACACGGCGTCGCCCGCCCATCGGGGCGCGCCGGTGAGACACTCCGCCGACTGAGCGACTTGGTCGCCGACAGCCTCCAGATGATCGAAAGAGAGCTGCCGCCCTGGCCGCGCCGAGTGTCGGGCTACGCCCTGGACTGGCTTCTTCCCGAACGCGGGGGTAACGCGGCCCGGGCCCTCGTCGGCTCAGAAGGAACCTGCGCGGTGGTGCTGACAGCCGTGGTCTCGTTGGTGGAACCCCCACGGGAGCGCGTCCTGCTCGTGCTGGGCTTCCCTCAGGATGTAGCGGCCGCCGAGGCCGCTCCGCGGCTGGTTGCCGAGAGGCCCTTCACCGTCGAGGGATTCTCTGCGGGGCTGCTCCGCGCCGGAGATGAGGGCCGCCTCAGCGAATTGCTCCCGCCCGGAGGGGCCTGGCTAATGGTCGAGGCGGGGGGAAGCACCCCGGCCGAAGCCGAGGACCATGCCCGGCGGCTGGCCGCGGCCGCAGGGCGCAGGCTCAACGGGGCGGACACACGCTGCCTTGGCGACCCGCTCGCTCAAGCCGAGTTGTGGCGAGCGCGGGAGGAAGGAGCCGGCAGAGCTACCCGTCTCCCCGACGGTCGCGCCGCCTGGCCGGGTTTCGAGGACGCCGTCGTACCCCCAGAGCGCCTCGGCTCCTACCTCGCCGGCTTCCACTCGCTGCTGAGGCAGCACGGCCTGCAGGGGACGACTTTCGGGCACTTCGGCGAAGGCTGCATCCACGTGCGGATAGGGTTCGACTTCCGCCGCCTTGACGGTGTGGCACGGTTCCGGTCTTTCATGTCCGATGCCGCCGAACTGGTAGTGAAGCACGGCGGCAGCATCTCGGGCGAGCACGGTGACGGCCGCGCCCGCAGCGAGTTGCTCCCCCGCCTGTTCAGCTCCGAGATGCTGGGCTTGTTCCGGCGGTTCAAGGCCGTTTGGGACCCGAATGGGGTGTTGAACCCCGGCATCATCGTGGATCCGGCTCCCCTCGATCGGGCGCTGCGCCCGGCGACCCCAACTATCGTGAACCCCCGGTCGAGCCTGATGCTCGAGGCCGACGGCACCGGGCTCGATGTTGCGGCACTGCGCTGTGTCGGCGTGGGCAAGTGCATCGCCCGGGGCATCCCGCAGCGCATGTGCCCCAGCTACCAGGTGACGGGCAACGAGCGCGACTCCACAAGGGGCCGAGCCCGGCTGCTGCAGGAGATGCTCGCCGGCTCCCTGGCCCCCGTCGGCTGGCGTTCGCGCGAGGTCCGGGAAGCCCTCGACCTGTGCCTGTCGTGCAAGGCGTGCGTGAGCGATTGCCCCACGGGCGTCGACATGGCCGCCTACAAGTCGGAGTTCCTCCACCGCCACTACCGCGGGCGCCTGCGCCCCCGGTCGCACTACGCGCTCGGCTGGCTACCCACCTGGCTTCGCCTCGCCCAGCATGCCCCAGGGGTTGCCAACTGGCTCCTACATCGGCGCTGGCCCGCGCGCCTGCTGGCTGCGCTGGGTGGCCTGGATCCGGACCGCCCCCTGCCTACCCTGACGCGCCGCACCTTCCTGCAGGCGCAGAAGAACGGACCGCTTTCCCCACCCGGCCCCCGGGGCCCGGTGACACTGTGGCCGGACACATTCAACAACCATTTCACCCCCGAGGTTCTCGAAGCCGGGCGCAAGGTGCTGGCAGCCTTCGGCTTCAAGGTCCGCATCCCAGCCGGGCCGGTGTGCTGCGGCCTCACTTGGACCACCACCGGTCAACTCGACCGGGCCCGTCGCGTCCTGCAGAAGACCCTGGGGGTAATCGGCGATGGTGACGAGCCCGTGGTGGTGCTCGAGCCATCCTGCGCTGCCTCGCTGAGATCGGACTTGACTCGACTCCTGCCGACCGATCCCTCGGCTCGCCGCCTGGCAGCCCGGGTGCACACCCTGGCCGACATCCTCGAGGGGGCGCCGCTCGAAACCGCGGCACGCGAGGCAGTCTCCGTCGTCCTCCAACCCCACTGCCACCAGCAGGCGGTCATCGGAACGGAAGCCGACCGGGAGGTACTGCGCCGCGCCGGGGTCACCATCGAGGAGACGGTGCAGGGCTGCTGCGGGTTAGCCGGCAGCTTCGGCATGGAGCGGGGCCACGCAGGCGTCTCGCGAGCCGTGGCCGGGCTCTCCCTGCTGCCGGCCCTGGAACGGGCCGCTCCAGACGCCGCTGTGCTGGCGGACGGCTTCAGCTGCCGCACGCAGATCCAATCGCTGACGGGGCGCCACGCGGTCCATCTCGCCCAGCTGCTGGCCGCCCATCTCGAGTCGCCGCCTGGCTAGAGGGCGCCAGGCGGGGCCGGGCGCGGATAGCGACCGCCGTCCCCGCTCACCCCAGGTTGGCGAGGGCAATGGCCCGCAGCTGCTCCAGCCGGGCGATGTCCGGGACCAGCTTGCCCACCCCCGGTGCCTTGACCATGGCCACCACCGCGTCGCACATCGGAGTGGGGATCCCGACCTCGCGGCCCAGGCGGGCAACATAGCCGTTCAAGTCGTCGATCTCAGTCCGTCGACCGCGGCGGATGTCCTGGAGCATTGACGAGGGATGCTTGGAGGTGGAGCGGGAAGCCTGCCCGAGGTCTATCCCTAGGTGTTCACGGCCGACACCACATGCCGCGTCGATCATGCGCTCTGCGGTGATGCCCATGATCGGCTCGATCCGGACACCAAGGGATGCACCAACCTGCACGGTCTCCGACCCCAGAGCCACCAGCACGGGCAGGGCCTCAGGGGTGGCCCGGACCTCACCGGCGCCCATGCCGGTCAGGCCGGTCACCGCGTTCGTCATGCAGTTCGTGGCCAGCTTGGACCATCGCTCCCCGGCCAGGTTGGTGGTCACCTGAGTAGTCGAGACGTCGGCGAAAAGCGCGGCAACAGCCTCGGCGCGGCTGGTGTGAGCGTGGTCGAGCTCACCTATCCTGAAGGCGACGGCGTAGCGGTCGGTCCGCTGGACATCGCCCGGCCCGTTCAGGATGCCGGCCATGGTGACCACACAGCCCACGGTCCGCTGCCTTCCCGCCAGGGCGGCGACGCGGGCGTCGGTGACCCCGTTTTGACAGACGACGAAGGTGCCGTCCGGGGTGACATGGGGCAGGGCCAGCATGGTCGCCCATTCGGTGTCGTAGGTCTTGACAGCGATCAGGACGACATCGAACGGCTCATCGAACCCCTGGACCTCGTAGATGTGCCGCACCGGTATCTTGACGAGGGCCTCACCGGGCATGCCGCTGAGCCTGAGGCCGCGTTGGCGCATCGCCTCCACGTGTTCGGGCCACTGCTCGATGAGGGTCACTTCTTGCCCGGCCCGCTGCATCATCCCCCCGACGAACCCACCGATGGCTCCTGCTCCTACTACTGCAATGCGCGCCATAGTTGTCCCACAGCATAACCTCTTCACTCCAGGCTGGCCCGGAGGGTCCGGCGAGCCAGATCGCCGAGCAAGGGCCCCTCGCATATGGTGTCAGGCGTCACTATCCCCGAGCGTCTCGAGCAGCGCCGGGACGCCGGTGGCGCAGGCGAGAAGCCCCACTGTGGTGGCCATCTCTAGGACCTCCGTCAGCTCATCCTTGGTAGCCCCGGCAGCGAGAGCATCCCGGATGTGGCGACGCAGGCCTTCCCGGTGAAGGTTGGTACACGCGGCATCCATGGCGACGAGAATGAGTTCCTTCAGCTTGGCCGACAGGTTGCCCGTCTTCCACGGGACATCAACGAGCCTGGCCACGATCTCGAGGAACTCCGGATCCAGCCGCAGCAGCCCATCGACTAGCGGGCCGAATCGCCCAATGCGCGATCCCGCCGCCTCGAAGGCGCAGCGCAAGCCCTCCTGGTCGGAAGTCAGCGGCGACTCATCGATGGCCTGTCCGGCCGCGCGCAACTCCTCAAGGAGGATGGGAAAGCCCACGCTGCAGCAACTCAGCCCCTGTAGGCTGACCAGGCCGAGCACCTCGACGATCTCGGCGGGCGTAGCCCCATGGCTTAGGGCGCGTCTCAGATGCGTCTCGACTCCGGGCACGAACAGGGTGCTGGCCTGAGCGGCCAGGGCCAGAGCCACGAATTCCTTCGACTTCGGGTCGAGAAACCGCCGTCTCCAATGGTGATCCACCAGATCCGCGCTGGCCTGGAACAGGCCGGGATCGAACTGCAGCAAGCCATCCCACAGCCCGCCCCAAGACCGTGATGGGTTGGCACTGCCCCGCAGGAACTGCTCCTTCATGGCTTCCTGTGCCGCCGTCAACTCACCCATGCAAACCTCCCTCCCCGGAACAAGCTCCAACGGCCCCAGCGTCGCGGCCAGGTAGAGTCCAATGCGGCCCTACGCCGTCGCACCGGCCGACATCGTAGGTCGGTCCCGGCGAGGCGACCCCGTGAGTCCCCGCTGGGTCGCCGGCCCGTGGCCACGGGCCGGGTGGTGGCCCGCCGCGCCGCCCGACACGCGGCGGGCGCCGGCACCTGACAGGAGGAAGGAGCATCTCTGGTGCACACCTACGACCAACTCCTCGCCCGCACCGATGCGCCGCCGGGGTCCTCCTGGGGGTTGTTTGGCGAGCACAGCGATCTGGGCACGATCAACTTCCTGACCCCGGAGCGCGTTCTGGCCGGGATCCGGTGCGTGCGCCAGGGAACGGTCTTCAACCTCGACCTCGAGCTAGACGCCTTCGACCCCCCGCTCTCGGCCGACCGGGGCGGGCCGAACCATGTGATCTTCCAGCTCAACCCCAACCATCGCGACGAGTACCTCGATGGCTTCTACCCGCAGGGGTCCAGCCAGATCGACGGCCTCCGACACTTCCGCAACCCCGATCACGGCTTCTATGACGGCGCTCCCGACGAGGAGATCGCGGTGGGGACCGCCCGGCTGGGGATGCAGGCCTTGGCGGAGCACGGCATCGTGGGCCGCGGCGTCCTGCTCGACGTAGGCCGCTACCTGGAACAGCAGGGCCAGCCCCTCGACTACCGAAGCCCTCAGCCCATCCCGGTCGACGCACTGGAGGCAACTGCCGCGTCCCAGAGCGTCGGCTTGGAGACCGGTGACATCATCCTGCTGCGCACCGGCTGGCTCAGTTTCGTCCTGTATGAGATGTCGCGCGCCGAGCGGCAAGCCTCCAGAGGCAGGTGGTCCTGCCCCGGGCTCCGGCAGTCCCACGACACGGTTCGCTGGCTTTGGGACCGGCAGATACCCCTTATTGCGGCGGACAACCTTGCGGTGGAGTGCTACCCACCGATCCCCGATTCCCCCTTCATCAGCGCCGCCGAGGCTCAGGGAGCTCCCCGCTCAGGCCATTCGGGGATGATGCACCGCGTGGTGATCCCCTTGCTCGGCCTTGCTCTCGGCGAGCTGTGGCAACTCGATCCCCTCGCCGACGACTGCGCCCGGGACGGGGTCTGGGAGTTCCTGGTTGCAGCCAGCCCTCTCAACCTGCGCGGGGGAGTGGGCTCACCGGCCAACGCCCTGGCAGTGAAGTAGCCCACCGCCGGCAGTCTCAGCCGCAGACGATCGTCTCGCCCGCGGCGAAGCGCCGCAGCTTTGCCGCGTCGATGACGATGCCGAACCCCGGAGCCGAGGAGAGCTCCAACCGCCCGCCCACGATGACCGGCGGCTCGGCCAGCAGATCGTCCTCCAGATCCAGGAAGTACAACAGCTCCGCCGGGTGGCGGCCCGTGAACGGACTGGCGGCGACCAGCGCCGCTCCGGCGAGCGTCCCGATGCCGCTATCCCCTTGGCTGCCGACCACCACCTCCACTCCCGCCGCCTCGCACATGGCCCGGATGCGGCCGGAGGCAAGGATCGCGGTGCGGGCGACCTTGAGGCTCACCATCGTGCTGCGCCCCCCGAGGACCTCAGCAGAAGCCGCAGCCAGGTCGGCGCAGCTCTCGTCGCCCACGATGGGGATGCGGCTGTGGGCCACCACCCGCTCCCGACCAATCCTCGCGGATGAGGGACAGGGCTCCTCGAACCAGGCCAGAGCGCAATCGGCGGTGGCGTCAAGGAAGCGCATGGCCTGGTCGGGAGTGAAAGCATGGTTGGCGTCGGCGTAGATCAAGACACCCTCGCCCAGCGCGGAGCGCAGTCCACACGCTGTGGCGACATCGGTGTCGAGGTCAATGCCGACCTTCATCTTGAAGGAGGCAACCCCCCATCGCTCCCGGGCGGCGACGGCCTGCTCCACCACCACCGCCGGCTCGCCCCAACCCAGCAGCACGGTGCACTCGGCGCAGGAGCTGAAGCCGCCCAAGAGGCGGTGGGCCGGTACCCCCAGGGCCTGCCCCATCGCGTCGTACATGGCGAGTTCGACCGCGCTTTTGGCCGCGGGGTTGCCGACCACGTTCCGAAGCTCCCAGCTCATCCGCTCCAGTTCGAACAGGCCCACTCCCACGACCCGAGGGGCGATGAGCCTGCGCACACACTCGACCACCGACACCGTTGTCTCCCCGTACACCATGGGACGCGGGATGGCCTCGGCGGTGCCGACGATCCCGGCGTCGCTGTGTACCTGCACCAGAACGTGCTCGGCGGACTCCAGGCGTCCCGTCCCGAACGCAACGGGATGGCGCAGGGGGATTCTGAAGGGAGTGAGCTCGATGGTGCGTACTTCCATCCGGGGCACCTCACTGCTGCAGAGGGCATCTGCCGTGGACGTATCCCACAGCCCTCAATGCTGCCGCGGCATCAGCTCTCGTCCGGGAGACTACTCTCGCGCGGCAAACATATCCCGTTTGCCCAGGGCGAACAGCGGTCTGGAGTAACATCCGAGCGATCAGCGGTTCCGGTGCGGTTGTCAAGGGAGTCCGCTCTCGGCACCGACTCGAGGCCACGCGCCGGCCAGCCTCAGGCCGACGACGGGAGGAGCGATACCTCATGCTTGCGCAAACCCGAAGCCGGGTGGTGTTCTCGGATCAGGTGTTCCTCTTCGGCGCCGAGGCCGCCGGAGGAAGGCTCGCACAGGAACTACACAGTCGGGGGTGGAGACGGGTGCTCCTCATGGCGGACCCATTTGCGCTGGAGTCGCCCGCGTACGCCCGACTCAGAGACACAGGCTTGGACGGCCTACAGGTGCAGGTGCTGGAACATCGCATCCGGAGCCACGCCCCCATCCGGGACACAGAGAAGATCGCCGACTCTCTCCGGGGAGCCCACCTCGATGCCCTGGTCGTGCTCGGCGGTGGCAGCGTGAGCGACACCGCCAAGGGAGTATCGGTCCTACTGGCCGAGGGAGGCCACCTCGAGGACCACTGCAGTGTGTTCCGACCGCCAGATCAACTCCAGTCACCCGAACTCTCCCACCAAAAAACTCCGATCGTCGCCGTGCCGACCACGCTGGCGGGCGCCGAGATCACGCCGGGCAGTGGGGCGACGGACGACTACGGGGTCAAACGCACCTTCTACGACCACAAGGTAGCGGCGCGTCTCATCGCCTTCGACCCAGCCGTCCTGGCCGGCGTTCCGGACCAGGTCCTAATCACCACTGGGATGAACGGGATCGCCCATTGCGCCGAGGGCCTCTACTCGATAACGGCCAACCCTCTCTCCTCGGCACAAGCGATCGCTGGCGCTGCTCATCTGAGCAGCGGCCTGCGCCGCCTGGCTGGAGGCGACCGCTCCGACGAGACCATGAACGAGCTCGGGGCGGGAGCGGCGCTGGGCGGCCTCGTCATCGGCAACGCCCGCGTGGGCCTTCATCATGCCATCTGCCACGTTCTGGGAGCCAAGGCTGGCCTGCCCCACGGCGTGGCCAACTCCATCATGCTGCCGCACGTCATGCGCTTCAACTACCCCTCAACCGAAGCGCCGCAGCGCGCCTTCGCCCAGGCAGTCCGAGGAAGCCCGACGGACCAGGACCCCAGCCGAGTGGTGACGGAGCTACGAAGCCAGATTGGGGCACCGCAGCGACTCCGAGACACCGGCCTTGAGCACAGCATGCTCGACATGATCGCGGCGGACACCATGCAAGACCGAGGGCTCTACTTCAACCCGCGTCGGGTCGAGTCCCCCGCCATCGTGCGGACCATTCTGGAAGAAGCGTGGTAGCAGCGAACCGTCGCTCGAGCCCCCCCGCCGCAGCGGCGGGGGAAACCTTGGGGTTCCCCGCGGTCACCTGGGCCGAGACCGGCGCTACGCCGGGGGCTCGTGCCTGGCATCGCCGGCAGTCCCCGGCGCAGAGCAGCCTGCCCCAAACCCAACCGTCCGAGGCTCACCCAACTCTCCTCTCTAGGGAGGCAACAGGCACCATGGAATGCCCTCCCATCAAGGATGCGTCACAGCATGCCAGATCCCTGTCGGGCTGGCATCTCGACACGAAGGGAGGCCGGGCTTGGACGTCCTGAACGAGGGCCGCGGCGAGCGCCTCGGGTGGCACGACCCCGACGAGCAGCGCGCCTGGGTGCGGGCCAACAAGCCTCGCGACCTGCACGACAAGCGGATGACCATGGCGGAGGCGGTGGAGCGCTTCGTGCCCGACGGCGCCTTGCTGGCCATGGGCGGCTTCGGCCATGTGCGCGTCTCGATGGCGGCGGCGTACGAGATGATCCG
>Ga0068714_10000962_pt1 | contig 46497 bp, 33 predicted proteins | sample MTBNYHSulfiMetaG_FD_62988 | JGI IMG/M metagenome (GOLD analysis project Ga0068714, IMG submission 62988) | Enrichment culture microbial communities from rom New York Harbor, USA that are MTBE-degrading - MTBE-NYH (New York Harbor Sulfidogenic)... | ecosystem: Environmental > Aquatic > Marine >... | reverse complement strand
AGATTCCCCCATTTCTCCGGCGCAGTTGGCGCCACCGAAGACGACGACCAATCGAGGGAAAAGCGCTTTCAGCCTCCGGGCCAGAGCCAGGGAGGCCAGCTGCTGGTGGAACTGGGAAGAGAATCCGACGACCTGGTATCGGTCCCAAGGAATTTCGGACAGGCATTCGTCGAGAAAATCTTTGACCCGGCTTCGGCAGAAAAGGAGCTTGCCCTTCATATCCTCCGGGGGGATCTGTGACGGGTAGATCCTGTGTTCCGAGGCCGTTTTTTCAATCACCGCCCCGAGGTAGGCGGCGTCCCGGGAGGGATCGGCCCCCCAAAAGGCCTCGTTGAACACCCACTCCCCGACCAGATCGACCCGGGGGCAGTCGTTCAGCTCCTGGGCGATCCCTACTCCTATGCGCTCGGCGAAGCGGATGTTCAAATAATGGATGTCCGATCCGATTCCTTTTTTTCTCAGGGCGCTCTTCAGGAGACTCAAGCCCAGGGACGGCCGGTCCGAGGGGAAAAAGGGCATATTGACAAAAGCGACTGGGGCGCGGGACATCGAGAACATCGAAAAGAAAAAAGATCACCAGACTTGGGCTATGCTTCCTCCGGCGACGGCGAGCTTGTCCTGGATCTGGCGCAGCAATTCCAGGTCATCCTTGGTGAGACTGAGCAGGGCTTTGACGTGTTTTTCCTTGACCTGGGCTTTTTCTCCGTATTTCTTGATGGCGGCTTCCATATCGCCTGTGCGAATCGCGTATTGGAACAACGCCTGGACGGCCTTGTCCCTTTCGGTCGTCGCGGCAGGGCCGGTCGTCCCCAGCATCCTCTTGCCGCTGACACCCAGAACGGCCATGACCGCGGCCAGCTTGCCGGCCGCAGCCAGGAGTTCCCGGCGCTTGTCGTCGGCCTTTTCGGTCGAAGCCATTTTTTTTACAGGTTTTCTTGCAATTTTCTTGGCCATGTAAAAACCTCCTTACCCTTGTTCTATTCCCGCCAGTGCCTTATGTCAATAAAAAGCGAAAAAAAGGTCAGTTTATTTAATCACCCCCTTCAAGGGGACGAGCCGTTTGACTTCATCGAACCAGTTCTGGACGAGGATCATTTCGGTGATGGGCCGAAGCTTTCTTTCATCCTTCTTCACCGCCAGAAATCTGCGGCCGTCGGGGGAGATATCCCATGTTCGCACCAAACCGGAGTTGTATCCTTCGCGCTTCATATATAATCGCGGTTTCCCCGCGGAAAAACCTGAACCCGTCTGAACATCGACCACCCAGATTTCATCAACACCCGGCCATGAACAGTAATAAAGCCGCCTACCGTCCGGAGACCAAAGGGGATTCAATCCTCCCTTATGAGAAACTTGCCATCGGCCCCCTTTTTCGGGAAAAGGCTGAACATAGATCTCATAACTTCCCGACTCAGCAGTGACGTAGGCGATCCACTTCCCGTCAGGGGAAAACTGCGGATCGATTTCGTCAAACCGGCTTTGCAGGAAAGGCGTGACCCGGCGGTCGCGGATATGGAGGAAACAGATGTCTCGGCCGGTCTCTCCATGTTCTTCCACAATAGCCAGCGTCTCGCCGTCCGGAGTGACGGATGAGGGCCACTGCATATATTCGGAATTCGACAACCGCTCCATCGGAGAGCTTCCATCAACGGATTCCCAGTAAATATTCGGAACGCCCTCTCTCAGCCAGTCGAAGATCAGCCGTTTTCCATCCGGCGTCCAAACCGCCCATTCGGACACTCCCTCGGTGGTCAACTTCGTATCCGTGCCGCGGAGGAGGTCATGAATCCAAACATGGTTTTTTGTCCCCAGGGTCGTATAGGCGATCCGGCGGCCGTCGGGCGAGAGACGCACGGACCAAAATCCGGCTTTGAACGGCACGGCCGGTTCGACCCTTCCCTCGGCATCCGCCCAGACTATGGAATTATCCTTGTCCGGAACGATCCCTCCCGAGGCATAAATCAGGGATCCCGTGGACGACAGACTGAGTTGGCCGGCTGCGGTTTCCTCGAACGATTCGGTCGAATTGAGCGCCTGGGCGATATTCGCGGCGACGGGAACAGGAGGGCCCGTGATCTCGAGCTTGTCCGGACTGAAGGGCGCGATGATCAACGTTCCCTGCCGGAGAAAGGCAAGATGGCCGGTGGGCACATAGCGGGCATCCGCCGCGTTTTCCAGAAGGATCCGCCATTTTCGCGTTACGGATTCCCATACGGCGACGCCGGGCTGAAGATCCCAGTAATGTCTCTTCACCGTGAACAAGATTCCCTTGCCGCCCGGCAGACAATGAGGCAGATAGTGGGCGATTTCTCCTCGGGAACGATCGGGTACGGTCAGAGTTTCGACCTCGCCCCCATCCGCCGAAATTCCGAAAAGCCCCGTGTGCCTGTCCGGCGAGAAAACGATGCGGTCATCCGTTCCCCAGCTGAAGCCGAAGGGAAGACGGACATCACACAAAACGGTCGGGATTCCTCCTTGGACCGGAACCTTCATCAGTTTTCCCTCGGCCCAGTATCCGAGCCATTGGCCGTCCGGGGAAAAGAACGGGCTGGAGCCCCCTTCCGTCCCGCCGACGGGCTCGGCCTCAAGCTTGTCCAGCCTTCTCAGGAAAAGGGAGGACTTCCCCCCGGATTCCGGATGATTTTCGGTGGCGCTGAAAACGAGAAAGCGCCCGTCGTTCGAAAGAGCCATTTCCGTCCGGTTCGGACGAATGGATTCCGTGGTGATTCGATCTTTATTGCTCCCCAGCCGCCAGCCCGGTTTGATAGTGACCGAAGTGCGCACCGGAGACGAGGCTGAAGAAAATGCCTCAGGATGAAACAATTTCCCGACCGGCGGGCCAATCAATATCCCGATGATGAGCGTCAGGCCGCAGGCTCCGGCGAGAAGAGCGGGTTGGAGCCGCTTCCGCCCGGGCATCGTTTTTTTCTCCGGGGACCAGCCCTTCGTTTCCTGCATGGCGATCAGGGCGTCGGCGGCATCGTGGAGACGGAGGTCGGGATCCTTCCGCAGGCACCATTCCAACAGGGTTCGGACGACGAAGGGCGTGTTTTCCGGAAGGAGCGTCCAGTCCGGTTCGCCCTTGAGGACCGCGGCCACCGTTTCGGTGATCGTTTCGCCCGGGAAAGCGCGATTCCCCGTCAGACATTCGTAAAGGATGCATCCCAGGGCCCAGATGTCGGTCCGCCTGTCGACCCGCCTGCCTTTCGCCTGTTCCGGGCTCATGTAGGAAGCGGTGCCGAGAATGATTCCCGGGGCGGTCATCCTGTCCGTTATGGACATCGTCGGCGAAGATTCGATCGATGCCGACTCGCTGACGAACCCCTTGGCCAATCCGAAGTCCAGGATCTTGACCTTGCCTTCGGGAGTGATTTTGATGTTGGCCGGCTTGAGGTCGCGGTGGATGACGCCTTTTTCATGAGCCGCCTTAAGTCCCTCGGCGATTTGACGGCTGAAGGCGAGGGACTCCTCCAGAGGAAGAGGTCCTTTCATGATCCGATCGGCGAGCGTCTGGCCTTCGACGAGTTCCATGACCAGGAACTGCCGCCCTGAGTCCTCTTCCAGGCCGTGAATCGTGGCGATGTTGGAATGGTTGAGGGAAGCCAGTATTTTCCCCTCCCGCTTGAAGCGGGCGAGCCTCTCGGAATCGCCGGCGAATTCCAGGGGCAGAATCTTTATCGCCACCGGGCGGGATAGACTCGCGTCTTCGGCGCGATAGACCCTTCCCATACCTCCCCGGCCCAGCTCCTCGATGATCCGGTAGCGGCCGGAAAGGCTTTGGCCCTTGGACAGTTCCGCCTGGGAGTTCTCTTTGGCTTCGGTGAACGGAGGACGGCCTTTCTGAATCAGTGCGGCCCCGCACTTGCCGCAGAAGGAGGAATCATCCGGATTTTCATGCCGGCATTTCGGGCATTTCATGGCCAGTCCCCATAAGGGCGCTTATTTCAAGGATAACCTCACCCGAGAAGGTCCGTCAACCCTTCCCCCTCCCCGGGCCTTTTTTTGCGGGCGCCATGATATTCTTCATGGCCCGGACCGGTGCTTGAAAGGGCCCCTCCCCAGACCTGAATCGGGGCGGTCAGACTAAACAGTCCCTATTCTTTAGCGCCGGCCCGGACGAGGAGGTCGATGATCTCCTTGTGCCCGGAGATGCGGGCGAATCCCAGGGGCGTGTAGCCGAAACGGTCCTTGAGGGTCAGGTCGGGCTTGTAAGAGAGGAGCAGCTTGACCGCGGCGACATGTTTTTGGTCGACGGCCATGTGCAGGGCCGACTCCTTGTTCTTCGATTGGACGTTGATTGCGGCTCCTCTCCGGAGCAGAAGCCCCAAAATATCCGTGGAGCCGCAGGACGCGGCGGCCATGAGAGCGGTGGTTCCGTACTCGTCCCTGGCCTTGACGTCGGCCCCGGCTTCAAGCAGGAGCCGAACGACCTGGACGTGACCCTTTCCTGAAGCCCACATGAGAGCCGTGGTCCCGATATCGTCGGTCGCATCGACATCGGCGCCGGCTTGGAGCAGAAGTTTTACGACTTCGGCTTGGCCTTTTTCCGCGGCCGCGATCAGGGCTGTCTTGTCGAACAACCCCCTGGCTTCCGGATCGGCTCCTTGAGCCAGAAGCGACTTCACTTTGGAGGCTTCGCCTTTTTCCGCGGCCCTGATCAGGGCCGGCTGGGAATCGATCATGTCTTCCAGTTGCCGGATAACCGCCTGCATGGCTTCCTTTTCCTTTTCGGCTTCCTTGAGCAGCCGGGCGGTCTCCGCATGTCCGTTGGACTCCGCAAGGGTCAGGGCCGTCCGGCCCTGCTTGTTTTTCACCTTAGGATCCGCTTTCCTGTCCAATAAAAGCTTCACGACCTCGGCCCGGCCCTGGGAGGCGGCGTGCATCAGGGCGGTCATCCCTTTCGAATCGACGGCCTTGACATCCGCTCCCTTGGCCAGAAGGGCCGCCGTCAGGGAGGACAGCCCCTTGGCCGCAACGACCATCAGCGGCGTCTTCCCTCCGCTGTCGGAAACGTTCACCCTCGCCCCACGGGAAATAAGAAGCTCGGCGCTCGGGACATCGGCCTGAAGAGCGAAGAGGAGAAGAGGATATCGGATCTCATAGATGGCGATATTGGGATCTGCGCCGGCATCAAGAAGGAGACGGACCATGTCCGTTCTCCCTTTGGCATGCATGACCGCATGGGCGAGGGCCGTGAAGAATTGGCCGTCCCTGATGTCGGGATCGGCGCCTTTTTGAAGCAGCGTCTCGGCGATGTCCAGGTATCCGCCGGCGGCGGCAAACATCAATGCCGTTCGGCCGGATTTGTCGCGGACGTTGGGATTCATGCCCGCGGCGAGGAAAAGCGCCACGGAACCCTTTTCCCCTTTCTCGGTGCGTTTGAGGAACTCTTCCGAATTATAGGGAATTTTCATCCGGTCGAGGAGCTGCCTGGCGCTTTGCCCGGCGTTTGTCTGGCCGGCGGCCAAGAGCCAGGGAACCAGGAAGGCGCAGGACAACAATTTTAACAAATTGATCTTTCGGTCAGTCATGTGATTTCCCTCCTGACTTTGAATCGGCGGCGATGTCCGATTTAATAATCTTTGTCAAAACCGGCTTTTCAAGAACCGGGATTGCCCTTATTCGGCGGCTTTTTTTAAAGATACCACAATCCTCCGGCCAAAGCGAAGCAAGAAAATGAAGGCTGTCCCACTTCCGCATTCTTCCTCTCCCCGCGTATGACGGGCGATGTTTTCGGTGAACACCGCGTCTCCATCTCCTACGCCTTCAACCGGGGAGAGCAAGCGGATGTTCTTTCCGTCCCCCAAAGACTTCGCCCCACTGAGGCGGCGGGTTCCTCCTCAACGCCGAGGGTGGTATAATTTTACGTCTCTTAGAGAAAATGCGAAGCCGACTGCAAGGAGGACGAAAATGACAGGCTCGCCGGGAGTTGAAAACCGTTTAGTCGAGTTTCTGACCGCGCGCAAGCCTCCGTGCCTCTCGCTCTACCAGCCGACTTTCCGGCATCATCCCGACAACCGACAGGACCCGATCCGGTTTCGGAATCTGGTCAAGCGCATGGAGGACTCCCTGGCGCGGAAATACTCGTCGTCCGAAACACGGGCCTTCCTGGAGCCTTTCCGGGCGCTGGCCGCCGACCGCGCCTTCTGGAACCACGCCCTGGACGGCCTGGCCGTGCTCTCCTCTCCCGGCCTGTTCAAGGTTTTCAAGCTCCAGAGGCCCGTCCCCGAGAGGGCGGTCGTGGCCGACAGCTTCCACATCAAGCCGTTGATGCGCATCTTTCAGTCGGCCGACCGATACCAGGTTCTCGGCCTGAATCGGGAGGGGATCAAGCTCTTCGAGGGCAATCGGGACGCTCTGGACGAAATCGAGCCGGCGCCGGGCGTGCCGCGGACGATCATTGAAGCGCTGGGCAAGGAATTGACGGAGCCGCATCTTACGGTCGCCTCCTACGGCCTCGGGGCGGGAAAGACGCCCATGCGCCACGGACACGGCGGCAAGAAAGACGAGGTGGACAAAGACGCGGAACGTTTCTTCCGCGTCGTCGACCGCGCGATCCTGGAGCATCATTCGCGGCCGTCCGGCCTGCCCCTTCTTCTGGCCGCTCTTCCGGAACACGGAGCCCTATTCCGCAAAGTCAGCCGCAATCCCCAACTGGCTGACGAGGGCATCGACATTCATCCGGACTCCCTGACGGCGGACGCTCTCCGCGACCGCGCCTGGAGAGCGTTCGAGCCGCGCTTTAGGGCGCGCCTCGCCGGGCTGGTCGAGGAATTCGGGGCGGCGCGGGCCAAGGGGATCGGCTCCGACGATCCGGCCCAGGCCGCCGAGGCGGCCGCGGCCGGCCGCGTGGCGACGCTGCTCATCGAAGCCGGACGCCAGGTTTCCGGGCGGATCGACGCCGCGACTGGCCGGATCGAGACGGCCGACCCGGCCGATCCGGAGGTCGATGACCTGCTCGACGACCTGGGCGAACTTGTCCTCAAGCGGGGCGGCCAAATCGTCATCGTTCCCAGTGAACGGATGCCGACTCGGACGGGGATCGCGGCCACATATCGCTTCTGATCCCGGCCGTCCCGTCCGGTTGGCCGGGCGGCCGGCCGCTGACAGAACAAGAATCAGGACGAAAATTCCCTCTGATATCCACCGATCTCACCCCCCTTAACAAAGACGGACGGCTGGCATATGATTTTCGAGGATAGAAATACGTCACGCCAGGAGGCAGAAATGAAAATATTGCGAATCTCGGCCCTGCTGCCGCTCATCATCTTCTTCGCGCTCCCTTCTTCGGCCGCTTCGTCCGGGGGCCAATTCACCCTGGAGGAAATGCTGAGCGCGCCCTACCCCATGAGCCTTGTCTCAGCCCGAAAGGCCGACCGGGTGACCTGGGTGTTCAATTCGGAAGGCGCCATGAACGTTTGGACCGCCGCGGCGCCCGATTTCATTCCCGTAAACCTGACGAACTATGTGCGGGATGAGGTCTTCGAGATTCCCGGCCTCGCCGTCACCGACGACGGCGCGCTCGTGGTTTACGTTCGCAACGGAAATCCGGACAGCCGGGGATGGGTCACGAACCCGGCCTCCGACCCCCGGGGTTTCGAGCAGGCCGTCTGGGCGGTCCGGACGGACGGCGGGAGCCCCTGGAGGGTTTGCGCCGGCAACAATCCCATCCTCTCCCCCGACGGCCGCTGGGCTCTCATCGTTCGGGACGGGCTGATTTGGCGCGCCTCCCTCCTCGATCCGGGCCCGGCCGGTTTGGCGCCTGAGTCCCGGCTTCTCTTCAGGGCGGCGGGCAGAAACGGCAACCCGCGATGGTCGCCCGACGGGCGACGCGTCGCTTTCGTCAGCGACCGCGACGATCACAGCTTCGTGGGAATCTACGACCTCGACCGGGAAAAAATCACCTGGATCGCTCCGAGCGTGGACCGAGACGGAGACCCCGTATGGTCGCCCGACGGAAAACGCCTCGCCTTCTTCAGGCGTCCCGGGCGCAGGCACGACGAGATTTTCGACTATTGGAACCCGCCGGCGCCTGCGATTTGGATCGCCGACGCGAAAACAGGAATGGGGAAAGAGCTTTGGAATCCCGGCGGCTCAAAACCGAAATACCACACCATCCGCAACCTGGCTTGGACGGCCGGCGGCCGGATCCTGTTCACGAGCGAGCATGACGAGTGGGATCATATCTTCTCCTTGTCTCCCGAGGGCGGTGAACCGGCGGACATCACGCCGGGCCGGGGCTCGGTCGAGCATTTTCATGTCTCGGGGAACGGAAAGACTCTCTATTTCAGCGGCAATCACGCAGACATCCATGGCCGCCACATCTGGAAGGTCCCGACCGCCGGAGGCCAGGCCGTTCCGCTGACGACGGGCGCCACGATCGGCAGCTACCCCGTGGCTCTGGCTTCGGATGAGTCCGTGGCCTTCATGCACGCCACGGCCAGGCATCCCATGTCGATCGCCCTCGTTCCGTCCGCGGGCGGCAAGACGCGCATCATCGCCCCGCGCTGGCTCCCGGTTTCCTTCCCGATGAGCGAACTCGTCGTTCCGGAGCTCGTCATCGTCAAGGCGCCGGACGGCCTGGAGATCCCCTGCCAGCTCTTCCTGCCCAGGGGAGCGAAGGCCGGCGACCGGCTGCCGGCCGTCGTCTATACCCACGGCGGCCCCATGCGGCAGATGCTCCTCGGCTGGCACTACATGGAGTTCTACTCCGAGGCCTACGGCATCAACCAGTATTTCGCCAGCCGGGGCTACGCCGTCCTGTCCGTGAACTACCGGAGCGGCATCGGCTACGGCCGGCGCTTCCGCGTTCCGCCCGACTCCGGCCGCCGGGGCGCTTCGGAATACCAGGACGTCGTGGCCGCGGCGAAATACCTCCAGGGCCGGCCCGAGGTCGATCCGGAAAGGATCGGGAAATGGGGCCTGTCGTACGGCGGCTACCTGACCGCCATGGCCCTGGCCCGCAATTCCGACATCTTCAAGGCGGGTGTCGACATGGCCGGCGTCCACGACTGGTCGGCCCGCGGCGAACGGCGCGGAATGGTCGGGACGGACCTTAAGGTCGCCTTTGCCTCCTCGCCCGTGGCCGACGTCAAGACATGGAAGTCGCCCGTCCTGTTCATCCACGGCGACGACGATCGCAACGTCGCCTTCTCCCAGACGGTCAACCTCGTGCAGAAACTGCGGGCCAAGGGCGACGTTCCCATAGAGCTTATCGTCAAGCCCGACGAGCCCCACGAATTCAAGCTCTACCGGAACCGCATGGAAGCCTACAACGCCACCTTCGAATTCCTCGCTCGCTTCCTTAAATAGGGGGACACAATACCTATTTACCTAAAACAAATCGCGGAATAACTTGCACAATATAAATGATTTCCACTTAGAATTAGGGGACACAATACCTATTTACCTTAATGAGAAATAAGGTGAATAGGTATTGTGTCCCCCTATTTGCCATTGCCGTCCGACAGCGCGCCAAGGAGAATCCAGACCTTCTCGAAAGCGGCGTCAACGTAGGTATCGAGGAGCTTCTGGGCTTCCTGCTTGTTTGTGAAAAAGAGGGCGGTGAAGTCCGCCTCGAATTTTGGGCGGGTGGCGACGAAATCCCTTTCGACGGGCAAAAGCTCGCGTTTGAGTTTTTCATACATCGAGCCGTAGTCCGCTTCGACGGCTTTTTCGAGCTCCAGAATCCGACTGTGGAGAAGCCGATGTCGGTCGGACTTGAATTCCTCATCGTCGAAGTGCTGTCTGGCTAAAACTTCGTCGTCATGGGTGTCCGTCCCCAGCCCGGCGCTCGGAGGAAGGTTTTCCACGCCGTAGTACAAGGGGAGAAAAACGGTCGTGTCGGGTTTTCCGAGGGCCACCCACATCGAAATCGAGATCGGCTCCGGCCGGGCGGAGCTGAGAGAGGCGACAAAGGCGTTGATGGTCGTAGCCGTGCAGATCGTCCTGTACTTGGTCCGGTTCGGGGAGCCCGTTGTGTAGCCTAGGGTGGCGTCATATTCCGTCCCTTCATAATGGTCGCGGAGAAGGGCCATCAGCATCTCGGCCGTGACTTTGGCGGCCGGCTTCACGGAGAACGGATAGTCTCCTCCGATCGCCCATTCACTGCCGGTAAGGAGCGTCAATCCTCGCCAGTGCCTCAGCGTGTTTTCGTCGAAGACGGGGTCGCGTTCCGAAGGCAGGCCGAAGGCTTTCTTGAAATCGAACGGGCCGTCCCTCTCTTCGTCGTACCAACCGTTCCGGAGGGCGTAATCGACAATGTCGCGGCTGCCGAGGAAGTTGTCGGCGTCGTCCGGCCGAATGCGGCGGAGGGCGTAATGATTGGGGATGACGGCCGTCTCGTCGTCGGGAACGCGCTGGGCGAACCAGTGGCGACCGCGGACGGCGGCCAGCATCCAGGCCTCTTTCTTGTCGGCGATCGAATAGGTCCGTCCGGAGGACCGATAACCGTACGTCTCGATGAGATCGCCCGCCATCCTCACCGCGTCACGCGCCGAGACCGCCCTCTCGGCCGCGAGACGGCGCAACATCCAGTCGATGCCGCCGTCCGTGCAGTCGTCGGCCGTCTCCCGCGACGAGCAGCTGTTCGAGGTGATGAGCACGCCGTGCTCGTTGACTAAGCTGTCACAAAAAACCTGGCCCGTCGCCTCGATCCAAAGGAAGCCAGCGGTCCGTCCATCGGTTTCATAGTGACCTCCATGTCTCAAGGCGACTCGCCTCCGGCCGCCGGTGTCGCCGGGGCGGATTTTGCGGAGGTTGACGAAAAGGTCGCCCCGCGTGTCTTCGTTATGGGCGACCATGACCGATCCGTCGGCGCTGGCGTTCCTGCCGACGAGAACGGTATAGCACTCTCCGGCGCGACTGTGAGTCGCAGGCGGCGTTTCCTGAGGGGGGGCGGCGGCGAGCAGAACGAGAGTCGAGACAAGGTGTGCCAGGACGAACATCGTTCTCCGGTGTCCGGACATGTTCAGCCTCCAAGTTGATGTGTCGGCCGCGCCGCCGGCGCTGCGGCAACAGCTCCGCCCGGCCTTCGTCGCGGCGTGGCCCACTGTACAATGCCGCCCGACGTTTTTCAAGATCTCCGCCGGGTCCGTCGCCGCGCCGTACCGGGGGGACGGGATGACATTCCTCGCTCCTTACGCCGGGCTATGGACTCTTCGATATCCCTTTTGCTATACTGGGATGACCATGAAGCTGAAATTGTGGTTCCTGGAAACCCGGCCGAATTTCCTGCTCCTGTCCGTGGTCTTGTCCTTTCTCGGCACCTCGATGGCCCGGCATGACGGCGCCTTCGATCTCGGTCACGCCCTTCTGGGCTTCGTCGGACTGCTCCTGTGTCATATCAGCGTCAATGTCCTGAACGATTATTTCGATTACCGAAGCGGTATCGATCTGAAAACCCGAAGGACGCCCTTCAGCGGCGGGAGCGGGCTTCTTCCCGCGGCCGCCCTTAAGCCGGCGCACGTCCTGCGCTTCGGCGTCGCCTCCTTCCTCCTGGCGTTGCCCATCGGCGTTTACTTCGTGTTGGTCAGCGGCTGGCTTCTGCTGCCGCTGCTCGTCGTCGCCGCCTTGTGCATCCTTCTCTACACGCCGCTCCTGACCAAGTCGGGCTGGCCGGAATGGTCCCCCGGAGTCGGCCTGGGAGCCTTGCCCATCCTGGGAACCTATTTCATCCAAACCGGAGAATACACGCTGGCCGCGGCGCTGGCCTCCGTTCCTTCAGGATTTCTCGTCCACAACCTGCTCCTGCTCAACGAATTCCCCGATGTCGAGGCCGACAAGACGGCGGGCCGGAAGACGCTGCCGATCGCGATGGGAAAAAGAAAGGCCGCCCGTGTTTACGCGGCCGTCACAGCCGCGGTCTACGTCTGGATAGCCGCCTTGGTCGCGGTGAGGGTCATGCCCGTTTTCTGCCTTCTGGCCTTCCTGACCTTGCCCCTGGCCATCAAGGCGATCCAAGGCGCCTTGGATCCGGACAACCCGGCCCGTCTTATGCCGGCCATGGGCCACAACGTCCTCGTCGTTCTTCTTACCCAGCTCTTACTGGGTATCGGCTATCTCATAGGGTGACATTATCTTTTAGGGGACACAATACCTATTCACTTTAATTGGAAATAAGGTCAATAGGTATGATGTCCCCCCATTTATCCCCCTATTAACGTCCCCTTATTTTCTGTCCACGAAATAAGGGAAATGGGTATTGTGTCTCTCAATTAATCAATCCCGTCCCTCAATTAATACCTCAATTAATCATTTTCAAAATCTGGCCTGAAGATTTCGAATATGGTAATATAAACGGCCTTATCGGGAGGAATTATGTCCAACATCGGATCGTACGAACAGCGAATCGAGAATTTCGACTGGTCCCTGTCGGAAAGAGATCTGGGCTACAAGCCGGGCGACGTCCTCAATATCGGCTGGCACTGCACCGACCGCATCTGCCGGCTGGGCAAGGCCGACAAACTCGCCTTGATCTGGGAGGGCAAGGGAGGGAAAGAAAAGCGCTACACCTTCAACGACATCCGCCTGGCGACGAACACGATCGGCGCCTTCCTCCGCGGCCTGAGCGTCGAACCCGGCGAGCGGGTCTGCCTCTTCCTGGACAAGGTGCCCGAGCTCTACCTGGGCTTCCTGGGCATCCTCAAAATCGGCGCCGTCGTTCAGCCCCTGTTCTCGGCCTTCGGCGATGAGTCGCTCCACGTCCGGCTGGAAAACGCCGAGACGACGACGGTCATCACCCAGAAGAAACATGTGTCCAAGGTGCGCAAAATCCGCGACAAGCTGCCCCACCTGCGCCACATCATCATTATCGATGCCGATCCCGCCGCCCCCCTCCAGGAGCGGGAGACGGCTTTTTCCCTGGAAAAGGCCGCCCCCGTGGATGACCTCGACATCCACCCCACCACCGCCGAGACGCCGTCGGTCCTTCATTACACCTCGGGCACGACCGGCATGCCCAAGGGCGTCCAGCACGTTCACTACTCCCTCGTCTCCCAGTACCTGACGGCCCTCTGGGTTCTCGACCTTCGGGACGACGACATCTACTGGTGCACGGCCGACCCGGGATGGGTGACCGGCACGTCCTACGGCATCATCGGCGCCTGGGCCACGGGCACGACCCAGTGCGTCCTCGACCTGGGGTTCATGACCGAGGCCTGGTACAAGTTCATCGAGAAGCACCGGGTGACGGTCTGGTATTCGGCGCCCACAGCCATCCGCTCCCTGATGAAGGCCGGCGAGGAGGTTGTCAAGAAATACGACCTCTCCTCCCTGCGCCACCTGGTGAGCGTCGGCGAACCCCTGAACGCCGAGGCCGTCATCTGGTCGGAGAAGGTCTACGGCCTTCCCTTCCACGATTCCTACTGGCAGACCGAGACGGGCAGCATCATGATCTCGAACTACCCGGGAATGAAGATCAAGCCCGGCTCGATGGGCCGGCCCTTTCCCGGCATCACCGCCGCCGTCCTCGATCCGAACTCCTTCGCTCTCTTGGCCGAACCCGGGAGGGTCGGCCTGATCGGCCTCCGGCCCGGCTGGCCGTCCATGATGCGCACATACTGGAAGAACGAGGAAACCTACCGCAAAAAATTCCAGAACGGCTGGTATCTCACCGGCGACCGCGCCCGTCTCGACAAGGACGGCTACTTCTGGTTCGTCGGCCGCGACGACGACGTCATCAACACCGGCGGCCACCTCGTCAGCCCCTTCGAGGTCGAGTCGGCTCTCCTCGAGCACCCCGCCGTGGCCGAATCGGCCGTGGTCTCCAAGCCCGACGAGATCAACATGGAGGTCGTCAAGGCCTTCGTCACCCTCAAGCCGGGCCACGCCGCCGGGGCGGACACGGAGCTTGAGATCATGAATTTCATCCGCAAGAAGCTTTCCCCTCTGGCCATGCCCCAGGAGATCGAGTTCGTCGAGTCGCTGCCCAAAACCCGCAGCGGGAAGATCATGCGCCGCCTGCTCCACGCCAGGGAATGGGGGGAGGAGATCGGCGACACGTCCTCCCTTGAAAACGACTGACGCCTCCGGCTATGATGATGACGGAAACAAATCATAAGGAGTCAAAACATGGATGACATGCAGAATATCGTCCTGGATTACGTCAAGCGCGAATACCTGGAGGACGAAAGCCAGGAGATCACCCCCGACACCCCTCTGATTTCGGGGGGCATCGTCGATTCGTTCTCCATGGTCTCCCTGAAGAGGTTTTTGGAGAACAAGTACGCCATATCGATCCCCGACGACAAGGCCACCCCCGAGGCGTTCGACTCGGTCAACAAGATCTGCGCCCTGGTGCGCGAATTTCTGTCCAAAAAATAGACGGCCGTCCTTCCGGGCCGCCGCGGCTCCGGCCTTCTAGCGGTCCCAGAGGAGAAGCATCCCCGGCCCGCCCGGCGGATGAACAGGAGGCGGGGCCAGGGCCGGGAACAAGATCATAAGGGAGACGACATCATGGCTTACAACGAACAAACACGGAGCATGTATCAGAAGGAGATCGAAGACCTCAAGTCCCAGGGGCTGTTCAAACAGGAGCGTTACATTCACGCTCCCCAGGCGGCCGACATCGAGGTCGAATATCCCGCCGGCTCGCCCCTGAAAAAGGTCATCAACATGTGCTCCAACAACTACCTCGGCCTGTCGAGCCACCCCGAGGTCATTAAAGCCGCCCATGAGGGACTCGACGTCCGGGGCTACGGCATGTCGTCGGTGCGCTTCATCTGCGGCACCCAGGACATCCACAACGAGCTGGAGAAGAAAGTCACGGAATTTCTGGGGACCGAGGATACCATCCTCTTCCCGTCCTGCATGGACGCCAACGCCGGCGTGTTTGAGGCCGTCCTGACCGATAAGGACGTCATGATCGCCGACCGCTTGGTCCATGCCTCGATCATCGACGGCATGCGCCTCTGCAAGGCCATGCAGGATACCTACAAGCACTCGGACATGGCCCATCTCGAGGAGAAACTCAAGCTCCACCGGGACATGCGGCTGCGGATGATCATCACCGACGGCGTGTTCTCCATGGACGGCGACACGGCCCGGATGGACGAGATCGTCCGCCTCGCGGAGGCCTACGACGCCCTGGTCTTCGTCGACGATTCCCACGGCTCGGGCTACGTCGGCCGGACCGGGCGCGGCGTCCACGAAAAATACGGCGTCATGGGCAAAATCGACATCATCACCACGACCTTCGGCAAAGCCCTGGGGGGCGCGAGCGGCGGCTGCGTCAGCGGCCGGAGCGAGATCGTGGAGATGTGCCGGCAGAAGGCCCGCCCTTACCTTTTCTCCAACACCATCGCCCCGGTCATCGTCTCGGGCGTGCTCCGGGTTCTTGACCTCCTCATGAAGAGCACCGAGCGCCGCGACAAGCTCGAGCGCAACACCGAGTTCTGGCGCCGGGGGCTCAAGGAAGCCGGGTTCATCCTCAAGGAAGGCGACACCTCGATCGTGCCGGTCATGCTCTTCAACGCCAAGCTGTCCCAGGACGTCTCCCGCGACCTGTACCAGGAAGGCGTCTATGCCATGGGATTTTTCTTCCCCGTGGTGCCCAAGGGCCAGGCCCGCATCCGCACTCAGGTTTCGGCCGGCCACGAGATTCCCCACCTGGAGAAAGCGCTCGACGCTTTCCGCAAGGTGGGGAAAAAACACGACATCCTAGGCAAGTCCAAGGACGAGATCGTCGCCCGCTTCGGGCTGTAGATCGATTCGACTCACCCCGGTCGAAGGGCGAAATCGATACCGCCGTGAGCCTGGCGTCGGGGGAGGACGCATGGGCGTATGCTCCCCCTTTCGCAGAGCGGAATTCTTTTGCCCCGATGGGGGAAGAACGTTGACCGGTTATCGCGAGGGAGGGAGATAGCCATGATCACCAAGCCCCTGGGGAAGAGCGTCCTCTCCGTCTGGATTTTCGGACTCCTCCTGATCCCGATTCCAGGAGGTCAGTCTCCGGCCCCGGCCGCCCGTCAAAACGGCGACGACACGGCCTTGTTCGAGGCCGCTCTCGAGGCCGACGATATCGAGTCCCGGCTGGCCGCCGTGGCCGAAATGTCCGACTCCCTCCTGCTCGCGGAAATCGCCGTCTTCCACAAACTGGGACACCCGCTCGACATCATTCGCCGTGCGGCCGCGGACCGTCTGGCGGCGATCCATCGGGACGAAATCCGAAGCATCCGCCGCATGCATATCCTTCTGACCGACCGATATCGAGGCGGTGAAGAAAACGATCTCAGCGGCCTCCACTATTCCTGGGAATTGACCGCCTGGCTCATGGATTTTCTTAAGCCTGCCGGGATCACCGTTTGCCGCCCCGCGGAAGAGGCGGAGGCGGTCCTTGAAGTGTGGATCGAGGGCTCTGAGTACGATCAAATTGCGTATGAAGAAGGATCTCTCCCCGGCACAAGCATCGAGGGGTTTCTGATTCTTGAGGCCGGCTCCCGACTGCTTTTCGCCTCGCCCCTCCGATGGAGCGGCGTCAAGGAGGAGAGCCCGTTCTTTTCCAACCTCCTTGCCGGCGTCTCCTCTTCCCTCCTTCCTCTGTTCCGTGAATCCTGGGGAATGACGCCTTGGCTCGAATTGCTCCGGCATGATTTTCGCTTCCCGTCGCTTCGGCCCCTGGCCGCCGAATGCCTGGGCGAGATGAAAGGCCGGGAAGCGACCGATGCGCTCCGGGCCGGACTCGAAGACGAGGACAAAGCCGTCCGCCTCGACTCGGCCCTGGCCCTCGGACGGCTCGGCGACCGGCGGTCGTTCGAGCCCCTCGTCGCCGCGCTCGAAACGGCCGAAGACCCTTCCGAGCTTCGCTCCGTCATCCAGGCTCTCGGGGGACTTCGCGATTCCCGCGCGGTCGAGCCCCTTCTGTCCGCCCTCAAGAAAGAGGACTGGAGGCGTTTCGACCGCAACGCGGCCGAGGCGCTCGATCTCCTCCTGGGCCCCAAGGCCGAAGACATCTTCCTGACCGTTCTCCGGGAGGGCCCCAGGTTCAGCCGAAGGGACGCCGTTTGGGCGCTCGGAAAATACCGGCATTCCCGCGCCCTGCATGCTCTGGCCACGGCCCTCCGGAGCGACGAGGATTTTCTCATCCGCCGCTCGGCCGCCGAAGCCCTGGGCAAGCTGAAAGATCGGACCGCCGCCAAACCCCTTCTGTCCGCTGTTCTCGGAGACGAACATTACGAAGTGCGTCCGGCCGCCCTTCAAGCTTTGATAATGCTGAAGGCCCCCGGTCTCATCGAAGAGCTCCTCAAGGCGCTCGGAGCCGAGGAAGCGGAAACAAGGGCCCGGGCCTGTGCCGCCCTGGGCCGCTTGGGCGATCCCGGAGCCGTGGAGCCGCTCATCGCCGCGCTCGAGGACGGCTCTCCCGATGTCCGGTGGCAGGCGACCTGGGCTCTGGGAAGCCTCGGAGACCCGCGAGCCGTAGAGCCGATTCTGACCGGCCTAGAGGACGATGACCCTTCGGTTGTGGAGAGCTCTGTCTGGGCTCTGAGCATGATCAAAGATCCCAAGGCCGTGGATCCGCTTCTGGCCCTGCTGGAGGCCGAGGAACCTCCGGTCAAGCCGGATGCCGTCGTCAGAGCCCTGGCCGAATTCGATGCGCCTCGGGCGATTCCATCCCTTCTCAAGGCTCTCAAAGGCGAAGATTTTCCCTTCCTTCGTTGCGAAGCCGCCCTGGCCGTGGGACGCTATGACGATCCGCGCGTCGTCGATTCTCTCTTGGAATCATTGAAGAACGACGAGGACGAAAACGTCCGCTGGAGCGCCGCCATGGCCTTGAACAAGATCAAGGAGGACCGCGTCCTCGAGGGCCTCGCCCAAGCCCTCCTCGACGCGAACGCGGACGTCCGTCAGGCGGCTATGGAATCCCTTCTCCGCCTCGGCCGGCCCTGCCGGGTCCTGAGCCTGATCGAGGCTCTTCCTGACGGTCCGTTGGAAGTTTTCGCCGGCTTCAGCCTCCTGCGGCTTTCCTGTCCCGAATAACCGTCTTTCGGCCTTTACCCGCTAAGGCCGTCGGGACGACTCCCTGATTTCTCCGGGACATCAAAAGGCATACCCCAGGGAGACGAAGAGAACATAATTGTAAAAGTCCAAATTCTGGACGATGTCCACGGAAACCGGAAAGCCCGAGTCGATGAACTGCTGGGCGGGGACGAAAATGCGGTGGGGATTGGGCTTGAGACCGAAGAAAAACCTCTGCTCGATGAACAGCTTGCTCCCGCCGAGCTCGATATCGAAATCGCCTCCCAGGGCGAAGCTCAGTTCGACCGCCCGGAGCTGTTCCTTGATATCGTCCTCGGCGCGGAAGTCGAAGGTGAAGCCGAAAGCCTGGACTCTGGTGTTCTGCTTGACCCGACCGCTCAGGCTGATGCCCAGTGAAGGACCGATGAGAAAGCTCGTCCCCACGCCGCGGAAGAGCGGGATGCGGGCCTTGAGCATCACCGGGATCTCGATGTAGTTCATGCTCCGCGTTTCGAAGACGTTGACCTGGACGCCGGGAATGCCCACCGGCACGCCGACATCGTACTCCCCTCCTTTTTGGAAAAAGAGCACCTCGGGACGGAGAGAAAGAAAGGAGACCAGGGGAATGCTGACAAAGACCCCCGCGGCAAATCCGCCTTCCGTGTATTTCTCGACGGTGTATTCGCTTTCTTCCTCGATCGCCCTCAGCGAGCCGCTGGTGTAGCCCGCTTTGATGCCGAAATCCTTGAATTCCACGGCTTGAAGCTCGAAGGCCGTCCAGAGGACAAGACTGGCCGCCGACAGGCACAACACAAATGTCTTTTTCATGAAGTTCCTCCCTTCATGCGGACATCGTCTGCCAGCTGTTGACGGCGACTTGTCTCCTCTGTCCCACAAAACAAGAGACGGCCGCTTCGTTCAGCCGGCAAGCGGATTCGAACGGACAGGTGTCGTATCCTCCTGCTCCTTTTAAGTGAATCATCATCAGCTCCCATCGGAATGCCTATGGCCCAGCGGCCTCGCCCTCGACGACCACCTGACTGTAGTCGGCCACCTGGAGAAGAAGACGGCTGACGGCCTGAAGCATTCCCAGCCGGTTGTGGCGGAGCTTTTTCTCCTCGGCCATGACCAACACCCTGTCGAAAAAGGCGTTGAGCGCGGGCTGAAGGCGGAAAACCATTTTCTGCGCCGGGACGAACTCTCCGCGGGCGCAGAGGGCCGCCGCGTTGTCCTTAACCATGCCGAACATGTCCCACAGCGCCTTCTCTTCTTTTTCGACCAACAGCCCGGCGTTCACCCGGCAGGCCGGCTCCCCGCGGAGGATGTTGTTGACCCGCTTGGCCATGAGGATGAAGGGCTCGAACTGGGCGCTCAAGCGGAGCGCATTCAAGGCCTCAAGGCGCAATCGCGCGAAAAGGATATTGTCGATTCCGGCGCCCAGGGCGGCGTTGACCAGGTCGTAACGGTATCCCTGGCGCTCGAAGATGAAGCGCAGACGGTTGGCGAAAAAGTCCAAGACGGCCGCCTTGCCCTCGGCGGGGGGGAGCGACAGCTTGGCGCCGTAGGCCCCGAAGGCCATGTCCACCAGCCGCCCGAAAGACAAAACCCACCTTCTGTCCAGGATGATCTTGCACGCCCCGTGAGCGTTGCGCCTCAATCCGAACGGGTCGCTCGAGCCCGTGCTCTGAATGCCCAATCCCATGACGCCGACGATGGAGTCCAGCTTGTCGGCCAGGCTGAGGACGGCGCCCAGCGGAGCGGAGGGCGAGGCGTCCTCGAGTCCGGCCGGCTGGTAATGTTCGTAGATCGCCCGGGCCGCCGCCCGGCTCAAACCCTGCCGTTCCGCCAGGAGGCCGCCCATTCGGCCCTGGAGGGAGGGAAATTCGCGGACCATCTCCGTTAGCAGGTCGGCCTTGCACAGTTCCGCGGCCGCGACCGCTTCGGATTTCGTCCGCCCGGCGTCGATCTTGCCGCACAGGTAGACGACGAGTTTTTTCAGCCGCCCGGCTTTGTCGGCGTAGCTGCCGAGCTTCTCCTGGAAGACGACGCGCTTCAGCCCCTCGGCCCTTTTCCGAAGCGGAACTTTGAGATCGGCCTGCCAGAAGAAATCGGCGTCCTTGAGCCGGGCCTTGAGGACGCGCTCGTTGCCCTTCCGGACGTGGCCCCGGTCGTCCTGCCGGACATCGGCCACGCCGACGAAGCGCGCGATCTGCCGGCCGGACTTCACGACCGAGAAGAGATGCTGCCCTTCCCTCATGGCCGTGCTCAAAATCTCCAGGGGGAGACGGAGGTAGTCCTCGTCGAAAGAGCCGAGAAAGACATAGGGATTCTCGATGTCGTAAACGAGCTTGTCCATGAGTCCGGCGTCGGCCAAAACCGAGGCTCCCAGGGGATCGAGAAGGGCGCGCGTTCCCTCCTCGATCCGGGCCCGTCTCTCGCCGGGATCGATGACCACCGCCGCCGTCCGCAGGCTGTCCCTGTAGTCCTCGAAGCTCCGGGGGTAGATTTTCCGTTCCGGGAAAAATATCTTGTGTCCGAAAGTGAAATCCGACGACGTCAGTCCGCAGGTCCTGAAAGAGACGGGCCGGCCGTCGACCAGGCAGAGAAGGTTCACCACCGGCCGGGAAAAACGAAACGGATTGTCCGACCAGCGCATCATCTTGGGAAACGTCAGCCCCGACACGACCCGCGTCAGTATCTCGGGCAGAACGTCGCCGGCGGGACGGCCTTCCTCGGTCCGGGTGAATCCGACATAGGCTCCTTTTTCGGTTTCGTAAACCTCAAGCCGCGAGACCTCGACTCCCCTGGACCTGGCGAAGCCCTGGGCCGCCGGAGTGGGCGTTCCGTCCTCGGTGAAGGCCGCCGAGCGGGGGGGGCCGATCACGCGCTCCTGCCGGTCGGATTGGCGGGGCGAAATATCGGCCTTGGCGACCAACCGCCGGCAGGTGCCGAACACGTCCACGCCCCCCTCGGGAAGAAGACCGGCGCCATGGAGTTCGGACGCGAGGTTCTCCCGGAGCTGTCCCAGTCCGGCGAGGACGTGCGACACCGGCAGCTCTTCGGTCATGATCTCGAGAACAAAGTCGCTCATGTCCGGCCGGCCTCCCCCGTTTCGTCCTTCCGGCCGGCGTATTTCCGGGCCACCTGGATGACCAGGGCCCGGATCTCGGAGATGAGCTTGACGCGCTCCGTGACGCTGATCGCCCCGCGGGCGTCCAGAAGGTTGAAGACGTGCGAGCACTTGAGGCACATGTCGTAAGCCGGCAGGAGGAGTTCCCGCTTGATCAGCCTGGACGCCTCCCGGCTGAACAATCCGAACTGCTGCCGCAGGGCTTTGATGCCCGCCTCCTCGAAGTTGTAGGCCGAAAACTCTTTTTCCTCGCGGTGACGCAGGTCTCGGTAGGAGACGTCCGCCGACCAGCTCAAGTCATAGATGTCGTCCTTTTCCTCAAGAAACATGGCCAGCCGCTCGAGCCCGTAGGTGATCTCCACGGGCACGGAGGGCAGGTCGATGCCGCCGGCTTGCTGAAAATAGGTGAATTGGGAGATCTCCAGTCCGTCGAGCATGACCTGCCAGCCCACTCCCCAGGAGCCGATGGTCGGCGACTCCCAGTTGTCCTCGTCGAAACGGAGGTCATGGTCCTCGAGTCTGATGCCCAGGCCGGACAGGCTGTCGAGATACATCCGTTGGATGTCGGCCGGCGACGGCTTGATGATGACCTGGAATTGATGGTGCTTCTGAACCCGGTGGGGATTCTCCCCGAAACGGCCGTCGGCCGGACGGCGGGCGGGCTGGACATAGGCCGTCCGCCACGGCCGCGCGTCCAGGACGCGGAAGAAGGTGTCGGGGGTCATCGTTCCCGCTCCGACCTCGACGTCGTAGGGCTGGGCGAGGTAACAGCCTCGGGCGGCCCAGAATTTCTGGAGATTCATGATCAGGTCCTGGAGCGTCATGTCCGCCGCCCCCCCTTCCCCTTCGGGCCGCACCGGATCGGGCCTCATCCCCTGGAGGGCTCCTTCCCCTCTCCGATCCATCTCAGCACCGGGTTGCGGGCCGCGGCCGTTTCGTTCAGGCGCCGGACGGGAGAAACGTGCGGCGCCGACTTGAGAAGTTCCGGACTCTCCTTCGCCTCTCGGGCGATCGATCGCATGGCTTCGATGAACACGTCCAGCTCGCGGCGAGGCTCGGTCTCGGTGGGCTCGATCATCAGCGCCCCGGGCACGATCAGGGGAAAAGACATGGTCGGCGGGTGGACGCCGTAATCGATCAGCCTCTTGGCGATGTCGAGGTTCGACACTCCGTGCTCCTTCTGCAGCTTGTCGGAGAAGACGCATTCATGGAGCGTGGGCGTCCGGTACTTGAGGTGATAGAGCCCTTCCAGGCTCTTGCGGATGTAGTTGGCGTTGAGGACCGCGACCTCGGACATCTCCTTCAATCCCTCGGCCCCGAGGGCGAGGATATAAGCCAGAGCCTTGACCACCACCAGGAAATTGCCGTAGAAACCGCTCACCCGGCCGATGCTCTTGGGCCGGTCCTCGACCAGAACGAGACGGCCTTCCCGGCGGGCGACCGCCGGACCGGGGAGGTAGGCCTCGAGCGCCTTCTTGACTCCCACGGGTCCCGCCCCCGGCCCTCCCCCGCCGTGGGGGGTCGAAAACGTCTTGTGGAGGTTGAGATGGATGACGTCGACGTCCATCTCGCCGGGGCGGCAGATGCCGCACAGGGCGTTCATGTTGGCCCCGTCCATGTAGAGGAATCCGCCGCGGGAATGGACCACGGCCGCTATTTTCTTGATGTTCGTCTCGAACACGCCCAGGGTGTTGGGGTTGGTGACCATCAGGGCGGCCACCTCGGGAGTCATGGCCTTTTCCAGGTCGGCCATGTCCACGCGGCCGCTGTCGTCCGATTTGATCTCCCGGACCCGGTAGCCGCAGAGGTGGGCGCTCGAGGGGTTGGTGCCGTGGGCCGAGTCGGGGATGAGAACGAGCCGGCGCGGGTCGCCCCGGTCGGCCAGAGCGGCCCGGATGAGCATCATGCCCACGAGCTCGCCGTGGGCGCCGGCGGCGGGCTGAAGGGTGAAAGCGTCCATCCCCGTGATCTCGCCCAGGAGCTCCTCGGTCCGCTTGATGACCTCCAGGCAGCCCTGGGCATATTCCCCGGGGGCCTGGGGATGGACGCCGGAAAATCCGGGGAGAGCGGCCGCCCGCTCGTTGACCTTGGGGTTGTATTTCATCGTGCATGAGCCCAGGGGATAGAACCCGATGTCCACGGCGTGATTCCACTGCGACAGACGGGTGTAGTGGCGGACGACCTCGATTTCCGAAACCTGAGGGAATCCCTCGATGCTTTCGCGAAGGGGATATCCTTGCCACGCGTCTTTGCCGGACGGGACGTCGAGCTTCGGCAGGCGGAAGGCCCGCTTGCCCTTATCGCTGACTTCGAAGATGAGAGGTTCGCGCTTCATCGGAGAACCTCCCGGAGAGAAGACGCCAGACGGTCGATGTCCGCCCGGCTGTGCGCCTCGGTGACGTTCACCAAGAGGCAATCCTTGAGTTCGGGGAAATCCTTCTCCAGTCCCACGCCGGCCAGGATGTTCCTGCTCCGTAGCCCTTTGTCCACGGCCTCCCAACTCTTGGGAAGCCGAAGGACGAATTCATTGAACGCCCGACCGCTGAAGCGGGGCCCGACTCCCGGAATCGCCGACAGCGTTTCCAGGGCATAGCGGGCCTTATGGATGTTCTGGGCCGCGAGCTCCCTCAGGCCGTCGTGCCCCATTGTCTCGAGGAAAATCGCGGCCCTCAGGGCGCACCAGGCCTGGTTGGTGCAAATATTGGATGTGGCCTTCTCCCTCCGGATATGCTGCTCGCGCGTCGACAGGGTCAGGACGAAACCCCGGCGGCCTTCGGCGTCGTCGGTCATCCCCGCCAGTCGGCCCGGAAGCTGACGGAGGAAGTCCCGGCTGCAGCCCAGGAAACCGAGGTAAGGCCCCCCGAAGCCGAGAGGCAGACCGAACGACTGGCCCTCGCCGGCGGCGATGTCGGCCCCCAGCCGGCCCGGAGCTTCCAGGAGCCCGAGGGAGACGGCTTCGGCCGCGACGGCCACGGTCAACGCCTTCCGGGCGTGAGCCAGTCCGGAAACGGCCTCAAGATCCTCGACGACGCCGAAATAGTTCGGTGACTGGATGAGGACGGCCGTCGTGCGGTCGTCGATTTTGGACTCCAGGTCCCTGAGGTCGAGGCGACCGTCGTCTCCGTAGCCCGCCTCGAGAAGCTCAAGGTCCGTGTTCCGAGTATAGGTTTCGATCACTCTCCGGTAGTGGGGATGAAGGGAGCGCGGCAGAAGGATCTTCGGCCGGCCGTTCACGCGGCTGGCCATGAGCACCGCCTCGGCGGCCGCCGAAGCGCCGTCGTAGAGGGAGGCGTTGGCGATGTCCATGCCCGTCAGCTGGCAGATGAGCGTCTGGTACTCGAAAATGACCTGAAGCGTTCCCTGGCTGACCTCGGGCTGGTAGGGAGTGTAGGGCGTGAGGAACTCGCCCCGCGAGCTCAGAGTCTCGACGACCGTGGGGATGACATGGCGGTAGGCGCCGGCTCCCAGAAAGGACAGACAGCGTCCGTAGTCGCTTTTGGAGGCGAGATTCTCCATGAAGACCAGGAGTTCGGGTTCGGTCAGCCCGTCGGGCACGTCAAGCGTGCGGCCGAGCCTGAAGTCCTCGGGAATCCCTTGAAAAAAATCCTCGGGCGAAGCGGCACCCGCACGCTCCAGCATCTCCCTCTTATCTGTGTCGCTGAGTGAGATGTAGCTCATGTTTCCTTGTCCAGTCCCTCCAGATGCTTCTCGTACTCGGCGGCCTTCATCAGGCTCTCGACGGCCTTGAGATCGGCCGGTTTGAGGCGCATGATCCAGCCTTTGCCGTGCGGATCCTGGTTGACGATCTCCGGGTTGTCGGCCAATTCCTGGTTTGCGGCCGTCACCTCCCCGGCGAGAGGGGAAAACACGTCGGACACGGCCTTGACCGACTCGATGGCTCCGATGCTCTGGTGAGCCTCGAGCTTGGCGCCGACTTCGGGAAGTTGGACGAACACCACGTCCCCAAGCTGCTTCTGGGCGAAATCGGTGATGCCGACCACGGCTTCCTGGCCCTTGATCTGAACCCACTCATGATCCTTGGTGTAATAGAAGTCTCCGGGATACATGCTGTCCTCCTTGCGCGCGTCTCTCTTTTCTACGTCCCTGCCGGCGCTTCAGGCCGCCGGACGCTTGTAAAAGGGCGTCGGCACGACCCGGGCCCGCGCCCTATGATTGCGGATGGCAACCTCGAATTCGGTCCCCACGGCCGTGAGTTCCAGGGGCAGATAGGCCAAGCCGATGCTTTTTTTGAGAAGCGGCGAAAACGTGCCGGAACAGACCTCGGCCACCTTATCTCCCCCTGAAAAGACAGGATAATGGGGGCGGGCGATTCCCCGCTCGAGGAGCTCGAAACCGGCGATTTTTCTCTTCAGACCGGTTTCCTCCTGTTTCATCAAAACATCCCGTCCCAAAAAGTCGCCTTTTTTGAACTTGACGATCCACTTCAAGTCCGCCTCGAGCACGGTCGTCGTCTCGTCGATGTCGTTGCCGTAGAGCATGAGCTTGGCTTCGAGCCGGAGCGTGTCGCGGGCGCCGAGACCGATGGGTTCCAGGCCGTCGGCGGCGCCCCCGTCCATGAGCGTCTCCCAGAGGGGAGTCGAATCGGGTTGGCGGGTGTAGATTTCAAATCCGTCCTCGCCCGTGTATCCCGTGCGGGAGACAAGACAACCAAGGCCGGCCACGCGCCCTTCGGCGAAGGAGAACGGTTTCATCGCCGCCACGGGAATGTCGGCCAGCGGCTGGAGGATTCTTTCCGCCGCCGGCCCCTGGAGCGCCAGCTGGCTGTAAGCGTCGCTCGCGTTTTCGACCCGGACGTCATAAGACGCGGCCCGGCCGGCCGCCCAGCGATAATCCTTGTCGGTGTTGGAGGCGTTGACCACCAGAAGATAGGCGTCGGGCTTCAGGCAATAGATCAGCATGTCGTCGACGAACGTCCCCTCAGGCGTCGTCAGGGCCGTGTACTGGACCTTGCCGGGCTCGAGCCGCGCCACATCGTTGGGAGTCAGAATTTGAAGGAACGCCAGGGCTTGAGGCCCGTCGACCTGGATCTCTCCCATGTGGCTGACGTCGAACAGCCCGGCCCGCCGTCGAACGGCCAAATGCTCGTCGATGACGCCCCGATACTCGACGGGCATTTCCCAGCCGAAAAACTCGATCATCTTGGCCCCGTGTTTTTTGTGGAGATCATAAAAACGCGTTCTGTTCATGATGCGTTCCTGTCCAACCGAATAGGGAGGGTATTCAATATCACAGATGATGACGGCGTTCAAGAGCCGACGGCGGGGCGAAATGTCTAGAACTCGATCCGGAAGGTCGTCCCGCCCGCGCGGTCCACGGCCAGACGGCCGTCCAACTGGCGCACGAGGTCGGCGACGATCTGAAGGCCTAAAGTCTCGGGCTTCTCGAGCGAGACGCTCTCCGGAAGGCCGACGCCGTTGTCGCTGATCGTCAGGGAGAAACGCCCGTTTTTCATCCGGCTCATGGCGATGCGGATCCGGGCGGCGGTCCCCGGAAGGTGAAAGGCGTATTTCAGGGCGTTGGTGACCAGCTCGTTGATGATCAAGCCGCAGGGAATGGCCCGGTTGATGTCCAGGCTGACGCCGTGGATATGAATCTCGATCCCGACCCGGGAGGCGTCCGAGCCGGCGGAGGAGCGCAGATAGGCGGCCAGGACCTCGACGTAAGCCCCGAAGTCGATTCCGGCCAGATCCCGTGACTGGTAGAGTTTTTCGTGGATGAGAGCCATGGATTGGATGCGCGCCTGACTGATCCTGAACATCTCTCTGAGGGCGTCCTCCTTGATCTGATGGGATTGAAGGCGGAGGAGGCTGACGATGATCTGCATGTTGTTTTTGACCCGGTGATGAACCTCCCGGAGAAGGGTCTCCTTCTCCCTCAGCGCGGACCGGATCGCCTCCTCGGTCTTCACTCTTTCCGAGATGTCGCGGACGATGCTCTGGATAAAAAGCGGTATTCCGTTGGGATCGCGCACGAGCGAGACGTTGATCTCGACGGGAAATTCCGTTCCGTCCCTCCGCCGCGCCTTTCTGACGTACAGAGGGACGGATTTCCCTTCGATCAGGGCCTTGAACTTGTCCTCGGCGTTCGGCTGCTCGGAAGAGGCGATGGTATCCCTGAAATGGAAACCGATGAGCTGTTCCTTACTGTAGCCCAGCATGTCCGCGGCTCTCTGGTTGGCTCCGATGAGCCGGCCGTGCAGACCGATAAGCAGGACGGGATCGTTGCTTTGTTCGAACAAGTGACGATGGATCATCTCGCTCCGGCGCAGGGCGTCTTCGGCGGCCTGGCGGTCGGTGATGTCCTCGATGACGCCGTCGAAATACTTGACCGCGCCCTTCTCATCCCTGACCGCCACGGCCGAAACGGAGGCCGCAAAGGGAGAGCCGCCGCGTTTTTTCAATCGGAGAAGGGCGTTCTTGACATACCCGCCTTTTATCAACTGCCGATTGAAAGACTCCTGGTCGGAGACCTGAACGTAGAGAGCGGAGACGGGAATGGACAGAAGATCCCTCTTGTCGGCGAATCCCAGCATCTGCAGCATGGCCGGGTTGGCCTCCAGGAACCGTCCCTCGGGGCCCGGCGTGTTGCGGAACACCCCCAGGTTCACGTTTTCGGTCAGCGTCCGAAACTTTTCCTCTCCGCCCCTCAGCGCCTCCTCCAACCTGGACCGTTCTATGGCCTGGCCGATTTGGCCGGCGATGTTCTCCAGAGCCAGACGGCTTGAAACGAGCGTCGCGGCCGCCGTCTTGGAGGAAACGAGCAAGCCCCCGATGATCCGGCCAGCCGCGCGGATGGGGACGGCCGCCATGGATTTGAGGCCTTCGCGCCGGACCTGAACGGGGTGGGGAATTTTCGCCGGGCTCTGTCCTTGAAAAATCGACTGTCCCGCCAAGATCAGGCGCGTCTGCGGAGAATCGGACCGAAAACGGCGCATGGACTCGACGAATCCGGGAGACAGCCCCTGGGCGCACCCCAAAACGAGGTCGCCGCTCTTTTCTTCGAGGAGATAAATGACGCCCGAGTCCGTCTCGCTGATTTGTATCGCCGCCTCGAGGCAAAGACGCAGCGTTTCCCGGACATCCCGGGCTTCGTTGAGCCTGAGGCTCAAATCGCGCTGGAGGCGCAGCAGGTCCTCCGCCTTGCGGCGGGCGGTGACGTCCACCCAGAATCCGGCGATCTCCAGCGGCTTTCCTTTCTCGTCCTCGACGAGCCGCATGTCCTCCCGCACCCAGATGACCGCGCCGTCGCGGCGGCGGAAGCGATATTCGATGGCCAAGGACTTCCGGACGAGAATTTCGGACCGCTCGGCCAGGACCCTTTCCCGGTCCCGGGGATGAATCCCGTTCTCCCAGAAACGGGGATTTTTCAGGAAGGACTCGGCCTCATATCCCGTCATCTCGCCGACGTTGCCGCTGATATAAGTCGTCCGGAACTCTTTCGCGGGCTCGGAGGCGAAAAACACGGCCGATGTCGAGGACAGGAGCGTTTGCAGCCGCTCATGGGCCGTGCGCCGCTTCTCTTCGGCCTCCCGGTAAGCCGTCATGTCGTTGATGATGGCGTAAAAGGCGGTCCCCTTTCCCCGGCCGGGAAGGATCGTCGGCCGGGCGTCGCAGTGAATCGACCGGCCGTCCTTATGAAGGGCCCTGAACTCCAGCCGGAGCTTTTTTTGCGGATTCTTCCGGGAATCGAGCAAAAGTCGGGATATCCTGTCCCTGTCTTCGGGATGAAGGAAATCCGCGAACGGCCTGCCCAGAAGCTCCTCGCGGCCGTAGCCGATCATGCGGCTCAGCCCGCGGTTGACGAAAATGAGAATCCCCGCGGCGCCCACGGCCGCCACTCCCGCGCCCGTCTCCTCGATGATCGTCCGGTAGGCAAGCTCGATTCTGGCCAGCTCGGCGCTTCCCTCTCCCTCGGCGCGTTGCGGCGGCATGGGCAGGCCGGCGATGCGGCGGACATATTGCCCGGTGTCCATGCGGGCCCAAGACGTCCCCCCCTGTTTCTTTCCCTTGGACGATCCCTTGCGGGGAGAGGTTTTCACCGGCTTCAAGCCAAAAATAGAACACCGGGCCTCCGCCTGTCAACCGGAATCGGCCTCAGGGCGGCATTCGCCCCAGGCCGCCGATTCTTCAAGACCGCGACATCGGAGGGAGGAGCCGATGGCATTCGACCGCCAAAACGTGTATGATAGGCTGCCATGAAACACGGACGCGCAAAAACCTGCGCCGTTTCGGTCATCCTGCCCACGTACAACGAAAAAGACAACATCGTCCCCCTCATTCAGGCTGTCTTTAAGAACACGCCGCCGGGAACCGAGACCCTCGTCGTGGACGACGACTCTCCGGACGGCACCTGGCGTCGGGTCGAACGATTGGCCCGCAAAACCGAAAACCTCCGTCTCCTTCGCCGCACCAAAGACCGGGGTCTGACCTCGGCGCTTCGCGAGGGAATCCGCCTCAGCCGCGGACGGATCTGCGTCTGGATGGACAGCGATCTGTCCATGCCCCCCGAGCTGATCCCCTCCCTTCTGGCCGGGCTCAAGGGAGGGCTCGACCTGGCCGTCGGCAGCCGCTACCTCCCCGGAGGCGGAGTGGAGATCCTGAGCGGCGGGCCCGACTCTCCGGCCGCCTATCTGTTCAGCCGGATTCTCAATCGCTACCTGAGCCTTGTCCTCGGTCCGGGATTTACGGACTGGACGAGCGGCTTCATCGCCGTCCGACGCGATGTCCTGAACAGCGTTCCCCTGCGCGGTGATTATGGGGATTATTTCATCGACCTCGTTTACCGGGCCAAAAAACTCGGCTTCCGGTCGGGAGAGATCCCCTATCTCTGCCGCGCCCGGCGGGCGGGGCGGGGCAAGACGTTCGTCAACGTTTTCGACTTCTTGAAAAAAGGCTGGAAATATTTTATCCTGCCCCTGCGGCTCCGGCTGACGAAAATCCAAAGGACGCGATAAAATATGGAAGGCATTCGGGAAATCACCAAGGACGGCCAGATCTACGCCATCATCCTCAAAAAGGAATGCGACCGGCCGGGGGTCAATTTCCTGACGCCGGACGAATTCTCCCAGCAGCTCGGCCTGCTTCAGCACGACAAAGGAAAAGTCATCGACCGCCACCGCCACAAACTCGTTAAGCGGGAGATTTTCCACACCCAGGAGGTGCTGGTCATCCTTTCCGGCCGCATCCAGGTCGAGCTCTACGACGATGAGCGGCGCCATCTCGAAACCTTCATCCTCGAGGGCGGAGACTCCATCCTCCTCGCCCGCGGCGGACACCGGATCGTGGTCCTCGAGCCTTCCAAGATCATCGAGGTCAAGCAGGGCCCCTACGCCGGTTTCGACGACAAGGAGTATTTCTGAGCCGGATGATTCCCGTCAACGAACCCCTGCTGGGCGCCAACGCCCAGAAGTACGTCCTCGACTGTCTGAACACCGGCTGGATCTCTTCGGCCGGAAGCTACATCCGGCGCTTCGAGGAGGCGTTCGCCGCCTTCGTCGGCGTCAAGCACGCCGTGACCACGACCTCGGGGACGACCGCCCTCCACCTGGCTCTGGCCGCGCTGGGCATAGGGCCGGGAGACGAGGTCATCATCCCCGACCTGACCATGATCGCCGTGCCCTACGCCGTGCTTTACACGGGAGCGCGCCCGATTTTCCTGGACGTCGACCCCGAAACCTTCAACATCGATCCCGATCGCCTGCGGGATTTCATCCGCGCCTGGTGCCGGTTCGATTCCGGAAGCAAAACGCTCCTCCACAAGCGGACGGGCGGAGCGGTCCGGGCCGTCCTGCCCGTCCATCTCTACGGCCATCCCTGCCGCATGGACGAAATTCTGGACCTGGCCCGGGATAACAACCTCCTTGTCGTCGAGGACGCCGCCGAAGCGCACGGCGCTCTTTACCATTCCGGCCGCTCTCCCCGCCCCCTCCCCGCAGGCTCCATCGGAGACGCGGGCTGCTTCAGTTTCTACGCCAACAAGATCATCACCACCGGCGAGGGCGGAATGGTCGTCACCGACTCGGACGCAACCGCCGCGCGCTGCCGCCGGCTCAAGGATCTGGCCCACTCCCCGGAGCGGCGCTTCCTTCACACCGATCTGGCCTACAACTACCGCATGACCAACGTCCAGGCCGCCATCGGGCTGGCCCAGGTCGAGGAGGTCGACCGGTTCATCGCCCTCAAGCGGAGGATGGCCGAGGCTTACCACCAAGGGCTGTCCGGAGTCGACGGCCTGACCCTGCCGCTCGAGAAGCCCTGGGGCCGGAGCGTGTACTGGATGTACGCCGTGCTGGTCGAAGAGTCGTTCGGCTTGTCCCGCGAAAACGTGACCGCGCGCTTGAAGGAAAACGGCGTGGACACGAGGACATTCTTCGTCCCCGTCCACGAACAGCCTGTTTTTAGAAAGGATTTCCTGCCCGGAGAGGACGCGTTCCCCGTATCGGTGGCGCTGTCGAAGAAAGGCTTCTACCTTCCCTCCGGCCTGGCCCTGACCGAGGAACAGATCTCCCGGGTTTGTCAAGCCGTCAAATCCTTACGGTAAAACCGGCCCCAGGCATGGAAAAGGACGAATACCGCAAGCATTTCGAGCTTGAGGACGCTTACTGGTGGTTCATCGGCCGCCGGCTCGTTATGGCCGAGGTCCTCAAACCCCTCGAGCGCGAGGAAAGGCGCCTTCGCATCCTCGACATCGGCTGCGGCACGGGCATCAACCTCGTTTTTCTGGGGAGCTACGGCGAGCCCTGGGGATGCGATCTTTTTCCCGAAGCCCTGGAATTCAGCCGCCGCCGCGATCTCACGAAGCTCGTACGGGCGGGCGTCGAGCGTCTTCCCTTCTCCGACGGCGCGTTCGACCTCGTGACCGCCCTGGACGTCATTTCCCACAAGAGCGTCCCCTCGGAGGACGTCGCCCTTCGGGAGGCGGCCCGAGTCCTGAAAAAAGGCGGACGGCTCCTCATCCTGGACTCCGCGTTCCCCTTCCTCCACGGCCGGCACGATAAGGCCTGCCACATCGGCCGCCGCTACGTAAGGCGGACGCTCGACAGAATGTGCCGCGAATCCGGGCTTGAACCCGAGAGGCGGGGCTATTTCAATTTCTTCCTTTTCCCGGCGGTGGTGGCCGTGCGGCTGACGCAAAAATTCGTGCTCCCCGCCCCCCGAAGGCTCGTCTCCAACCTGAAACCCATCAATCCCGGCCTCAACGCCCTCCTGGTAAGACTCATGAGGCTCGAAGCGCGAGTGACGCGTTCGCTCAACCTGCCCTTCGGCAGCACGGTCTTCTGCCGGGCGCGCAAAAATTGAGGTTCGATCCGACGGGGGACCGGGTTTTTCCCCGAGGCGAAGACGGGGCGGCGTGGTTATCATTTGAATTTTCGGGCCGGATGATTTATGATTTGGCTTCGGCCTGAAGACATTTCCCCGGATTCAAGGGCCCGGGCGGCGGGTCGGTCGCGGAACGCCCCGCTCGGGCGCGGGCTGAATTCCGTCAGGGCCGGGCGCGGCGGACGGGAGGCGGCCGCCGGGCAGGAAGGACAAAACGCGCGATGCTCCGGTTTAAGGAACGGCTGACAAAAGAAATTCAATCCCGCCTCCGGGAGTCCACTCCGCTCGAACTCCCGGATGTCGAGCTTGCCTCCACGCCCCAGGCGCGCTTCGGGGATCTGGCCCTCGCTCTTCCCTTGAAACTGGCCAAGAAAATGAAATCCTCTCCCCTCGACCTGGCGCGGGACATGCTGAGACGCCTGGAGAACCTCGAGGGCGTGGACCGGGCAGAAATCGCCGGGCCCGGCTACATCAACTTCTTCCTCGACCGCGGCCGATTTGTCGCCTCGCTCATCGACGCCGGGAGCGCGTCGCCCCTCGGTCCCGAGGAGCGGAAAATCGTCGTCGAGCACACGAACATCAATCCCAACAAGGCGGCTCACATCGGCCACCTTCGCAACGCCTGCCTGGGCGACACTCTCGTCCGCTGCCTTCGCCGCCTCGGGGAAACGGTCGAGGTTCAGAACTACATCGACGACACGGGCGTCCAAGTCGTTGACGTCGTCTTCGGTTTCATGGAAATGGAGAAAAAATCGAAGGCCGAGGTTGAAGCTCTGACGGGCAGATTCGACTATCTCTGCTGGGACCTCTATACGCGGGTGTCCGCCTATCTGACCGATCACCCCGAGGCCCAGCCGAGGAGGACGGAAATCGTCAAGCGCGTCGAGAACGGCCAAGGGCCCGAGGCCGAGTTGGCCCGCCATATCTCCCGCCGCATCCTGCGCGCCCATCTGGCCACCATGGCCCGGCTGGGCGTCGGCTACGACGTTCTGCCCTGCGAGAGCAGCATCCTCGGCCGGCGGTTCTGGGAAAAAGCTTTCTGCCTCCTCCGCGGTCGGGACGCGGTCAGCCGGGCCTCGGAGGGCGCGAACGCGGGATGCTGGATCATGCGCCTCGAGGATGAGCCCGAGCGCGAGAAAATCATCGTCCGTTCTGACGGAACGGTGACCTACGTCGGCAAGGACATCGCCTACCAGATGTGGAAATTCGGCCTCTTGGGGGAGGATTTCGGCTATGAGCCTTTCCTCGAGGAGGAAGGACGGACAACCTGGATCACGACCTCGGAAGCCGGCGATCCCGGCGCTCCCTCGTTTGGAGGCGCTTCCAAAGTGGTCAACGTCATCGACACCCGGCAGGCATTCCTTCAAAAGATCGTCGTCCAGGGGATCAAGGCCCTGGGACACCTGGAGGAGGCCGAAAAATCCGTTCATTTCTCCTACGAAATGGTGGCGCTCTCCCCAAAAAGCCTGAAAGAGCTCGATTACACCCCCGCGGCGAACGACGCCGACAAGGCCTTTCTCGAGGTTTCGGGCCGCAAGGGTTTGGGGGTCAAAGCCGACGATCTGCTCGATCGCCTGGAAGAGAAAGCCCTGGCCGAAATCGAGAAACGAAATCCCGATTTGTCCGCGGCGGCCAAGGGCGGGATCGCCCGCCAGATCGCCGCCGGGGCGCTTCGGTATTTCATGCTCAAGTTCTCGCGTAACTCGCTCATCGTCTTCGACTTCGAGGAAGCGCTGAGCTTCGAGGGCGAGACCGGGCCCTACCTCCAGTACAGCCTCGTGCGCCTGAACAGCATTTTCCGCAAGCTCGAAGAGCGCGGCGGCCGCCGGGCCGAGGATACTCTGGCGGAGGCGAAACGGAATGTCCCGCCCCTTGCTTCCCTGTCCGAAGAAGAGGCCGAGGATTTCTGGGAATTGGCCGTTCTGGCCTCGCAGGCCGAGGAGGAGACGCGGCGCTCGGTGAAGTCGCTCGAGTTGTCCCACCTGGCCAAGTTCGCCTTCAACCTCTGCCAGAAATCCAACGGCTTCTACCACAAATACCCCGTCCTGGCCGAGGAGGACAAGCGGCTCAAAACCTTGAGACTGCTCATCCTCGACATCGTCCGGGAATCTCTCACAACGGCCTTGACGCTCATGGGCATCCCCCTGCCCGAGCGGATGTGAATACACAAGGAGAGTCATGAGATGATTGTCGTGGAGCACCTGACGAAAAAGTACGGCGATGTCACGGCCGTCCGAGACCTCAGCTTCACCGTGGACAAGGGGAAGATCTGGGGTCTCCTCGGCCCCAACGGTTCGGGCAAGACGACGACCATGCGCGTCTTGACCGGCTTCCTTTCGGCCAGCGAGGGCCGGGCCGCGGTCGGAGGGTTCGACGTCTTCGAACGGCCCGACGAAGTCAAGAAGATCATCGGTTACCTGCCCGAAAACGTGCCCTTCTACCCGGAGATGACCGTGGCCGGCTATCTCGGATTCGTGGCCGAGATCAAGCAGGTTCCCGGCCCGAGGCGCAAAGAGGCCGTGGCCCGGGCGATCGAGTCCTGCGGCCTGGAATCCGTGGGCCGGCGGCTCATCCGCAACATCTCCCGCGGGTTCAAGCAGCGCTTGGGCCTCGCCCAGGCCCTCATCCACGATCCCCAGGTCCTTGTTCTCGACGAGCCGACGATCGGCCTTGATCCGGCCCAGATTGTCGAGATCCGACAGCTCATCAAGTCGCTGCGCCGGGAACGGACGATCATGCTCTCGACCCACATCCTTCAGGAAGTCAGCCAGACCTGCGACGGCGTGGCGATCATCAGCGAGGGCCGGCTGGTCGTCTCTTCGTCCCTCGCCGAGCTGGCTTCCTCGTTCGGCGGAAGAGAGGGCGTCGTTCTCAAGGTCCGGCGCGGGGCGCGGGAAGCCGCCGCCTCGCTCCGCCGGATCAGGGGCGTGAACAAGGTCGAGCACGAAGGGAACGAGGTGCGCCTGGAATGGGAAAAAGGCCTCGATCCCAGGGAGGAGATCCTGGGAATCGTGTCCGCCAAGGACCTCGGACTCCTGGAGATGCGGTCCGCGGCGCCGAGCGTCGAGGATCTCTACCTCAAGGTCATCTCGGGAGGGACGATCCAATGAGAAACCTGTGGTCGATCACCAAGCGCGAGCTGACGGCTTTCTTCGTTTCGCCCATTGCCTACATCGTCGTCGCCGTTTTCCTTTTTCTCGGCGGCTCGTTTTTTTACGGCCGGGTGCAGATCTACGAGCTCTACACCCGCCAAATGATGAGCTACGGCTACGGCCAGCCGCCCAACGTCAACCAGGAACTGATCCTCTACTTCTTCAGCTTCAGCCTGCTCGTCCTGATTTTCGTCGTGCCTCTTCTGACCATGCGGCTTTTTTCCGAGGAAAAGAAGACGGGCACGGAGGAGCTGCTCCTGACCTCTCCCCTGTCCGTGACCCAGATCGTGGGCGGCAAGTTTCTGGCCACCCTCGTTCTCTATGTGGTCATCCTGCTGTTTTCGGTGCTCATCGTCCTCTTCGGCTTCCTGTTCGGCAATCCCGAATTCCTTCCCGTCCTGAGCGGGTTTATCGGCCTGCTTCTCGTGGGCGCAGCCTTCATATCGGTCGGGATGCTGTTCTCCTCGCTGACCGAAAACCAGGTCGTCGCCGCCGTGCTCTCGATCGGGACGCTGCTGCTCCTGTACTTCATCTACTATGAAACCTATTTTTCCACGGGAATCGTCAAAGCCGTCATCGGCGCGGTGTCCTTCACGCCCCGCTTCGAAAACATGATCCAGGGAAACATGGACACGGCCGACCTGGCCTACTTCCTGAGCTTCACCTTCTTCGGTTTGTTCCTGACCCAGGCCGTCATTCAGTCCCGGCGGTGGAGGTGAGACATGAACGTCTTCAAATCCTACGGTCATTTCATCGGCCTGGGGCTGCTCATCCTGGCTCTCCTTTTCATGGCCCTCCGGCCGTTCGGTCCCATCCACGGCTGGATCCTGTATGTCGTCTTCATTCCTCTCTGCCTGGCCTCCTTCGGCCTGTACGTCGGTCTCAATGTCGACGAGCTGCGGCGGGGATTCCGCCGGAGGTCGTTCCTCTATTCCTCCAACCTGGTGTTCGTCATCCTCCTCGCCCTTGTCATTCTCGTCCTGGTGAACATCGTCCTCGGCCGCTACCACGCCCGGTTCGACTTCACCGAAGACAAGATTCACAGCCTCTCGCCCCAGACCGTCCAGCTCCTCAAAAGCCTGAAAACCGACGTCAAGGTCCGCTGCTACTTTCTCGAAAAAAGCGAAACGCGCTTCCGCATGGAAAAGATCATGAGGCTCTACGCCGACGCCGGTCCGCGCCTGACGTACGAGTTCATCGATCCGGATAAAAATCCGCGCCGCGCCCAAGCCGATCAAATCAGCGGTTTCAACACCTCGATTTTCGAATGCGGCGGCAAATCCGACCGGATCACGACGACCAAGGAAGAGGACATCACCAACGCCATCATCAAGGTCACCCGCAGCGGAGAGAAGGTCGTGTATTTCCTCGCCGGCCACGGCGAGAAATCCGTGACCGACCGAGAGGAGAAGGGCGCCTCCTGGGCCAAGGACAACCTGGAAAAGCTCGCCTACGGCGTCGAAACCCTGGAATACGCCCTCCCCGGCCGAATTCCGGCGGACTGCGCCCTGCTAGTCGTCGCCGGGCCGGAGGTCGACCTCTCGGCCGACGAGTGGTCGGCCGTCCGGGACTATGTCCGCGGCGGCGGCCGGGCGCTTTTCCTCCTCGACCCCGGCCGGTCTCCGGGGCTGGCGGCTCGGCTGGCCGAGTTCGGCGTCCGGTTGGAAGACGATTATCTCTTCGACGAATTGGCGGCCTACGTCGTCGGGGACGAGCGCTGGCCCCTGGTGACCGAGGGGCTGCGCTACGCCGCTTTCTTCCCCAACGCCCGCTCCGTGGACGCGGCCGAGGAGCCGGCCGAGGACCTGACCGTCACGGTCCTGGCCAGGTCCAACAAGGAGCCCAGCTCTCTCATGCCCGGCGCCTGGGCGGAGCGCGATCCCGGACAGAATCCGCCGCGCTTCGACCCGGGGACGGACGTGCCCGGACCGGTGCCCATGGGCGTCGCGGTGGCGGTTAAAGTCCGCAGCGGCGATGAGAGCCCAGCGGCGGACGCCGGCCCACCGGCAGGGGAGCCCGAGGAAGACAGCCGCGAGGGGCGCCTGATTGTTTTCGGCGACTCCGATTTCATCTCCAACCGCTTCTATTACTTCAACAACAATCCGGCCAACGGGCTCCTCTTCCTGAACGCCGTCAATTGGCTGTCCGATGAGACGGACTTGATCTCCATCCAACCCAAAACTCCATCCCAGCACGTTCTTCGCCTGACTCCCGACCGGAAGCGGACGATTTCGCTCGTCACGCGGCTCCTCCTGCCCCTTTTCGTACTTGCCGTCGGTCTGACCATTTGGGTCCGGAGGAGGTCGCGGTGAAATTCAAAACGACGCTCATCCTGCTGGGAACCGCCGCCGCCCTTCTGGTCGTCGTTCTTTTCATCCTCCCCCGCAAGCCCGCCGAGGAATCGGGCGGCGCGCGGGGCCCCCAGGTGACGGACATCAAGGCCGACGACGTGGAGAGGATCGTCATCAGCGGCGGCCCGGAGACGATCGACCTCCGCAAAGACGAGCGGGGCGAGTGGCTGCTCGAGGCGCCCGTTCGGGCCCGGGCCGATGATTTCGAAGTCAACCGCCTGGCCGAGGACCTGGCCCGGCTGAGAGCCGAGAGGGTGGCGGACGAGGCGCCCTCCGACCTGTCCCCGTACGGCATCGGAGGCGGAGAGATCGCGCTGTGGGTCCTTGGCCTGAAGAATCCCGTCCGCATCCGGGTCGGCGATGAAAATCCCGTGGACGGGACGCTTTATGCCCGGAAAGAGGGAGAAAACAGGGTCGTGCTCCTGCCCGTTTCGGTCAAGACCCTTCTCGATAAAAAACCTTTCGATTTCCGCAAAAAGGACATTTTCGCCTTCGAGTCCTCGAAGGTCGAACGCATATCGCTCCGTTCCCCTGAGTTTTCCTGGCGGGCATCTCGGCGCGACGGCGAGTGGTTTCTGGAAGAGCCCGTCGAAAGCCTGGCCGACCGGTACGGTCTGGAGAGCATCGTCAACTCCCTCTCCGGGTTGAGGGCCACGGAATTTGCGTCGGAGTCGAAGACGAACGCCGATCTCAAGAAATTCGGCCTGGACGAGGCCGAATTTGAAGTCGGGCTCACTCTGCCCGCCGAGGGGCGGGAGATTGAGTTTTTCCTGTCCCGGCAGGACGACAAAGTCTATGTCACCACCTCCGCATCCGGCAAGATCGTCGCCGCCGCGTCTTACATCTTCAGTGACCTGGGAAAGAAACCCGAGGAACTGCGGGAAAAGGGAGTGGACGCCTTCAATCCCTGGGAAGCCGAGCGGCTGAAGGTCAAGTCCGGAAGCTTGGATATCGCTCTGACCAAGGACGAACAAGGCCGGTGGCGTTTCGAATCCGGGGGACGGGGCGAGGCGGATTCCTCGAAGGTCGAATCATTCATCCGGCGGATCGACGGCCTGCAGGCCGTGGAATTCATCGACCGGCCGGATCCCGCCGCTTCGTATGGCCTGGACAAGCCGCGGGCCGAAATCGTCATCGGCGTCAAGGACCCCGAGGGCAGGACGCGCGAGGTGACCGTTCTCGTCGGCGCTGAGGACGAAGAGAAAAAACAGGCGGTCTTGAAAAATCCGAGGCTCAGCTATCTCCTTCGCGTCGAATCATCTTTCCTGGCCGACATCCCCGGATCGGCCGAGGACTGGAAAAAAGCCGAAGACGGCAAAAACACGGACGGGACCGAAAACTGACCGGTCATGACGCGAACCGAGGCCGCTCGATTCGTCAGGCGGCTGAAGGCTTGGTACAAGCGTCACAAAAGGCCGCTCCCCTGGCGCCGAACGCGGGATCCCTACCGCATCTGGATCTCGGAAATCATGCTCCAGCAGACCACAGTCGAGGCCGTCGTGCCGTATTACCGGCGCTGGGTCAAGACCTACCCCGACATCGGGACGCTCGACCGGGCGCCTCTCTCCCGAATCCTCAAGGACTGGCAGGGGCTGGGCTACTACGAGCGCGCCCGGAACGTGAAAGCCGCGGCCCGGCTCATCGTCGCCCGTCACCGCGGACGGCTTCCCGACAGCCTCGAGGAACTCACGCAACTTCCGGGCATCGGACCTTACACCGCGGCGGCGATTCTCAGCCTGGCCCGGGACAGGTCCCTTCCTGTTCTGGAAGCCAATGTCCGGCGGGTGATGATGCGCCTCCTCGGTCTCCGCGGGCCGTTCAACGGACGGGCCGAACGGACAATCCGACAGGCGCTCGCGCTCCTTCTGCCCCGCCGGAACGCCGGCTCGTTCAACCAGGCCATGATGGAGCTCGGGGCCCTTGTCTGCCGGCCGGCCTCGCCCCTCTGCGCGTCGTGCCCCATAGCCGTCCAGTGCGGCGCGCATCGCCGCGGAGAACAGGACCGTATCCCGCCCAGGAAAGCGAGGCCGACGCAGCAGGTGACGGCCGCGGTGGCCGTCATAAGCAGAGACGGGAAGGTTCTCATCCAGAAACGGCCGGACAAGGGACTCCTGGCCGGGCTGTGGGAATTTCCGGGCGGCAAGGTCGAGCCTGGGGAAACGATCGAAGGCGCCCTGCGCCGAGAGATCCGGGAGGAACTGGGCGTCGATGTCCTGGACCTCGTTTTTCTGATGCGGGTCAAACACGCCTACACGAAGTACCGCGTCGATCTGCATGCGTTCTTCTGCCGCACCGCGAGCCCTCCCCGTCTTTCGACCCGCCGGCTGTGGGTCAGGCCGTCCGCACTCCGTAACTATGCTTTTCCCGCGGGAAGCGCCAAAATCGTCGCCCAGCTGCCCGGAATCGAAGATTCCGTCCGGCGGCGGGCCGACGGCCGGTGAGATGGACATCCGCTACGAATTCGTCAACCACGGCGAGGTGATCGAACCTCGGGAAAACACCCTCGTCCTCGATGTGGGAATGAAAACGGTCCCCGGAGTCATCGACCACCATCATTCGGACGCCGAGGCCGAGTGCGCCGCCTCGCTGGTGGTCAAACGCCCCGAGCTCGTCCTCGACCACCTCATCGGGGCGGACGGCGCCGCTCCCGCCTTCCTGACCGTCGTCACCCATCGTCTTCCGGACTTCGACGCCTCGGCCGCCGTCTTCCTGGCGCTCAAGCTCCTGGAAACGAAAGCGGTCAATGAACCCATGAAGCGCCTGGCCGCCTATGCCCGCATGGCCGACTCGGCCTCGTTTCCCAAAAGCATCGACCTGGCCGCCACGCCCTATGCCATCCTCCGCGCCCTGTCGAGCGCCGTCCGCGGGGAGGAAGACGAAGCCAACCGCCGTCGGATGGCCGAGGGCCTGCGGATGATGAGTTTTCTTTTCGACAAGGCCGAGCTCGGCCTGGATATCGTCGAGAACCGGACGCTTTTCGCCGGAATCGAACGCTTCGAAAGGGCCATGAGGCGCATCGAGTCCGACTATTTCCGGTATCTGGAGGACAGGGAGCGCGGCCGAACGCTCCGGTTGTGGCTTCCCATGTCCTCGGGAAAAAGCCTCAAGGAGGTCGACGGACTGGCCGTCTCCAGGCCGCGGAGTTTTCTTTTCAAGGAATGGGCGCGCCGGGACATCGTTCACTCCCCCTCCCGCAGGGGATACGCCTTCGTTATGAGCGGCCTGAGCCGCGACCGCTTCCTCCTGGGAGTGGACCCGGAGGAAGGCGTCAACCTCGGTGGTCTGGCGTCCCGCCTCGACCTGAAGGAAGAAGAAAAGAGAGGCCGGTTGAAAGTTCCCCCCTCCTCGCCCTGGTACGGCGGAGACTGCGCCTTCTTCGAACGACGCATCGTCGCCTCCCCCCGGGAGGGAACCGTCCTCACGCAGACGGAGGTGCTCGATGCGGTTTTGGAATTCGGCGTCCGGCCCGATAGCCGGGCGGAGCGGGACTAAGCCAGAATCTCTTCGTCCTCGGGCCGCCAGGCCGGGTCGACAAGGCACAGGAACCGAAGCTCTTCCCGGCCCGTGTTCCGGACCCACTGCCGGGCTCTCGGCGGAATGTAGACAACCTGCCCGGAGCCGATTCTTTCTTTCTCGGCGTCGATGTGCATTTCGCCTTCGCCTTCCAGGATGAAGTACACTTCCGAGGAGGTCAGCCGGTGGGGGCGCGTGGCTCCGCGCGCCGGGACTTCCGCCCAGGCGAGGCTGTATCGAAGGGCCAGCTTTTCTTTGCCGGGATTGAGAATCTCCTTGAGACGGGAGCCGTCGCCGGCGGTGAATGGCCGGCAATTCTTCACATCCTTGACCAACATGCCTCCTCCTCAGCCCTGAAATCCCGGCGCCCGCCGACCTTGCGCTCCGCGTGCCCGAAGAGACGCCTCATCCCGATTCAGGGCGCCTCCGGCCGGGCGTGCTTCCCCTGGCCAGCGAGGCGAACACGCCGGCCACGCACAATGCGGCAAAAATGAAATACGCGCTGCGCAAACCGCTCAGGAAGGCGGGGTGGTTCGCGGCGGTGATTCGGGCTCGCCCCAGGAAGAGGGCGATGACGAGCAGCGACACCCCCATGCTGAACATCTGGCCGGTAAGCCTCATCGTCCCCAGCGTGGCCGAAGCGACGCCGAGCGAGCGCATGTCCACGGAGCTCATGACGGCATTGGTGTTCGGCGAAGAAAAAAGGCCGAAACCCATGCCCAGAAGAACGAGACAGCCCGTGACGACGGCCAGCGGCGACCCGATGTTAAGGAAGGCGAGCAGAAGCAGTCCTGCGGCCGAGACAGCCATGCCCGCCGAGGCCAGCCAGCGCGGCTCGATCCGGTCCGAAAGCCGGCCGGTGAGCGGCGACGCCACGGCCATGACCACGGGCTGGGCGACGAGCACCAGGCCGGCCTCCCGGGGGGACATGCCTTTGACATACTGAAGGTAGAGGCTCAACAGAAAACCGGAGGCGGCCGTGGCGCTGTAATTGATGAACGCCGCCAAATTGGAAAAGGCGAATATCCTGTTGTTCCTGAAGAGACGAAGGCTCAGCACGGGATGAGAGACGCGATTTTCGACCAGGAGGAACATTACGGACAGGACGACTCCCGACAGGATGAGGATGAATCCCGAAGGATGCGGCAGCCGGGAAAAGCCGTACATGAGCGAGATGAGCGTCAGGCCGAAAAGGACCGAACCGGCGGCATCGAACGGTTCGCCGCGCGCCTCCCGCCATTCCTGCTTCAGCAGCAGGAGGACGAGTGCGATCAGGAGGGCGCCCAGGCCGGCATGAAGCAGAAAGATGCTTCGCCAGCCGAAGGTCTGGGTCAGGATTCCGCCCAGTACCGGACCGAGCGACAGCCCGGTATAAACGGCCGCGGTGTTGATGCCCAGGGCCGCGCCCCTCTCGCCCGGCGGGTAGGCCGAAGTCAGGATGGCCGTGGCCGTGCCGAAAATCATCGAACCTCCCCATCCCTGAAGGACGCGCACGGCGATAAGCATCGGGCCCGAAACGGCCAGGGCGGACAAGAGCGAGGCCGCAGTGTAGAGGATGACTCCGCAGGTGAAAATCTTTCTCCGGCCAACGATGTCCGCCAGGCGGCCGAAGGGAACAAGAAACACGGCCGCGGCCAGCATGTAGGAGGTCGCCACCCATCCCAGGGCCACGGCGTTCAGGGCAAACTCGGCGCCGATGCGCGGCAAAGCGATGTTGAGCGCCGAACCCATGAAGGGCGTCAGGAAGGAAGAGGTCGTGGTGATGAGCAGGATGAGACGCCGGTCCGCGGCGGGCGGAGACGGAAGGTTCGAATTCATCCGGCGGAGTATATATCAGCCGCCGAGGCAAAGCAAATCAGGAGAAGGCGATTCGGACCTCGAAATCGCCTTGGTCCGGATAAGCCACCGACACTTCCTCTCCGCTCCGGTCGAGGATTTCGGTCGAGGAACGGACGTCGGCCATGACGCCCTGCCGCCCGGCGGCAATCTCCAGGTTCAGAAATCCGTTCCGAAGGGGCAGGCGGGACTTCAGCCGCTCCAGCCCGGACAGGACACGAGGCTTGAGCCTCAATCGGTCGATTTCCGGCCTCACGCCCAGGACATGGCGCACCAAAAGGAAGACGATCTCCGCCCAGGTCCAGGGGACGATGCCGACCTGGGGAAAGGGAGGAGCGAGCCGTTCGCCGTAGAACTCGAACCACGCCGCGGAAGTTCTCCCCGAAGGAAGGGATTCGAGCCACTTCAGCACCCGCCAGACTTTTTCGAACTCCCCGGTCTCGGCGTGAGCCCGGGCGACGAACAGCGAAGGAAACGGCCACGGCCCGGCGGAGTCGGGCTCGGAGGTGACATGGTAGCGTCCGTATCCCCCGCCCGACCAGGTCTGATTCCAAAGTCCCTCGAGATCCTCGAGCGTCGCCGCGGTGAGTTCCGATCGGGCGGGAATGAACTCCAGGGCGATGGGCAGCGCGGCGCAGGTGTCGGGATTCAGAAAATGCGCCCCCGGCCTCGCCAGCGGCGACTCGTCGGGGAGGCCCGAGTCTTCCCGGGCGGTGATCGATTCCTGGACGGAGCCGTCCAGACCGCGCCGCTTGATGAATCTCCCCCCGTCCACCAGTCCGAACCGCGGATCCTCGAGCATGGCCTTCCGGAGGCGCCGGGACTCGCTCGCCCATCGGTCGGCTTCCTCGGGACGGCCGAGAATGCGGGCCAGCCTGGCCGCCGAAGACAGGCCGATCGAAACGAAGAACTGGTGAGCCAGCTCCAAACCGGGCTCGATGCCGTGGGCTCCGTGCCGTTCCCAGTATTCGCGGCGGTTGACGAGCAGCCCAGAGCCCTGATGACGGAATCCGTCGCTCAGGGGGTATTCGGCCGCGGCCGACACTTTTCCCCAGTTTTCCTCGATGAGTTTGATGTCTCCCGTCCAGTTGAAAAAAGTCTCCAGGCTCCAAAGAAGAAGCCCGTTTTGGTCGAGCTCGGCGTCTTCGGCCGCACGACGTTCGCTCGAGTCGGCGGCGCCGCCGTCTTCGGCGACGAACTCTCGGAGAAGTCGCTCGAGCATCGTCCGGGCCGTCTCCTTTTCTCCCAGCATGGCCAGGGCTTGGGCGACCATGGACTGGTCTCGAACCCATTCGCGGTTGTACTGCCACACGGAGCCGTCCATGCGCCCCGACCGGGATACGCAGGCCGGGAGCTGGGCCGCGGCGGCCCGGAAGAAATGATCGACAAGAGCGTGGCCGAACACGGCCGAAGCCGCGCTCTTTGGACGCCGGCCGGCTGCTTCTTTTTCCGGACGAAATTCCTCCTCCGTCCATTCGGCCGCGAGGCCGCTTTCCTGTCCGGACAGCCGGTAGCGAAGGCTGGCCGCGGCCTCTCCCCCGGCAGGGGTAGGCAGACGGTGCTCGAGCAGGCCCCCCCCGAGCCCGAGCAGCAACCGAAGATCCCGTGGAGAATGCCGTTTGTTAACGACCGCCACCCGGCGCTGAAGGATCGGAGCTTCGTCCTCGGGACAGAAAAACGTCTCGACGACGCCGAAATCGGCGCCTTCCCACTCCGCCCGGACCGCGGGCCGGCCTTCCCATTCGGTCCAGAAGGCCCGGACTCCTCCCGGCTTGGGCATGGAGGCTTTCCGCCCCTCGTCGATCCGGAGCATGGTCTGCTCCAGGCCGGTTTCCGGGTCCATCGTCAAGGCGTCGCGCTTCTTGCCCAGCACTTCAGGGTTCATGATCAGGAGCCCGACCGGCGTCCCCTCCCCGGCCGGGGACAGTTGGACAGCCGCCTGGATCAGTCCGTTGCCCAGGAGGAAGTACTGCCCGTCCTTGAGAATTGTCCGGACATCGGGGTGACCCCGGCGGGGGTCGTCGTCATAGGCGTGCTCCCGGACATCGATCACGGAAGGCTCCTTTCAGGATGTTTATTATGCCCTGAACGGCCTGCGGCCTGAACGGTTCAGGAGATCGACGGCGTGTTTTCCTGAGAGCAGGCAGGGGATGACCCCGCTGCCGGCCACCCATTGGCCGGCCATGGCGAAGCCCGAAAGGCCCTTGAGCGTCCGGCGCAACGGCGTCTTGAAAAAGCGGGGCGTCGGCATCCAGGCCATGGAGGCGCCGCGGTGGTTGCGCGTGTATCTCCAGACCGTGGCCGGGGTGGCCACGTCCACGACATCGACCAGGCTGGAAATTCCCGGATAATGCCGTTCCAAGCGCTTGAGAATTTCGTCGGCCGCGCGCTTTTTCTGATCGTCATAGCCGGAGGGGTCTCCGTCCCTCAGCCCCTGCCAATAATCGAAATCCGCCTCGACCCAGACCTGAAGGACGCAGCGGCCCTTGGGGGCGAAGGCGGGGCTGTAGTTGAAGATCCGGAGCAACAGGTCTTCGACTTTGGCGCCGTTGAAGATGATCGGGTGCATCAATGTTATCGTCGTCAGAGGGACTTCGTTGGAAAATTCCCTCCGGATGCCGAAAGACGCCGTCAAGGTGGACGGGGCCAGTTTCCAGCCTGAATACCGACTGATCGTGGTTTTGTTGAGGAACCGTCCCTCGAGGAGGCGGAAAAGAGTCTCCCTTCCGTCGGCCGCGGAAATGACCGCTCCCGAGCGCAAAATGCGCCCGTCCTCGAGCCTGACGCCGCCCGCGCGGCCTCCTTCCACCAGGATGCGTTCCACGGAGGCGTTGTAGGCCACTTCCCCACCGAGCTCGAGGAATCGCTTCTCGAGCGACAGGACGAGATCCCGGCTGCCGTTCTTGAGATAGCCCAAGCCGCCGTCGGCCAGAAGGGCCAGGAGGAGGCATATGAACCACACGGGCGCGTCGGGGAGAAAAAGGTTGACCAGAAAACGCTTCAGCCAGGGATCGGAACAGGATCGGACGAAATCGGACATCGAACGGCCGTAATTCCCGGAGAACGACCTCCAGGCGCGACGAACCGCCCAGAGGTCTCCCAGCCTGCCGAGAGGAGAGGACAGTTCGGGCGGGGAATTCATTCCCATTCGGCTCATGTCCAGGCGCCGGAACCTCCGAACGCCCTCGATGACCAGATTGATGCGATCGAGGTCTTCGCCGGAA
>Ga0068714_10000957_pt1 | contig 46693 bp, 45 predicted proteins | sample MTBNYHSulfiMetaG_FD_62988 | JGI IMG/M metagenome (GOLD analysis project Ga0068714, IMG submission 62988) | Enrichment culture microbial communities from rom New York Harbor, USA that are MTBE-degrading - MTBE-NYH (New York Harbor Sulfidogenic)... | ecosystem: Environmental > Aquatic > Marine >... | reverse complement strand
TCGATTCGACCACATTGACGTATTTGGCAACAGGATTGCCAGAAAATCTGTCTATAAATAATAGCGGTCTTATCTCCGGGAGCGTTGGTTATGATCAGGCGGGGATCCACTCAATTGCGCTAACCGTATCTGATGGGGAGTTATCCGATAGTGTTGATTTCGAGTGGACAATATTCAATACGAATCGTTCCCCAGATATACCTGAAATCGAGAACAAAACCAGCCTCGAGGGCGATCCAGTGTTCATAGCAGTCCAGGCCATCGACCCGGATGCGGAAGATGTTTTATCCTATTCTGCAAGTGGCTTGCCCGTAGATCTTTCAATCAACCCACAGACTGGGGTAATATCGGGTTTGTTAGGATACGATCAGGCTGGGACTTATCAAATCACTGTAACGGTGACGGATGGTTCTCTCACGGATCAAGAGGAGTTTGAATTGGAGGTTCAGGAAGCTGCGGAGCCCGTTTCCACCTGGTATCTGCCAGAAGGATATACAGGCAATGGCGCCCAAACATTCATTCTCATTCAAAACCCAAACAGCGAAGCAGCAAATGTTGATCTGATCTATATGCTCACAGATGGTCGGGTTGAAAAGAGAGCGTTTTTAGTCCAACCGAACAGTCGTTTTTCGGTTTATGTTAACGATCCTGCTCAGCTTGGACCAGAAGTAGCTTTTTCAACAAAGGTGGAGGCAAATATAAGGGTTATTGTGGAGCGCGCCATGTACTGGCCAAATGGAGATGGCTCGCGGGGTGGACATGTGACAACTGGCATTACCGGTCTGAACACCACCTGGTATCTTGCAGAAGGTTATACCGGAAACGGTTTTACTACTTTTATCTTGATCCAAAATCCGAACAGAAACGCGGCCAGTGTTGGAATTAATTATATGCTGACGGATGGAACCGAGATTTACCGGGATGTGATCGTGCCTCCTTTCAGTCGTTTCACGGTGGCTGTACATGATGTAAGCCAGCTGGGACCGGATTCTGCATTTTCTACAAAACTTGTTTCGAATTTACCGATAGCCGTGGAAAGAGCCATCTATTTCAATAATGATGGACATGTCAGTCAGGGAGTAACCCAGCCTCAAACGGTATGGTATCTAGCCGAAGGGTTTACCGGTTACGGTTTTGGAACCTTTATTCTCCTGCAAAATCCAAATTTGGCAGCCGCCACGGTAACCATCCGGTACATGCAGGAGGGGGGAGGGGTCTCTACCAGGACAGTTACGCTTCCTGGCAATAGTAGAAGCACGGTTGCTGTGCAGGACGAGAGCCAGTTGGGAGTTGACAGAGTTTTTTCTACCAGGATCAATTCCACACTGCCGATTATTGTAGAACGAGCGATGTACTGGCCAAATGGAGATGGAAGCATTGCAGGACATAACAGCCCGGCGGTCGAGTCGCCCAGTTTGATCTGGAACCTGGCAGAAGGATTTACAGGGGACGGGTTTGAAACATTCATCCTGGTGCAGAACCCCAACGACAAAAAAGCCGAATTAACAGTTACATATCTGCTTCAAGATGGTGGAGTGATTGAAAAAACAATTACTGTGGCCGCAAAAAGCCGCTTTACGATCGAAGCGCATGATGAAGCCCAGGTTGGAATCGGGATCGCGTTTTCAACCAGGATTGTATCGAATCGGCCGGTGATTGTTGAACGCGCCATGTACTTCAATAATGGCGGCCACGGCACACCTGGCGTAGCAGAATAAACGAGTTTTAATGACGAAAAGCATTCGCATGCAGAGCGGACTATGGCGCTTGTTCAGTTTATTTATCATTGTTTTGGGTTTGATCGTATTGATGTTAGTGCAGGGAAATCGCAAACCTGAAAGCAGCTTGAGCGCATTGGAACCAGTTTTGCCACACGCAGTTGCCGAGACATTTAAAGACCAATCTGTCCTCTTGAATTTGCCTGTTGAAGGGGTGGTCGTTTTTGTACCACCCAATGCTTTCCTTCCACCTGAAGGGAAGGTGGTGGTTTCTATAACAAACAGTAGCCAGGGAGATTACAGGTTCACGCACGAATGGATGGATTACCGCGAATTAAATATCGAATTCCTGGACGCGAAAGGTATGGAACATTCTATCCTGGAATTGGAAAAACCCATAGAATTTTGTTTTTCATTTTCTGATGAAAAGAGCGTGCAAAAGAAGCCCGGAAATTTTAGCCTTTCTGAATTGACTTACTGGGAATATGTTCAGGAAGTTGAAAGGTGGCGAATGATTTCTACATACACGCTTGAAGAACAGGTCAATTCTATTTGTGGTAAATCCAGCTTGATGACAAAATATGTTTTGGCAGGGAAGAAACCAATAAGTGAGGATTGAGGTTTTTTCAGTTGTGAATAACAGGGTTGAATCTAATGATCCTCCTCAATTGCCTCCCAATAGCCCTTATCGAGTTCACTGTCTGATAAATGGCTATATCGTTGGGTGATGGCGATATTCTGGTGCCTAGCGAGCATTTGAGCCATTTTTAGATTTCCCGTAGCTTGGAGAACTCGGGTTACGAAATAGTGTCTGAATGAGTGGGGAGTAATTGATCCGACCGCTTCCTGGCCGAGGAATTCTCTCACCCTGTCAGTAACAATGTTTCGTCCTGTATTGGTTTTTATCGCTAGGACTTTCTGGCCTGCTCCACGATCGTGTCTAGCAAAAAGGGGGAGAGAAGAAAGTGGGTGGCCAGAAGCACCATCCAATCTGGATCGGGCGCTCAGGTAATCCTTCAAGGCTTTGATCGATCGTTCCGAAAAACGAATAACCGCTTCTCTATTGCCCTTACCGATAATAATAGCACGATACTCCTGCCAATCCAGATCGCCTCTTCGCAAACTGCAGGCTTCATGCACGCGCAGCCCGGTATCCGCCAGGCAAATGAGAAAGGCCCGGTCTCTTAAGTTTCGAAGGTGGTCAGTACGTTTTTGGGATGGTTTGAGTGCCAGCCGGTCAACTTCGGTAAGTAAATTTTCAATTGCATCCTGTGGAAATTGGGGTAAACGCACACCAGGCCGGCGAGCCCGCTGCCTGATCAGTTGCCGGATGCGGGGAAGGTTTGGACTTCCCAGGTTTTCGGCCGAAAGATATTCGTATAGATTGCTTGCGGTTGTCAGGTAAAGGCGTTCTGAAGCCGGGGAAAGATCCTTTAAATCCTGAGCAAACCAGCTGATTGCATTTTCCGGCAAATCGCAAACATCCGTTTCCAGTGAATCCACACCGTGCCTGGAGAGTGTCTCCTGGAAACTGCGCAATCCGTTCCGGTAGGTAGTGAAGGTTCGCTTACTCCTTGAAAGCAATACTGTTTCCAGATAATCATCAATTGCCTGAGAAATTGTTGTAGTTTGTTGAGTCATCATTAGATTAGGTAATTTGTGAAAATAATATATATTTATATAATAATAATAAAAATAATAAATGTCAAGCAGGCTCACTAAAATAGGGGGGAGTAAACAGCCCGCCGCGATGTTAACAACGCAGCGGGCTTTTTTTAAGGATTTATGCGTAGCAGTATCAGACTATTTCTTCCCAGCGTACTTGAAGGCCATCTGTTGTTGTGTGAACTTCATAGCGCTTTGAGTCGAAGGTAAGGATAATCCTGAAACCCGGGGTCAAAACTGAAAGACAAATTTCATTTTCGGCCGGCATTTCTAAACAGGAATTATTCCAATTCACATATTGCACTTCCTCCACCTGTATTTCTATCGCGTTGATGCCCAGCGCTTGTGCAAGGGTCAAACGTGCCCCAGTGACAGCGGCAGAGGGATCTGGCGTTTCGGTGGGTGTTGGAGTCAATGTGGCTGTCGCTGTGGGTGTAGCAGTCTGCGTGGGTGTGAGCGTTGGCGTAGGAGACAGCGTAGGGGTTGATGTTTTAGTGGGCGTGGCGGTAGGCGAAATTGTATGTTCTATGCCTGGCACAAACCAGAAACCATTGGCATCGGAGATATTACTGTTATTCCGCTCAGTTCGAAGTATGAAGCGAACAGTTTTGCCTTTCAGTTTACTCAGATCAATGTCCAGCCGGCGAATTTTGCCATCATAAATCTCGCGCCAGGAACCAAGGTTGTATGTTTTGCCATCAAACCGATAATCAAGGCTAAAGATTAAATCGCATTTGTCGTTTCCTTCCAAGCAGCCAATCCAAGCCTTGAAACGATCCCCATCCCTTACAGTATAAGAGGGGTATCTGCCCTCAAGCCATCCGCTTTTGCTGTCGGGATGCACCCAAATCGTGGACTCGTTTTCAATCCTGCCAGTCTCAAACTGGGGATGCATGAGAACAACAGCCCAAGAGTCGTATTCAGTGGCTGTTTTATCGCAAGGTAATGTGACCTCGCCAGAACCACTTTTCCAATTCGCATCACAAATTTGAGCCGTAAAGTCAAATGGGTACATATCATCAGGGACATCATCGCTTTTGAAGGGGGTAACTTTAATGGATACCCAAAAAGCATCATCACCCCTGGCCCCGGTACCAAAAACTCTACTAGAAGTGTCTCTCAACATCCAATAACCTTTGTACTGTCCTGGTGAAAATGGCGCGCGTAAATCAACTGAAATATCGATTGTTTGGCCAGGTGAAACCGATTTAGATAGGTCCTGGGAAACGGGGCCGTTCATAGCATTACCACTGGCAAATACCAGGTCATAGTTTTTGTCCCAGGTGCATGTTCCGATGTTTTTAATTCGCCAGGTTTTTGTGAAGCGCTCACCGGCTTTGAACGTGGTTCCATCTCGAACGGTGACATCTTTAATGAATTGGGCGGCATTGCAGGGATTCGGAGTTTGTGTTTTTGTCGGTGTTGGTGGCACCGCGGTTGCAGTCGCGGAGGCAACAGTTTCAACCGTGGTCGCGGTCGCGGGTACAACAGTTTCAACTGTGGTTGTGGATACCGCTGTGGGTGAATTATCTCCGGTGATGGGTATCAGTGGGGTGGAGGTATCCAGGGCCATTTGTGTGGCCTGTGCGACGACTGTCTCAAATGCGCTTAATGTGGCCCGCGAAGTCAGTGTTTGCGAAATCGCATTCTGATTGCCCGTAACATTACCTGGTGACAAATAAGGCAACAGCAGGAAACCGCTCACAATCCCACCAATGATCAGAACACTCAGGAAAATGGAGCCTGCAAGAAGAATTTCATTTTTGGATAAATTATTAAGCATATTGGCTTTCTCCTTTCATCTTTGAAAACCATTATTGTTGTTGTTTACCATAAGACGTGCATGCGTAGTGGTTTGTTCCAAAAGTGATTATAAAAATACGCTCTTTGGACCACGATTGAGGATAATTCAAAATAAATCAAAGAACATCGTCCGAATGGTTGGGATTGTGACTGGTCAAACGGCTGGATTAAGGTCGGGGAAGCTCGTTTTGAGGGGGAATAGCCTTATTTTGATGAATAATTTCGTGTAGCAGTACTTCACAACACTCTCAGGAAGGGGTTGATCGTATTTGTCGGAGGGTTGGGTTAGGAATCGGTTAGTAAGCGAGTGCGACGGTTGACAATAACTAACCAATCAGCGGTCTTCTGGGTTTTGGGATTTAACAAACCGGTCCATCAGGGTTAGCGCTAACCAAATCGCAAATATTGGTAAAAGGCCCGCGCCAATACAGAGTAAACCAAACAGGGCGGCATTTGCTCCGTAGAATAGATAAATTAATCCGTCGCCGACAACGAAAAGAAGGATCAAACCGCCAATGATCAACTGACGGTTGGTTTGTTTGTCAAATTCTCGCAAATCGCGGCTCATAGCAATCATTATATCCTACTAGACAGCTATTATAGAAATTTTATTATGATGTGTATAATATATCTTATCACCAACATAATGAATTATTTTGTTGATTCTCTTTCATCTGGACCTCCCCTCCAATGGATAGACATTTAATCCTGTATATTCGCCGCAGGCATGATATTTTTTTTGTGAGTTTGACCTTAACATCATTTTTTGCAAATGGTGACAATCTAATCAGATCGTATATTCTCTACATTCATCTCTCCCCTGTTGGAGCAACCTGATTGGATTATTGACATCTCCTGGGTTTAGATGTAATATTATGCTAATACTCTATAGGATTACTTGGGTTTTAGCGATGAGACTTTCAAAACGAGGCGAATATGGTCTGCGAGCCATGATCCATCTAGCCAACGCAGATACTGAAAACGGTCTTGTGCAGATCAAAGAAATTGCCAGGACAGAAAAAATTCCAATTAAATTTCTAGAGCAAATTCTGCTTACTTTGAAGAATGCAGGATTGCTACAGAGCCGTTCTGGCGTCGGTGGCGGCTATTATCTTGCAAGAGATGCGTCGGAAATTGATCTGGGTCAAATTGTTAGAATCTTAGATGGCCCCCTGGCCCCCGTGCGGTGTGTCAGTCAAATGGCTTATGAACATTGCGATTGCCCTGACGAGACAACCTGCGGACTCCGGATGGTCATGCTGGATGTACGCAATGCCATTGCAGATATTTTAGAGAACACCACCCTAGAAGATGTGAAACAACGGGTAAATATTGCCAAATCGCTGAATGAGAAAAACCAACTCGCGATCGATTGAGGATATTATATTTTTTTACCCAAATGTATAGTAAATATATAGAGAATATATAGTATAAATTTTGATTGATAAACAAAATTAGGAGGCAATATGAAATTCAAAACCAACACCATTTTTCTGCTAGTTTTTTCGATCCTTACTCTTTTAACAGGAAGTTGTAGTGCTTCCAATATTGATAGCACAAATTCTGACGTATCTCCATCCGAAACCATTATCATCTCCGGTGCTTTCGCGTTATATCCTATGATGGTACGCTGGGTAGAAGAATATCAGAAAATTAACCCCAATGTCCAGTTTGATATTTCTGCCGGCGGTGCCGGGAAAGGTATGGCAGATACCCTGAGCGGTATGGTTGATATCGGAATGGTTTCTAGAGACATAAAACCTGAAGAAGTAGAGCAAGGGGCATTCTGGGTCGCTGTCGCAAAAGACGCGGTCTTCCCTACAATCAGTGCTCAAAACCCCGCATACGATGTTTTGAAAAGCAAAGGGGTATCGCAGGATGTATTCGCCGGGATGTTTATTCGCGGAGATATTACTACCTGGGGGCAGGTTATTGGAGACCCGAATCTGAAGGACCCAATTCATCTCTACACCCGTTCTGATTCCTGCGGCGCCGCGGATATCTGGGCAAAATACCTGGGGGGTTCACAAGAAGATTTGTTAGGAATCGGTGTATCTGGTGATCCTGGCTTGTTGGAAGTTGTGGCTCAAGACCCTTTGGGAATTGGGTACAACAATCTGAATTATGCTTTTGACGGGACAACTGGTCAGCCCGTCTCCGGAGCGGCTATTATTCCCATTGATGTTAACGGAAATGGTCTGGCAGATGACACTGAAGTTCTCGCCAACCGTGCCGAAGCAATCGAAGCTGTTAAAACCGGCGAATACCCCTCCCCTCCCAGCAGAATGCTAAATATTGTCACTAAAGGGAAACCAGATGGAATCACATTGGATTTCATCAAGTGGATATTGAGCGAAGGGCAGGGTTTGCTCATAGAAAATGGATATATCCCCCTTACCCAGGACCAACTGACTGAACAAACCGCAAAAATCCAATGAGTGTAAATCCACCCCGTATAAGAAATTTGATTATGAAAAGATCCAATGAGCAATCCGCAGCCAGCGTGGGCGTACAACAGAAAGGAAACCGGGAACCACATCGGCGAACTTTGCTTTCACGCACAAGCAAAGACCAGCTTCTTGGAAGGACGATCATGGGTTATGTTGTATTCCCAATCATCTTATTGCTTGTGATGGTGGCAATGCTTTTGCTGAGAGCCTTTCCAATTTTTTCGGCTGGAACCTTGGTCGATTTTCTGCTTGGAAAAGATTGGCATCCACTAAAAGGGAATTTTGGTTTATTGCCTTTTATCACTGGTACATTCTGGGTCACCTTTGGCGCTCTGCTGGTCGCTGTGCCACCCTGTTTGCTGGCTGCAATCTATCTATCGGAGTATGCACTGCGAACCACCAGGACATTCGTAAAGCCGTTGCTTGATCTACTGGCGGGAATTCCTTCTGTGATCTATGGGGCATGGGGTGTGCTGGTTGTGGTCCCCTGGGTGCAAAATGTTGCGTCACCCATACTCAGAAGCCTGTTCAGTGATATCCCATTATTCCAGACTACTAACTATACTGGCTTCAGTGTCATGTCTGGTGCTCTGGTGCTGGCTATCATGGTTGCGCCCATCATCGTTTCGGTGGTATGGGAAGTCTTTCAGGCTTTGCCGGCTGAACTCCGGCAAGCCTCGCTTGCTTTGGGAGCCACCCAATGGGAGACGATTTGGTATGTAGTGTTGCCCAAATCAAGACCGGGTATTCTGGCTGGAATAGGTTTAGCTTTTTCCAGGGCTTTTGGAGAAACCATGGCGGTTTTGATGGTGGTTGGAAATGTGGTTCAGATACCTCATTCATTGTTTGACGCCGCCTACCCTCTCACAGCCTTGATCGCGAATAACTATGGCGAAATGATGTCCATTCCCATGTACGACGCCGCTTTGATGGGGGCGGCATTGGTGTTGATGCTGCTGGTGATGTTGTTCAATTCACTTTCAGCTTTTTATTTGAACCGGATCACTGGAGGGTAACTAGATGAAATTTAAGTGGAACAGACGCCTGTTGTGGGAACAACTAATGAAAAATTTGATGTTGCTTTCTTTCATGTTAATAGTGGGAAGCCTGTTTGCAATTTTGATTACAGTGATCCAGAAAGGTGCTCCGGCGATAAATATCGAAATAATCACCCAGATACCCCAGGGAGGCTATTATCTGGGTGAGGGAGGCGGGATTTTAAACGCAATTGTCGGGTCAATTTATCTGGCTTGCGGCGGAACTCTAATTGCGTTCTTAGTCAGCATTCCAATCGTTTTGGGTTTGAATGTTTACGCGCGCAAAACCGCACTTGCCAGCGCAGCCCGGTTAGCGCTGGATGTCATGTGGGGAACACCTTCGATCGTTTATGGCGCTTTTGGTTTCACCTGTATGATGGCTTTGGGGTTACGCTCTTCCCTCTTGGCGGGCATTCTAATTTTGGGGTTGCTCGAGCTTCCAATCCTTGTGCGCACAATGGATGAGTACATCCGTATGATGCCTTTTGAGATGATGGAGTCTGCATTCGCTCTGGGGGCGACAAATTGGGAGGCTTCGTGGGCAGTAGTGGTTCGACAGGCCTTACCCGTGTTTGCCACAGCGATTTTGCTGGCCTTTGGACGAGGGATTGGTGATGCTGCCTCGGTTCTCTTCACGGCGGGTTACACCGACCGGATACCCGAGTCTCTGATGGACCCAGTCGCTTCTTTACCTTTGGCAGTCTTTTTTCAACTCAGCATGCCGTATCAAGCGGTTCAACAACGGGGATATGCAGCCGCCCTTGTCTTGACTGTGATCATCCTGACAACCAGCCTTGCCGCACGGCTCTTATCTCGAGGGCTGAGCCGGCATGTAATTAAATAATACAGCACCGAGAAATGTATCTGGGAGTTTAACTCTAATGACATCCAAAACTCATGTGAAAATAAAAAACCTTAGTGTTCGTTACAGCGGCACACCAGCCCTTCAAGACATTGATCTTGATATCCCACGCAATCAGGTTACCGTAATTTTGGGACCATCAGGATGTGGAAAATCCACCTTATTGAAGAGCATGAACCGCTTTCTGGAGCTAACGGAGGAAACCACAGTGGAAGGCAGCGTATTTGTGGACGACGAAGATATCTACAGCCCCTATGTGGATGTAACTAAAGTCAGGAACAAAATTGGTCTGCTCGCACAACGCCCCTTTCCTTTACCTATGTCAATTTACGACAACGTTGCTTTTGGGTTGCGCATCCATGGCAAGGGGCGCACGACAAATTTGGCCCCAATGGTACAGTATTATCTGGAGTTGGCCGGACTGTGGGAAGAAGTCAAAGAAAGATTGCGCGAACCCGCCTCAAGTTTATCGATTGGGCAGCAACAAAGGTTGTGCCTGGCCAGAGGGCTTGCTGTAGAACCCGAAATCATACTTGGGGATGAACCCACTTCAGCGCTGGATCCAATCTCGGCACGCCATATTGAGAAAAGCCTTCAAAACTTAAAATCAAAATACACAATTGTCTTGGTAACCCATATCCTGCGCCAGGCCAGAAGACTTGCTGATAATGTGGTGTTTATGTATTTGGGGAAACTGATTGAACAAGGCCCCTCCGAACAGTTCTTCAACCACCCACGCGAGGAATTGACACGAGCTTATCTTGAGGGCGAAATATAGATCCTCATCTTTCAGTCACAATATCCGACAGATATTTTCATGTAGATCAGGGATTCATTGCTGGCACACCAGTAATGCGTTGACAAGTGATGCGTTGACATTTTACATATCTACAAAGTATAATTAATTACATGTAATTGTATTACGCGTTTCGGTGTTGCTTGATAGCCTGGAGGAACTGATGAAAGAAAAAATTGCGACAGATGCTGATTTTGAAGAAATGGACTCCGACACCATTACCAATCTCCATGATGATAACAATGAAAAAATTCCCGAGAAAGAATCCTTAGAGGAAGCAGCCCCAAAACCCAAAGCGGCCAAACCCGATTTAAAAGAAGCATGGAAACAGGTTGAAACTTTTGGGCAGGCATTGGGGTCCGCATTACAGGGGCGTGGAAATGTTGTCATGGTGCGCGTCAATGATGAGGCGCTGCGTCACTTGGACATGCTGGTTGAGACTGAGGTCACAAAAAGCAGATCTGAAAGCGCCGCTTTCCTGATCAATGAGGGGATTAAAGCCAACGGAGCGCTGTATGATCGGATTCGTGAGATAACAGATCAGATCATGGATCTTCGCAATCAGCTGCGTGAAGTGGTTAACCCTGATGATATTCGCCAGGAAATTAATCGATCCGCTGAGTAGTATTTCATGAGAGGCATCGATATGCGAATTTTAAGTGAAGAACAAGAGATCTTGTTGAAAGATGAGCGGGAAGCACTGAATGATCTTCAACTAGCACTGACACGGTTTGGGATTTCGCCTGAAGATCAAGAGACAATTTCCCAATCGATCCGGCAAATGGATGATCTTTTCATGCTAGTTGTGGTAGGTGAATTCAATTCCGGTAAATCTTCTTTCATCAATGCCCTGGTGGGCAACAGATTACTCAAAGAAGGTGTTACTCCGACAACGGCAGAAATCCAAACACTTCGATATGCAGAAGCTCCGCGCCAGAGCATATCAGATGCAAATATCCAAATCATTGGTGCGCCATCGGACTTACTGAAAGAGGTGAGCATTGTTGACACACCCGGTACCAACGCCATAATTCGAAAACATGAGGAAATCACATCACGTTTTATTCCACAATCAGACCTGGTTCTATTTGTTACTTCCTCTGACCGCCCTTTTACAGAGAGCGAGCGCGCATTTCTAGAACGGATACGGGATTGGGGAAAGAAGCTGGTGGTTGTACTCAATAAAATTGATATTCTTCAATCAGAAGACGAGATTGAACAAATCAAATTATTTATCCGTGAAAACACGCTTCGTTTATTAGGGATTACTCCAGAAGTTTTCGCGGTAAGCTCGCGTAAAGCTTTGCTGGCAAAACAAGGCCAGCCCGAGCTTTGGAATGAGAGCAAGTTTGAATCGTTAGAGAAATACATTTATGCCACGTTAGATGAAAAAGGACGAGTTCAACTAAAGTTTTTGAATCCAATTGGCGTTGGTCTGCATCTTACCAACCGGTATCTGGAAATCATAAAAGAACGAACAACCCTATTATCGGAAGACATCACCACCCTTGATAACGTTGATCGACAACTAGAGCAGTACAAAGCTGATATGGCAAAAGATTTTGAATTCAGGATGTCTGATATTAAAAATATCCTTTTCGAAATGGAGCAGCGTGGCCAGTCGTATTTTGAGGAAACTATGCGGGTGGCACGAATTCTGGATTTGCTTAATAAAGACAAAATCCAAACCGAGTTTGAGCAAATGGTAATCAGAGACGTACCGCAACAAATTGATCGTAAAGTTAATGAGCTGATCGACTGGATGGTGGATCATGATTTCCGGCAATGGGAATCTATCATGTATCACCTCGCTGATCGCCGGCGCCATCACCAGAAACAGATCATAGGTGATCCGGGTATCGCCAGCTTTAATTACGATCGCGAGCGGTTGATTGAATCGGTCAGCAAAGACGCCGGACAAGTGATCAAAAGGTACGATAAGACCCGGGAAGCGCAATTGATTGCTTCTGGTGCGCAGGCCGCGGTGGCTGCTACCGCAGCTATGGAGGCTGGAGCTGTTGGGTTGGGAGCAGCGATTACCGCACTGGCTACAACCATGGCAGCTGATGTGACCGGTGTTTTACTGGCAGGACTGGTTGCTGTGCTGGGACTTTTTGTGATCCCTGCCAAACGACGAAAAGCAAACCAGGAAATGAACGAGAAGGTCAGTGCCATGCGAGATCAATTGGTCAATTCACTCACCGATCATTTTGATCGGGAAATCGAGCGGAGCCTGGAACAAATCCGCATAGCTATTTCTCCCTACACCCGTTTTATTCGTTCTGAAAATAACCGATTGCTTGACGCAAAAACCGAATTGCAATATATACAGAAGAATTTGGAGCAAATTAAGATTAGGATTGAGACGCAATAATTATCACTAAGAGAAGATAAAAAGGTAAAATAAAGGCTGATTGGCTACAACGTCAGCTTTTATTTGTTTATTGTGCCCGCGCCGCCATGTTTCATTTCATCAGACAGCGGTTTGGTCCGGGGATTAAAAACGTTTACGAATTAAAGAAAGAGTAAGCCAGATGCCTAAAAATAAAACAATTCGCTACTTAATGTTTGGATTGCTGTACTTTTCGCAAGGAACAATACTCAGTTATTTTACGGCTCTGAACGCCCTTTATTTTTTGTCAAAAGGGCTCTCTATGACAGATGTGGGTATTTTTGCGACGATTGCTTTAATACCATTTGTTATTAAGATCTTTCTGGGAATGTTGAGTGATCGTGTAAACCTCTTTGGCTTAGGGTATCGCAAACCATATATTTTGCTAGGGTTGTTGGTGCAGACAACCTGTTTGATTGCGGCGCCATTCATTGATCCTGCCCGATATTATTTTAGTTTTGTTGCGCTAGCTTTTATCCTGCAGATGGGGATGGCATTGTATGATACCTGCACGGATGGCCTGGCGCTGGACACTACCCTGGATGAGGAGCAAGGAACAATACAGGGCATTATGGTTGGTGGCAGAGCTTTGGGAGTGGTTGTGACCGCTTCAATTGTCGGTTTGCTTGCCCAGAATGTATCGTGGTTGGCGGTTTTCTGGTCCCTGGCGCTGATCACACTTTTGCCTATACCTATCGTTCTTACAGTGAAGGAGGCTGCGCGCCCTGTCGAGCGCACCTTTGAATGGAGTGCGTTTAAAGCGTTTCGTCAATCCGCTGTGTTAGGTCTGGCGGCCTTAGGTTTTGTTTTCTTCATGATCATTGCTGGGGCAAACCAGCTTGTTAACCCATTTCTAGAATCAGAATTTGGGATAAATTTAAGTACTGCTGGCTTCGTAACTACCATCTGGGGCATTGGTGTCGTTGTGGGCAGCATGACAGGTGGAAAATTAATAGATCGAATCGGTAAACGGAAATCCGTACAAATTTCAATTGTGCTTGCTTTTGCAGGAGTGTTTTTTCTGGCAGTTATTCCGAACCAAATTCTTGCCTGGTTTCTGGTTGCACTTTTTGGTGTAGCTTATGGAATGTATCAGACGGTTTATTTTGCGTTGGCAATGAATTATACCGATCAGCGAATTGCGGCTTCCATGTTCTCAATCCTGATGGCAGCCACGAATATCGCGCAAGGAGCGGGAATGGCGCTTTCGGGTGTTCTGGCAGATGGAATTGGTTTTCGATGGGCATTTGTTGCAATAACCTGTCTGAATTTTCTTTCAATACCCTTGATCTCAATTGTTTTTGGAAAAAGAGACCCAGGTTTTGTCTTGGCGGAGGAATAAATGGATAAGCTTGTGATTGAAAAAACTTCCCAGGCGGCACAGATCCTTAAAGAGAAGGGTATCGATCTGTGGCTAACTTTCGTAAGGGAGACCTCTGCTGGAGGGGATCCTGTTTTACCCTTGATTTATGGCAATGCTTCACTTACCTGGTTGAGTGCGATAATAATTGGCGCCAATGGGCAAAAAACAGCCATAGTTGGACGTTTTGAAGAGGAAGCAGCACGCAGCACGGGTGCATTTGACAGAGTATTATCTTACGATCAATCAATTCGACCTGATTTGTTACAGGTTTTAGAAGATTTAAACCCGAATTCCATTGCTATTAACATCTCAAAGGATGATGTTCTGGCAGATGGGCTGACATATGGGATGTATCAAATACTTGTTGAGGAATTATTGGATGGAACGCCTTTTGTCAACCGGTTAATCTCTGCTGAAAAAGTTATATCGATGCTGCGTGGATGTAAAACCCCAATAGAAATTCAACGGATTAAATCTGCGATACTTGAAACAGAGTTGATTTATCAAAATACTTTCTCTTTTTTGCGGCCTGGGCTTACAGAGAAAATGGTTGCCGCTTATATGCATGAAGAGATAGAAAAAGCTGGCTTGTCACATGCCTGGACCCCATCAGGATGTCCCGCGGTTAATACGGGACCCAATTCTCCAATGGGCCATGGCGAACCAACCGACCTTGAAATTCAGCGAGGACATATTGTCCATTTTGATTTTGGGGTTTGCAAAGACGATTATTGTTCTGACATCCAAAGAGTAGTTTACGTATTACGAGAGGGTGAGAAAGAGGCGCCCGATGTGGTCCGGCAGGGCTTTAATATTGTCCTGGCATCAGTTAAGGCCGCTTTTGAGATGCTGCGACCAGGGGTGGCTGGCGTGGAGGTCGACGCTGCCGCCAGAGCCGTAATTGTCGATAATGGCTACCCGGAATTTATGCATGCCACCGGGCACCAGCTGGGTCGTTTAGCACATGATGGCGGAGGAATTTTGGGTCCAATATGGGAGCGATATGGAGATTTGCCCCTCCGCCCTGTCGAGGCCGGGCAAGTGTACACAATTGAGCCGCATATTATCGTACCGGGATATGGGTGTATTGGACTTGAAGAGGATGTGCTGGTAACAGATACTGGAGCGGTTTATTTGGGAAACCCGCAGACCGAATTATATCTTGCCCAGTAGCGCACTACTATACGCAAAATATAACGATTTTTATTGCGATTCACTTGACAGGCTTTGTGTTTTATCGGTAGTATTATGAAACTATGGTAAGACCAACCGTTCTGAATTATTTACAATATGTGTTTGCGGGATTGTGTTTTATACTTTTATCCTGGATAATTCTTGATTCTATTCTGACTTCAACCGCGTTAGCTAAAGCCGATGTCCAGAATACACCAATTCTGTCACAAGATAACAACCAGGAAATCCCTCTACCCTATTATTCACCCAGGGAGATATTAACCTATTCCGATGGAATCGTGCGCAATACTGTCTCTCACACAGACCAGGTCGCAAAACCCAGACAAGAAATTATTCAATACACAGTAGAGGAAAACGATACCATTTTTGGGATCGCAGAAAAATTTGGACTCAGGCCCGAGACGGTATTTTGGGGTAATTTATACGTCCTTGGTGATAACGTTCATAACCTTTGGCCAGATATGCAAATTAACATATTGCCAGAGGACGGTGTTTTACATCGTTGGAGCGAGGGTGAAGGTTTGAATGGCGTGGCTAATTATTATGGTGTTTCGCCTGATGAGATTGTGGATTGGCCAGGCAATCACCTGACCAGAGAGAGTGTCGGATTATATGAAGATCCAAAAATTGAACCTGGAACAGAGCTTTTTGTTCCTGGTGGGGAGCGTGAGTTAATTTCATGGACGGCACCCGAAATTACCCGAGAAAACCCTGCTATTGCCAGAAATATTGGTCCAGGTTTCTGCGGCGCGATAACTGGCGGAGCTATTGGAAACGGTACATTTATCTATCCGACCGTGATGCATGTGCTTTCGGGTTATGATTACACGCCAGCGACAAACCATTTTGCACTCGATTTCGGGGGTAGTGTTGGCAACGCAATCTATGCGGTGGATGCGGGTGTGATTGTTTATGCCGGCTGGAACGACCATGGGTACGGCAACATGGTGGTGGTTGATCATGGGACTGGCTGGCAGTCGTTATATGCTCACCTTGATACTTGGAATGTTGTGTGCGGACAAAGTGTTTACCAGGGGGATGTTATTGCTGGTTTGGGGAATACAGGCAGATCATCTGGCCCACATCTACATTTTGAGCTCCGTTATAATGGTGGGTATGTCAACCCCTGGAATGTCCTGCCATAGAATAGTTAAATAGCATTTTCGCTTAACGGTTTCTTGTGTGTTTTACACCTTGTTTTCAGGTCCGGTAACCTCGGCCATTGATAGTGCGGCCTCATTGTCACTGAGCTTTTTCTGATACAGCTTGATTTCCTTTTCCAGGGAATCAAGCTTTTTCTTTTGATTAGATGCTGCAATTTTACTTCTGACTACTGTTGGGAAGATAGTGAGAAGGCCGATAATCACACCAATGGCCAGAGATAATAGCAGCACCAACGCCAGGGATTGATCAAATTGCCATAACAAAAATGCGACTGTTACCCGGGCTGTGTTTTGAAGCGCAAAAATAACTGCTACCACGGCAATAAGCAAAGCTAAAATCAGATACACGGAAACCATAACCAAATGCTCCTTTTTGCAAGTTTTTATATTTCTATCTGTCTCTGAGAAAAGGTATTTCTTCTTTATCTTTGGTTGAAATCTAATCACGGATGACAAGAATCTTGTCCGTTATCAACAAATTTACCATCTTCAACAGAAAGAAATTGCCAGCGATAATGATCTTCGTAAAGCTCAAATTTTAATATACCAAAAGTGCCTGTGTGGTGGACCTCACTGTTTTCAAGAATGGCGTTGAATGGTCTCTGGCCAGCCCCGCCAGTGCCAGCAACAAACTGCCGGATGCCATTCTGCTGGTCCAGTTTACCATTTGGGTCCTGAGGAGCAAAGCGTTCATAGTTGTGGTCGTCTCCATTTATCACAAACTCAACTCCATACTCATAAAGAACCTGCCAAAAAGAATCTAACCAGAATGAACTACCACCTAACCCCGAACTCCACCTTGGATCGTGCCAATAGGCAAGAGTACAAAGGGAAGGATGATTTTCCAAATCCTGTCGTAACCAGGCGATTTGTGGAGAGCTTGGCCCACATCCACCAACCCAACCGCACTGGCTATTCAGCACAATGATATGCCAATCACCATAATCATAACTATAATAACCTTTGTAGATTTCACCTGCCGCATCACCGAAATATGCGAAATAATCCTCGGCATTTGGAACCAGATATTCATGATTACCCGCGCTTGGGCGAATGCGGTCTTTAAATTGCCCCCAGGAAGGATCAAAACACTTCTCAAACTCCCATAATGTACCGGATTCATTATTGTTGTCCCCGGTTGTGACAACAATTCCCGGAATCTCTTTGAGCATTACTGCTGTGAGATCATCACCTTGTTGTCCACAAATGGCAATATCCCCCGCGCCACTTAAAATGAGTGGCGTGGAGGTGGTTGTTGGGGTTGGTGTATTTGTTGTTGTGGTAGTTGGTGTGGAACGAGATGTAGCTGTATTAGGACTTGGAACTTCGGTTGTCAGCATTATGGTTTTGGGTAAAGCGGTTTCAAATTCTAAAGCTGGTGGCGTTATCACATTACGAATACAAGCGGTCAGGAGAAGAATGATTATACAGATCAGCAGGTTTATCATCCATTTTTTCATCTGATCACCTTGGCAATGGAAAATGCCCTTGAAATTCTTGTTGTTTTCGCAGGATAAAATCGCTTCATGTATATTTATACACTAAGATCGTTTTTTATCGAGGTGTTAACGTTATTCTACCGGTTGTTAAGATAAAAAATTGTAGCAGATCAAATTTTTAAATTGCGTTTTATGGACACGCTTGTTGTTATAATTACATTCGTGGGCCATGTTTCGTCAGATTCGTTAGAGATTCGTTCCGGAAAACAATTTTTTGTGATTTGAAATCAAGTTGGGTAAGTTGGGAGAAAGATAATGCATGCCGAAAACATTCTAGCAATAGATAATGGCACTCAAAGCGTCAGAGCGATTGTGTTTGATCCACGAGGAAATTTGTTGGCAAAAGAGCAGGTACATCTCCCTGCTTATTCAATCCTTGAGCAAGGATGGAGTGAACAGGACCCCAGAGTTTTCTGGAATGCGGTCTGTGAAGCCTGTCTTGGTTTGTGGAATCAGGGAATTGTATCCAAAGACAGCATTGCGGCTGTTGCATTGACCACCCAACGTGCCACAGTAATTAACCTTGATAAAAATGGAGACCCACTTCGTCCGGCGATGCTGTGGATGGACCAGCGGCGAACTGAAGGTTTACCCCCCGTGAAAGGTCTTTGGGGCCTGGCGTTTAAAATTTCTGGCGCCTCTAAAACGGTGTCATACTTACAGGCTGAAGCAGAAGCTAATTGGATAAGGACACATCAGAAAGAAATCTGGAATAATACGTATAAATATGTGTTTTTATCTGGATATCTCACTTTTCTTTTGACAGGCAAATTTGTTGATTCGGTTGGTTGTCAGGTGGGATATATGCCTTTTGACTATAAGCGGCAGACATGGGCAAAAGCCTGGGATTGGAAATGGCAGGCCGTTCCAATGCCGAAAGACTACCTTCCTGAACTTGTTCCACCAGGGGATATCCTGGGTGTTATCACACCAGAGGCATCCCAAGCAACCGGTATTCCCGCCGGGTTGTCTTTGATTGCGGCAGCGGCTGATAAAGCCTGCGAGGTTATTGGCTCAGGCTGCCTGGAACCACAGATTGGTAGTCTGAGCTATGGCACCGCGGCAACAATTAATACAACCCATAAAAAATATGTTGAGGTAATACCTTTAATACCACCCTACCCCGCCGCGATTCCCAACAGATACACACTGGAAATTCAAATTTATCGCGGTTACTGGATGGTTAACTGGTTCTTGAAAGAGTTTGGTTTACAGGAAAATCGACTGGCAAAAGAGCGAGGAGTGCCAACAGAGGATCTGTTTGATGACCTTGTCAGGTCTGTTCCTCCAGGGTCAGATGGATTGATCCTGCAACCATATTGGAGTCCTGGGCTGAAAATGCCTGGGCCAGAAGCCAAAGGATCAATCATCGGTTTTACCGATGTGCATACCCGAGCGCACCTTTATCGGGCAATTCTGGAAGGAATTGCTTATGCCTTGCGAGATGGAGCTGACCGTACAACGCGGCGCTCAGGTGTAGATATAGAGGAACTTCGGGTTGCTGGTGGTGGCAGTCAGAGCGATGCCGCTCTCCAGCTAACTGCGGATGTTTTTAATCTGCCTACCGCAAGACCCCATGTTTATGAAGCATCGGGGCTTGGAGCTGCCATTGTCGCGTCCGTGGGAGCCGGTCTGCATTCCTCTTATGATACTGCAGTATCGGATATGACCCGGGTAAGCAAATGGTTTGATCCGATTTCTGAGCATCATAAGATCTATGATGATTATTATCAAAACATTTATCTGAAAATGTACGACAAGTTGAACCCTCTCCATAAATCAATTCATCGAATTTCCAGAAATTTTTCTGACCGGTGACGTTCAAAAATCAAGCACATGATTTTAAATATTCGGGAATATTACCTTGACTAAACTACCTGGCTATCGTCCATCTATCTTATTTGTATGCACAGCAAACATTTGCCGGTCGCCAATGGCTGCGGGTATTTTTAAGGAATTACTTAAAACTAAATCTGATAACTGGCAAAAATGGAAAGTTGATTCGGCTGGAACCTGGACAAGTCGTGGAAATCCGGCGGCGCAAAAAGCCATTGATGCGATGGCCGAACGGGGTATTGACATTCATGATCATGCCAGCCGGCCCATTACGCATATTCCGCTCAGCCGGTATCGATTGATCCTGACAATGGAAGCCGGACAAAAAGAAGCCATACAAATAGAATTCCCATCTGTTGCGTCAAGGACGTATCTGTTGAGTGAAATGATAGGAGAAACAAGGAATATCGCAGACCCAATTGGTGGAACAATACAAGATTTTGTAAAAACTGCGGACGATCTGGAACACCTGCTGGATGCAGGTTTTACTAAGATTTGTGGATTAGTAAAACCTGAGGGGCAGTAATTTGGATATAAAATAGACTTATGGGAAAATTATGGTACGCGGTTTATAGCCAACCCAACAAAGAAGATTCTCTGTGGCGACAGCTTCAACGCCGCTCAATTGAAGTGTTTTATCCACGGATCAGAGTGAAACCCGTGAACCCAAGGTCCCGGAAAATCAGGCCTTATTTCCCGCGCTACCTGTTTGTTAATGTTGACCTGGAAGAGATTGGGGTTTCAAAACTGCAATATATTCCATTCGCTGTGGGGGTTGTGTCCTTCGGGGGCGAGCCCGCCATTGTGCCCGAGAATTTAATTCAATCTATAAAGCAGAAGGTGCAGGAGATAGATCAGGCAGGGGGTGAAACCTTTATAGATTTAAAACAGGGGGATCAAATTGTTATTGAGAATGGACCATTTATGGGATATGAAGCGATTTTTGATCTGCGCTTACCGGACAGTGATCGCGTGCAAGTCTTTTTGAAAATGTTAAGTGATCGTCATTTACGCGTCGAGATGGACGCAAATCAAATCAAAAAAATTAAAAAGGGTTGAGTATCTCCCCTTCCGATCCCGAATAAGATGGGCAGCTTACCCCAGTGAGTTTTGCAAAATCATACTGTCACGCACAGCATCTGGTTTTTATCAATCAATGATGTATGTCACACAAAGAAAGTGACAGATTGGGGGTTGCTAAAACACGAATCAATGGTAAATTTTAAGGTGAGACATAACAATATAAGGAGTATTTATATGTCCAGCCTTAAACCCTCTTCTTTAAGTGAAAGTGAGGAAATGTACCTGGTAACCATCGCAAAACTCATTGAGAACGGAAAACCATCTCCGATTCCCCTCTCTGAGTTAGCCCATGAGATGGAGATTTTGCCAGTTTCCGCGAACCAGATGATTCGCAAATTAGCCGAACAGAAGTTGTTAAATTATGTGCCTTACCGTGGTGTTGAATTAAACGATGCCGGTAAAGAAAAAGTGGCTCGAATATTCCGGTATCGGCGCTTATGGGAAGTGTTTCTGGTTAATAGTCTTGGTGTTCCCATTAACGAAGCAGAAGAACTTGCCTGTCGGTTAGAGCATATCACTCCTGCATCTATCTCAGACAGGTTATCTAGATTTTTAGGGAATCCAAAAATTGACCCTCATGGTAATCCAATTCCCTCTGCGACACAAAAACAAATTCAACAAAAACTACTCTCATTATCTAAAACGCATATTCATCAGTCAGCAAAAATCTCACAGATCAAATCGGATCCATCGGTGAAAACATTTTTACTTCAAGAAGGCCTCACGATAGGAACAACAATACATATTTTGGCAAAAGGTAGTGGAGGTGACATGCTCGTTGAGGCAGATGACCACATCATCAGCCTGGCACAGAAGTTGACAGAAATGATTTATGTGGATTTGATCAATGGAACCGTCTCACTATAATTGTTTTCGCTCTCAGGAGAATATATGATGCCGCTTAGCATGGTAGAACTAAATCAGGAAGTGAAACTCGTTTCAATTCTGGGGGGAGCAAGAATTAAAAAACGGCTTGCCGACCTTGGGCTTAATGTTGGAATGACTATAAAAGTACTGCGAAGGAATGGCGGGGGTCCAATGATACTTGCTGTCAAAGATTCTCGATTGGCCCTGGGTATGGGCGTTGCCAATAAAATTCTTGTTGAAAACGTAAATACAGTATCGTAGATGAAATAGATCATGGCCGAAAAATATTGTTTTGCTTTAATGGGGAACCCCAATTGTGGTAAAACCACAATCTTCAATCAAATTACTGGTTTACACCAGCATGTTGGGAATTGGCCGGGTAAAACAGTTGAAAAGAAAGTTGGTTATTGTAATTACAAAGGTGTTGAACTTGAGATTGTTGATTTGCCGGGAACGTATAGCTTAACCGCTTTTTCATTAGAAGAGGTTATATCGCGAGATTTTATTCTGGATAACCATCCAGATGCAATTATCGCTGTAGTGGATTCGTGCAATCTTGAGCGAAATTTATATCTGACAGTTCAAATTCTTGAATTAGGTGTACCGCTTGTGCTGGTTTTGAATATGACAGATGTCGCGGAATCCAGCGGAGTAAAGATTGATGTGGATTTGCTCGGCAAAGCGCTCCAATCACCGGTAGTCAGAACAATAGCCAGTTCTGCGCAGGGAATAAACGATCTATTAGACACAACAATTGATTTCGTAAGGAACATAAAAGCGTGACCACTCAACATCATTTAGCTTATACAAGACGCGAAGGGTTCGCAGTCGATTACGGCAGAGAAATTGAAGAAGAAATTGTCAAACTTCAATTTGAGATTGACAAGAATACAGATATTTCACGTAAATATCCAGCGCGCTGGTTGGCTATTAAACTATTGGAGCAGGATGAAGACGTTTACGAAAAGCTTTCCCACTATTCCAATGGTAAAGTGTTGTTGGAAAGCACTAGAGAGAGTCTGGATCATCTCTCGATAATTTTTGGGGATGACGTTGATACGATTATTGCTGACCGGCGTTATGGCTGGATTAATGGTCTTGTAAAAGAGTTTGTGAAAAAAACAAGACCTGACAGGATTAATACCTCAGATCAAATCGATAAGTTTGTAACCAATCAATTTCTCGGTATTCCAATTTTCCTGGCGTTAATGTGGGTAGTATTTAAATTCACCACCGATGTCGCCACTCCCTATTTGACCTGGATTGAGAATGTGATCAATGGCCCAATCACAAATTGGGCTTCAGGCATTCTTGGCGTTACCGGATTTAGCAGCACCTGGGTGGAATCGTTATTGTTGGATGGCGTAATTGGGGGCGTGGGTGGCATATTGGTATTTGTTCCAGTATTTATCGCACTGTATATGGCACTGGCTTTTTTGGAAGATTCCGGCTACATGGCGCGTGGTGCTTTTGTAATGGATCGCGTAATGCATTTGGTTGGGCTCCATGGAAAAAGTTTTGTCCCTTTGGTAGTTGGATTTGGTTGCACTGTTCCTGCGTTGTACGCAACACGGACATTGGAGAATCCAAGGGACCGGATCTTGACCGGACTGCTTGTGCCATTTATGAGTTGTGGTGCCAGGCTTCCCGTTTACGTGTTATTCGCATCCGTCTTCTTCCCGGAGAACGCTGGGATGGTAGTTTTCTGGATGTATATTATTGGTATTTTGATTGCTCTTGTTATCGGTCTTCTTCTACGCAAAACCATGTTTAAAACAAAAGAGGTTTTTCCTTTTGTGATGGAATTACCGCCCTACCGGATGCCGACCTTTAAGAGCATTTGGATTCACACCTGGGAAAGAACCTCATCATTTATTCGTAAGGCCTGGACAGTAATATTGGCCGCGAGTGTCCTTGTCTGGTTTCTGTTAGCAATTCCGGTTGGAGGGAAGGGGTCTTTTGGGAATACACCGGCCCAACACAGCATATTTGGAAAAATATCTTCGGTTGCCGCTCCGCTTTTTGCGCCGCTTGGTTTTGGAGGCTGGGAGACAAGTGGTTCGTTGATCACGGGAATTTCGGGCAAAGAAATTATTGTCAGCACACTTTCTCAGGTCTATGGCTTGGAGTCAACGCTACCAGAAAATGATGTTACGTCTTCGTTTGTTGAAGATCTGAAGTATATCATTACTTCTTTTGGAACCGCGACTCTTGACACGGTGAAAACCATTCCCTCCATCGTTGGAGTTGATCTGCTTGACAATGATGAAGATGTGGTAGAGGCAAGCCTGATGACTGCGGTTCGAGAAAAGTTTAACGCCTCCAGCGGCGGCCATGGAAAACTGGCTGGTTTTGCTTTTATGCTGTTTGTCCTTTTGTACACTCCGTGTATCGTTTCGCTTGGAGCAGAATATCAGGAACTTGGCGCAAAGTGGATGTGGCTTTCAATATTTGGACAATTTTTGATCGCCTGGATTATCAGTTTTGTTGTATTCCAGGCTGGAATTCTATTTGCTGTAGTATAAAAAGAGGATGTTACATGTTACAGAGCATTCTAAATACAATTAATTCGTCCAAAACGGCGCTTAGTGTCTCAGAATTAAGCCGGAAATTGGATATTGAAGAAAACGCATTGGAAGGCATGATCATGCAGTTGGTGAGAATGGGAAAATTGAAAATTAATGACTATGCGGATTTGGGGGCTTGTCCAATTTCAAGTTGCTCAAAACATGAATGTTCTTCCTGCGGGCAATCCAGGTTTCTAATCAAAACTTACTCTGTTATAAAGTCTCAAAAAGTTTAAGTACTGCTTTCGTCTTGTGAAGATTTTATGAAGATATGATACGAATCTTATAAAGATCGCATAAATCTTTCTACGTAACGCTATAATTAGTGGTATGACCACAATATTAGTTATTGAAGACGAAATTGAATTAGCTAAAGTCCTTCGTTCCTACCTTGAGCGTGCAAATTATCAGGTAATTACCTCAACAAGAGGTGATAACGGGCTGGCATCCTGGGAGAACACTCATCCGGATCTGGTTTTGTTAGATCTCAATTTGCCAGGGATGGATGGCCTGGATGTTGCCCGAAATATCCGCCGCAAAGCTGATACGCCTATTATTATGCTTACAGCCCGAACTGAAGAGATTGATCGTTTGATTGGTCTGGAGTTGGGGGCGGATGATTATATTTCAAAGCCATTCTCTCCGCGTGAAGTTGTTGCTCGCGTCAAAGCGGTTTTGCGAAGATCTGGTTCTGCCAGAGAAAAGCCCGAGTTAATCCGGATAATCGATTTAGAGATCGACTTAGACGCGCATATTGTAAGACGTGGGGACACTGAAATTGAATTAACCCCAACCGAGTTTTCTCTTTTGGTTGCATTGGCAGAATCTCCCGGACGAGTCTTCAGCCGTTTGCAGTTGTTAGAAATCGCGCAGGGAACAGCTTATGAAGGGTACGAAAGAACAATTGACGCTCATATCAAGAATCTGCGCGCTAAAATTGAGGATGATCCCAAAAAGCCAAAATACCTTGAAACGGTTTTTGGAATTGGATATCGTTTCAGAAAAGAGTAGCACCAAATGTCATTACGAATGCGTTTGTTTATTGTTTTTTTGCTGATTATTTTCGTAACATTAGCCACTCTATCTGTTTTTATCCGACAAAATACCCAGCGTGAAATAAGGAACTATGTATTTCGCGGCGGTTTGATTGGCGCAGATGATCTGGTTAACTCATTAGAACAGTATTTTCTCGATACTGGCTCCTGGAATAACGTTCAGAGTGTTGTTATTGCTTCAGGGATGGGTCAGGGAGGTAAGGGGCGTCAGGGTGGGCCGGCTCAAGGGAATAGCCCTGCCGCGTCCGGTATGATGCATTTTCGTTTGGTGGATACATCCGGACAGGTTGTGTATGATTCACAAGCGACCGATCTTGACAATCAAACGATACGCCGATCAGAATATGAACAGGGTTTTCCTCTCGAAAACAACAATGAAATAATAGGTTATCTATTACCCGGAAATGGCGCTTCATTCTCATCAACCAATTTTGAATCAGAACTGGTCGCAAGATTGAATCGTGCGACATTGAACGCTGCATTAATCTCTGGAGGGGTGGCGATATTGCTGGCTGTGGTGCTTGGATACACCTTTCTGAAACCAATACAAGCACTTACAACTGCTGCAAACAAACTTGGCACAGGTGATTTGTCCCAACGCGTTCCAATGCAAGGCAAGGATGAGTTGGCCTTGCTAGCAAAGTCGTTTAACCAAATGGCGAGTATGCTTGAGAATTCAGAAACTGCTCGCAGGGAAATGACTGCTGATATCGCCCACGAACTACGCACGCCACTTGCAGTACAACGCGCAAACCTGGAAGCGATACAAGATGGGGTTTATCCTCTTGAGATTGAGACTTTGTCACCGATCATTGAGCAAAATCATCACCTAACCCGTCTTGTCGACGATCTGCGTACATTGGCACTGGCTGATTCCGGGGAATTGGAGATGCATTTTCGTAGAACAGATGTTGTCGCATTAATTCAAAGTGCGATTCGGCGATTTGAGCCTCAAGCGGTGTCAAAAAATATACAGTTACTCTTCAAATCTGAGGAAGATACATTTTATCTACGACTTGATCCCGATCGAATATTTCAAATCTTTAATAATCTGCTGCAGAACGCATTGCGCCATACGCCACCAAATGGTCAAATATTTATATTCCTGAAGCAGAATAACCAACAAATTGCTATAAGTGTTCGTGATACCGGCAGCGGCATTCCGCAAGAATCGCTTCCTTATATTTTCAAGCGATTCTATCGAGTGGAAAAATCTCGCAGTCGAACTGAAGGCGGAACTGGCTTGGGCCTTGCTATTGCTGCTAAGATCGCGGAATCCCATCAAGGGACGCTGACCGGGGAGAATCACCCTGAAGGTGGGGCAGTATTTACACTGCTGCTACCACTTTCTTTGCCGTCCGAGGCGTTGGACCAGGTTTCTGATGAAAATTGATTTAACGATTAAAAACATTGCCTACACATTATGCTTCCTGACTCGCGACAATCGCATCCTCATGTTGAAGCGAAACAATCCCCCTAATAAGGGGCTTTGGAACGGTGTTGGAGGACATTTAAACATTGGAGAAGATCCTCTGAACTGTGTTCTTCGAGAAGTAAAAGAAGAAACTGGCTTTGTGATTGAGCAGCCTCGATTCTGCGGTTTGTTGACCTGGGAAGGTTTTGAGATTCCCTCTGGAGGTTTATATATCTTTACAGCAAACGCGCCAGACGGTGAACCAATAGCGTGTGCTGAAGGAGTTCTTGAGTGGAAAATGGATACATGGGTATTCTCTTCTCCCCAGGTCGTATCAAATATCCACGTTTTTGGCCCGAAAATCCTACAGCCTGACCCGCCATCACCTCAACGATTTCATTTTCAATATCGAAGCGGAGAAATAGAAAGATTTACAATATTCCCCCTTGCTCAGGACGAGAGATTTGGCGTTTCATGAATAGAAGGGGTATAAAAATTGAATGCGAGGAAGTAATTATGGATAAAATGAATATAGATGCTGAAACCCGAAAAGCCTTGCTGTTTCTCCAGGCAGATGAAATCAACAGTCATTATATGTACCAAAGACTTGCTAAAGTAGTCCCGAATGAACATAACAGTGAGATCTTGAGCAGAATTTCTGCTGAAGAGAAGAGGCATTACCTGATTTGGAAAAAATACACACAAACGGATGTGCATCCAAACAATTTTAAGATTGCGCTTTATTATTGGATCTCAAAAATTTTTGGTCTGACTTTTGGGATAAAGCTCATGGAATTGGGGGAAGAGAGGGCTCAAGAGGCATACAAAAAGTTGTCAGGCAAATTCGACGAAATCAATGAGGTGATTCGGGATGAGGAAGTGCATGAAGATGAGCTTTTGGAGATGTTAGATGAGGAAGGTTTGCGATACGCGGGTTCGGTTGTTTTAGGTTTGAATGATGCTTTGGTGGAGTTGACAGGAGCTCTGGCTGGTCTGACATTCGCTTTTCAAAACACGCGCGTGATTGCCCTGGCAGGATTAATAACGGGAATATCCGCTTCTTTCTCGATGGCTGCTTCTGAGTATCTCTCTCAAAAATCAGAAGGGAACAATAATCAATCCCCAATAAAATCAGCTGTTTATACAGGAGTAGCCTATATTATTACTGTTACCTTATTGGTGTTACCCTATCTTTTATTTGAAAACTTCATCGTTTGTCTTCTCCTCACGATTTTATTGGCAATTCTGATTATTGCGTTGTTCAACTTCTACATTTCTGTAGCAAAAGGTTACAATTTCAAGAAACGGTTTTCTGAGATGTCTTTGATAAGCCTTGGGGTAGCGACTTTATCTTTTGTGATAGGGAATCTGATCCGCAATGTTTTTGGGATTGATCTTGGGTGAAATCATGTTTTCATTTTTCCTGGGATACAGCGCACTTATTTCGAGTGAAGTTTAGTAAGATATAAGTCTTTTACACCGTCAAAATAACACAAATCGATTCGCTTTTCTGAAAAGTGTTAATTTCAAAGGAGGAAGAAGTGAATTACCCAATGCACGCGGATTTAAAACCCGGTAATAAATTCCCTGATTTTGAACTACCTGATCATACAGGTACGTCTAAAAAGCTATCACAAATTTTGCGAGGGTTCCCGGGAGTTCTTATATTCTCTCGGGGGCATTATTGTCCTAAGGACCGTCGTCAATTTACAAACTATGTCGCTGAACTTCAACCAGAATTACGGGTGAATTACTGCAAAATGATTGTAGTATCCGTAGATGATCAGATGACAACCAATGAAGTTAGAGATGCTCTTGGAGCAGACTGGCCATTCTTAATTGATTCTGACCGCGCGCTGCTGCATAAGCTGGAAATGGTGGATGATACAGACCCGGTCCATGGTGAGGTATATATTCCCTACACCTTTATCCTGGATCGCGATAGGACCATCTACAAAATATATAACGGGTGGTGGTATCTTGGCCGTCCAACCGTTGAAGAGATTCGGATGGACTTGCGCGCTTTAATGAGTCAGAGACACGATTGGGTGCATCCAAGAGGGCAAAAAACAGCCCATGATGAAAATTAACGGGGCCGTTCTGCTTCATGTTTAATTTTTCAAATTGTTAGAACTATGCGTTTTCGCTGGAGCTTAATAAATGTCACAACTCTCCGATCAAAAAAACAGCCTTGTGGTGTACGGAAGAGACTCATGTCCGCAATCACGGATGCTGCGTAATTCTTTGGACAGAGAATCAATTGTCTATAAATGGCGGGATATTGCGACAGGAGAAAAGCGATATCAAGACGAACTTCGCGAATTGGCGGGAGGAAATTTATCAGTACCAACTGTGATCTTTCCAGATGGTACAGTTATGATAGAGCCGTGGCCCAAAGAAGTACTCAACAGGTATCGCCACCGTCCAAAAGGCATATTAGCAAAAATCATGATGTTCTTTCAGAGGAAAGGTTAGGTTTTACTATTGTGCATAGAGGGAGCAATCTCGTGAAAAGATTTCAAAACAAGGTAGTCATGGTTACCGGTGCTGCAGGCAATCTGGGATATGCTGTTGCAAAAGAGTTTATGGAAGCCGGGGCGAAATTGGTATTAACAGATCATAAACCAGATCGGTTACCTAGGCTCTTTCCAGCTTTTAAGCAGGAAGGTAGTTATTTGGCATCTCCGATCAACAGTTTGAATGTTGAGGAAATTTCTGGTGCGGTTCGCCTGGCAATAGATAAGTTTGGCCGGATTGATGTCCTCGTAAACACAGTTGGAGGGTATGCTTCCGGAAATGCGGTGCACCAAACCGATTATGAACAATTTGATTTTATGATTAACTTGAATCTAAAAACTGCTGTATTAGCATGCCAGGCAGTGATCCCAATGATGTTGGAAAAAAAAGGTGGAAAGATTATAAACATTGGTTCAAGAGCCGGGTTAAAAGGTAGTACCAATTCCGCCGCATATAGCGCGTCTAAGGCAGCAGTAATCAGATTGACAGAAAGTATCTCGGCTGAAGTGCGCGCAGAGGGTATAAATGTCAATTGTGTTTTACCCGGAATAATCGATACACCCCAAAATCGTGAAGCAATGCCAAGGGCAAATTTCTCACATTGGGTTACCCCTGAATCGATAGCCAGGGTCATCCTTTTTCTGGCTTCAGACGATGCAAAAGATATACATGGTGTTTCTGTTCCAGTTTATGGATTAACTTGAAACCAATTATTACGATATAGAAAGACTTCAGAATAAAACAATCGCCAGTTTTATCATTACTGGCGATTGTTGTTGGACCTTGTTTAGGGCATCGTGAGAACTTTTGTGATCTTTTCGAGAGCCCAGTCTAATGTTGGTTTGTCAATTATCAAAGGTGGCGCAAACCTGATTACATTTTCATGTGTTTCTTTGGCTAAAATGCCCTCCTCCTGTAAGGCGACACAGAAGCGCCGCGCACCACCGGCTTCTGGTTTTAACACAACTCCAATCAACAGTCCTTTACCGCGCACAAGTTGGATATGCCGGCTTGGAATTTCAGCCAACCGTTCCTGAAAATATTCACCCAACTGAGCCGCGTTTTCAATTAGATGTTCTTCGATAAGCACATTTATTGCCGCGCGCGCGATTGCAGCCCCAAGTGGATTACCACCAAAGGTAGAGCCGTGTTCTCCCGGTCTGATCAGGCCCAGCACCTTTTTGTCTCCCAAAACAGCGGAAACGGGGTAAAAACCACCGGAAAGCGCTTTGCCCAAGATCACCAAATCTGGACGCACGTTCTCGTGATCACAAGCAAACAATTTTCCAGTTCTTCCTAAACCGCTTTGGATTTCATCGGCAATGAAAAGAACATTATTCTTCTGGCATATTTCTGAGACCGCTTTCAAGTAACCTTCTGGTGGAATAACAACACCCGCTTCTCCCTGTACTGGCTCCATCAAAACCGCGGCGGTATTTGGGGTGATTACTTTTTCGATTGCTTTTGCATCTCCATATTTCGCGACAACAAAACCGGGGGTAAATGGTCCAAAATCATCACGGTAAAAAGCCTCGGTGGAGAATGACACAACTGAGATTGTCCGGCCGTGAAAATTTCCTTCTAAGACAATGATTTCAGCTTTATGGCGTGGAACGCCTTTAGATTGATAGGCCCATTTTCGCGCAAGTTTCAATGCTGTTTCAACGGCTTCAACCCCTGAATTCATTGGGAGTACCATTTCGTAACCTGTCAGATCGACCAGTTCTTTGTAAAGTTGTGGAAGCTGGTTGTTCCGAAAAGCTCGCGAGGTCAGAGTCAATTTCTGCATTTGTTCCTGGGCTGCGGCGAATATTTTGGGGTGAACATGTCCCTGATTCAGGGCGGAGTACGCACTCAAACAATCTAAATACCGCTTTCCATCGACATCATATACCCACACACCTTCCCCTTTTTCGATTACAACATCCAGGGGGTGGTAATTATGTGCGCCATATTTTTCTTCAAGAGCGATATATTCTCTGGACAACATTCTATTTAGTCTCCCATGACATGCACAAGAATTGCTTTTTGCGCATGCAATCGATTGTGAGCCTGTGGGAAAAGCCTTGAATGCGAACCATCAGCAACCTCGTCGGTGATTTCCTGACCCCGATGCGCTGGTAAGCAATGCATCACAATGGCATGTTTGTTCGCTTCATCAACCAGTTTGGTATTAACCTGATATGCTTGAAACGCTTGTTCCCGTATTTTTGCTTCTTCTTCTTGCCCCATGCTGGTCCATGTATCCGTGTAGATGACGTCTGCCCCATCCACAGCTTCATGCACATCACGCACTGTTTTTATCTTGCTCCCACTCAACGCAGCAATTCCCCGGGCTTCTGCAAGCACTTTCTCGGGCAGGTCATATCCATCTGGTGAAGCAATTGTAAAGTTCCCACCCAACTTCGCGCAGGAATACAACATGGATACGGCCACATTGTTTCCGTCGCCGATGAAAGTAACATTGACGTCTTTCATCGTTCCAAATTCTTCAATTATGGTCAGTGTATCCGCCATTCCCTGACAGGGATGGTTGTAATCACTTAAACCGTTGATTACAGGGATATCGGCCCATTTTGCTAATTCAAGGACATGTTCATGCTCAAAAACACGGGCCATTATTGCCTGAACATATCCGGACAGCACACGCGCAACATCGGCGATGGATTCGCGTTTTCCAAGTCCAATTTCTGCAGGGGAAAGATATAATGCGTCTCCACCAAGATGGCGCATCGCCATATCAAAGCTGACCCTTGTCCTAAGGCTGGGCTTTTGAAAAATCATTGCCAGAACTTTATTTTTTAGGATTGGCAGATTTCCACCTGTTTTCCATTCATTTTTGAGTGACACAGCAAGATCTAATATTCCCTGTAATTCTTCAGGGGAATAATCCGAAATGGCAATAAAATCTTTTTTCATCATTTTTATCCTTCTAACTCATAAATTATCATGTTCATAGTGAAGAATTGCTCAGGGCTCAATTTTTTCACCCTGAGCAATTCTCTATTGGAAATTACTTGCGAAATTTATTTTTTAAAATTTCGAGCAGTGTGGGCTGTCCAATTTCCTGAAGCTCGTAGCGAACTCTTTGAATGGGTTTGTTGACTTTGATTACTCGGGTCAAGTCAATCGGTGTGCCGGAGAGCACCAGGTCCACATCTGCGTTGTCAATTGTTTTCTCCAGATCACGCATTTGCTGATCGCCATATCCCATAGCAGGCAAGATCATACCAGTATCGGGATATTTTTTGTAAGTGTCCACAATGGACCCAACAGCATAAGAACGTGGATCGACGATCTCGGCAGCGCCAAACCTGCGGGCCGCCACCCAACCCGCTCCATATTTCATTCCACCATGTGTCAGGGTTGGGCCATCCTCAATGACCAGGACTCGCTTCCCTCGAATAGCATCCGGATCGTCTACAAAAAGAGGTGAGGCGCCTTCGATCACAACCGCGTTGGCATTGATGGCATGCAGATTCTCTCTTACCAAAATGACATTTTCCGGCAGTGCTGTATCAACCTTATTAATTACAAAAACGTCCGCGAGGTGAAGGTTGGTCTCACCCGGATAATAAGTTAACTCATGTCCAGGTCGATGCGGGTCAGCAACTACGATGTAAAGATCTGGTTTATAGAATGAGAAATCATTATTTCCACCATCCCATAAAATAATATCTACTTCTTGTTCTGCCTGTCTAAGGATAGCTTCATAATCCACTCCGGCATAAACAAGCACTCCATTATCCAGATGCGGTTCATATTCTTCCCGCTCCTCAATGGTGCATTCGTTTTTATCCAGATCTGCGTATGTTTCAAATCGTTGAACAGCCTGTTTAGCAAGGTCTCCATATGGCATGGGGTGTCGGATTGCTGCCACCTTATACCCCATTTGAATCAAGATTTTTGAAACCGCACGGGTAGTCTGGCTTTTACCGCACCCGGTTCGAACGGCGCATACAGCCACAACAGGTTTGGTAGATTTCAACATGGTGTTCTCTACCCCCATGAGTCGAAAATCTGCCCCAAGCGCGTTTACGAGAGATGCTTTGTGCATTACATATTCGTGTGGCACATCACTATACGCAAAAATCACCTGATCAACTTTCATTTCTTTGATCAACCGCTGCAATTCGTCTTCTGCATAAATCGGAATGCCCTGTGGATATAGGCTTCCAGCCAGCACCGCCGGGTATTTCCGACCTTCAATGTTCGGGATTTGGGTTGCTGTGAAAGCAACAACTTCATAATCTTTGTTATCCCGGAAATAAACATTGAAATTATGGAAATCACGACCTGCAGCCCCCATGATCAAAACACGTACTTTACTCATTACAAGAAACTCCTTTTTGATGTGAAATATTCACCTCCCAAAAAGGAAGGGATCCTACTTGCTGGCGGGCGTTCCCGCCAAAAACTTAAAAGTAATTTTTCTCAACTGTCTTGTGCTGTTGAAAAATTACTTCAAAACCCAAAATTCTATTTACCGCTCAATTATATGAACTAAATTATATCAAGGTCTTGGCTTAAATTTATTCTACTGACATTAACAAATCGCGTAATCGCCGCAGCCCCTCATTTACATACTCATCCGGCAAACCATAGCTGATGCGTAGATGGTGATCAATGCCAAAATGATCTCCGGGAACAACGTAGGTCATTTTCTCATCAACCAATCGTTTAACCAATTCCAAAGAATTTGTTTCCCGAGAGTAACGAACAAATCCAATTGCAGCTGCTTCTGGTGGAACAAGAGAAATAATGTCCGCATTAGCTTCGCACCACTTGGCGAAATTATGATAACCGCGTCTTATATAATTCCGGGTACGTTGCAGGATACGCGGTCTGACATCTTTTGATAGCGCGTATGCTCCAAGCCAGTTGCCCAGCATTGTTGTGCATATTGTGACATAATCTTGTCTGGCCCAAATTTGTGAGGCCATTTCTTTGTCAGTCACCACCCAGCCAATTCTCAGGCCTGGTAATCCATAGGCTTTAGAGAGACTTCCCATCGCAAGAACCTTGTCATACTTGCCGTAAAAAGTTGGGGTTACCGAATCGCTGTTATGCTCTGCGCCCGCATAAACCTCATCTGCTAGCAACCAGGCTCCTGCCCGATCAGCAGCAGCTATCACAGCATTCATCTCATCCTGTGACATAATGTGTCCGGTTGGATTGTTGGGATTGCAAACAGCAATCAGCCGGGTTTTGTTCGTTACTGCCCGCTCCAATTCGTCATAATCCAACCCCCACCCCAACTCTTCACGCAATGAAAATGTTCGGATGTCGAGCCGCAGGTTCTTTGCAATTCCCCAAATTTGCATGTAGTTTGGCAAAAGAACGGCAATCTGATCCCCAGGATCTAAAGCCGTCAAAACAGAAGTGAAGTTTGCCTGGGCTGCGCCAGTTGTTGCAACGACATGTTCCTCCGTCGCTCCAGGATACAAATTTGAGATATTTGTGCGTAACTCAAGGGAACCGTTGGTTTGAGGGTAATTTAACTCAACCTGTAGAAGCTGCGAAATCAAATCCGGCTTACTTTGCAGAAGGTCGTCGGTGGTCATCGGATGCACACCGCTTTCAGATAAATTATAGTCCACCTGGTACTCCCAAATAGACATGATCCTTTCAAGCTCAAATGGAACAAAATTGTCGCGCATGGCAATATTCCTTATCAGGCGTTTAGGTCTAACCCCAGACCTTTTATCTTGGCTTGCTGAAAGGCCAATAAGGCAATTGCGGTGTCTTGTACACCAACACCTGTCAGATCGCAAATCGTAATTTCTTCATCGGTTTGCCGGCCAGCCTTTTTGTTTAATGTCAGTTCACCTAATTCAATAATATCGGACTCGTTGGTAATGATTCCTTCATCTAAAGCATGATGCAGTTCTCCTAGCTTTAGGGCCTGTAACTTTCGATCACATACAATTTTTTGGGTTCTAGCAAAAACATCCGCGTATAATTCCTGTTTGTATTCGGAATCAGCACCCATACAAGTGATGTGAAGTCCGGGATGAAGCCATTCAGCTTTCAAATATGGCTTTCGGGAAGGAGTTGTAGTAACTACAACATCACTTTGGCGTACCACTTGCTCAACGCTGGAAGCTTTAATGACCTCTATTCCAAACTCGCTCGTCATTTCACTTATGTATCCATCCACCTGTTCTGAGATAAGACCAAACACGAACAGACGTTTAAAATTGCGTACTAATTTCAATCCTCGCATCTGAAATCGTGCCTGTGCGCCAGAGCCAATGACACCGGCTGTTTTAATATCTTTTCTGGCAAGATATTCCGCGGCTATAGCTCCCGCAATTCCAGTACGCACATCTGTCAAATATCCATTATCCAGCAAAATGGATTCTGGAATTCCGGTTTTTGCAGAAACCAGAACCATCATGCCACTGCCAGTGGGTAACCCCAGTTTGTAATTATCCAAGAACCCAGCAGCTATCTTTATGGCGAAGCTATCTATTCCCTCTATATACGCAGTTTTGATGTCCACTTCACCATTGAATTCCGGAACATCAATGCGTACAATTGGTGGAACATTTACTTTCCCTTCTGCCAATTTGGAAAAACCTTCAGCAACAGCTTCGAATGCTGCTTTATTGACACCAACACATTGGCGAATGTCCTTTTCAACTAAAACTTTGATCATTGACCATCTTCCTCATTAAAAAAGATAGATTTTTCCTGGTAGGGATAACTCTTTTGTGCCACACGCAATAATGTGGATAAGTTTGCATTCGCGCCACTGATGATTACTACAATGTGCTTGCCGATTGGTTTAATTTTTTTTGTAAAAAGAGCCGCTACACCTACTGCAGCCCCACCTTCAACAACCATATGGTGTTTTTCCAGACAAAATGTCATTGCTTCTGCTATCTCGTTTTCCGAAACTAATAAAGTGCTATCTATATTTTGCTGAACGATTGGGAAGGAAAAGCAATTATCACGATTTAATCCACCAGCCAGAGCATCCGCCAGTGTGGATTCTTCAACCACATCTACTATTTTTCCCGCTTTCAGGCTTTCAACCATTGCTGCACCTTTTTCCATGGATACACCAAAAGTTTGAATCTGTGGATTAATTGCTTTTAGTGCAAAAGCGATTCCTCCCATCAGGCCTCCGCCAGAAAGTGGTCCAATGATAGTATCCACTTGCGGGTAATCTTCAATAATCTCCAGACCAATTGTACCTTGGCCCGCAATTACCAAAGGATCATCGAAGGGATGAACCATTGTAAGTTTTTTTTCACGTCTGAGGTGTTCGGCAAAAACCATGGCTTCATCTGCGGTTGAACCGTGAACAACGACTTCGGCTCCAAGTTCCAAAATAGCTTCGCGTTTGTGTTGTGGGACAGTTTCCGCCAGCACAATTACTGCTTTGTAACCATTTTTTTGACAAACATATGATACCGCCCGGCCATGATTTCCACTCGAAACAGTTAGCACGCCATTTTGCTTTTCATGATCTGATAAATTGTGTATCTTGTTTGCGGCACCGCGAACCTTAAAAGACCCTGTAACCTGATAATTCTCCAATTTCAGGAAAACTTCTGCTTCAAGTAATTTAGATAACGGAAGAGAGGGAATTAAAGGAGTTCTTTGAGCAATTCCAGCAATGTGATTGCGTGCTGAATAAATTTTCTGTAAGGTGATTGGTGTGGGTAGCATAGATACAGGAAAGTCACTTTGTATTAGACGCGAAGTTCTTCCATTTCAAAGCCGGGGACCCGAACCTTTTTCTCAACAAATTGCACAAATCCGGTCATTATAAAGACCATAACAATATAAATAATTGCCACGCAAATATAAGAGGCAATCGGGTCATAGGTTCGGGCAGCAACAAGTTTTCCCTTAGTCATCAGGTCGGGTACCGCAATGAGAAATGCTACCGAGGAAGCCTTCATCAATGAGATAGGTTCGTTTGTCCAGGAAGGGATGACTAACCTCAACGCTTGTGGGAGAATAATATATCGAATAGCCCGCAAACGGTTCATTCCCAGCGAACGCGCGGCCATCATCTGGCCGCTACCAATCGCCTGAATCGCTCCTCGAAAATACTCGGCCTGATAAGCGCCACTATTTAAGCCCAGCGCTATATAGGCGGCAGTCAGTCTGGAAAAGGTAACTCCCAAATCGGGAAGACCAAAATAGATGACAAATAACTGTACAAGTACTGGCGTTCCTCGAAATAATTCAACATACGCTACTGCTAACCATCGGAAATATTTTCCACCATACACCCTCAGGAGAGCTGCAGGCAATCCCAATACAAAACCCAAACCTAATCCCACCGCGGTAATCCTGATCGTAATTAATGCGCCTTGATACAGATCGGGGAAATATTTTATAAAGAAATTGACAAATTCGATCATTTTTTACTCGCGGTTGTTATTTCTTTTCACTACTAGCATACAACTCTGTGATTTTCCACAGGAATTCCTTGGTACGCTGAACCTTGGGGTGATAAAACATCTCGTTGGGGTTGCCTTCTTCGACAACAACGCCGCCCTCCATGAAAACAATTCGGTCTGCTACTTCTCGGGCGAAACCCATTTCATGCGTAACACAAACCATCGTCATTCCTTCCAACGCCAGTTTTTTCATAACCCCAAGAACCTCGCCAATGAGTTCGGGGTCCAGGGCAGATGTCGGTTCATCAAATAAAATGACTCTTGGGTCCATGGCCAAAGCCCGTGCTATAGCGACTCGTTGTTTCTGACCGCCAGACAATTGTCCGGGATATTGATCAATGTGATCCTGCATCCCCACATGACGAAGCTCTTTCATTGCTTTTTCTTTGGCGGTTTCTTGGTTGAGCCCTTTAACTTTTGTCAAGCCAATCATAACATTTCCTAGTGCTGTCAGGTGATTAAACAGCAGGAAATCTTGAAAAACCATTCCGTAATGCTGCCTGACCTCGTCCTGATTTACTCCGGGCGCATTAATCAATTTCCCATCCAGCCAGATTTCACCTGAATCAGGGTATGTCAATAAATTAAGACATCGAAGAAAAGTGCTTTTTCCGGTACCGCTGGGACCGATAATCACAACGGTGTCCCCTTCGTTGACAGTCAGGGCAATATTTTTAAGTATTTCCCGCCCACCATAAACTTTTTTCAAGTTTTTAACTTCAATAATTGGCTTGGTCACCTTAATTTCCTCATTTTTCTAGTTGAAGACAAGGAATTTTTGTCTTAGTTTCCAGTTTGTCTAACAATCGTCCAGCCAGAAATGTCATGATGAAATATAAAACGGCTGCTATTCCATACGCAATAAATGGTTGATAGGTACTTGCGCTCATAAATTGCGCTCGACGTAAAATTTCAGGTACCCCCAGAGCATAAACCAATGAACTGTCCTTAATGATGGATGCAACTTCATTTGACCAAGAAGGTATTGCAACCCGAAGCGCTTGAGGCAATATGATATAACGGATGGCTTTGAGCTTTGTCATCCCTAGAGCACGCGCAGCCATCATCTGGCCGCCCCCGATAGATTGGATTGCGCCTCGAAAGATTTCCAGTTGATAACCGCTACTGATGATAGCTAAAGATACAGCCCCAGCCAACAATGGTGACAAATTAATTGTTCCAGCTAAAACAAAAAACAAAATAAATAAAAGCACAACATGGGGGATGCCACGCATTATTGTACTGTACACCGCCGCAAGCCCGGAAAACAGCTTTCCTCCATAGACTCTCACCAGAGAAAGGAGTACTCCCAAAACCAGGCCAACTGGCAATGCGATAGCGATGACGGATAATGTTATTCCGGCCCCGCTTAGAATGTAGAATAGTATGTTAATAAACATATCCAGAAATTCTTATAGTTGTTGGATTCTTATAAGCTTTAATCTTAAGATAGCCCATCTAACCAGAAAAATATCTTTACAAATATCTCTGCTAAGGAGGATGGCAACTCTAGAATTGACATCCTCCTTAGCATTTTACAAAAGGCGAATTATTGCATGTGCTTCAGGATAATGGAATCGATGAAACCATCAGCCAGCATTTCTGCAACATATTTGTTCATTTCAGCAGTTAACTCACTTGCGCCCTCAGGCACAATGATGTTCACTGGCCCATTGGACACAACACCCGTGAAAGGAACTTTCAAACCGCCAAGTTCTTTTGCAATGCTTTTTGTAACAACAGCCTCGGTCATTAACATGTCGACGCGACCAGCTTTAATATCCATGGCAGCCTGATCAATCCGTTCGTAGCGGAATAAATTATCTTCCGGTAAAAGACCAGTATCTACAAGGTTTTCAACAACCCAGGCTTCCTGCATTGAACCTGTCTGGATACCCACGATATAATTGGCCATAACTTCCGGACCGGTGATTTCATCGGCGAAGTCTTCAGCAACCAAAATACCATCTTCCGCAAAATAGTAGGGATCTGTGAAATCAACTGCCTGGTCACGCTCTTCAGAATAGTTGAACGCGGCAACAGAAGCGTCAATTTTTCCTTCCTGAACTGCAGCAATCAGACTGTCAAATGGCATATCGACAATTTCGACTTCTAAACCCATTCGCTTTCCAAGCTCGTTCATGAGATCAACATCAAATCCCACAAAGTTGCCATTTTCATCAACGGATTCAAATGGGGGAAAATCGGCTGATGTGCCAAACACAATTTTACCCGCCTCTTTCACGGCTTCCAATTCGTTGGCTGGTTCTTTTGGTCCACAGGCCGTTAAAACCAGGACAACCATCATAGCAATTATTACAACTTTTGAAACCTTTTTCATTTTTCTTCCTCCTAATTGGTTTGTAATAGGAAAATGTGTTCCTTTCCCATAAAACACATATCAACCTTCATTAGCTGCTTTTCGGTGATCTTGAAATGCGGTTCTATAATTATAATTGTTTTATAAGTAAACAATGCTTGCAGATCTCTCGCAGAGGTTTTGTTGACTTCACAGGTCGCATTCTTCTAAAAATTTTGAGGGGTCTATACAGTGCACATGATACCCATCGCCTTACTTGTTTTGTTGTGCAAATTTTATGGTGATGATTAAATTAAGCGCCTTCCATTAATGTCGCAAAAGCTTATTTGATCTGCAACACACCCCTTCTCTTTTCATAAGACAATTAAGAAGGTCAGAATGTTGCGAAATGTTCAGGGACAAAGATCATGAACAAGAATACAACATAAACTAAATCATTTTATCGAATAATAGAGCATAGTTATCACCAAATTCAGGTTGATAACCAAAACTACTTTACAGGGTTTTAGATAAATTGTCAACAAAATCGTTGCTTTTTAGTTAATGGATCATATATCAACAAGATACAGAGAGTAAAGCGTATAAGTGTCACGCATAAACCCAACCCCTCAATGATACAATAACAAATGCACCATCTGTAAACAAATATTTCGCCGGAGGAATAAAAAACATGATATTTAGCCCTAACTCACAAAAGTTGGCGAATTGGGTCAGTAAACTGGTTCAAATACCAAGTGTAACACCATCGCAGGCAGGGCAAAGAAAGGATTTTTCTGGAGAAGGCGTAATTGCCAATAAGGTTGTTGAGTGGTTTAGAAATTTTGGCGGAGAAGTATGTTTGGAGCAAGTGGCGGAGAACCGGCCAAATGTTTATGGGATTTGGCGGGGAAAAACAAACAAATGGGTTGCCGTTGATATTCATTTAGACACAGTTGGTGTTGAGCAAATGAAATCAGAGCCATTTGACGGAAAAATTACAAATAGTTGTGTTTATGGGCGCGGTGCCGCGGATACTAAAGCGACTCTGGGGGTGGTTTTAGCTATTTTAGAAGAGCTGCACATTAGAAAACTAAAACCAACCCCTAACCTGATTGTTGTCGGAACAGTCGATGAGGAAGTTGATGGAATCGGTGCCCCGGTATTTGCAAAATGGATCCGTCAGAAACAAATTTGCCTCAATGAATTACTGGTTGCCGAACCCACTTTGTGCCGGCCGGTCTATGGACACAAGGGTGAAATCCGAATGGCGTTTACGGTTCACGGAAAATCCGCGCATTCTTCTAAACCGCATTTGGGAGAAAATGCGGTTACAGCGGCAGCCAATTTAATCTTAGGACTAGAAGCGGAAAACTTAAAATTGCAGGAAAACACAAAACAATCCCTGCTTGGGCCGGCGACACTGGCTGTTACTCTGGTAAATGGTGGTACGGGGTTGAATGTAATCCCTGCTTCTTGTTGCGTTTCCATTGACCGCCGTACTTTGCCGGGTGAAAATTCGGATGAGATATTCCGGAAACTAACGGATACAGCTCAAACGAGTTGTCCACTGAGTGTTTCAGCAAAAATCCTGTCCTCTTTAGATGCTTTTTACCAACCCCAAACCAGCCCACTAATTGAAAAGCTTGCTGAATGGTCAGAACTTAAACCCGGAATAGTGTCTTTTGGTACAAATGCCTGGGCTTACAGGGATCTGGCCGAAGAATGTGCAGTGATAGGTCCGGGATCTATTGCCCAGGCTCATGGGCAGGAAGAATGGGTTTCCATTTCGGAATTAGAAAAAATGTGTTTTATTCTAAAACAATGGTTGGAATTGCCATTTTAAGCGGCTCTGAGCACATTTTGTTCTTGAAAAGAAGACCACTGAGCCAATAACATGGCGCTGAGCAATAGCAAGCATCCAAAAATTTGTTGAACCGATAGCAATTCCCTAAGAAAAATCCAGCCAAATAGCGCCGCAAAAACCGACTCCAGACTTAAAATGATCGCTGAATCGGTTTCTGGTGCGTATTGTTGGCCAATAACTTGAAGCGTATAACCCAAACCGACAGAGACTACCCCGGTGTATATTACAGCCCACCATATAGTTGGTAAGCCTCTCAGGGTATTGAATTCCAGAAGCAGTCCTGTAACTGTACCCAACAATCCACACACAACATATTGCACAAAAGCCAATCTCAAACCGTTTGTCTTTTTAGCTAGAAACCCAATAATAATAACGTGAAATGCCCACATCACAGCACCAGCCATTTCAAGCCCATCCCCCAATCCAATCCGGGAAGAACCATCCATGCTCAACAAAAACATACCAGCCACAGCAAGGAGTGACGCAAACCAGGCTTTTGAGGTGGGTATTTTGCGCCAAAACACTGTTAAGAATAAAGGCACTAGAACAACGTATAATCCAGTAATGAACCCGGCTTTTCCAGCTGTAGTGAAACGCAAACCTGCATGCTGCAAAGTGGCAGCCGAAATCAACACTATTCCCGCTAAACTTCCGCCTTTTAGCTCCTCAGAAGTAAATTTTAAATTGCGACCTCGCAGAAAAATAAGAACCGTTAAAGCTCCCAATAAAAATCTTAATCCATTAAAGAGAAAAAAACCAAGATTTCCCGCGGCAACCCGTTGTGCGGAAAAAGCGCTACCCCATATGACAGCAACCAATAATAAAAGCATATCTGCACGTAAGCGATAATTTTTACCTTGCATTATTCTCCACAATATATTATGACATTTAGGATTTTCTGAGCAATGGCATTCGTTGCACAAAGAGCAATTATAAACTTAAAATCTGCTATCTTTTTATTCCACATCTGATAACGAAAAACCATAAGACGGAAACTGGTAGGTTATTGCACTACATTCTTGGCAAACATTGTCTGACTGGAAATTATTCGAAAAAACCAGAAAATTGGTTTTATACAACAAAAGTTGAATAATTGATACTGGATAGGATTGTAGCATTAAAAATTGCCCTGATGCCCTGATGATGCGTTTACGCATACTTTTATGCGCAGCAGAATGATCGCTAAACCAGTTTCGTTCGCGTGATGATATCGTGACTTGGATTTTAACAAGACGCTTAATTATTTAGATTCGTGCCTTTTAGGATACATACCACAGTGGGTAACCCACAAAATGTTACAATCTCTTCAAGGATGAGGAATTTACTATTTTCCACTTCTATTTCACTGGATTATTTCTATAATCTTATTAACCCTCTGTTCAGGAAAATCTGTGCGTTCCTGGTTGGTGTCTGTGTCTACACTTTGATTTCATCCTTTTCTATTTCAGCAACGCCAATTTTATAATGGTAAACTATTAACAATCATCTTCAAGGCATCATACATAGAGGACGTAAGCATGAGTGACAAAGCTTTACAAGCTCAAGACAATACCAATCGCACTGGAGTAATAGCGCGCTCTACGTTAATCATTATGGCGGGATGGGCCGCCTCAATCTTGATTGGGCTTTTTCGCCAGCGAATCATTGCGGGGCAGTTTGGCACCGGGTTTGAAATTGATGCTTTCACGGCGGCAAATGTTATTCCCGAATTAATTTTTACAATGCTGTCAGGAGGGGCGCTTAGTTTTGCTTTTATGCCGGTTTATACCCAGCTGATGGATGACAACAATTACGCCAATCGGCTTTTCAGCCAGGTGGTAAATTTGATTTTTGGTGTAACTTTAACGGCCGCGATCGTTGTTGTGATTTTTGCTCCCCTTCTGGTGAGGTCATCCTGGGGGGTAGGCGCAGAGTACAGCCCTGAAATCCAGAATCTTACAATCCAATTAATGCGTGTTTTATTGTTATCTACGATTCTCTTTGCTGTCAGTGGAATTCTGACGGCGGTGCTTTATGCGCACCAACATTTCATTATTCCGGCATTACTACCATCTTTATATAGCGCTGGTATTATTCTTGGGGCGCTCATTTTGACACCCCGTTTCGGAGTTTTTGGAATTGCTTGGGGCGCTGTTTTGGGATCCTTTCTTCACCTTGCGATTCAAATACCAGGAATTCTTCATTATAAAGTGCGCTGGATTCCTACACTTGCTTTGGATGCGCCTGTTCGTCGCGTAGCGTATTTGATGGCGCCCAGAGTAATTGATTTGCTGATGGCAAGAGCAAGTATAAACTGGCTCAACGCCACGCTTAGCAGCCGTCTTGGTGAAGGGCGTTTGGCCGCATTAGATTTTGCGTATCGTCTGATGAATATGCCCTGGACATTGATAGGCACCGCTATCGGTATTGTTGTTTTTCCTATGATGGCTGCACTGGCGGCAAAGAAAGATGTTGAAGAACAACGCAAAGCCCTCAGTGGTGCGCTGCGCGCTATCCTGACACTGGCTATTCCGGCAGCGGTTGGATTGGTTTTCTTGGGAAAACCAATTATTCGCCTTTTGTTTGAAGGAGGAGAGTTTACTCCGGAAAGTACTGAATTGGTTTTCTATGCATTGCGGTTTTATAGCGTTGCATTAATCAGCCAATCAATACTTGAAGTAGTGATTAGAGCCTTTGCGGCACAACAAGATACTTATACGCCCTTATATATCTCCTTTTTTACAACACTGCTCAATGTTGGTCTGGCAATCTGGTTATCCAGACCGATGGCTTCCGGTGGTATCGAACACGGCGGACCGGCTTTGGCTAATGGCATTGCTGTGCTGATAGAAGGCTTTTTGGGATTGACAATATTAAGTATTCGTTGGAAAGGGATCAACGCACAGAGAATTTTTCTGGATCTGGCTAAATCAATTATTGCTGCTGCTGCTATGGTAGCAATAATTTTACTGGCGCAGCAATTCTTTTCGGGATCCGATCTTTATCTGCTTGTCCTGGGTGGTGGCCTGGGGGCTGCCGTATATTTTGTTGTTGCATTGATATTGGGGATTCGTGAGATAAAAGAAGTTCCAATAGCATTGCTTCGACAATTCCAAATAAAAAGTGATGAACAAGCACAATAGAAATGGAGGAAGAAATGGACAAGATTTTCATTAGGAATTTGGTGGCTCGAGGTATTATCGGGGTAACTGAGTGGGAGCGGAAAGAGCCGCAAGATATCCTGATAAACATTGAGCTGTTTGTCAACCTGAAAAAATGTGGCAAATCTGACAGGATTGCAGATACTGTCAATTATGAATCCATCGCAGAAGGAGCGTTGAAGATAGGTGGCACTGGACACCGCCAGACAGTGGAAGCTCTCGCTGAAGATATTGCTGAAATGTGTCTGACAAAGAAGATGGTTCATAAGGTCATTGTTCGCGTTGAAAAATCAACATTGCTTCGATTTGCGCAAGCTGTTGGTGTGGAAATTGAACGGGAACAAAGCGATAGCTGATTGACACTGTCTTTGTACATTGCATGCAGAACAGCTTATCAGAGGCAGTCCCCAGGAAAAATCAGTCTGTTCCGTAAGGATGTTTTATACTTTTTAGCGCATGTAACTTTTTAATCCATAGTTTGTGAGGTGGTAATGAAAATCAGTTCAGTTGAAGAAATGCGAACAATGGATGAAGCTGCCATGTCAGTGTATGGTATTCCATCGGAGATTCTGATGGAAAATGCGGGGCAGGCTGTTGCAAATATTATAGAAAACAGTGTGGGGATTTATGGCGTAAAATTTCTTGTTTTCTGTGGGGCAGGAAATAATGGCGGAGATGGGTTTGTGGTAGCTCGAAAATTACACTCGATAGGCGGATTGGTCAGAGTGTATCTTTTTGTTTCTCCCGAGAATTATACTGGAGCGGCAAAATTGAATTATGAAATCATTTCCAGATTGCCAGTTCCGATAAGTCAAATACATACAATTGAGGAAGTGTTAATTAATTTGCAAAATAGTGACGTAGTAATAGATGCGATTTTCGGAACTGGATTATCACGAGATGTTTCAGGTGTTTATCAAGAAACAATTGAAGTTATAAACAAGTCCGAGAAAACAATTATTAGCGTTGATATTCCCTCGGGTATAAATGGCGATAATGGACAAATAATGGGGACAGCTATTTTGGCAGATCGTACAATAACTTTCGGCTTGCCCAAAATTGGGAATCTTCTCTACCCCGGATATGCTCATTGCGGTAAATTGCATTGTTCTCACATTTCTTTTCCACCAGAGCTTTATGCTTCCAAAAAGGTGTTGGTCGAAATCAGCCCAAACCCAGTTTTGCCCGCCAGAGATCCTTCAGGGCACAAAGGAGATTTCGGCGATTTGTTATGTGTGGCCGGGTCCGCCCATTATTATGGTGCGCCCTACTTTGCCGCTTATTCATTTTTAAAAGCGGGAGGTGGGTATTCCAGATTGGCTGCGCCTAAATCAATTGTGCCGTTTGTGGCATGTAAGAGTAATGAGATTGTATATTATCCTCTGGAAGAGACTGATACTGGATGTATAAGTGGAGAAAATTTAGACAAGCTCGACAGTCTGGTTGATTTGGTGGACATGGTTGTGTTGGGCTCTGGTATTTCAGTGCATGATGAAATTATAGGTGTGGTGTCTAGAATGGCTACGCGCATTAAAAAACCTTTGTTGATCGACGGTGACGGGATAACCGCGGTCTCTTATAATCGCGATGCGATCCGAGCTCGCTCTGAACCAACCATCCTGACGCCACATCTCGGGGAAATGGCTCGTTTGACAGACCTGTCTATTTCCGAGATAAAAGCAGACC
>Ga0068714_10000955_pt1 | contig 46767 bp, 35 predicted proteins | sample MTBNYHSulfiMetaG_FD_62988 | JGI IMG/M metagenome (GOLD analysis project Ga0068714, IMG submission 62988) | Enrichment culture microbial communities from rom New York Harbor, USA that are MTBE-degrading - MTBE-NYH (New York Harbor Sulfidogenic)... | ecosystem: Environmental > Aquatic > Marine >... | reverse complement strand
ATGGCCATTCCATAGAGAACACCGCTTTGCGTATGTCCTTGATCACTCACGGATTACCCCCTTAAGCGCGAGCCAATTGGGCGCGTGTTGCCCAAACCGTTCCCAATCCGGTGATGGGATCCATTTGCACTTCAATAATGTCGTTGGCATTAACACCTTTATCCCGGATGTACTCATCATAGGCGGTATGGCCCAGTCCCCGGGCAATGAAAACTGCGCCGGGATGAGCTCCGGGGAATAGATGAACTCTAACCTCAACCTCTCCTCCAGGAGTTTTCAGAACAGCCCGATCCCCTTCCTTGAATCCCAAAGACGCCGCGGTTTTTGGGTTGACCTCCACCAGCAGTTCGTTGCCTTTGAGCAAGAAGCTCCACAAGGTTTTATTCATGAAGGGCGGATTGGCCAGGTATCCGCTGGAAAGAGAAAGTGTGCGGTAGCCGACCATCAACAGCGGAAACTCCTTCTCGTCGCCGGACGGGGCAAGAGGCGCGTAGTGGGGAAGATAAACCTGATCGTCTTCGACATTGAGACCTTTGTTCTGCAACGTTAGGCAGGCGAGCTCATATCTTCCCGACTCGGTCGCAATATTCTGCAAAGGGTCGACCGGTGCATCGTACCAGCAAAATCCGGCGGTCAATTTGCTCCACAGGTCCTTGTCGCTTTTGAAATTTCTCTTCGGCGTCTGCCCTGCTTGCAGATTCCAGGGTTGAGCCTCTTCCTTGTCTGCAATTGCGCCGCCTCCGTATGAGCCGAGCCCTTTCACTCGACTCTGCAGATACTCTTCGTAATTCTTCCACGGCATGGAAGCCTTAATCTCTCCCCCCAATTTGCCCGCCACTGCCAGAAGCAGGTCTCCTGTGTGCTTGGTATCCAGTTGCGGCGGCAAGATGGGCTTGGAGACGGCATAGTAAGCATAGGGGACGCCAGGCAAGCCAATTACGTCGTCATAGCGCTCAAAAGCCATGTGATTGGGCAGAATCAGATCGGACTGCATCGCAGTTTCATCCAGGTAGGATGAGAAAGTCACAATGCGATCGATTTTCTGCAACGCATTCTTAACCAGCTGGTCTTCAGGCAGGCTGTAAACCGGGTTGGCCTCATAGATCATCAGCATTTCAATGGAATAGCGGGGTTCTTGACCGACCGTATCCAAAAATGCGTAGAGCCCATTGCCGGGCAGCGGCACAGGTTTAGCTTGAGCCAGATCCAGGCGCGGCTGTTGCATCCCCTGATAAGCCCATTGGTCGGCCTGTACTTCCGGCAACGGTGCCAATGGAACGGGTGGAACGATGGAAACCATGCCGCCGGCCTGCAGATTTCCTTTCAGCGCATTGAGTGCAAGGAAAGCGAGATCGGAATAGATGTTCCCGGGGGACTCATCTCCGTCTGCGCCCCAGACAACCACCGCGTTCTGCTGTCTGGCAAGCTCGTTGGCAATCTCTTCGATTTTTTGGGCATCTACTCCCGTTTGCTCCGCCACTTTTGCCGGATCATAGGTGGCCAGCACGAAGTTTTTGAACCCCTGTCGGTTCTTTCCTGCGCTGTCCATCCAGTCTTCGAAGCCGAATACGTAGTTGCTCACAAAGTCCGCATCAAAAAGGTTATTCTTAATCATCACATGGGCAATTCCAAGGGCAAGGGCAGCCTGAGCACCGGGATTGACGGGAACCCATTCATTTGCCTTGGTGGCTGTGAGCGACAAACGCGGCTCGATCTGAACAATTTTATGATGTGCAACCCCCGGCTGCTCTTGATGCCAGAGTCCAAAGACCGATTGCATGCGGCCTGCGGCTCCCCAGCCTCCAATGAGGTCGGCGCCAAAACTGAGCACGTAAGAGGCTCGCTCCAAAGCAAATGCAGGCGTGGCTTCCCGCCCCAAGGTGAGTGCCGTGGCTAGTTTGAGGCTGTCGGCATGGCTTGGCATCTCGAAAAGATTCGGAGAACCGAAGGCATTGAAGAATTGGCGCCACAAATCGAACATGCTGCTGCGCGAGCGTCCGGCAATGCAGGCAAGGCCGTGAGCTTTTCCGCCGGTCCGCATGTTTCCCAGGCCGGTGCTGATCTCGGCTATGGCTTCTTCCCAGCTGATGGGTTGGAATCCGGAAGCATCGCCACGCTCCTTAGTCTGCTTCAAGGGTTGTGAAACGCGATAAGGTGCGTAGAGAAACTGCGCCCCGGATGCGCAAAGGGGGCATATGCCGCCCTGGTTGATCGGGTGGGCGGGATTGCCTTCCAGCAGGATAGCGCGGTTGTTATTCACCAGATGAGCCTGGATACCGCAGCCACTGTCGCATAAAAGGCAGACGGTTGGGGCTTTGGTAATCAGGCCCCTTTCGGGTGAGGGACGCCATGACCAGTTCTGGCTCCAAATGGCGGAATCATCCGCCAGTTTCCATGGCAATGGTGACAGCAGTGTGCCACCCACCGTTCCCGCAGCAAATTGTAGAAATGCTCTACGACCGAATTTCATGCCATTCACCCTCTCATTAAGGCCGCTATTGTTCCGAACGAAGCGAATCCCTTATAAGTCTTGGTTGCTATTTGTGGCACATCTGGCAGGCGTTAGTCGCACCTCGTTCAGCATGGCACTTTTCGCATTCGACCATCTTCATGGTCGCCTTACTGTAGCCGGTCCATCTGTTTTCATAAAAAACGGGAAGCTGTGCCCCATCGGCCTCCACATCCCGATGACAACCCACGCATTCTATCTCGGCCGCCGAGTGAGGTGCATGGCTAAAATAGACATTATCGGGCTGCCACCTGTAAACAAGCCAGGGAATCTCCCGGTTCTGTTGAATATAGTCTTCCACCAATATGCGCTCGTCTTCCGAATCGGTCATCGGCTCTTCATGGCACTGGCGGCAGTTTTCGATTTTGGGGATGCCGGAAAAGGAGCCATCCGGCAGAAAGGAGTGGCAATCTTCACATGCACTGTCCTGGTGTGAGGAGTGGCTGAAGTTGATGGGCTGCGTTTTTTCCGAAAAGAGAACCTTGGGGAAGACAACCCAACCGACAATTAGAGCCACGATCAAACCTGCAAAGAAAAACAGACCTCCCAGGAGAGTTTGGCCGGATGCGCTTTTTTTCTCTTCTTTCATAAGGCAGCCTCAGCTAAGTTTGTTTCTGTGTGTTTGTCTTTTTACTATTGATGCTGAATCGATGGGTCGAGCCCGGCTTATAAATAGCCAGAGTAAAAACATTTTTTCACAAACGACGTTCTCTTTTAATCGCTTCATCCCCGACTTGTCAAGAAAAAATGCGGAACTATTATATATGTTTGTTCCTGATTTTTATCGAACAGCAATCTTTTGCTATACTGATGGAGGAGCTTTTATGATGTTGTCAATGGAGCAGCGGCAATGCGAATCATGACCTTCAATTTGCGCTTCGACAATGAGCGTGACGGCGAGAATTCCTGGAATAACCGAAAGGATCTGGTTATCCAGATGATTGAAAAATTCACTCCATCAATCCTTGGCACTCAAGAAGGCACCATGCAACAGCTTTTATTCATGCGGGAAAGGCTGCCGGACTACGCAATGCATGAGCCTGCTCGTTCACAGGAAGACCACTCTTGTCAATATCCGACACTTTTCTATCGGGTGGAAGAGCTCGATCTATTGACTGGAAGTGAATTCTGGCTCTCCAGGACGCCCCGCGTCCACCGCAGTAAGGATTGGGACAGCGCTTTTCCACGAATGATGAGTTACGCCTTGTTTGCCGATCGGCATGAAGGTAGGAGGCTCTGGGCGGTCGTTACCCATCTTGATCACCTTGGTGTCGAGGCTCGACAGGAACAGGCTAAAATGATTGCCGAGTGGATCTCAACCCAAAGCGAGCCGGTTATACTCATGGGCGATTTTAATGCGGTACCGGGATCAACTGTGCATGATCTTCTGGTGGATCCCGCAACCGGCTTGCAGGATACCTGGCAAATGCTCATCCACGCCGAGAACCACTTAAGCATGACTCATCACGGGTTCGTCGGCGTTCCTCAGAGAGGACGGCTGGATTGGATACTGGTCACCGGCCAATTTCGTGCGACTGCCGCCGTCGTTGTGCGCGACCGGTTTGAAGGACGGTACCCATCGGATCATTATCCCTATTTCGTTGACCTGGATTGGAAATAAACCCCCCGGCACCGCCGAGGTGCTGTGCCACATTAGGAGAGTGAATGAAAGATACAATTCGAGTTGCCATCGTTCAGCCGAAACCCTATCCCACCTTCGATGATCCAAAAAATCTTGCGCACGCCTTGATCACGCTGGAAAAATGCCAGGGAGAAGATCTGGATATAGTCTGCTTTCCCGAGTATTTTCCTTATCAGGGGGAGGACGAACTGGCTGCAGCGGCCAGGCGCTATGGCACCTATCTTATTGCCGGCCTGGTAGAAGCAGAGGGCGGAAAGCTTTACAATACAGCCACGCTGTTTGATCGTCATGGTCGGCTGTTGGGCAGGCAGCGCAAGAGAAATATAAGCTTGATGGAAAAAGATCGGCTAGGGATTTCGGCCGGTGATGGGGTTTTCCGGACTCTGACGACTGATTTCGGCAGAATCGGAATGCCGGTCGGCATCGATTTCTGGGGGCAGCCGGAGGCCGCCAGACATCTGACCGATCAAAGCGCGGATGTCATTTTCAATATCAGCATGTTCCCTGTGTTGCGGGGCCACTGGAAACGTGGGGCAACGGTAAGGGCATTCGATAATTTCATGCCGATCGCAGGAGTGAATACAGCCGATTACAATGCCCTGATCCAGGGCAAACGGGTTCGCTGCCATGGCGGCCGCAGTTTCCTTTTGCATCCGCCCAAAATGCTGGACAAATACGATTTCAACCGCTGGCTCCGCAGTCTGGACAATCTTGACGCTTGGCTCCGGGTAGAGCTTGATGAATTGGAGCAAGTCAATATTTCAGATCTTAACTTGAGCACGGCCAGGCAATTTCGCAGAGAATTCTGGAATCGCTTCGGCTTTCAAAGAAATTGACAGGGCAAAGGGAGAGGTTTTGTGACTGACCAGATTCTAATTTATCTCCCCAAGATTTCGGCACAGGAGTTGAAATGGCTTGCACTGGGGCTTCTCCTGCTATCCAGTGGAGTCTGGATTTCTTTTTATTTTAAGCGGCGGAGCGCCATGGGAAGGACTGTTCGCAGGGTCCGGCAGCAATTCAACGGCATACCTGTTCGGTCGCTGGCGACGAGTGCCTATTTCTACGGTATGGAAAGGAACTGGGACAGTCAGTGGCGTGGCAATGGGGTGTTGCTGCTGACCGAAGAGATCCTCTATTTCAGGTTGTGGGCCAGGAACCTTGATCTCACGATCCCCCTGGACCGGGTCAAAAGCGTTGAACTGAGCCGCGGCGAAGGTTTGGCAAGGTTGCGGCGCAAGCGCTTTAGAGTCGTTTACCAGGGAGCGGATGATCATTTGCGGGCCGCTACCTGGCTGGCTGGCAAACCTCAAAACTGGGTCGGCTTGCTTCGAGAAAAACTAACGGAGACGGTTTCGAATGGCTAATGAACATCGCAGAAATATCTATCTCAAAATGAAAACGCTCGATCAGGCTCGCGCCCTGTGGTCGGCGACAACCGACGGCCTGCGCGCCCCGGCTGAGATCGTTCCGAGCTGCATGGCCTTGCACCGCAGTACTGCTGAACCGGTGAGCGCCAAAGCTTCCGTTCCGCACTATCACGGTGCAGCTATGGATGGGATAGCAGTAAAGGCGCACGAAACCTTCGGCGCAAGCGATGTGAATCCGCGTCGGCTTATTCTGGGCGAAAGCGCTTTTCCCGTTGATACCGGCGATCCTCTGCCCGGCCTGACCGATGCCGTCATCATGATCGAACAGGTGGAAAAAGTAGGAGAGACAGAAGTCGAAATACGGGCTGCAGCCTTTCCCTGGCAACATGTCAGGAAAGTCGGTGAAGATATTGTGGCCGGCGAAATGCTGTTGCCGCAGCACCATCGTCTGCGCCCCGCCGATCTGGGGGCTCTGCTGGCAGCGGGAGTCATCGAGGTTAAAGTGTATCGCCGCCCGAAGGTTTGGATTCAGCCCACCGGAACCGAGCTCATATCTGCCGACAGGGCATTGGAGGCGGCACCGGGAGAGATCATAGAGTTCAACGGGGTGGTGCTTTCTGCAATGGTTGATGAATGCGGTGGAGATCCCCTGTTGCGCGAGGTGATCCCTGATGACTACACCAGCATAAAGTCGCTGCTTGAACAAGCGGCAGCATCCGATGCCGATCTAATCTTGCTCAATGCCGGTTCGTCGGCGGGCAGCGAAGACTTCACTGCCGAAATCATCGCTGAGCTGGGTGAGGTCCTGGTGCATGGAGTGACCATGATGCCCGGCAAGCCGACCATTCTTGGAATGGTCAAGGGCAAACCGGTGGTCGGCATCCCCGGCTACCCTGTTTCGGCGATATTGGCCTTTGAGCAGTTTGTCCGCCCACTCCTGCTAAGCATTCAAGGCGTGCCGAGCCCGCCTTTTCCGCAGGTGGAGGCAACCCTCGGCAGAAAAATGCCTTCGCGCCTCGGTCTGGAAGAATTCGTACGGGTCATCCTCGGGCGCGTCAGAGGCGAGCTGGTGGCCATGCCGCTGCAGCGCGGTGCCGGAGTGATCACTTCCCTCACAAGAGCCGATGGCATCTTGCAGGTTCCCCAGGAGTGCGAAGGATACGACGCCGGAGAAAAGGTGCGAGTCCGGCTTGTGCGTCCCGAAGAAAGATTGGACGATACCTTGGTCATGATCGGCAGCCACGACAATACCATAGATATATTGGCTAATGAGCTGAAGAAAAAGGACAGCCGGTATCATCTTTCTTCAAGCAATGTGGGCAGTCTGGGGGGGCTTATGGCCATTCGCAGAGGTCAGACCCATTTTGCCGGAAGCCACCTGCTGGATACGGAAACGGGCGACTACAATTTCTCTTACATCGCGCGCTACCTTCCGGCAACACCGGTTCGCCTGGTGCAGCTTGCAGGACGTCAGCAGGGACTTCTGCTCCCACGCGGCAATCCCAAAAACATTCAGGGAATCGAGGATCTGACCAGACCCGATGTGCGCATTGTCAACCGCCAGGCCGGAGCCGGTACACGCATTCTGCTGGATTACTGCCTGCAGCGCTTGAATATTTCACCTGAGGCAGTTCGCGGCTACGATCAGGAAGAGTTCACCCATATGGCGGTGGCCGTAAGCGTACTATCCGGCCGCGCCGATGCGGGCATGGCCATTTATGCGGCTGCCCGGGCCCTGCACCTGGATTTCATTCCGGTGGCCGAGGAGCGCTATGATCTGGTGATCCCGGACTCGAGCTGGGAAGATCCCAAAATGCAACTGCTGCTGGAAATCATCGCCGGCGATTCTTTCCGGCGAATGGTTACATCGCTGGGCGGCTATGACGTATCCCGATCCGGAACCCTGATGGGCCGCTGGGACGGGACTAAATGGCTGTAAGTACAGTGACGGAGGATGGGCGCGGCCCAAAGGGATCGAATACCCTTGCGGCGGGAGAGCTGCCGCCAGACCGAACCTCGGTACCTCCAATTGGTAGCGCCGCCGCGGAAGGCGGCGCCACCGGTGCCGTTCAATATGAACATTATCACAGGGCGGTAATTCGCTGGTAATTCAGAGATAACAGTACGTTAACCTGACGGAAATCACAATCGCGGACTGGCACACGGACGGCTAATGTCTTCTGCAGCAATCCAATAATCATAACGCGGGGTTAAGCTCTATTCTCGTCAGCTCTGCATGGGAGCCCGCCCCAAAGGGGCAACATATCATAGCCCACGGCATCGTCCTGGGGCCGGGGGCAAACCACACATACGGAAGCCCTGAAAGGGCCGGAGACCTCAATTCAATCCCACATGAAACGTTCATCATACGGTACTCATGTTTCTCGAGAAGCTTCCAATATTCATCCTGAAGCTCATTTTGCGATGATCAAAACATACACGTGATCGGCGTGCCCCCGATCTGGATGGCATGATATGAATCGCTCCCGGACCGGATACTTACTTGTTGGATATCCCGCCCCTTCGGGGCAATCTCATGAAGCGCACTCGGCAACAATGTGCGGCGCAAAAGCTCCCCTGCAATTGCTCACTTCCGAACAAGAACAAATGAACCGTGGGTCTGTCATCTTCCTTCTTCGACTTCCGGAGTATCGGTATCGTCTCCACCACGGCGCAATTCCGTGCGAGCCCGCTCGGCCAATTTGGCGTATCCGGCGCGGATCTTCCGTAGATCTTTTTCCTCCAGTTCCTCCAAATCCAGCAACGCAATGTGCGCCCCTTCCGTCACCCGTATCAGCTCGTCCAATTTTACCTGCACCGCTTCGGCATCCCGATTCTGTGTGTTTTGAATCAGAAACACCATTAAAAAAGTGACGATCGTTGTTCCAGTGTTGATCACCAACTGCCAGGTATCACTGAATCCAAACACGAAACCGCTAACGGCCCAGAGCAGGATAATTCCGACCGCAACAACGAAGGTTGCCGGCCGTCCGGTTATTCGTGCTGTCAACTTTGCGAATTGTGAGAACCGCGAGACTGTTTTAGTGGGTTGCATCTGTTTCTCCTTTCCGTAAGAACAGGAAGGGTGACGTTCAAGCAGCTTTCAGCCGCTTTGCTATCAATATGTCCTTGTTTGGCACAGCGCAACGGTTCCAAGTTCCGCCACTGCTACCAGTCACGTTAAGCTCCGACAAGGTGCGTATCAAGAAACAGGCGAAGGGCGATTGCGTGTAAATTGCCGATGACTGGAACCACATGGCAGCGTCCCCACCGATCTACAATGCAAGGCGGCCTGGCTTTATGTCCCTTAAGTAATTGCGAAAAATTAAAGGATGGATCGGCCAGATCCGATAAGAGAGATGTGTATCAAATTAATACTTGGGTGTTTGACTGATCTGTGATAGGCAACATCCGTTGCACCTGGATATGAAAATCCCACTTGCCGCTTCCCCGCAGATGTTGAAACTTGCTGGTTTGATCCAAATACGCTTCCGCTAGTCGAATTTCCAGCTTTATAGAAGAAGCTCAAACCGGGAGAAAACTTGCTCCCGCTCCACCCGACGGGTGGCGCCGGGTCTCGCATGTTGTTGGTCAAAGTCTGAAAACCATGAGCCATCGACAGTATCAATCGGTCTATTGATCAAGAGAGCGGATGTGCTTTGTTCTGCTCTTTAAGCGATAATAACGGGGGGGACATGATAACTTCGGATAATCAGGGCTCGAAAATAGGTGTCGCTATTATCGGAGCCGGGCAGGGCAGTTGCGATATTCTAAATGAATTGCTGAAAGAAGAGGGAGTTGATTTTGTCGGCGTTTGGGACAGCAACCGGGACGCTCCGGGAATCAACCTGGCACGCCGGCACAATATTGCGGTAGCTCATGATTTGAACGATCTCATGCAAAAGGTTCCGGACGTAATCATCGATACCATAGGGACCGCTAAAATTGTATCCCGGTTGCGCGAGCACAAACCCGACCGTTCCGAGGTAATCGGAGGCAATAGCTTAAAGGTCTTTATGAACCTGATCGATAAGCGCCGCCGGTCGGAGGAGAATGCCAAAGCCCTGCTAAGCGATACGAAGGCGCTGTATCATCTCAGCATTTCCATCCTGGCCGCCGACTCTCTCGAAGCTGCTCTCGATATTGTTCTCCGGGAGGCTCTCAGAATCCTCAACGCGCCCGCCGGTAGTATCGCATTGTACGATGAAAAATCCAACACCATGAATTTGAAGGCTTTGGAAGGCTTTCCGGAGAGCTTTTCCAAAGTGGCCAGATGGACCGTGCGATCGGGAGGCATGACCGAGCACATTCTCTTAAAAAAGGTGCCCACAGTTATCGATGATGTGAAGGATTTTATGTTCGTCAACAATAAGGTTCTTCTTGAAGCCGGCATCAAAAGCCTGATTGCCTTTCCCTTCCGGGCCAACGGGAGAAACGTCGGCATATTGTACATAGATGATTATCGGCCGAGGCACTGGAAATCGCGCGAAATAGGCTTTCTCACCCTGCTCAGTGTGCAGGCGGCCGTAGCTATTGAAAAATTCAAATTGATCGAGGACATTTCTGCTACCAGGGCCTATCTGGAGAATGTGCTCGATAATTCCGCCGATGTAATCGTCACGACCGACAAACATAGAAGAATTGTAGAGTTCAACCAGGGCGCGTCGAGAATCCTCGGCTATTCCAGGGATGAGATGGTGGGTACACCGGTCGAAGAGCTCTGGGTAAGACCTGCGGAGCGCAACGAGGTGCTCGCTGCCATGCACCAATCCGGTTACATCAGCAATTACGAGACCCAGCTGAAAACCAAGAGCGGCGATATCGTCGATGTCAGCATTACGCTCTCGTACTTGAACGGCGGCAACGGAGGGCAATCGGGTACGGTGGGGATCAGCAAGGATATAACCGAAAAGAAGCGCCTAGCTCGGGCAGTTGATGAGAGGAATCGCGAGCTCCAGGAACTGAACGAAAAGCTCGAGGCAAAGGTGATCGAAAGGACAGCTGAGCTGCGTGAGGCCAATAGGGCACTGGAAAGATCCAACGAACTGAAGAGCAAGTTCATCGCTACCATGAGTCATGAGCTGAGAACACCACTCAACTCCATTCTCGGCTTTTCCGAGCTCCTCATGGCGGACCCGGTTCACCCTCTTTCGGAAAAGCAGAAGCGATATGCATCAAACGTATTCAACTCCGGCAGCCATCTGCTCCAGCTCATCAACAACATTCTCGATCTGGCAAAAATAGAATCGGGCAAAATGGAGCTCAACTATGAGAGCATTCCATTGCAGCGGGTCATCTGCGAAGTTGAATCCGTGGTAAGGCCTCTGGCAGACAAAAAGAACCAGAGGCTCACGATAAGCTCGATCGACAAAGTCCCCCTGATCAGGGCCGATCGAGTGAAGTTCAAACAGATCTTGTATAATCTTCTGTCCAATTCCATAAAATTCACCCCGGACGGTGGAGACATCATCATCGAAGCGGGAATTATGAAAGACTCCATTGACGCCTCCCCAGCTGCCGAGAGCTTACGGCGTTTTGAGAGGGATTTTTTTATCTTGAGCGTGCAGGACACGGGAATTGGGATCAAACAGGAGGATCAGGGGAGAATATTCGGGGAATTCGAACAGGTAGACAACAGTTTTGCCAGGCGCTTTGAAGGAACGGGGCTTGGTCTTGCGCTCACTCGAAGGCTGATCGAGCTCCACGGGGGCGAGATTCGCGTGGAGAGTGAAGAGGGCAAAGGCAGCAAATTCATGCTGCTGATGCCCGTCATGGAGAAGGTGCCTATTACCAATGGGCATTCGGGGCAAACAAACGATGTTAGCAGGCCATCCTATGATGCGGGCAGCTTCTTCAAGAGCAAAAAAAAGGGGGGGCTCCTCATACTCGTCATCGAAGATGATCTTCAGACCTCCGAGCTGATGACCCTCTATCTGGTCCAGGGTGGTTATCGGGTTGCTCATGCTTTCAGCGGGGACGATGCCATCAAGCGAATAAAAGAGTTGAAGCCGTTTGCCGTCATTCTCGACATAATGCTTCCGGGCAAGGACGGGTGGGAGATCCTGCAGGAAATGAAATCAATTGCCGAGTTGAAGGATATCCCGGTGATAATCTCCTCCATCATTGACAACAATGAGTTGGGCTTCGCGCTGGGAGCTTCGGACTACCTGGTCAAACCGATAGACAAGAACAACCTGTTCGAAAAGCTCAGCGAGTTGAGCCTTGCCGCAAAGAAGCGCAGGAAGCCCGTAAACATCCTTTGCGTTGACGATGATAAACAGGCACTGGAGCTTCTGGAATCCATTCTGGAGCCGGCCGGCTATACCGTCATCACTTCCAGCTCCGGTAAAGAGGGGGTGGAGAAGGCGATGCTGCTGAAACCCGACCTAATTATCCTTGACCTGATGATGCCCGACGTGGACGGCTTTGAAGTGACCCGGGTGCTGAAAGAGAATCCGGCCACTATGGATATTCCCATCTTCATCCTCACTGCCAAAGACCTTACCTTGCAGGACAGGCTGCAGCTGGCCGGCAAAATTGAAAACTACATGCAGAAGAAGTATTTCTCCAAAGACGACCTGCTAGTGCATATGAAAGACCTGGAGCTGACTTATCCGGTGCGGGCCGGCTTGCTCGACGAAGTGAGCGGGCTGCTCGACTACAGCTACTTTCAGATCAGACTGGCACAAGAAGCCTCAAGGGCGGAAAGATACAAGGGCACTTTCTCAGTCATCATGGTCGACCTGGATCATTTTACCGAATACATTGCGGCCAACGGCATGCGCCAGGCCAATATCTGCATAAGAAAGATCGCTGAATTCTTGAAAAAATCCACACGAGCTTCCGATACCATCGTACGCTACGGGATTGACGAGTTCGCTATAATTCTGAGCAATACAGTGAAGGAAATGGCGGGCGTGGTTGCCAAGCGCATATTGTCTTACATCGACGACTACCCGTTCTACGGCGAAGAGTTCACGCCGGAAGGAAAGTTGAAGGCGAGCATTGCAATCGTGAATCACCCCCGGGATGCAGGTCCACCCGAAGAGATCATAGCGAAGGCTCATGAGCTGATGAGAAAGATCAAGCAAAATGGCGGAGGGAGCATTCAGACATATGAACACTAAGAAGAAGCCCAGAATATTGGTTGTCGAGGATAATCCGGCCAATCTGGAGCTGTTTCTCGACATTCTTGAGATCGGCGGGTACGAGAGCTTCCACACATCCCAAGGCGGAGAAGCCATAGAAATTGCCGCACGAGAAGTTCCGGATCTCATCTTGCTCGATATCCAGCTGCCGGGAATGGACGGCCTGGCCGTGGTCAAAGCGCTGCGATCGATGCGCGCCACAAAGGACATCAAAACAATCGCCCTCACCGCCTATGCCATGAAAGGCGATCGGGAAATGTTCCTGGAAAAAGGGTTCGATGGATATATCGCAAAGCCCGTAGCGGTTCAGGGATTTTTGCAGACGATCGAAGGGTACCTGCAGCCGCAAGAGACCGCAAGCTCCGCTCAGATGGAGTAGGGACTAGCAGAAGAGAAAATTTCGCCAGGTCAAAGCCGCATCAGCGCTTTTTGAGCGGAGCTCGGGAGCTTCATGGAAGATGCTGGCACTGAACAGAGTGTGAGGGAATCATCAATCCTGTATTCACCGGCTGCTGGAGGCGAGTGCCTGTAATTCGGTGCTCTTGCCTCCGGACAATCCCCCCCGAAAAGAGATCCCCAAAAGAAACGTTAAGCCAGAATGCGAAACTATGTTAATAGGTAGAATGACTGACAAGGTGTATCGAATAACCCGGCGAGATACGCCTTATGCGGTTTCTCTGGGAAGCTTCTTCTTACATGGCGCAGCCTCTCTCCAAACGAGAGCGCGGCATCCTGAAAAACGAGGTATCGTTAGGCGCAGATGGATATTAAGGGGCTGATTTTTGCTGTTTAACGCTTAAGGAGAACATCGCCAGATGGTGGATACGAGCGGTTCATCTCAATCTCAAGCCAAAAAAAATCGGAACAGGAAACAAAGACTGCCTTTGGTGATCGGCATTCTGACCATCAGCGTCATCTTGACGGCGGCATATTGGTGGCTCTTCATGCGCAATCGCGTGTCGACCGATAACGCCTACGTGAAGGCGGACAGCGCGGTGGTGAGCAGTCGTGTGCCGGGAACGATTTTCAAGCTGATGGTCGACAATGATGATTATGTCGCCGTAGGGGATGTTTTGCTGCAGTTGGACCCAAGAGACTATCAGGCTGAAGTGGACAGAAAACAGGCGGCTTTGACCAGAACAGAGGCTGAAATCGAAGTCGCAGAGGTGACTATAAGAATTACCGAATCTTCCACCAAAGCGCAAGTGGCTGTGGCACAGGCCATGGAGAAAGCGGCCCGGGACCGGGAAACTGAAGCCCGCCATCGGCTCGAAGAGTTCCAGCAATATCGGGCTGCTGCGGCCGCCGAATACACCCAGGCCAAGCGGGATTTTGATCGCTATTCGAATCTTTTGGTCGGGGGCGCCGGCTCTCAACAGCAGAGAGATAAAAGCAGCACAGCCTTCAAGAAGGCCAGCGCTCAGCTGGAAGCCGCGGATGCTCAGATTTCGGCCGCACGAGCTGCGCTGGCAGCTGTGCTGCAAGAGATCGAGCGTGCCAGAGCGCAGCTGGAAAGTGCTCTGGCCGACCGCCTGCAGGTCGATGTGGAAGAGAACAAATTGGCAGCGTTGCAGGCCAAGCGGGCAGAGATGCAAGCGGAGCTGCGCCTGGCAGAGTTGAATCTTTCCTATTGTACGATTAAGGCGCCCATCGCCGGCTATATAGCGCAGAAGCGAATCCAGGTGGGCGACCGAGTCCAGCAGGGTGGTGCATTGCTGGCCGTGGTACCTTTGCAGGAGGTTTACATCGAGGCCAACTTCAAAGAAACGGAACTGGAAAATGTCCGGTTGGGGCAAACTGCGGAAGCTCGTGCGGACCTCTACCCCGATTACACCTACAGAGGAAAAGTAGTGGGTATTCGGGCCGGAACCGGCGCGGCCTTTTCCCTGCTGCCGCCGGAAAACGCCACCGGCAATTGGATCAAGGTGGTTCAGCGTATTCCGGTAAAGATCAAGCTTGACGCTCCGCCCCCGCCTGATTATCCGCTGCGCGTGGGACTTTCGCTGGAGGTGACCATATCGACGGCGAACCATACCGGTCCAAGGCTCATGGCAGAACGAACAACAACCAAATCAGCCGGGTTGCACTCGAGTGAATCTTCCAACAGTCCCGCAAACCAATAAGTGGCTGGTAGCACTGGCGGTCATTCTGCCCACCTTCATAGAAGTTATGGATACCAGCGTGGTGAATGTGTCATTGCCGCACATTCAGGGCAGCCTGAGCGCCGGGGTCGATGAAGTCACTTGGGTATTGACATCGTATCTGGTCTCCAATGCCATCATCATACCCATTACCGGATGGCTGGCGAGCATCTTCGGCCGCAAGCGCTATCTTATTTTTTCAGTGACCTTATTTACCCTCAGCTCGTTGGCGTGTGCGGCGGCTCCATCTCTTTCGGTTCTGGTGGTAGCGCGCATCTTCCAAGGGCTTGGCGGCGGCGGGCTCCAGCCCTTATCACAGGCTATCCTGCTGGAGGCATTTCCCGTTGCCGAGCATGGCATGGCGATGGCGGTGTTCGGTATGGGCGTCGTCTTTGCCCCCATTTTGGGTCCGGTTATCGGTGGATGGATCACTGACAATTGGAGCTGGCGCTGGGTGTTCTACATCAACCTTCCTGCCGGTGCCCTGGCTATTTTTATGGCGATCCTGCTGATTCACGACCCGCCCTATATCCGCCGCGCCAAATTGCACATCGACAAGTGGGGCCTGTTTTTGATCTGTGTGGGCCTGGGATGTTTACAGGTGGTACTGGACAAGGGGGAGCGGGAAGACTGGTTCGAGTCCAATTTTATTGTCGCTTTGAGCCTAATTGCAGCGGTCGCTCTGATTGTTTTCGTGATAGTCGAACTGCGTGCGGAGCATCCGGTGGTTAACCTGCGGGTATTCCGAGATCGGACTTTTGCGACCGGGAATATTATCATGTTCATGGGTTTTTTCTGCTTGTTTGGTGGGATAGTGCTATTGCCTTTATATGCCCAGACTCTCATGGGATACACCGCGGTATGGGCGGGATTGCTGCTGGGTCCGGGCGGCATAACCAGTCTAATGATTATGCCCGTTGCGGGGGCTTTGATGAAGAAGGGGGTCAGTCCTCGGCTGCTGCTGGCGATAGGTTTGAGCATCATGGGCTATTCTCTTTGGCTGATGTCGGGGTTCAACCTGCAGGCAGATTTCATGTCTATTGCATGGCCGCGCATCATCCAGGGATTTGGCATCGGCCTCTTTTTTGTGCCGCTTTCCGCTGCCACCTACAGTAATATTCCAAGAGAAGAAATGGGCAACGCGTCAGGTATCTTCAATTTACTTCGAAATCTGGGAGGTAGTTTCGGTGTCGCCTTTAGCGCAACACTTTTAGCTCAAAGGTCGCAGCTTCATCAAAACTTCCTGGTGGAGAACGTTACTGAGTTCAGTCCTCAGCTCCGCATTTATATGCAGCAGCTCATGGATTTGCTGCCCGGCCACTTCCTGCTGCCTGCCGATTCCGCCAAAATACTGGCGTCGCTTTATCGGGAAGTGCTGCGCCAGGCAAATATGCTCGCATTCAATGATATATTTTGGATATTTGCCTGGTTTACCAGTTTGCTGGTTCCTTTGACACTGCTCATGCGACGGCCCAGGGGGGGCGCAGCAGTTAAAGTGCCGGATGGGGCACATTAGAAAAATCAGGTTCAATCGCAGCAGAATTAGACGGTTGCGGCTGAGGGACTTTGAACATACCAATGTACCGCCTACCGTATCCGTCATTCCCGCATGTTTCTGGCGGGAATCCAGGCATACGAAGAGGCATAGCACTGGGCTGGATTCCAGCTAAAAGGCTGCGGGAATGACGATCTCAATCTCTAAAACGGTATTTTGGTAACTTCGAGTCCCTAAGTACTAATTAGTGCAGGCGGGAAGGGCGGTCTATGAAACAACCCGGAAATATACTCGTTGCTGTTGATGGATCCGATCATTCCTTAAATGCGATCAATTACGTAGCCGGTTATTGTTCAGCCGCCACCTATGTCAGTCTTATCTATGTTCTGCCTAAGCGCCCGGAACAGGTTTTCTGGCAGGTCAATATGGACGAAGCATTCATCGCGAGGATGAAAGACAAATATGCCAGATGGGAGAAGGAGCAAAGAGATACAAGCATGGACTTCCTGCAATCGGCCAGAGCTCTGCTCGTCAGGCGCGGGTTATTGGAGAGCCGGCTGCAAATCATTCTGGCGGACCGGCAGCTGGGGACGGCCAGCGACATCGTAGCAGAGGCCCAAAAGGGTTATGACGCACTTGTTGTGGGCCGTCGCGGTCTAAATAAAATGGGCAGCTTTCTTCTTGGCAGTGTTTCCGACAAAATTGTCGAGCTTGTGCAGGACCTGCCGGTTTGGGTAATTGGCGGGAGTGTTCATTCGAGCAAAATGTTGGTGGCTGTCGACGGCTCGGAGAATTCAGCCAAAGCTGTGGATCACATGGCTGGATATGCGGCCGATATGGGTGCAGAGGTAACCCTTTGCCACGTGATAAGAGGCGATGAATGGGTGTTCGGTGCCACCGTGTTTGAACTGGACCGGGATATCGAGCGGCGATTGGAAGAATGGCGCAACAAAGGTCTGCAAAAGATGTTCGCCGACTACCAGATGCGCCTGAGGGCAGCAGGTGTTAAGGCCGACCAGATTTCCGTCACCTGCATAACCCGGAGCTTGAGCCGTGCAGCGGATATTTTGAAAGCGGCCGGCGATGGAGGATACGGTACCATCATCATGGGGCGCCGTGGAATTTCCAAAGTTCGAGAATTCCTCATGGGCCGTGTGACCACCAAAGTTTTGAACGGTGCGGAAGGTCTGGCCGTCTGGATCGTGCCGTAATAAGGTCATGGTTATTCTTGGATGGGCTGATTAGACAGGTATTGGCCGCGATAATCAGCTCCATGGTAGCGCCGCCTTCCAGGGCGGCGCTGGGTCGGTATGGACAAAGGGCTTTGGATCCACTACCCGACAACAAGCGTAGCCCTGGAAGACGGCGCTACCGAGCAGCAATTATCACGATCAAGCCTCTGAGCTCATCGCTTCGACCCGGTGGCATGTGGTCAAAAGCTTGACCCGTTCATTTTTGCTCTTAGGTTTTAACTAGCACAGGTTGATGACCTAGGAGGAGCAATAGATGAAATTGTTCGTTTTAGTCCTTGCCCTTTTTTTATTATCCATATTCGGCTTCGTGGCGGCGCTGCAAGCACTGCCTGCAGAGGACGCTGCCAAGTCCGATACCTGGTTACAGGCGCAATTAGTCACTACCTATGGCTTGAATGATACCCTTAATTCATTCCCTATTGAAGTCCATGTCAATGATGGTGTTGCACAGCTGAGTGGAGTTGTAAGCACCGATGTGGAACGGGAATTGGCGGTGGAAATAGCGAAGGGAATAGATGGAATCAAGCAGGTAAAGGACAATATTCAAGTCGATCCGGGAGCCTCCGCTAGTCGAGAGAAATCGGAGGGGGATCGATCCCTTTACAGAAATATAGAAAACATGACCGTCACTGCAAAAATCAGGACCAAGCTTATGTGGGATCGTCACACCGACGGCCTGGGCATCGACGTCAAAACCGATGCCGGTGTGGTAAAGCTGCAAGGCCAAGTACCGGATGCTGCAACCAGAGATCTGGTTGTGCAAATAGCAAAAAATACCAGCGGCGTGCGAAAAGTGCTCGATGAGCTTACAGTGGCGGCTGATAGCGATAACGCAACAGAGCCCGGACCGAGTGGTCGTGAGAAGAGCCAACCGGGCGAAGCGGAAGAAGGAAGAGGCGAAGCCGCTGGAAGTTTGGCCGAAAGAGTCAAGGGAAGAGTCAGCAGCGGCGTATAACAAGTCGGTCGGGCGGCAAGTGATGCATGGATTACGGCCAAGGTAAAAACAGTGCTTATGCTGAGTAAGGATGTCGAAGATGCGGACATCGACGTAAGTACCAAAGACGGTACGGTTCATTTGAAGGGAACAGTTACAAGTGAAGCTCAGGCGCAGCGGATTGTTGAGATAACTCAACGAATTACCGATGTTAAGGATGTCAATTCCACCTTCACAATCGGAAAGGGCGAGCGGATCTGAGCCGCTTCATTGAACTGGAAAGGAGATTCAGCAATGTTGTCATGGGCTTTGATGTTTTTGATTATCGCGATTATTGCAGGAGTTTTCGGTTTTGTCGGAATTGCCGGGACCGCAGCGTGGATCGCTCAAATCCTTTTCTTTATCTTTTTGGTTCTGTTTGTCGTCTCTCTTTTCACGGGCAGGAGACATCGAGTGTGACCCTGCCGTGATGAGAGACGCTAGGTTCGGGCAGACCGGCAGCAGGCCGTGTCTGCCCTTTGTTTTTGACCGAATGACGCATCATCAGTTGAAGCCGACATTCAAGAATGAGGCCTGCAATCACACTACCTGTGATTCTCCTATTGTGTGAAAGATATCTGTATTGTAAGTTAAAAAGGATGCTTTAGCTTAGGGGCAAAATTGAGGTGATCTATCTGCAGCACGAGATTCTATGCTCTCGTAAGAGAATGGGGACCTTACCGCCTTTCGCTGAGCATTAATGCGTTCCCGGATTGGAGACAAAATAAGTTTAGTCGTGCCAATACGGTTTTGTTATTATGATGAGCAAATGCTGGATGTATTTTAATCTTTGCCGCAAAATTGCAGACAACTCTGGTCAAGTCATATGTGTAAGCTTCGCCTCTACCTGTTCGCGGAGTAAGAGAGAGATCTCCAAAGATTTATAACGCCAACTTACTAAGTTTTCCGAGCCTCATGAGATTATGGCCAGTGTGTTGATCATAGACGATGACCCTATGCTGTGCGAGATTCTTTCGCGCCGAATAGGAGCTTTGGGCCACCAAGTCAATCATGCTTCAACGATAGGTGAAGGGCTCAAGAAGGCATCAAGCAACGCCTTCGACATCGTCTTCCTTGATGTCAGGCTCCCTGACGGTAATGGCCTGGAAGTGCTGCCTACTATCCAGCAAACTCCTTCTTCCCCTGAAATCATCATCATCACCGGCATGTTCGATCCTGACGGTGCAGAGCTGGCCATTAAATGCGGGGCCTGGGACTATATCGAAAAGCCGTCTTCCACCAGCGAGATGATCCTTCCCTTGTTGAGGGCACTGCAGTATCGCGAGGAAAAAGCGGTCAAACCGGCGGCGATTGCTTTGAAGCGGGAAGGAATTATCGGGTACAGTCCGCAAATCACCGCGTGCCTGGATCTGTTGGCTCAGGCTGCGAGCAGTGAGGTCAGCGTGCTTCTTACCGGAGAAACCGGTACCGGCAAAGAACTGTTCGCCCGGGCTATTCACAACAACAGCGCACGAGCCTCTAAGAACTTCGTTGTGGTTGATTGCACTTCTCTGCCTCAGGGCCTTGTGGAAAGCATCTTGTTCGGTCACCGCAAAGGAGCTTTTACCGGTGCCGATCGGCCCATGGATGGCCTTGTCAAACAAGCTGACGGCGGCACCTTGTTTCTTGACGAGGTGGGGGAAATGCCGCTGAGTGTGCAGAAAAATTTTCTGCGAGTGCTTCAGGAGCACCGCTTCCGCCCGATCGGATCGGTGCAGGAAATAGAAAGTCATTTCCGGCTGGTTGCTGCAACCAACCGCAATTTGGAGGAAATGGTCAATCAGGGCCAATTTCGAAGTGATCTGCTGTTCCGGGTGCGGTCTCTTAACATACAACTGCCGCCATTGCGGGAACGGCCCAAGGACATCAAGGATCTGGTCTTCTACTATATAAATAAACTATGTGAGAAATATGAAACGGAGACCAAAGGATTGGCGCCGGATTTTCTGGAAGCGGTGATGGCTTACCATTGGCCCGGCAATGTGAGGGAGCTTGTCAATTGCATGGAACGAACGCTGGCAGTCGCTGGACCTGCTCCAACTCTGTTTGCCCGCCATCTTCCCTTTAACCTGCGTATGTGCCTCATTCGGGACCCGGCCGGTCGAGCATCTGCCGAGAAGGAGAGAGCGACCGAAAGTACCGAATCCTCTTATGCGAAGGAAGCTTTGCCACCCTACCGGGATTTTCGGGACTCGCTCGAGCACCGTTATCTGCAAGAGCTACTCGCGGTCAGCCAGAACAATATCGTTAGAGCCACCAAAGTCTCAGGGTTATCGCGCACCCGCATTTATGAGCTCCTCAAAAAGCACGGCCTTTCGATAACGAACTGATCTGGATTTTCCTTCCCACTAGGTTTGGTCGAGCCGGCTCTCCCAAAGGCAGCAATTCACAGGGCCGAAGATGCCGGTATCAGTAAAGATAACCGGTCATTTTCATCATCAGCTGATGCTTGTCCATCGCACCGGGAAGGTTTTCCATTAGCTCGCCTTTATCAAAAATCAGAAGATAGGGCACGCTCAGTATATTGAATCTCGACGCAAGCTGCGGATTGAACTGAATATTCAATTTTCCCACGCGAACTTTCCCCTTGCTTTCTTTGGCGAACGCGTCCACGTGGGGCGCCACCACATTGCAGGTCGGACACGAAGGCGACATGGCAAAAACCAGAACCGGGAGCGGTGATTTCAATACCTTATCCTCGAAGTTAAGATCGGAAATCATGATCGGTTGAGGTGCGAACAGCTCGTTTGTTCTGAGTACCGCCCCGCATTTCCCGCATTTTGCGCTGTTGTCAAGATGATCCGCTCCTACTCTGTTTTTCGTGTGGCATTCGCTGCATCGCAAGACAATCGTTTCCCCCGGCCTATGAGCTTGTTCGGCTGATAAAGATTGATGGCATTTGCCGCATTTGGCAGCGGCGCCGGATTTGTCGATCGGGACTCGGTTCTTAGCACCGCAATGCCGGCAGCGTATGATTTCATGAGCCATGTCTGTCATGGTTGCTTTCTTCTCTCCTATGTTCCTGAATGGCATCGAATAATGCACGGATAAAATAGGCATAATTGGTCGAACTTCAAGGGGCGGAGGCCGGATCGGCAGTAATGACTCCTTACCTGGCACACTGCAAGCGAACTGTGCCAGTGTCGCACGGCTAATGTGTCTGCAACGATGCAATTATCATAATGCTAGGAGCCTGTCCGAGAACTGTCATTTCGAGCCGAAGGCGAGAAATCTTGTGCTTGCAAGTGGCTGATTTTACAGATTGCTCATTACGCTACGCTCCGTTCGAAATGACAAAAGAGGCATTCTCGGACAAGCTCCTAGGTTAGGCTGTATTCTCGTCATCTCTGCGTGGGAGCCTGCCATAGGGGCAATCATGTAAAGCGCGCTTGGCAACAAAGCGCAGCTAAAACATCCCGTGCAATTGCTTACTTCTGAATGAGAACAAATTTACCGCGGCCAGTGTCGAGAGATGCAGCGAGCGACCGGTGTTAATGAAGCTCTAAAGAAAGGCTTCTTTGCTATCGGTCCATGCTGCCTTTTAACTGAGCGGCCAGGGTGCCCAGTTTTTCGATGGCCTGTTCTATTTTGGCGGACCAGAAAGCCGCATTCAAGCGGATGCAATTCCCATATTTTGCTTTGGCGGAGAAAATAGGGCCTGGTGCGATGCTGATTCCGGCAAGAAGTGATTGCGCGTAAAGCATGATTGAATCAATCGAGCTCGGAAGCTCCACCCATAGGACAAACCCCCCTGCAGGCCGGGTAACGCGGGTTCCTTCGGGGAAGTATTTCCCTACCGCCTCCGCCATTTGGGCCATTTGCAGGGCGTAGGCGCGCTGCAATTTGCGCAAATGATGATCGTAACCGCCGTTGGCGAGAAAATCCGCTATCGCCAGCTGAGGAGGAGAGCTGGTAGAGACGTTAGTGACCATTTTCAACTGCTCGATTTCCGCCTGATACCGTCCTGATGCAATCCAGCCGACCCTGTAGCCTGGTGCCAGAGTTTTGGAGAAAGACGAGCACAGCAGCACGATCCCTTTGCGGTCAAAGGCTTTGGCGACTATCGGGCGCTCCCTGGTGAAGGCGAGATCGCCATGAATGTCGTCCTCGATGAGCGGCACGTTGTGGGCCGACAGAAGCCGCACTAGCTCCATCTTCTTGCTGTTGGGCATCAGGCTTCCGATAGGATTGTTGAAGTTGAGATTAAAAAGGCATGCTTTGATGTTGTTATGCTCGATTGCATAACCCAGCGCGTCCAGACTGACACCTTCATCGGGATGGCACGGGATCTCCAGCGCCTGCAGTTCCAACTTTTCGATCACGAGCAGAAAATTGTAGTAGGTGGGAGATTCAACCGCAACCACATCCCCCGGTCGACAAGTGGCGCGTAAAGCAAGATGTACCGCCTCCAGACAACCCGAGGTGATGACGATTTCCTCTGGAGCTATGCTGCATCCCATGGTCAGGCTGCGCCGTGCAATCTGCTGGCGCAAGCGCTCGCAGCCGGGCGGGATGTCATAACTCACGCTTTGCACCGAATGTCTGCGTACCGTTGAGGCTAACATGCGATTCAACCGTTCGATGGGCAGGAAGTCGGGATTGGTGATGGCAGCCCCCAACGGGATAATACCCGGCCTGTTGGTGGCTTTCAAAATGGATAGCGAAATTTCACTATTGCTCACATTGGTGGGCTTCAACGTAGGCCTTGAAATGACCGGCGCAGAAGGTACGGCGGGAAGCTTACCGCTCACATAGAAGCCCGATTGCGGTCGAGCTGTTATCAATCCGCGGCTTTCCAACAGGCTGTATGCCTCCAGCACCGTGGTGACACTCACCTTGAACTGTCTGCTCAACGCTCGCACTGACGGAATTCGCTCGCCGGTTCGAAACACTCCCTGATCAATCGACATGCGAATCTTGTCAGCTATTTCCTCGTAAAGAGTCCTGCCCGTTTTCTCTCGTAGAGCTGCTTTCGTCATGAGCAAGCCATCCTTTCTCAAGAGCAAAGAAGCACAGTCACCAAGGAAAAATGCCATAACAGTTTTTTTATCCGCCGAACTGTTATGGTTACAATTTCAACTTTTTGCATCTGTAATTGTTTCACAAGAGGTCTATATTGTCATCCAGTTTCTTTTCATCGGTAAGGAGGTCAACGAGATCGGAGGAGAGAAAAATGGTCATCACTGTATCCCCTGGGGCGTTCGTAAGTATTGATCTAATCCGGCAGAAATGCTTGATTGAGTGTCTGGACGGAAAACTGTGGATCACCAAAACCGGCAATTTCAGGGATATTTGTCTGGAAGCCGGCGGAAAGTGTGAGCTTTCCGGCAGCGGCAAGATTGTCATTGGAGCCGTAGCCGGTGCGAGTATCGGAATATCCGGTGAGTCCGGTTTTGTTCTGAACGTCAAAGAAATTGCCGGAGTGATGATGCGCGATTTGACTAAACCCGGAATTTCACATCGCTTCAGCGCCTCGGGCAAGTACAATCCGTTTCTCGATAGGTGCTGTTAAACAGTATTCACACCTTGCAGGAGCAGGCATGGCAGCGGCGTACCGATCTTTGGAAGGACTCCTGTGCGGAGCAGCGGCTTTCCTGATTTGGGGAATAAGCCCCATTTACTGGCGCACCCTTCATGATGTCCCCGCTTTTGAGATTCTGATGCACCGGGTCGTCTGGTCTTTTCTTTTTCTTGCCCCCCTGGTGCTGCTGCAGCGGCGTTGGGGTGAATTCAAAGCGGTCCTGCAAAACCCTCGCGCTCTTTTGATCCTGTCGACCACCACGCTTTTGGTGGCATGCAACTGGTTGATCTTTATCTGGGCCATCAACAATGGTCATGTGCTGCAGACGAGCCTCGGCTACTTCATCAATCCTCTTCTGAGCGTCCTTTTGGGCATGGTCTTCCTGCACGAGCGGCTGCGGCCGCTGCAGGCCGTCTCTGTTCTCCTGGCCGCGGCAGGGGTGCTTTATATGACTCTCAAACTGGGGGTGTTGCCGTGGATTGCGCTGTCTCTGGCAGCCTCTTTCGGTTTATACGGGCTGGTTCGCAAGGTGGCGCCGGTTAGCCCACTGGTTGGACTTACCATTGAAACCCTGATTCTGACACCTCCGGCGCTCGCCTACCTGGTTTACCTGGACCGCATCGGAACGGGTGCATTCATTCGCCTGGGCCTGAGAATGGATTTCTTGTTGATGGCATCCGCTTTGGTTACAGCGCTTCCTCTCCTGCTTTTCAATCTGGGAGCTAAGCAGCTCCACCTGTCGACAGTCGGCTTTCTGCAGTATATTGTGCCGAGTTGCTTCTTCCTGTTTGCCATTTTTGTATTTCGTGAGACTATCTCCATGGTTCAGGTGTGGACGTTTATACTTATTTGGGCCGCTCTGGCAATTTATTCAACAGACTCTATGATTTTTTATAAAATGCGAGTAAAGACCAGTATGGCAGGGCTGTCATCGAGAAAAATTTAACATGCGGCTTTCTGCCGGCGGAAGCGATCGGACCATGTAGCTTGATTTTGCTGAACGATTGAGGAGAACCCATGGGAGAACCTATTCAGATCAAACGACACGGCAGTATTGCCGAGATCATGCTGAACCGGCCCCAAGCCTATAATGCCCTTAACGACGGCTTGGTAGCGGGTCTTGCGGAAAATCTGACCATGCTGGCGACCGACAATGAGACCAAAGGAATCGTTCTGGTGGGCCAAGGCAAGGCCTTTTGCTCCGGCGGCGACCTCAAGTGGGCCAGCAGCTGCTCTGAAGGTCCGAGCCGCTCGTTTCACGCACTGGCGGGACGCTTTCATCTTGCCGTAATGGAAATCCGCCGCATGGCCAAACCGGTAATAGCTGCCATCAATGGAGTGGCTGCCGGGGCCGGCTTTTCCCTTGCTCTCGCCTGTGATTTCCGGATCATGGAAGCGTCGGCCATTTTGAAGCAAGCTTATACTTCCAACGGATTGTCCATCGATGGAGGCGGCACCTTTACTCTGCCCAGAATGGTCGGACTCGCCCGCGCTCTGGAAATTGTTGCTTTTGACCGCTCAATCAGTGCTCAGCAGGCACTGAGCTGGGGGCTGGTAACGAAAGTTGTTGACGATGGCAAGGCACAGGCTGAGGCAATCGAAATGCTGAATGACTTAGCCACGAGGTCCTTGAGCTCTTTTGGCGCTTCCAAGAAATTGCTGAACGATTCTTTCAATCAGAGTTTTGAGACGCAGCTGGAGCTTGAAAGGGAAGCGATTGTCAAATGTGCCGCCCATCCGGATGGACAAGAGGGCATTAAGGCATTCCTGGAAAAGCGCAAGCCTGTGTTTACCCGATAAAGCTCATGCAGATGAGCGTTGCGTGCTTATCCACGCGCATAGCGGTCAAGAGGAATTTTGGCCACAGAGGATAGGAACATGCTTTGGTGGGCTATTGACATTATAGCGGTTTTTATCCTTATTCTCGTAAACGGCATCTTCTCGATGTCCGAGATTTCCATCATTGCCGCTCGCAAAGCGAGGCTGCAGCAGCGGGCTGAGGAAGGCGACAGCAGGGCCCGCACCGCATTGGATCTCTCTGCATCCCCCAACATGTTCCTTTCCACTGTGCAGGTTGGAATCACGCTGGTGGGCGTGCTGAGCGGAGCCATAGGCGGTGCCACCATCGCAGACAAGCTTTCGAGTCAGTTGGCATTGTCCCCGATCATTGCGCCGTACAGCAGCGAGATTGCTTTGGCAGTGGTCGTCTTTTGCATCACCTTTTTTTCGCTGGTGATAGGCGAGCTTGTGCCCAAGCGAATCGCCCTCAACAATCCCGAGCGGATTGCCTGCCTTTCGGCTACTCCGATGCGCTTGCTTTCTAAAATTTCCGCTCCTGTCGTTAGCCTGCTCAGCGCTTCAACCAATCTGGTGCTCAGGCTGATTAGAGTAAGACCCCCGGCTGAGCCCTTTGTAACTGAGGAAGAGCTTAGGGTTCTGATTGATCAGGCCACCGAGGCCGGAGTTATAGAGGAAAGCGAGCAAGATATGGTGGAGCGGGTGTTTCGCCTTGCAGATCGGCCGGTCGGGGCTCTCATGACACCCCGCAGAAAAATTGTGTGGCTCGAGGTAAACGATTCTCCGGAAACGATTCGGCGCAAAATTAGAAAAAGCCGTCATTCGCGTTTTCCAGTCTGCCATGAGCGGCTCCGCAATCTGATTGGCTTCGTGCACGTAAGAGATCTTTTTAACAATATTCTGGCCAAGCAGCCGTTCAACCTTAAGGCATCTGCACGGCATCCCCAGTTCGTGTTTGAGGATACACGGGTGCTGAAAGTGATGGAATTGTTCCAGGAGTCCGGTCTGCAGGTCGCCCTGGTTGTGGACGAGTATGGAACGGTTGAAGGGCTGATCACTATTAATGACATCCTGGAATCCATCGTAGGCGATCTCCGCTCTTATGGTGAAGCGGAGGAGCCAAAGATCGCAGTACGTCCCGATGGCTCCTGGTTGGTAGACGGCATGCTGCCGCTCGATGAATTGAAAGAGTACTTCGACATAAAAACGCTTCCGGAAGAGGAGGAAGTATACGTAAACACATTGGGTGGATTGGTGATGACCCACCTTAAAAGGATACCGTCACCCGGAGACCGATTCGAATGCTGTGGGTTGCGTTTTGAGGTCCTCGATATGGATGGAAAAAGGGTCGATAAGGTGCTCATTGAACGGGCTCCGGTCGGCAATAATGAGCCGCATCCGTGACGGCATCCATACCCAGCCTTTGAGATGTTGAAGCTATTTGGCTGGAGCTGCCTATTATCCACGATGTGCGTTGGGGAGTACCGCCCCTCGTTCCCAAATTCTGACCCGCGTTCCCAAACTCTGTTTGTGGGAACGCGCTTGGGCGGCAAAGAAACGCAATTTCCCGGTCATTTACGTGCCCAAACAGTGTTGGGCACGAGGAGTAGAGCGGAACCTGGGCACGATGGAGGAAAAGGGTTTTGAGGCATGCGGGGTGACGGGCCCCTTGCACCGGCCCCTGCAAAGAGATGTGGGTAAAGGGCAGGGCTAGGAAGCCGTTCCGCACGTACAGATGTCCCTTGGACCGCCGGCGGGTTTTATGGATGTCAAGGCTTCGATCAATACAGTTCGGAAGTTTTGGAATTTCCTGGAAGGATTGTATCCCTTCCTGGGAAGCTTCCGACAAAAGGCAAATGCATTTGGCCGGCGCCTGACTGAAGCCGGCCCGGTGCAGAATGTGCTTAAACGGCTGGGGCAGAGCTCTAAAGCTGCAGCCGTGAAATCGCTGGGGCAAAGCTTCCTATGGCGGGACCTCAGCAAGCAACGCCTGCAGTTGCAGAATTTGCCGGCCGACGCATTGGCCGTTCTGCGCCCCCTATTCATGGCCTGTCTATTCCTGGTCCTGCTGCTTCCGTTGACCTGGATCTGGATCCGGCCGGTTGTGCCCAATCCGGGGGTGGAAGAAGGCGGGGCGCCGGTTGCGGGCTGGTCCGTGTTGCTCTGGGCAATCTGCACGGCTATGGGCTGGGGTGCACTCCTGGGTGGAACGGGCGCCGCAAATCGCGTCTCTTTTACCGTAGCCGCCATCTTCTTTCAGTACGTTTTTGCCATCATTGCGGTGGATTCGCATGTATCTGGAGCTGCAGCGCTCACGCTGGTGCTCGGCCGATGGTGGATTGGCTTGAGCACTCTATGGGCCACTGCAATCTGTCAACGGCGGTTGTCGGAAAGAGGACGGTCGCCGTTTCTCTACAGTCTTGCAAGTTGCTGCATAACGGCAACAGTTGCCGGCATTTTCCTGTGGCGCTCGCTTCCTTTTGCCGCTTTCTTTCCGGGACAAAATCTACGCCTGGGTATTCTTTTCGGGCTCGGCCTCGGAGCAATGACGCACTTTGCGGCACGAATCGGATCGGAGACCTTTTTTGCCCGCCTGTTGTTTGAGCCGTTTCGACCATTGGCCCGCACGGTTTACCTCCTAATGGTCTGCAACGGGGTATCGCTTGCGATTGCCTCAGTCGTGCGGGGATTGCCCGATTTCACCCAGTCCCTGTTCTTGGGCCATCAGTACCTCATGACTCACTTTTGGCCCTTGTGGTATTTCATCGGAGTTGGGATAATTTTCAGAATTCTCAGGAACAGCAAGGTTGTCGCACAATCGGCCGGGGCAATAATCAGCCCGGCTGTTTTTGTACCGGCTACGGCTACGGTTTTTCTTGCAGGCTTCATCGTAACCGGCAGCTATCAAATTTTTATGAGCTCATCGAGCATATGGCCCCAATGGCTGGTTACCCGGGCATACGAGATCTATTCCTGGACCAAAGAATATATCTGGCAGAAGCCGATTCTTTCCTTCACCATGGAATGGATGTTCCCGGTATTCACCTTTGACGTGGCGGTTGTGGGCTGGCTGATGCTGCTTCGCAGGCTGAATACGGATCGGCTGAGCTCACTTCTCTTTCTAAATGTGGCGAGCTTCTTGTTCATTTACGAATATTTCTTCCAGAGCTTTAGCTTCCTGCGCAGCCCGGGACACTCCATGACTCTTTATATGCTGTTCTCATTTTGGCTGCTGTGGCTGGTCCAGAGCAACACCTACGCAGTAAGCTCCAAATCCTCTTTGGCCTGGCCCTCTGCAGCCCGCATGGCGGTTTTTGGAGCCGCGATCCTGTTTGCTCTGCTGGAGATCCATGCCCGTACCGCCATTCACGACTTCGAGGCAATGACCGAAGTGTTTTGGTTTATGTATCGGGGAATGATCGATGTCGGAGCCCCCTTCGGCCTTTATGTCTACGCGAGACGCAGGCTGGGAGACCTGCCCATGCCGGTCAGCCGGATTTTTGCGGCCTTTTGTGCCGGGGCACTCTTGACTGTTCCCCTGAATTTTTTCGAGCATCTGATCATGGCGGGAGGCTCATGGAGCAGGATGAGTCGGGATCTTTCCCTGCTCATTGGCCAATCGTTGGGCTTCCCTCAGGCGATTCCCGCATGGTGGGCAATGGCTCGAGCAATCCTGTTAGTTGCGGCATTGGCGGGGGCCGCTCTCATTGGCAGAGGTCAGGGGAAGGATCGGCGATCCTCCGCCGTCCTGCTGTTTTCCGTTCTAACCGTTGGATTGGGCTTAGCAGCCTTCTCCAACACGAAAATCTCACTTCTTCTCCCGTTCATACCACCACAATGGGAATGGTATTGGCAGCCGGTCTACAGTTCCCCGTTAATCGAGTATTCGCTCCTGTTTCTCTATTTTGCCTACGGCCTTCCGGCTCTTGTTATGGGGCTTGCAGCATCGGCCGGTCAAACCTTCTCGGCCATTTGGTGGGCTTTAGGTATTGCAGGTGCAATTCTGCTGCATGCTGCAATCTGCTGGATCTGGCCGGCCTATAAACCCTTTCTGGTCGCATCGGGCATGGTCGGCACCCTGTCACTGGCTGGAATCGCTTTGATCGCTCTGCTCATGGCTCGGGTTCGGTTCCGGGTGGAGCAAGCTATGGAGCTGCCTCAAAGTGCAGCTTCGCCGACTGAACCGACATCCCTCTCCGATTCCGGCAAGGGGGCTTCTTTTCGCACAAAATTGGGACTGATGATGGCAAGTTTATCTATCTTGGGCGTAGCGGGCTTTTTCCAGTGGCAGCGAGCGCAGGCCGGCGCTCCCTTGCAGGAAGTCAGGATGGAATGGCTTGCCGCTTCCATCTCTATTCCTGTTGGCTGGCATCCGCTTGCGGGTGCCGAAAACGATGGGGCGCGCTCCACCACATTCACTGGCCCGGTTGGCACCTTAACCCCCCCAATGCTGAACGTAGCCGGAGAATACCTGGCAGGGGGCACTCTTCTCGATCTGATTGCCCGCAAGGAACGTTCCTTGAAAAATTACAGTCGTTCGGCCCTTGAGGACTGGCGGCGTTATTATCCTGCTGCGGTAGCGCTCCACTACAACATTCAGGAACCGTTGAACGACGGTTCGACTTCGCTGATAACCGGTTTATCCGTATTTTTGCCGATCGGAGGAGAAGAGGTTATGGTTCTCACCTTCTTGGATAATCCGGAGAATAGGGATGCCCGGGTGTTGGATATGATCCGTATGGTTGAATCTGCAGCCGATATGCTGCCCGGAACTGCCCGTTTCACAGAGCGGCAGCCTGCTCCACCCGGCTCCAATCTATTTACGCATCAGCTCTGATTCCCTCGTCCTCCGCTCCCGCAATATTAACAACCTGCGCATAGCAACCCGAACTTGCTCGTTCCCACACCCTGTTTCCTCGTCCCCACGCTCCTGCGTGGGAACGAATGCCGATCTGTCTCCATCAGCCCTGATTTGCTGGGTCATGCTGGAGGCCCTGTTCAAAGGTCAAGCCGTAAATTGAAGACCATTCGTCGCGAAAAGGACTTAATGTCATTTCATGGGCGTGGTAAAATCGCCATCTCATAGCCTCGGAAGAAATGTTTTCAAGGGTGTAGGGATGGGCGACGGCAAACCACTGCTTAGTGTTGGCTTTGGTACGGTTTTCGTGCAAGGCACAAAGGAGCAGATTGCTCGAAAGGCCGAAATATCCGATGCCACACCGCCGACGGGTAGCATCAATCCTGTCGATGCTCCTGAGGGTATGAGCGACTTTATCTTCCCAGGGCAGCCCGTTCACTTCGTCGAAACCGACGAAAGATCCACACCGCGGGCGGATGCTGATTCCGTATTCTTGAGGCCGGGTGAAGATGGCGGATCGCTTTTGAAGGAAGAACGGGTTGATTCGGATGCTGTCGATGACATGCTGGTGCCGCTCGATGAAGCTGCACACAGCCGTGATATCTTCCTCCGTCTCCTGCGGGCACCCGACCATAAGGCTCACCTGCACCCAAATGCCCTCCCGGTGAGCCAGTTCAAAAGAGCGAGCAGCGTGTGCGGCGGTGAAGCGTTTGTTGAGCACCTTCAGCATCTTGTCAGTCACCGTTTCCAGCCCGAACCGTAAGATACGACACCCTGCTGCCGCCATTGTCGGGAACAGCTCTTCTTTGTGAATATCCGGGTATGCATAGGCGTGCCACTCCAAGCCGCCGTTTTGTTCAGCCAGTTCTTTGAAAAGGTGGAGGGAGTATGCTTCATCTATGTTGACGGCGTTTGTAATCAGCCCGAAAAGGTTGGTATTGTGCTCGACTGAGAGCTCACGGAGCTCTCGGACCACCTTTTCGGCGGTTTTCCGCCGGTAAATTGTATGAAATCGGGTGCAGAAACTGCAGTGGCGGTTGCAGCCCTGGTCGATCCGATATTGCAGCACCAGGTGCTCATTTTCGGTGTTATACATGGACCTCAGGCAATGACGATAGCGTTGGCTCAGGTAGTCAGGAAAGAACGGTTTGGGCAGAGAATCCATAGGATCGTCGGCCGAGTATATTTCCGGCGTTGGTGGCTTTTTCTCGCTTCGACTTCCATTCAGGACCCGGCGGCAAAAATCCGTCAAGCCCTTGCCGTCGAAACCGGTGAAAAGAGCGTCGAAAATGCCCAACGAGGCAATCCAGGCGGTATGGTCACGTACAAAACATCCGCCCGCAACGGTTGGAATGCCCCTTTCCCGCAAAGCCCCGGCCAGAATTGCGGCAGCGACGAACTGGCGCTCGCCGATGATCGAAAAAACGACCGCTTTGGATTGAGTCAAGTTCGCCTGCGCCATCAGTTTTTCAGTTTCTGCAAGATACGACTTGTAGAAATTGTCGAGGTTTTCATGGCTGGTGATGTATGCAGAAAAGGCGGAAGGATCAGTGAATTTGTCAACCGGAAAGCGCTCTGCGGGATTGCTCCTGTTCATCTCATGAATAATGATCTCAAAATCCACTACGTTTGCATGGACACCCGCAGATCTCAAGCATGATGCCACCGTGGAGATCCCCAGCGGCTGCAGAGGGTGAATGCTGATCCAACCCGGCGGAAAAACGATATGAACCATTAGCATCTCCTGGCTTATATTGCTCAAGACGAACGATACCCGTAAAATGATTCTCTCTCTCATACAATGGCAGCAAAGAAATTTCAAACAGGGGATTCGGCATGGCTAAAGCGACATCTGCAGGGAGCCGGTTGGTTGTGGAAGGCGGTAGAAAGCTGATTGGAAATGTCTCGGCGTCGGGCTCGAAATATTCAGCGATGCTGGCACTCGCTGCAGCCCTTTTGTTGCCGGATAGAGCGGTTTTGCGCAATATTCCCAAAATCGAAGACGTAGAAGCGATGCTCTCCATCGCCGGGTATCTGGGGGCTCGGATAGAGCGCTCAGATACCGGAGCCCTGCTCCTTGACGCGTCTTCCATGGAAAACCGCATCGTCACTCCCGAGTTGACCGAAAGACTCCACAGTTCCTATCTTTTCCTCCCGGTTCTCGCCTCCCGCTTCGATGCCGCCTCGATCGGGCTGCCGGGCGGATGCCGAGTGGACGATACCCGCTACCCGGTGGAAATTGCCGACCTGTATGCGAGATTCGGCTTTGACTTGAGCCTGGACCTGGAGCAGAGAACGATTACGGCGGTGAGGAAAGGCTGCCCGGACCCGATCCGGCATCTTGATTTTTCAAGCATATCCTACCGGGACATCACCATGTTCACCAAAACGGCTGTGCTTCTGACGGCAACCGCACCCGGCATGACGGTTATCCGGAGGCCCTTTATGGGGCCGGAATTGCGCGATATGTGTGCGATGCTCCGGCAAATGGGTGTGCAGATTTGGGGGCAGGGAAGTGAAACCCTTTTTGTAGCCGGAGCCGGCAGTTTGCGGCCGGTCGACCATACGATTCTCCTGGATTGGACCGAAGCTTTGACCTTGTTGGCTGCAGGCTTCATCAGCGGCGGCCGGGTAACGGTAGAAAATCTGCCGCTTTTTTGGATGGGGAGTGAACTGGCTGTCCTTGCATGGATGGGCGCTGAATTGCAGTTGATGAATGAGCCCGACTCCAGACCATTCGGGACCGCGTCGGTCAGTTGCGGCAGAACCGACCAGCTCCGGGCGGTAAGCTTCAGTACCGGTTCCTATCCGTGCATCAACACGGACTCCCATCCGATTTTGGCCGCTTGTCTCACTCAGGCTCCCGGTCGGAGCACGATCACCGAAGGGGTATTCAGCCACAGGTTCCTTTATGTGGAGCAATTCAGAAAGATGAGCGCGCGACTCGAATATAACGGTTCTGCCATTCATGTGGAAGGCCCGTCCCGACTGCAGGGTGCAATGGTTTCAGGGCATGACATCCGTACCTGCGCTTCCCTTCTGCTGCTTGCCCTGGCAACCGATGGGAAGACTGCCATCCAGGACTGGCAGCACTTGAACAGAGGCTACGAGGATTTGCCCGGTAAGCTTCGTTTGCTGGGAGGTGTAATCAGTGAAGCTCAAGCATAAAGGTCCCAGAGCACTGCTCCTCTGGCCCCCCGGTCCCATGCTCTACGATAATCTCTGCTATCATTATTGTGCCTTTGGGGAGGTCGCCGGTTATCTCAACCGGCTAACACAGCTCGAAGTGATCGATGCAGGCATCGCTTCCATCTCTTTGAACGAGCTGGCCGGGCAAGTTTCCAGATTTAGACCGGAATTTGTCATCCTCTACCACGACTTTGACAACCTCTCTTATATCCCTCCCATAGTCAACCTCTTGCGTGCCCTTACCGATGCGGCCATTCTCACCTACGGGCCTCCCGGCATGTACTGTCCGGTGCCGTTTCTGCAGAAAGGAGTTGATGGCGTGGTCTGCGACGGTGACTGGGAGTATGCGCTGGCTTCGTTTATCCGGCAGCCGGAACGCTCTGAGGGTGTTCTGACACGCCATACGAGGAGCAGCGGCAGGCGGATTGAAGCTGCCGAGTGGGGATTCCCGTTGCTGAAGAAGCTGCCCCTGGAGGACTATAAGAATTGGGGTCGGACCGCTTTGGTAAATACGGAACGAGCCGGCCTGCCCGGCCTGACCGAGCTTTCGATTACCTTGAGTCGGGGCTGTGGGCGGCGTTGTGCTTTCTGCAAGACACCTCTGGTAGAGGGGATGAGGGAGCGCAGAAGGGATCTTGCAGCGGCTGTTGATTTCATCACAAGAGCATTTCGCGACTACGGTTTTGATTATTTTTCGGTATACAGTCCGAATTTCACGCTGGATCGAGAATATGCCATCGCTTTTGCCCGTGAAATGAAACGGCACGCTCTTCCCTGGAAATGCGTCACATCCTTGGACCTGCTTGACCCTGAACTGGTGCGGATCATGGCCGACGGGGGCTGCCGTCGCATCAGCGTCGGCGTGGAAACTTTCGCGCCGCGTGCACGGGACCTGCTCTGCATTCGCAAGGGAGCGGATTGCCTAGTAGAAATTGCCCAAGTCTGCCGGCGCTTTGAGGTGAATCTCAATTGTTTCCTGATGCTCGGCATTCCGGGAGATGAGCGAACGGCTTTCGTAGCGGGGGTGAAGATGCTTATTTCCCAGGGTGCTACTGTCAGGATTACTTCCTACGTCCCGTATCAGGAAATCACCGAACAGTCGACCTGGGACGATCTCGTTCGGATGAATCGAAAAACCTACCGGTGCGCCATTCCCAGGGGAATGGGGCGTGAGGAATTCGCAGAAATCCTTTTCAACCAACAGGTCTGGCTCCGGCGTATTCTCTAGCGCAATATTGACTCCGCGGCTTCATCCGAGCCAGATTCGGACTGCTGAGAAAATTCTGTTGACAAGGAATATGCCTGAGGATAGCTTAAACTTCCGGATCAATCTAATGAACTAATGGCGTTGCTAGATGTGGGCTTCCGAACATGCCATCTTCGACTGTTCCTTTCAACCTGCTCTCTTTGATCCCTCTCCTCTGGTCACCTTTGCTTTATTTATCTTGCCATCGGTCTACTAATTTTAATCGTCCGCGCGTTTCAGTAGCAGCAGCAATAGAGCAGCTTTCTGAACGCTTCAAGGCTAAGCTTTTAAGCGCCACAAACGTATTTCGAGTTGAAGCGGCGACAGAATACAAGGCGAACGCGGGTCATTCATGGGACGAAATTGCATACAAGGGCGTGATGCAACGTTTTTCAATACCACAGACTTAAGTGTATTGTTTCACAGAGAATTCATTCTTCACCGAAAAAACAAAAGAGGTAGGTCACATGGGTGGCATCTTCCCTGGAGATCGGAAGTGAATCTTTCGCGGATGAAAATTGGCAGAAGCTTCTGACCGAAAGGTGAACGTATTCTCGGGAAGTCTGGAGTAGGCAGTTGAAGCTATGGACGATAATTAACTAGCAAAGGGGGTGGGTGATGATGCAGGGTTGCTTTAGAGCTGTCAAGCTGGTTGGCTGTTTTCTGTTTCTTGTTATGTGCTTTGCCGTCCCGTTCATAGGGTCTGCAGCCGAGCTGCAAGTGACCTTGTTCAAAGCCAAGCCGGCGGTTGTCCACATTGCCTGTTCCGTACAGGCGGAGGTCACCGGTCCGGAAGGAAAATGGCAGGGTAACGTGGGAGGAGGAACGGGCAGCGGCTTTGTCATCAACCCGAACGGCTACATTGTAACGAACGGCCATGTGGTGGCGGATGCTCACGAATCCAACGAAGATTTGATGAATTTACAGGCAAAGGCCGCCTATATCATTAACGTTGTCATCCCCAAGTTCGAGGCGGAAAATAAAACCAAGCTGAACGACAACCAGAAAAAAGAATTCCTCGATAAGGTTTTTCCGAAATATCAAGGACTACCCGTATTACTGAAACGGGATATTTCAGTCATCCTCTCCAATGCAAAAGTCTTTCCTGCCGAAGTTAAAGAATACAGCCCTCCGATCAGTGGAGAGACCGGTGAATATATACACACCATTGCCGATATCAATATCAAACAAAAGACCGGCAAAGATGTCTCCATCCTTAAAATTGAAGCTCGCAATCTGCCTACCGCCGAACTGGGAGACTCCGATGCCGTCTCTATCGGCGAGACCGTTCACGTGATTGGCTATCCCGGTGCCGCACAGATAAACATCATCAGTCAGGAATCGAGACTGGTGGAGCAAACCATAAGCACCGGCAGCATCACCGCCGGCAAGCGGGATGTTAAAGGAACTCCGGTCATTCAAACGGATGCCAGCGCCAGCAAGGGAAATAGCGGCGGCCCCTGCATTAACACCAGGGGGCAGGTGATCGGCATTTTGTCATATGGCTATGGAGAGGCCGGTACGTTTAACTGGCTGGTCCCGATCAACACCGCCAAAGAGTTCATTCAGGCCGCCGGGATTGATACTCAGCAGCGCAGTTTGTTCGATAAGGAATGGGAGAAAGCGCTGCGCTCGTTCGAAGCCAAACAGCTTAAGGTATCGGAAGATGCGGCAAAAAACGTGCTCATCTACATGCCGGAACAGCCTGATGCAACCCGGCTGTTGCTGCGAATCAAGGAAGTTATGCCAAGTGCCGATGAGGTGGAGCCCAAAACTTCAAGCTGGAATACGGTCATCTTTGTGGTCGCAGCGGTCGGAATAATTTTACTGGTGCTTTTGTTTTTCCTGGTGGGCAAGAAGAAGGCTCCGGCTGCCTCTCTGCCGGCTCCGAAACCGACCATGGTATCTCTGCCGCCCAAAACGCAAGAACTGGGGATGCTGATCGGTCGCACGGCGGACCTCAAGGGGCAGAAGTATACGATTGGTGCGACCGGTTTGAAGATCGGTCGAGATCCAGCCAAAAACGACATTGTGGTACAGCACGATGAAGCTTCCCGTGAGCACGCCTGGATCGGCCCGGATGAGGGGAAAATTGTCCTCAAAGATTTGAATTCGACTAATGGAACATACATCAATTCGGTCTCTTCCGGACCCGTCCAGAAGGCTGCCATGAACCCGGGTGATATCGTCATAATCGGCAAAGGCGGCTTCACCTCCTTCATGTACCAGAAAGGGTAGGTCGACTATGGTTGGCCAACAGATCGGCCCGTATCAGATTCTGAACCTGCTGGGTCAGGGTGGCATGGGCATAGTTTATCAGGGAATGCACACCAAGCTGGAGCAGTTGGTGGCCATCAAGGTGCTCTCGCCCGAGTTCTGCGAAAATGCGGCCATGCGCGAACGATTTGTGCAGGAAGCCAAACTGCAGGTTAAACTGTCGCATCCAAACGTGGTCAACATCTTGAATTATCTCGAAGATAATCGAAACATCTACCTCATCATGGAATATGTCCAGGGAGAGAATCTGGAGGCGTTGCTGAAACGCTCAGGGGCGCTGCCTGTAACGGAATGCTGCCGTATCACCGCGGGAGTACTGGACGCTCTGGATTTCATGCATCGGCAGGGAATTATTCATCGCGATATCAAGCCGAGCAATATCATGATCACTGACTCGGGTCAGATCAAGGTGACTGATTTCGGAATAGCCAAAGCCACAGGTGAAAAGGGGCTTACCAGAACCGGCACTCAGCTGGGCACAGTCTGGTATATGTCGCCGGAGCAAATCCGCGGGACTGAAGTAAATGCCGGTTCGGACATTTACGCATTAGGAGTCACCCTTTTTCAGATGGCAACTGGAAAGGTTCCGTTTTACAGCGACTCCGACTTTGACATCATGAAAGCTCATGTCGAGCAGCCTCCGCCCGATCCTGAAATTCTCAATCCGCTGATTTCTCCGGTTATGGCTCATATCATCCTCAAGGCGCTGGCCAAGGAGTGCAAGAATCGCTACTGCTCTGCTGCCGAATTCAAAAATGCGCTGTTGCCGCTTGAACGGCAGAGCAGAAGCGCAGTCTCGGCCGATTTTGCAGCCGTCGCTCAAAGAGCCTCTGGTGCGGGGGAAATGGCAGCCCCTCTCCAGGCCGCTGTCGGTCCGGTTGAAGCGGGCGGGGGAGAGCATCTGATCTTCGGCCGTCTGGAAAAAAGAACGCTGCTGATCCTGGTTGCAATGGCCGTTGTTTTGCTGATGTTGTTGATCTACTTTTTCTCATCGTCTGAATTCTTCAAGAAAGAAAAAAAAGAGCAGCAGCATAGCATTCCCCTGACTTCTGTGGCGCCAGATTCTTCTCCTTTGCCAGTCCCTAAAGATAGCGGCAAATCGGCTCAGAATGGGCCCTCTCAGGAACCTGCTCAACAGGAGATCAAGGCAGCGCAGGATGTTTCCGCACCAGCTGAAAAGGTGGAGCCAGGCGGATCGACATCTGTTGAGGGCCAAGTCCAATCGGTCGCCGCTGTTGCAGAAGTTCCCGAAGCTCCAGCGGATGGTGTTGTGCAGCCGCTCGAATCGATCGCGGCAGGAGGAGAGAAATCGCCCAAAGAGATCTTCGACGAGATGTTCGAGACGGGCGATGCGCCACCGGTCAAAGAGGGCGCCGGCGAAGAGTTGCTTGCCAAGCCTCATGACATGCCCCTGAAGGAACTGACAGAAGAGCCGCAGAAGGCGCCGGAAGGAATGGAAGAGCAGAAAAAGAAGGCTTCATCAGCAGAAAAAAAGAGTACTCGCTCTGGGAGTGCGAAGAAGCGAACGGTGGCTAAAAAAACGGCAGGGACTTCAAAGGGGAGCTCACCAGTTGCCAAATCTACGAAAGGAGAGTCTAAGGGGTGGACTATCATAAAATAGTTCGGCTGAGCATCTTGTTACTCATGCTGGGTGCCTTCCTCGGTTGTCAGAAGGTGATTCGCAAAACTGAGCTGGCGGTTTACAAGTTGACCTACAAGCCCGGTGAGGAGCTGGTTGCTTCTTATGCAGACACGGACAAGAAGCACCGGTGTAAAAACGCAGCCACTGTGCTACTGGAAGATGCCACTTTCAGCCCGACGAAAGTGGCTGCCGGCGAACAGATTCTCAATCGTTTTGTGTATGCGTGCTGCGCTGCGCGCGGAGCGCCCGGAACCATTACCAGACAAGTGCTCCATGAAGGCGAAGTGATTCTTACGGATGAGACGGATTTTAACTTCGTACCGGGTACCTGGGCGGTGACGGCTTACGTGCAGGTGCCTCCCAACGCCACCCCGGGAGCTTATGTTTTCGAGCTAATATTGAAAGCGGATAAACAAGTCGTTAAAGAGACGCATCCTTTCCAGGTACTGAAGCCATAGCACGGAGATGAGCCATGATCTGCCCGAAATGCCAAAAAGATCTGCCTGACAATCCAGCGAGATGTTATTCCTGCGGCCATGAGCTTCAGCTGGAGAGCGACGCAACGGTGCCGGCAAAAGACGCGACGCGCCCCTTCCAGACATTTGCGGAAGCGCCGCCGACAAGGATTGCCCAGGATGGCCAGGACCCCGCTGCGACCAAAATCGCCACCGCCAGGGAAGCCGTTGGAATCACCAAAGTCCACGTGACACCCTCTGCAGCCCCTACCAGGGTGGCGATTACAGAGCCGTTGGAGCCGACCAAAGTCTTTGGTCGGGCACAAATTCTGAAGCCTATCTATGGATGGCTGGTGGTGATGGAAGGCCGGCAGCAGTGGAAGCAGTTTATTGTTTCCCAGGAGGAAGGCCGCTACATCATTGGGAGTGCGGAGGATAGCGGGTTTGTTCTGGACGACCAGGATGTGGAGCCGCATCATGCAAGCCTGCGCCTGAAGGAGGGCACGCTGCAGTTGACGGATTTGGACACAACCGGTGGGACGCTGGTAAAAGGGCAGGAGATCTCCAGGGTTGAGCTGCAGGATGGCGATGAGATCAAAATTGGATCGGCTGTGCTCAGATTTCGCAAACTGTAGATAACAAAATGTTGACATTTCAAGCTCTTGGCCGGAGCGACCGGGGACGCGTCCGGCAGGTAAACGAAGATGCATTTCTCATAGAGCATTTGCTCCAAGATGCGGACGCAAGCGGCCCTGGTATTCTGGCAATTGTTGCGGATGGGGTAGGCGGCCATGCTCAGGGCGAGCTAGCCAGCAGTGAGAGTGTCCGAATTATTCGCGATGAAATCCTCGACCGCTCGTTTGTAGACGGGCCACAAGTGCTCAAAAATGCCGTCGAACAAGCCCACCGACACCTGCTCAAGCTCGCCATGACGCAACAAGAGCTTGTTGGCATGGGGACCACGTGCACCGTCGCCTGGATTGGAAATTCTCAAGCTTACGTTGCCCAGGTGGGAGATAGCCGAGCTTACCTGGTCAGAAACGGCGTTGCCGTCCAGATCACCGAGGATCAAACTCTGGTCCAAAAGCTCATGAAAGAAGGAGTTATCACCAGGCAGGAAGCGGCCCAGCACCCGCAGAAAAATATGATACTGCAGGCGCTGGGTATATCTGAAAACCTGCAGGTGGAATTGTTTCACCTTCCCTTGAAGCAAGACGATACGATCCTGCTTTGCACGGACGGTTTGCACAACCTGGTCAAGGATTCCGAGATTTCGCAGCTGGCAGCCGATCATTCGCTCCACGACGCTTTGTCAAACCTGATCAATCTGGCAAATGAAAGAGGGGGCTTCGACAACATCACCGCAGTCGTCGTCAGGGAGGACTCAAGGGGGGGCGATCAGTCGAAAAGAGAGACCAATAAATTTCGGGGCAGGCCGTTCCCTGCCGACACAAAAGAGGCGGAGCTCGCCGGAAGAGACCGCTTCGGCACCTATTTGGCAGCTTTTCTGGCGGTTCTGGTGGGAGTCGCTTTCTTCATCTTGTGGCGGCACTTCAATTGACAGAACGCTCATTGCCTGAGCATCGCAGAGCCGAGATCGAGACCGTCGCTTGCCGCCTGCAAGGCCGGAGAGCCAGCCTGCAGGGAGAAATCGTCTTTAGCCGGATCTTGGAATTGCGGATCTTCAAACATGTTGTGGCTTGATTTGCTAATGCCCCTGGAGCTCTTTCGGTTTTTATGAAACAGGTTGTAATCGGCCGAAATTTTCTCTGAACTTCTCACTCCTATGCCGTTCGCTGCAAATATATTATTGAAAGCTTCGGCGGTCGAACCCCACTCTACCAGGAGAGCGGTCCCTTTATTGCGATAAAAGGTATTGTGATTTACAGCGACATTGCTTTTTTTGGTGATGTGGATGCCGTTTTTCGAGTTGTTGAAAATCTCATTGTAGAGGACTTTGCCGGTGCTGCCGTAAAAAAGCAGTCCAGTGTAGTTGGCGGATATCCGATTTCGAACCAGTTCCACGTTGGACTTTCCGGTAATATAAACGCCTGCCGATCGGGCCTGTTCAATTCGGTTGCCTTCGATCAGCACAGACGAAGAGCTAATGTAAATGAGATTGCTGGCGGGGTTTTTCCCTCCACCGACTGTCAGGCCTTGCAGGGTGATAGCATCGGAATCGATGATTTCGATCAATCCGTTGCTGCCGCCTTGCCCATGGATTTCAATCAATTTTTCGCCCGATTCAAGAAGTGGCTTGAGAGAAATACCCTTTTTCCGTTTAATGATAAAGCGCTCCCGGTAGCGACCAGGCTCAACGATAATCGTGTCTCCCTCCAGGGCATTGTCAATCGCGGCTTGGATTGTGGTGGCCTGGCCGCTGCCGTCAGGGTTGACAAAGTAGGTGGCGCTGCTGCTTGAGGAGGGTAAGAACAACAACCAGCAACCGCACACAAAAACAATGCAAATCAGGGCTGCCTTTGGCAAATCGCTGCTCCTTGTGCGCATATTTTGAGTGGCAATGCTACCAACGGGGGTATCGCGGGGTCAAGGAGATTATAGACAGGCTGGAAATTTCACCTGCTGTTGAAAGAGGCGAGTGCTTTACTGCCGATCCTTCAGGCGATCTGTGCGACCAGGGCTCTGCTGAAAAATATCGTTGCGTTGAGCTTGCTCGACTGGTACAAAATCCCGTAAAGGGAGCCAGATGAATAAGTTGTGCTGCCCAACATCAAAAGAACACATACTGAGTGGGCCTGAATGGAAAAGATAGTCATATCGGTACTGGGCTATGACCGGCCGGGTATTGTTGCTGCGGTGAGTAGATTGCTTTTTGAGCACGAGTGTAACATCGAAGATGTAAGCCAGACCATTCTTCAGACTGAATTCGCCGGAGTATTTGTCGCTTCTCTGCCCGAACAACTGCAAGAGCAGGATCTCCTTTCCAGTCTTCAGACTGAGCTCGGGAAAATGGGGCTTTCCGTACACCTGAAAAAGCTGACTCCGCCGGGCGAGTGGTCGACTCCTGAAAGCGAGCCTTTTGTCATCACCACCATCGGCCCCGATCGACTTGGGCTGGTCGCCGGCATGACCGATGTCATGTACGGTTTCGGCATTAATATCACCAACTTGAAGGCGGTCTTTCGCGGGGGCGAAGACCCTTTGAACAATGTCATGATCTACGAAGTGAACGTTCCGGTTGCGACAGACCAGCGGGCGTTCCGAGCAGCGCTTCAGGAGCGCGCGAAAGAGCTCGATCTCGATGTCAGCCTGCAACACCGGGACATCTTTGAAGCGATTCACAGGGTTTGACCAGCTAGCCTGGCTCGAAGGCTTATAAAGCCGCGGAAAGCATAAGAGACAAATCGGAGATGTTGAATGAGCCAACCAGATCAATTTAATGTCCCGTTTGTCGAGTCGGTGCTCCATCCAACCGACTTCTCTCCGGAAAGTGAAAAGGCTTTCGCCCACGCGCTTATTGTCGCCCGAGAAATCGCCTTCGATCGTCCAGCCAGGCTGACCATCCTGCACGTTGGGAAAGAATATCGGGGAGGCGATGAATGGATGAAGTTCCCGCCGGTACGCTCAACTTTGCAGCGCTGGGGGATTCTGGAAAAAGACACGCCCCGCTCGGCTGTATTTGAGGAGCTTGGAATCGAGGTCAAGAAAGTCAACCTGCCGAGTCGTGATCCGTTGTCTACCATCCTGGATTACCTCGATGAAGATTCAACCGATTTGATTGTGCTCGCCACCCGGGGCAGGAAGGGATTGCCGCGATGGCTCAGACCGTCGTTTGCAGAGCGGCTGGCCCACCAATCCAAAACGATGACTCTGTTCGTTCCAAAAGCATCGAGGGGCTTTGTTTCCATTGAGAATGGGCGCATATCCATGCGGCGCATACTGGTTCCGGTCGATCACCGGCCTTCTCCGCGGGCAGCAGTTGACTATGCAGCCCAGGCTGCCACCATGACCGATGAGCCACATCTGCATATCATATTGATTCACATCGGCAACTCGGACGAATTTCCCACCATTGCCATCCCGGATGTACCCAATTGCTCCTGGCAAAAAGTGCAGCGTCGGGGAGATGTGGTCGACGAGATCATTCGGGCGGCTGAAGAGCACGATGTCGACATGATTTCAATGGCAACCGAGGGCCCGGAAGGAATCCTGAACGCATTACGGGGCAGCGTGACAGAGCAGGTTTTGCGTCGTGCAGCGTGCCCTCTGCTCGCCGTGCCGGCTATTCGCGAATGCACGCAGCGCCAATCCAGGTTTACCTTCGATCAAAAGGAGCGCACCCTGATCGAGGATTATTCAATGCAGCTAAACCTGAAGCGGGCCTACGAAACGCTCGGTATCTCCTCTGATGCCACGTGGGAAGAGGTAAAGAAGGCGTACCGGGAGAAAGTGGCAAAATGCCATCCGGACAAGGTCAGCCATCTGAGTGAAGAGCTGCAGGAAAAAGCCAGAGAGCTCACTTTGGATCTTAACAATGCCTGCAAGTTGATAAAACAGAATAAAACGGCTGACCCGGGCTGAGCAAAGTTTTTAGGCGCGGTGCAAGTCATGCTCTAATAAAGCTACGGATTTTCCCCCTACAAGTACTCTCGCCATCAAATGAATCCCGTTTTTTTGAGACCGGCTAAAATAACAAGTTTGACAAGAAGCATTGAAGTCGGCTCTTGGAGCACTATATTGTAGCCTAACGAGCAAAAGCGGCTGAGGGGTGAGTCTGCAGGCTGGCCCGGACCTCTCCCCGTTCCTAAGCTCTTCTCCTAGAGTCAAATGGAAACATTCTCCTGCGCATTCATCAACGGCTGGCACCCGGATAACGCGCTGGTGCATCTCAGTGGCCTCACCGCACCGGCAGCCGGCCTGTACGGCTCTCATCGTTTGGATCGGTTCCTCAGGAGGGCGCCATGATAGAAGACCTTTGGTACAAGAATACCGTGATTTACAGTCTCGACCTCGAGACCTTTATGGATGCCAACGGCGACGGAGTGGGAGATTTCGACGGACTCATGCGCCGCCTGGATTACCTGCACTGGCTAGGTGTTGGCGCAGTCTGGCTTGCTCCTTTCCATCCGACCCCGAACCGGGACAACGGCTACGACATTTCCGACTTCTACGGGGTGGACCCTCGCCATGGGTCGAGTGGCGATTTTGTCGAATTCATACATCATGCAAACAAGCGCGGTATCAAGGTACTGATGGACCTGGTGGTAAACCACACCTCAGATGAGCACCCATGGTTTCAGGCCGCACGCAAAGACAAGGACTCTCCGTACCGCGACTGGTATGTCTGGTCCAAGAAGCGCCCTCCGGACTGGAAAGAAGGGGTGGTTTTCCCGGGAGTGCAGCACGCGACCTGGACCCGTGACGAGAAAGCAAATGCCTACTACTACCATCGGTTTTATGAGTTTCAGCCGGATCTCAATATGGACAACCCGGCGGTACGCATTGAAATCCGACGCATCATGGGCTACTGGCTGCAATTAGGAGTGGCGGGATTTCGGGTGGATGCGGTGCCGTTCCTCATAGAGAATGCAGCGCCTGGCGAGGAGCAGGGAGTCCAGCGGTTTGATTACCTTAGAGAGATGCGCCAGTTCCTTCAGTGGCGTGTCGGCAATGCGATCCTGCTGGGTGAGGCCAATGTGCTTCCAAAAGAGAACCGTAAGTACTTCGGCGGCAACGGCGGTGACGGGATCCATATGATGTTCAACTTCTTCGTGAACCAGCACCTCTTCTATGCTCTCGCAACGGCCGAGGTGCGTCCCCTGATCCAGGCCATCCGCGCCACGCAAAATATCCCCTCTACGGCGCAGTGGGCTCAGTTCCTGCGCAATCATGATGAATTGGACCTGGGGCGGCTGACCGAGGAGCAGCGTGAGAAGGTGTTTGCACGATTCGGCCCGGAGGAGCGCATGCAGCTCTACCATCGTGGAATTCGACGCCGGCTGGCCTCGATGCTGGGCGACCGCCGTCACATCGAACTGGCGTACAGCGCCATGTTTTCCCTGCCGGGTACGCCGGTTATTCGCTACGGGGACGAGCTCGGCATGGGGGACGATCTGCAGCTCAAAGAGCGAGAATCGGTGCGCACCCCGATGCAATGGGCAGATGAGCGGCAAGGGGGGTTCTCCACAGCTGAAAAAACAGTGCATCCCCTCGTCGATCACGGGGTTTGGGATTATCGGCATGTGAATGTGGAGGGCCAGCGTCGCAATCCGAGCTCGCTGCTCAACTGGACGGCAAGAATGATCCGGCTGCGCAAGGAGTGCCCCGAGATCGGGTGGGGAAGCTACCGAATTCTTAACACCGGCCAGCCTTGTGTGCTTGCCCTGCGATACGACTGGCGGGGCAACTCGGTGCTCGTGGTGCATAATTTCGATGAAAAGCCTCACGAGGCCCGGATCGATCCACAGGTTGAGATGGGAGGGATACTTGCCAATCTGATAGAAGAGGAAGAATCCCATGCTGACGACGACGGCAAGCATCGGATCCCGTTGGAAGCTTACGGATATCGCTGGTATCGGGTAGGCGGGCTCAACTATGCTATTTACAGGGAAAAAGCATGAGGATCTTTCGGGAACAACTGTGAAATCAGTCTATCTTAATGTGGAACGGGTCGTGATCGGTCGTCGTGAATCAAGCTTCCTCGTTCCCACGCTTACCTTAATCAGGTTAAAAGGCGCAAAAGAATCCAACCGATGAGCCTGGGAGCAACCGGGTCGGTACACATACGCACATGCGAGATGGCTCGAGAAAAGGGATGCCGCACTTTGCACAGCCGTATCTGATTGACTTGTCGTTATTGATGAAATCCTCTCCAACAGGCTCCTAATCCTTCAGGGCAGGGAGAACACGCTCGGCAAAATCTTCTATGAAGCGCTTCTGGTCTCGGTTCACGTTATGCAGGAAGACGCGATCGAAGCCCAGATCCATGTCATCGCGCAACCATTCGATATGTCTTTGGGGCTCCCGGGAGATGCGCACATGGCCGTGCATGTTTTCGGGTGTCACGAACCGGGCGGCGATTTCGAACTGCCGTGGGAAGCGCATATCGGAGAGCAGCAAGCTGTCAAAGATATTCGTTCGCCACTGCTCCCAGGCCCCCTGCAACGCCTCTTCATCGGTGCGGGCATAAGATATCTGCACTTTGAGGAACATCGGCTTGCCTTCGCCGCCCCCCCGACGGAATGCTTCCACCATCTTGCGGAGCTCTTCCTTGGGCTTGGAGACGGTGATCAA
>Ga0068714_10000954_pt1 | contig 46794 bp, 42 predicted proteins | sample MTBNYHSulfiMetaG_FD_62988 | JGI IMG/M metagenome (GOLD analysis project Ga0068714, IMG submission 62988) | Enrichment culture microbial communities from rom New York Harbor, USA that are MTBE-degrading - MTBE-NYH (New York Harbor Sulfidogenic)... | ecosystem: Environmental > Aquatic > Marine >... | reverse complement strand
AGGGGGTGGGATAGAGAAACGGGGATTCCAACAAAGAAGAAGTTGGCGGAATTAGGACTTGAAGATTTGGTCAAGGATTTGAAAAATCTCCAGTGAAAGGAGGAGTTTAAGATGCAAAAGCGAAAAGGAAAAATGATGATTTCTGCATTGGGGTTTGTATTTACAATGGTATTAATAATTTCACCATCCATATCATTTTCTCAAGCTCTCAAGCTCTCAACCCAGGTTCTAATCAACGATCTTTCACACCCAACTGCTGTGAGCGCAAAGGATTTTATAGAAAAAGTAAAATTGGTCACGGGTGGTCGACTTGACATGTCCCCCTTACTACCTTCTGGTGCTAAGTGCCAAACGCCCGAGATGTTTGATGCCATATCTTCAGGCTTGCTTGAAGTGGGTATTGCCTCGGGGGCTTATTATACAGGTAAGAACCCTATCGGAAATGTGGAATCGGGGCTGAGTTTTAGCTGGAGAAATGGAAAAGAAGCGCATACAATTCTTTACGAACGTGGTTTACTCCAACTCTTAAGGAAAGAATATGCAAGGCACAATATTTATTTAGTGGCAGTTTTGCCCTCTGATCCTTATGTTATATATACGACAAAGAAGCCCATCAATCGACTAAAAGATCTCCAGGGGATGAAACTCAGAGTAACCGGCGATGCGATGTATGCCTTTAAGAAGTTCGGTACCGCCATTGTGCAAGTTTCTTATCCAGAATTATATTCAGCCATGCAATATGGGACCATCGATGGCTGTGTGACGATTTTACAAAACCTCAAGAGTCTCCATTATGTGGATGTCGTAAAGTATTACCACATGCCACCCATTAAAATTGATGCCCTGAATATCATGATAAATATGAATGTTTGGAATAAGCTTCCAGAAGATATAAAAAATGTGCTGAATACGATGGGTGAAATGTATGGTTGGAGACAAGGTTCAGTAGCTATCGATGCGGGGATGGCTGGAGAAGATGAGGCGATGAAGAAGGGAGTGAAACGGATAGAATTACCCGAGGAAGACATAGAAAAATTCCGCCAAATATGTGTAGAGGAATCCTGGAAATGGGCTGCTTCGCTGAATCCTGCATCAGCTGAGGCAGTAAAACTCATTACAGCTTACTTTAAAGAAATCGGCCGTTTAAAATAAAAATCAACATCCTTTTGGAAGATGATGTAATGATTGGTTATTTAAGGATCAAATTGTGCTGGGAGAGAAACCTTCTCCCAGCATGTTATCTAATGCCAATTGGGTGAAGTTATGAAAACTTTTTTACATGCTTGCGATATGATCAACGAGTATGTTGGGAGATTTGTAGGTTTACTATTAGTCATCCCTTGTACCCTATTAATCGCTGTGGAGGTATTTCTGAGGTACATATTAAATATGCCTACTATGTGGGGAATGCCAACGGCCCAATTTATTTTCGGAATTATTTCGGTTCTGGCAGGAGGGTATACTTTGCTTTATCAAGAACATGTCACGATGGACATAGTATATAAACGCCTCTCTGTAAGGAAGAGGGCAGTTGTGGATTTATTCACTGCTATTATCTTCTTTCTTTTCGCTGGGGCAATGCTATGGAAAGGGGCTGAATTTGCTTGGTCTTCTATCTTATCAAGGGAAACTTACGGCCAATTATGGAATCCCATCATCTATCCCTTCAAAATCATGATACCAGTTGGTGCCTTTTTAATTCTACTACAAGGATTAGCTAAATTCATACGAGATTTCATGCTATTGACGAGAAAGGTGGATAAATAATGGGCATGGATTTAAGTCCATTCACAATATTGGTTTTAATAGCTGTAATGCTCATTTTTCTTCTAGCAATGGGGTTGCCTATTGCATTTGCGTTAGGGGGCATAGGAGTTTTATTCACATTGGTATTATGGGGTCCCCCAAAGCTGATGGCCATTGCGATGGCCACATGGGAAGGAATGGGTAGTTTTATCCTATTAGCTTGTCTTATGTTCTATCTTATGGCTTATCTTTTGCAGGAATCAGGTTTGGCCGATGACTTATTTGACATGATGAGTAAATGGCTGGGTTTTTTAAGAGGGGGACTTGCTATAGGAGTCGTAACAGCTTGTGCGGTCATTGCAGCCATGGCAGGAGTTGGGGCAGCAGGCACTATTACTATGGGGCTGTTAGGAATCCCACCTATGCTGAAGCATCATTATTCCAAATATTTAGCCCTGGGTAGCGTATCAGCAGGTGGTCCTTTAGGGATTCTTATTCCTCCTAGCGTGGTAATGCTTTTCTACGGAGCATTTTCAGGTGTATCTGTTAGTGAACTCTTCGTGGGAGGGATTCTACCTGGAATCCTGCTTACCGGATTATTCTGGATTTATATAATCATTAGGTGCTATTTCGAACCTCATTTCGCTCCTTCAGTTCCTCGTGAAGAAAGGGCAACCTGGAGTGAAAAATTTGAATCTCTTAGAGCTGTACTAATACCCCTCATTTTAATATTCTTGGTATTAGGAACAATCTACCTAGGTGTCTGTACCCCTTCTGAATCTGCTGCTTTGGGAGCTACAGGGACATTCATAATTGCCCTTTTAAAGAAGAAACTCAGCAAGAAAGGAATTCAAAGAGCGTTAACAGCTACCGTCAGGCTCAATGCGATAGCTATGTGGTGCTATTTTGGAGGGACAATGCTTGCAACCCTACTAGCAAGCTGCGGAATTCCTCAGGCAGTTCAAGACTTTGTACTCGGGTTAAAAGTGGATCGCTGGGTTGTACTTATAGGAATGGAGGCAATTTTCTTTGTCTTAGGCATGTTTCTCGAACCCATTCCAATCATTTTAATAACAATACCTGTTTTCATGCCGATTATTCAGAGTCTCAATTTTGATCCGTTATGGTTTGGAATTCTATTCACAATGAATATGCAGATGGGTTACCTTACACCTCCTTTTGGATTTAGCATTATCTACCTCAAGGCAGTTGCACCTAAAGAAATAACAATGGAAGATATTATAGTGGCTAATTTCCCATTCATTGTTATTCAAGCCATTGGACTCGTAATGGTGATGAAATTTCCTGCAATTGCAACTTGGCTTCCAGGTACGCTAATGGGTTCATAAGTTTTAGCAATACGTCAGGTGTAGAAAATAAAATGATAGATATTTAAATAACTTAGCAATAGCTCGCCAAATCATTTTCAAGGAGGTAAGATATGCCAATCGTTGTTAAAGATATTATCAAGACTTGCGAGAAGGATGAAGGACCAGATGGGTTGTTAAAAAACAAAATTATAACGGTTCAAGGTGATTTGTTCATGAAACGTTTTGTTCGAGAACCAGCCGGCCATATCACTATGGAGGATTTTGCTCCCGGTGTAACTATCTCATGGAACTTTTGGCATGAGGAGGTTCATTATATCGTTAAGGGTAGGGCCGAGATGACTTTTTCAGAGCCGCCTCTCCATCAGAAAAGCCAGACCATGACGGTTGAGGCGGGAGACATCTACTTGATTCGTCGTGGTGAGTACGTTACTTGGAAGGTTGATCCAAAAAACCCCTACCGGCATCTCTGTATTCTTATGCCCGCACCCTACAATCCAAGCGGTGAGCAGTTAGTTGCTGAAATCTATAACCGAACGTCTTCACCTTAATTTACTTTTGTTTTACGAAGGATATTAGATCATCGTTTGAGGGAACATTCGTTCTTCCAAATAAGAGTCCGAGAAATCGGAGTTCATGATGGCACATGGCACTTAAGAGGATCTCGGTCATGAGCCAAGGTAGCCCCGAGAGGGTAGGTACACTTTAACGAAGCCGCGTAATTTGGTCAGGAAAGCTTAGACCTGGAAGTATTCTCTGAGTTTTTAGTCCGAGGATCGGACGTAGTATTTCATGATAAAGGTTACTCTTTGAAAGTTCGCACGGGATACTTCACGATAATATTTCATCCTGAGCTCTAAAATTGACTCAATGGAGAGAAGTTAAATAAAGATGTCATTATGAAGACAATTAAGGAATTCAATTATTTTACCCCGCAAACAGTTAAAGAAGGAGTTTCATTATTAGCGAAATATAAGGGAGAGGCCAAAGTTATAGCCGGTGGCACTGACCTTCTGGTAATGATGAAGGATAGAGTAATAACGCCCAAATACCTCATTGATATAAAATCCATTTCAGCCATAGATATTCTGACATGGGATCAAAATGAAGGTTTGAGAATAGGAGCTTTAACTAAAATATTCTCCATACTTAATTCAGATGTAATTAGAGAAAAATATTTCTGTTTGCACCAAGCGGCAGAGTCACTTGGTACCGTTCAGGTTAGAAATATGGCTACAATTGCAGGTAACATCTGCAGAAGTTCTCCCTCGGCAGATATGCTACCCCCCCTACTGGTATTTGATGCCAAGGTAACGTTAGTAGGACCGGGGAGTGAAAGAACCGTGCTCCTTGAGAACTTCTTTACCGGACCTGGGGAAAATGTATTAAATAATGAAATTTTGACCGAAATTAAAATTCTACCTCAGAAAAGACCATCTGGAACTGCTTTTAGAAAGCTAGGGAGAGGTTCTGAAGATTTAGCTAAAGTAAGTTGTGCCGCAAACATTATGATAGCTAATGATAAATGTGAAGATGTCAGAATAGCTCTTGGTGCTGTAGCCCCAATGCCAATCAGAGCCAAAAAGGTTGAGGAAGCCATCACAGGACAAAAAGTAAACTCTAAAGTGATTGAAGGCGCACTAGAAAAGGTTGCTGAAGATATTGCTCCAATAACCGATGTTCGGTCAAGCGCAGAATACAGAACTTATATTAGCCGGATATTGATTAAAGGGGTAGTAGATGAAGCAATGAAGAAGTTAGGAGCCAAGTTAGATGCATAATTTTAAGAGTGTCTTAGATATTAATGTAAATGGAACAATGCATACCATTGAAGTAAAGAATAATTGGACGCTATTAAATGTAATACGTGATGAATTGGGTTTGACCGGGACCAAATGCGGTTGCAATAAGGGAGAATGTGGCGCATGTACAGTATTGGTGAATGGCAAGCCTATATTATCCTGCCTAACCTTAGTTGTTTCCGCCCAGGGGCAAGAAATTCTGACAATTGAAGGACTTTTAAAGGATCGAAAACTCCATCCCATTCAGCAATCGTTTATTGAACGGGGTGCTATCCAATGTGGATTTTGTACACCAGGGATGATCATGTCAGCTAAGGCTTTGTTGGATTCTAATCCACGTCCTTCTGAGGCCGAGATAAGGGCTGGAATTAATGGGAACCTATGCAGATGTACAGGATATGCAAAGATAGTAGAGGCTATTATGGCAGCAGCTAAGTAGAGTAAATGATTTAGGCTAAGATGCAAAAATCAAACACTAATTTACTAAAAACGGGCGGAAAGAGCATGAAAACGGAGAGGAAGGGGCAACATTTAGTTATTGGGAAAAGGATTCCCCGAGTAGATGCCAGTGAGAAAGCTCGTGGGGAGGCAAGATTCGTAGATGATATCACCATTCCTGGAATGCTATATGGGGCCACCTTAAAGAGCCCTTATGCTCATGCTCGTATACTTAGTATTGATACAAATAAGGCAGAGAAGTTGCCCGGAGTCAAGGCTGTAATAACGGGTAAAGACATGATTGATTCGAAACGGTGCATTTTTTCGGAAATTGTTCCGGTTTGGGAGGATAAACTTCCACTTGAAATAGAGAAGGTTAGGTTTATTGGGGACGAGGTTGCAGCTGTAGCGGCAGTAGATTTAAAGACCGCTGAGAGGGCTTTAGAACTCATTGACGTTAAATACGAGGTTTTTCCCCCAGTTTTAGACCCTGAGAAATCAATGGAGGCAAACTCACCTAAGATACACGACAAGGATAGCAATATATCTATTGAGATTCATTATGATTTTGGTGATGTGGAGGGAGGCTTTGGCCAAGCTGATTACACATTTGAAGATTCCTTTAGAACGTCCCATCAGGCCCATTGTTGTATGGAAACACATGGTTGTATTGCAGAGTGGGGTGATGATGGAAGATTAACCATCTGGGCAACTACTCAGCGTGCGTCTTCTTACCAGCGGGAGTTGGCCAAAGTCCTTGGTATTCCTTACAGTGATGTGAGGGTTATGAAGACAAGTGTAGGTGGTTCTTTTGGTAGCAGGATGTCGCTGCATACTGTAGAGCCGATTTGCGCTTACTTAGCTAAGAAGGCAGGCCTGCCAGTGAAGCTCGTTTATAATAGGGATGAAGAATTTGTTTCAAGCAGGACTAGGCATCCAGCAATAATTGAGATCAAAACAGGAGTAAAGAACGATGGTATTATAATAGCCAGAGAAGCTAAGGTCATCCTTGATAATGGTGCCTACAACGATCTTGGCCCCAAAGTGTTACATGAAGTAGCAACATTGCTTTGTTCATACTATAAAGTCAAGAATGTTAGAGTAAATGGCTATTTGGTCTATACGAATAAACCATATGGTGGAGCGTTTCGTGGATTTGGGAATCCTGAAGTGGCATTTGCTGTTGAATCGCAGATGGACATTATAGCCAACAAAATAAACATTGACCCTGTGGAACTCAGGCTGAAGAATGCCAGCGATCCGGGCGATGTAACCGCATGTGGATGGGAGATTACGAGTTGTGGTTTAAAAGAATGCATAGAGAAGGCTGCCGCGGCAATAGGTTGGGAGAAGAAAAGGAGGAGAGCAAATAACCATGGGGTGGGCATTGCGGCATGCATACATTGGGGCGGTGGCTTAAGAGTAGGTGAATCTGATTTCTGCATTGCTGTAGTCGAAGTTAATAATGCTGGCCAAGCTTATGTTTTTACCGGAGAGAAGGAAGTAGGAGGAGGATCTGACACAATTATAACACAAATTGTTGCCGAAGAATTAGGTATTTCTCCGAAAGTAGTTAGGCTTATGCCGTTGGACACAGACGTAACTCCAAGCTTTTTATTCGCAGGTAGTCCAACAACCTTTGTTGCGGGTGGTGCGGCTAAGGCGGCAGCGAGTGATGCTAAAAGACAAATCCTTGAAGCGGCGGCTGGGATGAAAGCCATAAATATTAAGGAATTGGATATTCTTGATGGCTATATTTATGATATCAGAAGTCACATGAAGCTTTTGCCGGTTAGTGAGGCTGCCCATTTTAGTTACGAAATTATGGGTATCCCGATAATAGGTAAGGGCTGTTTCAATCAGGGTCCAACCCAGTATGATATGGAGACAGGCCGTGGTCAATTATCCCCAACCTATAGCTTCGCTGCCCAAGCAGTCGAAGTAACAGTTGTCCCTGAAAATGGTGTAGTAGAGGTTTTAGAGTTTGCCTGTGCTCACGATTGCGGTATGGGTATAAATCCAACGATGGCTGAGGGGCAGATTGAAGGGGGTTTGGCTCAAGGTATAGGTTATGCGTTGACTGAAGGACTTGCCTTCAACAATGATGGGAAGGCACTAAATTCTTCTTTCACCGATTATAGGATCCCCAGAGCAAAGGATATGCCAAAAAAGATCAATAGTATCATTGTTGAGACAAAGGACTCTAAAGGGCCTTTTGGGGCAAAGGCTTTGGGTGAAACTAGCATGGTTCCTACGGCACCTGCTATCGCAAACGCTATAGAAGATGCAGTAGGCGTGAGGATAAAAGAACTTCCAATAACCCCTGAGAAAGTGGTTAAGGCTTTTTATCTTGATTCATAATTATAGCCTGTGGATATTCGTTTCAGCCATGTTTGGTACCATAGGTAATGTTCCGGATAGGTCAAAGCAGTGTTAGTTTATATACCGAGGGAAAGATATGGTTATTATTGAACCTCTTTTGAAATAAGAAGGGAATTTTAAATAAACCATGTTATTAATTTATTATTGAAAAGATAGAAGTTAAACACCAAATGAAACGATGAAAATCATTCCTGCCAATCTGAATAAAAGAGAGTCTCATGAGCTTTTTATGAGTGCCATTGTACCAAGACCAATCGCCTTTGTTTCCACTGTGGGTGAAGATGGTATTTTTAACCTTGCTCCTTTTAGTTGTTTTACATCATTATGTTTGAAGCCAGCCCTAATTTGCTTAAGTATCGGATGGAAGAGGGATGGCAAGAAAAAGGATACCCTGAGAAACATTGAGTTTACCAAGGATTTTGTGATTAATGTTGTTGATGAGTCACTAGGTGAGCCCATGCATCTGGCTTCTTTTGAATTTCCCAGCGATGTGGATGAATTCAAGGAGGTGGGATTAACACCTAAAAAAAGTGACAGAGTCAAAGCACCAAGAGTAGCAGAATCTCCTGTTAATATGGAGTGTGAACTGATTCGGGTCTTAGAATTTGGAGAAATACCCAGTGGATGTCACGTTATTATCGGAAAGGTCGTTCTGGTCCATGTGAAAGACGAGTTATGGTCTGTCGATCATATTATAATCTCCAAATTCAAGCCCCTTGGACGTCTTGGAGAAGAGCTTTACTGTCGGGCAGCAGAGATATTTGAGATGAAGGAGAGTTTAAAGTTCTTTATATAGCCCAAAAAATAGCATTGCATTCTAAATTATTATGGAATGATATTCTATGGTATTAATAAATTTCTGAATTTAGTTAATGGCGGTTTCATATGTACGTTCTTTTGATTCGAAGCCTTATCGCTGGCTAAAAAATACAAGGTGGTTTGAATTGTGTTGTTTTGATGCCGAAAATTTGGATGAATATAGGAGAAAAAAGTTATGTATGTTGACAAAGATAAATGTATTTTATGTGGTGAATGCATCGCAGCTTGTACTTTGGGAATGATTTCAGAAAAAGACGGGGCGGTAGTTATTGGGGAGGCTTGTGTTAACTCTTTAGGTTGTCCTGCAGCCACTGTCTGTTCCCAAGACGCCATTTTTCATGATGATCAGAGTCCGGTTGTTGGTGCGGTCATGTGCAAGGTCTGCCCGGTACGGTGTGAAATTCCTCCCGGAGGTACCGGGGATTGCCAAATGCTCACGAACAAAGACGGTGAAATTGTTCGCAGAGTCGACCTTACGTTATATAGCGATATCACCCAATATTTGAAACCTGATTATGATCCAGTTATTTCGAAGCCGCTTTTGACGGGTATCGGCGCAGGTTCACATTGTACTAATCCGCCTTCTCCCTTTATCGTCTTGGAAAAAGTGGAAGGAGTAGATGTAGTGACTTCTGTTACCGAATGTCATTATCTCTATGCCGGTATCAAGGTCAAAATTGACACTGAAAAATATGTGGGGGAAGAGGGTTCAAAAGTCTTCTGGGAAGGGAAGGAAGTTGGTATAGTGGCAAAGGAACATTATGGGTCTAAATTTCTTGAATTAGGGGATGTAAACACTTTTACTGATGGGAAAGATGGATGGAAGGCCGCCAAGCTTGCAGCTGGTATTGCAAACAGAAAACCTGCGAAGTTAGAAGTTAAAGACGGAAGTATCCTAGAAATCCAAGTTGGAGAGAAGCCAATTATCGATGGGGAGTTGTCTGAGCGACGGCGCTATGGATGCGGTGGAGAGGTAGGTGTTTCTCTGGGTAAAGTCTTCTTGAAGGAATTATTTGAGAAAGGCGTCGTCAACGAAGGAATTGTAATAGATCGGGGGTATACCGGTCGTTTCGGAGTTCCTGTCACAGATTTCCATATAGATCCTTGGGGTAAACCCATAATGAAAAGTGGTATAAGAATTAAATATGTGAATCCGGTTCGTTTCTGCTTGCCTCATGTTGGAGGTAAGGGTTGGGGATGTACACCGTTAAAGAAGGGTTTTGACATCATTCTCGACTACGATCCGGATCGGATCGAACCCGGTTACACCTTTTTAATTACCGAACCCAGTGCGGATAGGGTTGAGTTTTATGAGTTTACTAAAGGAAAAACATTTAAAGAAGTTCCATTACCAAAGGAAGTCAAAGAGGCGATAGAAACATTTCGTAGAGATTGTGAGCCAGCTCGGGTTTCGGCTTATTTTATTGCCGGGGCAGGTGGTACAGCAAGAAAAGGTGTGACGAAAAGACCGGTACGTCTTTCTGAAGCCGTATTACAAAGGAAGGCAAGAGTAACCGTAGGTGGAGCACCGGCTTTTGTCTTTACTGGAGGAGGTATTAACTTCATGGTGGATGTAGAGGAAGTCAAACCAGGAGCTTTTTACTGGACCGCAGCGCCTGCTATAGTAGCTCCATTGGAATTTACGATGAAACTCGAAGACTATAAAAAGATTGGTGGTTTTATAGAGAATTTGCTGCCATTGAAAGATATTTTAAAAAGATGAGAAATATGAAATTATGGAGAAATATTTCTGCGAAGGTAGATATACCCAAGAAGTAGATGATGGTACTGTCATTATCCATAGCGGACCCATGTTGATGAGTATTTCTGTATCAAATGGGGGAAAACCTAGTGCGTATTTAGCCAAAGAAGGTACTAAGAAAGCATTGGAGATCTTGGAAACTTTAGCAAGGTTTCGGAACTTAATCACAAAAAATATTAGAGAGATTAGTTTGAGTGAGTTATTACCCTCTGTAGTCCAAAAAATGGTGTTGTCCTCACAGAAATTTGAAGACCCTACAGTTACACCATTGATAGGAGTCGCCGGAGCCGGAGCTGATGAAGTGGCCGAATTCATTTTCAACACGGGAAAGGCTGATAAGGTTGTGGTGAACAATGGAGGTGATATAGCCATTCGATTAAAAAATGCAGAAACTGTAAGGGTGGGTATTAAATCAGATTTGACGAGTAAATTATTGACTCATGTTATAACGATTACTCCTTCGAATATGATAGGGGGAGTTGCAACAAGTGGATTTGGGGGGAGAAGTTTTACCCGAGGTATTGCCAATGCAGCAGTTGCCATCGCAGAGGATGCCACTTCAGCCGATGTAGCCTCAACCCTCGTCGCCAATGCCACGGATGTTGAATGTCCGAGTGTAACAAAAGTATTAGCTAAAGAATTGTACCAAGCGACGGATATTCCAGATCTTTGGGTTACAAAGAAAATTGGTCATCTGGAAAAGTCTCAGATTGAGGAAGCCCTTGATCGTGGAATGCGAAAAGCTGAGGTTTTTCAGGAAAGAGGGTTGATTCTTGGGACCTTTTTAGCTGTAAAGGATCAGTTTAGGATTTCTAAATCAATCATGCCATTTGTTCAAAGATTATCGGCAATATGACTGAATCACTGAGAGAGAAGATTTATAAAAACATCCGAGATGATATTATGCAAGGGAAATTAGTCCCTGGGCAGCGACTGGTGGAGTCGATGTTGGTTGAACGATTCAAAGCGAGCCGAAGTCCAATTAGGGAAGCCCTGCGTCAATTGGAAAGCGAAGGGATAATCACCTTTGAGCGTAATAAAGGAATAACAGTTTCTAGGCTATCAAATCAAGAAATTGAAGAGATCTACAGCTTACGCTGGTTGCTAGAAAGTTATGCAGCTCATGTTAGTGCAGAACGGGCCTCAAAAAAAGATGTGATGTATTTAAAAAATTTGCATAGCAAATTAAAAACAGCTGTAAAAAACTATGACTTGATGGACTGGATTCATAATAATATTTTATTTCACGATTATCTAATTGAAAATTGCGGAAATGGCAATTTAATTCAGGTCCTAACCAACATTAAACGCAGGGTTTACCGATACCACTATATGATCGTTCGCATCCCCGGACATTTTAAAACCTATCTTGAACAACATGAAGGAATTTTGAGAGCATGTGAAAACAATGATGGCAAGAGTGCTGAGAGATACATGAAGGCCCACCTCCAAACCATAAAGAAAGTGTTGATCGATTATTTGAATAAATTTCCTGGGTTTTAATAATCATAAACCTGAGGGGTTTTAAGAAAGAAGGGTTAAGAAGGTGGAAAAAATGGATACTCGAAAAATTGTAAATGAATTTATTATTCCTAAATGCACAGGGAAAGGTTTTATCGTTAGAAAAGGTGAGGTGCTAAGAATAATAGACCACGTAGGACCTCAGGTAGCGGATGTGGTTTTTTTTAATGCACACGATTATAAAGAGCAATTCTCGGCAAGGTGGTCAGTATTTTTAAATAGTATGGAGGGCATTGGAGGGTTTAAAAAGATAACTAAACTCTATTCTAAGCGCCCTTGGGAAAATGTCATGCTAACCGTTATCGATGATAAGGTAGGGGTTCATGTCTTTGGTGGACATTGTACAAAAAGGTATTATGAACTCCTGAATCATAGTGGTCATCGAAGTTGTAGTGATAATTTCGAAGAGGCGTTAAAAGAATTCGAAATTAGGCTCGAAGACCTCGATAGCAGCGGGGTGTTTAACGTTTTTATGAATGAAACCATTGATGAGGATGGCACCATACGTATTGTTCCACCTTTGGCCAGACAAGGGGACTTTATTGATTTATTGGCAGAAATGGATGTTTTGGTAGGTTTTTCAAATTGTCCAGATGATGTCGATCCATGTAATGGATATGAATGCAAAGACATGAAAGTCCAAATCCTAAAATGAATCAAATATGAAACTTTTAAAAGGCCGGTACTTCATAATGGTCTGTCAAAATTGCAGCCCAATATGGAGATTCATAAAACAATAATTAGAAAGGAGGTCTGTTATGGGACAGAAAATGAGCATTATGGGGAAGGTATGGGTAATTGTGGTTTTATTGATGGCATTTGCATTAGGTTTGGAAGCTAACGCAACCGAGACGCTCAAGATCGGTGTTTTAGTTCCGCTTACAGGGCCAATAGCAGAAGGGGGAACACGTATGTTGAAGGCTATGGAAATGGCCACAGATGAAATTAACAAATCAGGAGGAGTTTTAGGAAGAAAAATTGAGCTTAAGATTTGGGATACTGAAGGAAAGGTTGAAAAAGGGGTTACCGGCGCCAAAAAGTTAATACTTCAGGATGATGTTTGGGGATTGATTGGTGTCTATCGAAGCGGAGTTGCATTGGCTGTTCAGGATGTTGTGCCCGAATATAAGAAAATTTTTATGGTTACGGATGCGGCAAGTAATCAAATTACCAGAAGAGTAAAGGAGGACTATAATAAGTACAAGTACACCTTTAGGAGCGCAGCATCAATTGATCAATTTGCAGAATTAATGATTCCTTTCCTTACAGATGTAGTGAAGGCAAAGAGCTATTTCTATGTATCAGAGACTACTCTGTGGACGAAAGAGTTGGGGGAGGTGGTAAAAAAGTTTGCCGATACACATGGTATTAAATTTCTTGGTACTGTGGAATGTGATCCGGCTGCCCAAGAATTTACCTCAGAAATTGCAAAAGTCAAGAATGCTAATCCAGATGCTGTGTTGTGCACTCTTGCCGGTGCTGCTGCGGTACCATTTGCAAAACAATATTATGAGAATAAAGTTGGGAAACCCATCATCTATGGACTCGGGATGATCACTTTTAAAAATGTAATCGCGGAGATGGGGGACAAGGCTAATTATCAGAGCACGGCAGCTTTTTGTTGGGATATTCCCGTAACGCCAAAGACATTGAGTTTTTATGAAAAGTACACCAAAGTCTATTCTAGACCAGGAGGTTATGAAGATGTCCGCAGTTATGATGGGATGTATGTTTTGATTGACGGTATTAGGAGGGCAGGCTCTCTCGACGTTGAGAAGGTGATTAAAGCTTTAGAAAAGACCGATTATATCGGCGTTGCTGGGCGTTATGTCTTCGAAGATGACCATCAGAGTAAATTAGGTAAAGGATTTCTGCAAGGTGTGATCGTTGAGTGGGTCAATGGTAAAGATTACATTCTATTTCCCTCTCATGTAGCTACGAGTAAACTTATTCCTGCGCCATGGAAATAAATGGCAACTAATATAGAGGTGAGGAGACTTTAAGTCTCCTCACCTCTGATAAAGAGAAATGAATACATTGTTTTGTATCTAGAAGAGCATAAAGCAGGTATTTAAATGGTTTGGCAAATTCTATTAAGTGGGTTGCTTTTGGGAGGGATCTACGCCCTGATGGGATTGGGGCTCTCACTGACCTTGGGAGTGATGCGCATTGTCAATCTTGCTCATGGAGTTTTTTATGCTTTGGGTAGTTTTGTAATCTATTCCTTCATAGTACAGGGAAAAGTGAATCCTTTTATTGCCCTATTTTTGACTTTTGTCATTATCTTTTTTATTGGGATAGTTGTTGAGAGGATTCTCATTAGACCCGTTAGAGAATCCGAGATGAATGTTATGATTGTTACCTTTGCTTTTGCTATATTCGCTGAGCAATGTATCCGTTTGGGATGGGGAGTGATGTACCGTTCGACTCCTCCGTTTTTCAAAGGTGAATTAAACATCAGTCATATATTTCTTGACTATCAACGCATTTTTGCTTTCGCCATTGGAATAACAATCATCATTGGGCTTGTGATCGCTTTGAAGAAAACTAAATTAGGGAAGGCAACACGAATGGTTCAACAGAATTACGAGATGGCGATGTTGTTAGGGATAAATGTCCATTTGATCTCCATGTTAGTTTATGGATTGGGAGCTGCCTTTGCTGCCCTTGCCGGGTGTCTACTTGCCCCTCTCTATCTTATTTTTCCAGCAATGGGTTGGACACCACTCTTGACATCGTTTGCTATTGTTATTTTGGGAGGGATGGGAAGTATTACAGGAACGGTGATCGGAGGCTTCCTATTTGGACTAACAACATTGATGACCTCTTATTATATATCTTCTGGAATGGTGAATGTAGTTCCTTTCTTAGCAATGGTTATTACACTTCTAATCCGTCCCGGTGGTTTTTTGGGAAAAGAGATTTTTTAAGGAATATTTGGAGTTAACATTAATGACTGACACTCAAAGAAAAAAACAGGTTTTATCGCTAACAATAGGTATTCTTCTGCTATTATGTTTTGTTCTCTTAATGCCATTTCTATTTAAAAATCGATACTTATTACATGTGATTATCTTAGCAAATATTTTGGCTGTTTTTGCAATGAGTTGGGATATGCTCGCAGGGTTCATGGGGCAGTTAAACTTAGGGCATTCAATGTATTTTGGTATCGGAGCCTATACCATAGGTTTCGTTACGAAAGCCTACCCAATCTCCCCCGTTCTGGGATTGATCTTTGCTGGGTTGATGGCCGTATTTCTTTCATCGATCGTGGGGATCCCATGTCTGAGACTTCGAGGTCCATACTATGCCATTGCCACATTAGCATTCTCACAAGTGCTTTTCACTTTAGCCATGGGCTTACCGAAATTAACAGGAAGCGAGGAAGGAATTACAAATATTCCAAAATTTATTATGGGGATTGAAGGGAATTATTACTTTTCTTTTCTTCTCCTCATCCTGACAGTTCTTTCCTTGAATCTTCTGTATCGGTCCGTATTCGGTAAGCGACTTATTTCCCTGAGAGAAGATGAAAGACTGTGTGAGGCTGCAGGAATAGATACAAATACTTATAAAATCCTTGGAGCTGCTCTAAGTGCCTTCATAGCAGGGATTGCGGGGGGATACAGTTGTTATTATCATACAAATGTCACACCGGATATGCTGTCAATCAGCCTCACTTTCTCTGTTGTGGCAGTAGTGGTCTTTGGGGGTATTGGGACACTTTATGGAGCTATTTTTGGGGCTTATGCCCTAACGTTTTTAAACGAATATCTTTACTTTATAGTGGATTATCGTCTTCTTATTTATGCCTTGGTCATTATCATAATGCTCTTATACTCTTCAAATGGGCTTTTCGGATTTTTTAAAGAGAGGTATTTAACCATTGGAAATACTGCAAGTAAATAACCTTACGAAAAATTTTAGAGGGCTTACAGCTGTTTCCAGGCTTAATTTCGGTGTAAGGCAGGGTGAAATATTAGGACTGATGGGCCCTAATGGGGCTGGCAAGACAACAGTCATTAACCTAATCACTGGTTTTTTGAAACCCGATTCGGGAGCGATAATTTGGCATAATGAGAATATCAATGGATTAAAGCCATATAAGATCGTCCGTCGAGGGATAGCACGGACTTTTCAACAAGCACGAGTTTTTCCCAATGTGAGTATTTTCGATAATGTGATCGTCAGTTTAAATCAATCAAAACGAATGAAACTCTTCTTAGCCACTGATCCCAAGCAAAAAGTTTTAGACATCTTTCAATTCGTAGGCTTGAGGACGAAGCCATCGACTCCAGCAAAGGATTTGCCCCAAGATGAATTGAGGAAACTTGAATTTGCTCGGGCCATTGCTTCTGGTCCGGAATTAATCTTGTTGGATGAACCTGTTTCAGGACTGACCCCCGAAGAAAGTGATTCTATTGCAGATATAATAAACAGATTAAACCAGGGAGGTGTTACTCTGATTATTATTGAGCATGTGGTGAGGATGTTGATGAAAGTCTCGCATCGACTTGTTGTGATGAGTAGCGGGCAGAAGCTTTCTGAAGGCACTCCCGGGGAGATCCGGCAAAATCCATTGGTAGCAGAAGCTTACCTTGGAAAAGAGGAGGAGGATTTTGCTTAAGTTAGAGGGCTGCACAGTTTACTATCGAAGAGCATTAGCCCTTGATAAAATCTCGATAGAGGTTGATAAGAATGAATTAATTTCGATTATTGGGGCTAATGGTGCTGGGAAAAGTACGATTTTAAAATTGATTTTGGGCATTGTAAGGCCAATAGAAGGACGGGTGATGTTTGACGGTGAAAACATCAGCGGTCTTCCACCTTATAAAATCGTCGCAAAGGGCATTTCCTTATGTCCTCAAGGTGGACATCTGGCACCCGAGATGACGGTTTTAGAGAATTTGGAAATGGGTGCATATTTAAGAAAAGATAAAGAGAAATTGAAATCCAGTTTTGATGAAGTTTTTCATCTTTTTCCTGTATTGAATGCAAGAAAGTACCAATTGGCAGGCACTTTGAGTGGAGGAGAACGACAGATGTTGGCCCTTGGACGGGCTCTCATCTCCGAACCAAAATTGTTAATGCTGGATGAACCTTCGCAGGGTCTAGCACCTTTGGTAAAAAAAGAGATCTTCTTACAGGTTGAATATATTAAGACGAACAAAATGTTGTCTTCTATTTTGGTTGAGCAAGAAAGTGCCTTTGGTCTAAGGGTTTCAAAAAGATGTTATGTCTTAGTTAATGGTCGGATTATATTAAGTGGGATGAGTACAGAACTCCTTAAAGATGAATCATTCAGACATGCCTACATGGGACTTGAATAGGCATGCCAGGGAAATTAAAGATGAATAAATTTATTTGAATAGAAGTGATTTCAAAGGTTTTTAAAGATTTTTGAAGTAGTGTTTATTGAACAAAGTGTAACTGAATAAGATTCGCTATTATTGTAATCTAATTTTACAAGAATATTAAGAGTTAAAAATGCTTTGGAAAAGCTATCAAATGGTGAAAACAACCCAAGAGGCTCTGGAAACTCTGCGTACTTATGGGGGGAGGGCAAGGGTCATTGCCGGAGGAACTGACCTCACTCCTAAGTTAAAGGATGGGGAGATGGTGGTTGAATGTTTGGTCGATATTACGAACATTGAAGATCTAAAAAAGATAGAACTTGAAGGTAACTTGATGAGAATTGGGGCTGCCGTGAATCATCATCAAATAGTTTCTTCTGCTCTTCTCAAAGAAAAGAGCCCTTTGTTAGTAGAAGCTGCTGCTGAAGTAGGGACACCGCAGGTAAGAAACCAGGGGACGGTTTTGGGAAATATTATCAATGCCCAACCTGCTGCAGATACGGCAGTAGCCCTTATGGCACTGGGTGCAGAAGTGAGAGTATTGTCCCAAAATGGTTCAAAGTGGTGGCCGTTGGAGGATCTTTATGAAGGGGTGGGAATTTCTAAGGTAAAAAGCAACCAGGAATTAGCTGTAGAGGTCCGTTTTCCGATGATTCAAGTGAATCAAGGATGTGCTTACATTAGAATGCGAGGGAGAAATGATTTCTGGCTTCCTACTCTCAATACAGCTGTCATTGTAACAATAGAAGACAAGAAAATTGTATCAGGTTCAATTTCCATTGCGCCAGTAGCTCCAAGGCCTCTTTGCGCTAAAAAGGCTGAGGAAATATTGAGAGACGCTCCTTTAACGGAAAAGATGATTACTGAGATTGCCAAGAAAGCCTCTGAAGAGGCATGCCCGAGAAATAGCCTCCTTCGAGGTTCAAGCGAATATAGAAAAGAAATGGTAGCTATTTTGGTTCGAGATGCAATTTTTAGAGCTGTCAAGAATGTAAAAAATAAAGGATAATTAGGAGATTGATGATGGAGCATCTCAAATTTATTTTAAACAATAAACCAATCCAAGTTGCGGTCGATGGATCAGAGATGCTTTTGGAAGTGATTAGAGGCAAAATTGGCCTTACAGGAACCAAACAGGGTTGTGGTAGGGGTGATTGTGGAGCCTGCTCGGTGATGGTGGATGGAGCTGTAATTAATGCATGTATTTACCCGGCAAGGAAAATCCAGGGGAAAGAGGTTATCACAATCGAGGGAATTGGTACACTGGAAAATCCTCATCCAATTCAAACCGCATTTGTTGATGTAGGAGCCGTTCAGTGCGGGTATTGCATTCCGGGCATGGTGATATCCACAAAATGTTTGTTAGACAGGAATCCTTCTCCCAGCGTGGATGAAATAAAATTAGCCCTTTCTGGAAACCTATGTCGTTGTACTGGATATACAAAAATCATTGAAGGGGTACAGCGGGCTGCAGAATTGTTGAAAGGAAAAACCTTTGTCAGAGAAGCAAAAAGGAATCCCGTCGGTATGAGGATGGGACGTTTAGAGGGTCTTGAAAAAGCAATGGGTTGTACTAAATATGGTGGAGATCTATCCAAAGAGGGGGTTTTTTCGGTGAAGGTTCTTAGGAGCCCTTATCCCCACGCTCGGATAAGAGGAGTCGATACTTCGATGGCTGAGGTGTTTCCAGGTGTCGTTGGTGTCGTTACGGCCAAAGACATACCTGGAAGAAACCTCGTTGGAACTACCCCAGCCTTTAAAGATCAACCAATCCTGGTTGGGGATAAAGCGAGATATATTGGTGACCCCATTGCTGCTGTGGCGGCAATTTCAGAGAAGGTTGCCGAAGAAGCTATGGGAAAGATCAAGGTTGACTATGAGATTTTAGAACCCGTTCTTGATCCATATTTTGGTTTGGAAGAAAGGTCTCCAAAAGTTCATGAAGACTATAAGGATGGAAATTTGCTTTATCTGAGAAAAATTTTAAAGGGGGATGTAGAAAAAGCATTCATGGCCTCTGATGTAAGTGTTGAAGGTACGTTTACGACCCCTTTCATTGAACATGCATACATCGAACCTGAGGCTGGAATAGCTTACCTCGGTGAAGAAGGGAGGATTGTTGTTAATTCATCCGGCCAGGATGCCCACTATTACCAGGAAGAAATTTCAAAGGCCCTGAATGTTCCAATGGATAAGATTAGAGTCATCCAATCACCGACTGGAGGCGCTTTCGGTGGGAAAATCGATATTAGTGTTCAAGGAGTCTTGGCGCTTTTTGTTTATAAATATGGAAAGCCAGTCAAATGGGTTTATTCAAGAGAGGAATCCTTCCTGGCTTCGGGTAAAAGGCATCCTTATCACATTCAGTGCCGTGCCGGAGCCACGAAGGAGGGGAAACTAACAGCCATTGATTATGATGTCGTAAGCGATTCAGGAGCATACTGTTCATGGGGTAGGGCCGTTATCACTCGTGCTGGAGTCCATTGTACCGGGCCATATTATTTCCCTAATGTTCGTTATGTGGGTAGGCTTGTTTATACCAATAATCCCTATGGTACAGCTATGAGAGGATTTGGTGTACCTCAGATTACTATGGCTATTGAAGCCCATCTGGATGCTTTAGCCGAAAAGTTGAAAATAGATCCACTGGCCTTTAGAATCCAAAATGCTTTGGAACCTGGGTTAGAACTTGCTACTGGTAGGGGATTAACAGCCAGTGTAGGTATCAAGGCATGTTTCAAGGCATTAGAAGAGTTCTACAATAAAGAAAAGCAATCAATTAGAGAGGTCAATGAGAAGAGGATAAAGGAAAGTTTTCCAATGCGACAAGGTATCGGAGTTTCAGGGATGTGGTTTGGAATTGGATACACAGGAATGCCAAATCCCGCTGGGGCAAAAGTGGGACTAGAAAGTAGTGGTAAGATAGTTGTTTATACAGGAGCATGCGATGTGGGACAAGGATCTACCACGACACTAGCACAGATTTCTGCATCAGAATTTGGAGTCCCGCTAAAATGGATTGAAGTTATTTCGGGTGATACTGCTTTCACATCAAATACCAACATCACTTGTGCTAGCCGACAGACTTATGTTTCAGGAAATGCCGTTAAGATGGCTACAAGTAGCTTAAAAGAAGTGGTTGTAAATGTAGCGGCCAAAATTTTAGGAGAAAAGACAAAAAATATTGAGATCGGTGACGGGTTCCTTTATTCAGAACAATTTCCAGATAAACAACTTTATCTCAAGCAGGTTTATTCCATTTGCAAGAGGGAAGGAATTTCTACAGCTTATGAGGCTTTTTTTGATCCAAGTGTAGCGAAAATAGATGAGAATGGCCAGGGGTTTCCATATACCACATATGCCTTTGGGGCCCATGTAGTCATTGTCGAGGTTAATGTGGAGACCGGAGAAATCAAGGTACTCAAGGTTGGAGCTGCCCATGATGTGGGGTGTGCTATCAACCCGTTAAGTCTAGAGGGACAAATCCAAGGTGGAATTCTCATAGGGCTAGGTTATGCTTTGCAGGAGGAATTCATTCCAGGTTTAACAAAGAATTTTAAGAGCTATGCTGTTCCAACTATCTGGGATATGCCAGAGATCATTCCTATGATTGTTGAAGATCCAGAACCAACAGGTCCATTCGGAGCTAAAGGAATAGGAGAACCAGCATTGATTCCAACAGCTCCGGCCATTGTCAATGCTGTTTATAATGCGACTGGAGTTAGAGTATTCGATCTCCCATTAACGCCTGAAAGAGTGTTAAAAGGCTTGAAAAATAAAGAAAGGGCTGTCAAATAGGGTTTGGAGAATTGCATGAATAAAGAAGGAGTTGTCAACCCGTCAAAGGCATTTAAGGTTTATCAATATTCTTTGCCCCTTAATTTTAACCCCCCAAATACAGTTTTAGCAGTAGTTGACATGCAGAACGATTTTATCCATCCCCAAGGAGTATTGGCAAGACAGGGGCTTTTATTCGACGACTTTGAGGGGTTCGTAAAAAAAGTGGCAACCCTTATGGGCCGATGTCGATCAAAAGGTCTACCAGTAGTTGCTACACGCCATATCATTCACCAAAATCCTCAAGGGCAGGCAGTAGGAGGCGGACTTTGGGTTGAAATGCGACCTTTCTTGAAAACCGAAGGGTTTCGACACGGAAGTTGGGGTGCTGAAATTATTGATAGTTTACCAAGACCTGACTATATCATAGACAAAGCAAGGTTTAGTGGTTTTTTTGAAACTAATATGGAATGTCTTCTGCGAGGCCTCAGGACAGAAACTATTATTTTTTCGGGTGTCGCAACCAATGTATGTGTGGAGTCTACCATACGGGATGCCTTTTTTCGGGATTTCAGAATAATCATAATCGAAGATTGTATATCGGCTTATACTCAGGAGGCTCACGAGGCCAGCCTAAAAACTCTTCGATTTTTAGGGACGGTCATCTCATTGGATAAGTTAATGGAGGTTTTTAAGAGTTCTTGAAAGAGAGTTTCCCTTTCGGAAACTTCATCTTAAGAGAAACTTTAGCTATTTTGGTCTAGGAGTTTTTAATGATTCAAGAAGGTGGAAAAATCTTAAAAACGATCTGCCAGGCTTGCCATATGAGTTGTGGGGTTCTAGTCCAGGTAGTGAACGGAAAAATAGCGAGGATTGATGGAGATCCAGAACACCCTTTAAGCCAAGGCATGATATGTCCGAAGGGCATAGCCTATCAACAGGTGGTTTACCACCCTGATCGTTTATTACATCCACTCAAGAGGGTGGGTGAAAGAGGAGAAAATAAGTGGCAAAGGGTTTCGTGGGGTGACGCATTAGACCATATTGCCATCAAACTTTTGGAAATCAAAGAAAAGTATGGTCCGGAGTCCATTGCTGCTTGTTGTGGGGGGAACCCAAGAAGGAGTATGCCCGCCACCAGGTTTTTAACTGAGTCGATAGGAAGCTCCAACTGGGCGTATTCAGATGCTTTTTATTGTTGGGGCCCTCATGTCATAGCGGAGAACGTCACCTATGGAGGACGTATCACAAGTGATGTCAACATTGATACCCGAAATAGTGAATGTATTCTCGTCTGGGGAGGGAACCCAGTACATACCCATACCATCGTGGCAAGGGATATCATGGCGGCCCGAAGGCGAGGGGCAAAAATTATTGTCGTTGACCCTAGGCTGACTGCGACGGCTTCCAAAGCACACATATGGTTGCAACTGAGACCAGGAACGGATGCTGCCTTAGCCTTAGGAATATTAAACGTCATTATTCATGAGGAAATGTATGACAAGGAATTTGTGAGTAAGTGGTGTGTAGGGTTTGAGGAGCTTAAAGGACGAACGTTGAGCTATCCTCCTGAGAAAGTTTCAGAGATCACGGGGGTACGAGCAGAGGATATCAAAACGGTAGCCCGTATATATACCAAGGCGAAACCAGCGTGTCTTTATCTTCGGGTTGGGAACGAACTGATCTTTAACTCAACCCAGTCAAGCCGAGCCATTGCCTGCCTGATTGCCATCACGGGTAACATTGATGTCAAAGGCGGAAATCTCTTCCCCTGTTTGCCAAAGGGCACAATTGGGCGGATGTTCTACGTAAAGAAAGAGTGGCGATTGCCAGAAGAAAAAGAGGAGAAACGAATCGGAGCGAGAGAGTTTCCACTTCTCGCAGGACCAAGGGCCCCTTTTGGCCTCTTCCATACCCCACTTCTAGTTAAAGCAATGCTGACAGAGAAACCTTATCCGATCAAAGCCCTGATTGCAGCAAACAATCTGTGTCTCTCCCTGCCAAATACCAGGGAGATTTGTGAAGCATTGAAGCATCTGGACTTGCTGGTGATCTATGAATTGTTCATGACCCCAACCGCTGAGCTTGCCGATTTTGTCCTTCCTGCTGCTACCTTTTTTGAGATCGATGAACTGATTGACCGCTATTCCAATTTTATCACTGTCAGGCGGAAGGTGATCGAGCCTTTGGGTGAATGCTGGGATGAGCTCAAGATGACCTATGAAATCGTTAAGAGAATGAGATTGAAATTTACTCCTTGGCCTGAGTTGCAAGCAAGGGGCTGGCAAGGCTATGAGGATTTTCGATTAAAGGACACTGGCTTTGTCTTCAAAGACATCAAGGCAGGGGAGTATGTTTTTGCTCCGATGGAATACAAAAAATATGAGAGGAATGGTTTCACAACTCCTTCTGGAAAGGTTGAGCTTTACTCGAGCATATTTAAAGAGTTTGGGTATGATCCATTACCTGATCACGTAGAACCTTTTGAGAGTCCTGCCAGTACCCCTGAACTTGCGAAGGAATATCCGTTTATATTGATCACCGGAGGGAGAACCATCCCTTATTTTCATTCTTTGGGCCATCAGGTCCCTTGGCTTCGGGAATTGGTTCCGGATTCCACGATCGAAATTCATCCTGAGGCAGCCGCAAAGCTGGGCATCAGAGAAGGCAATTGGGTTTGGGTTGAAACTCCACGCGGTAAAGGAAGGATCAAACAGAAGGCAAAGCTCACGCGAGCGTTGCATCCTAAAGTTGTCCATTCTGTCGCACACTGGTGGTATCCGGAAAGGTTAACACCCGACCATGGCCTCTGGGAATCGAATATCAATGTGTTGACCTACAGCGATCCGCCTTATGAGCCGATATGCGGTACCTGTGCGATGAGAGGGCTGTTATGCAAGATTTATAAAGGAACGGAGGTTTAGCCCATGGTCGAACTTTCTTTACTTATTAATACAGATTTGTGTTTTGGATGTCAAACGTGTGAGATCGCTTGTAAGCAAGAAAACCGACTTGGGACAGGACCAAGATGGATACACGTAATTGAGGTCGGGCCTGAGAAGATTGGGGGAGTTCTTAAATTGGGTTATCGGCCAATGAGGTGTTTGCACTGTTCCAACCCTCCTTGCAAGGAAGTCTGCCCGACAGAGGCGATCAGTAAACGAAAGGACGGAATCGTTGTGTTAAATTCTGATCTCTGTTTGGGTTGTAAAGCATGCATGGAAGCTTGCCCCTTTGGAGCCCTCCAATGGAGCCCCGAAACGGAAACGGTTGGAAAATGTACATTGTGCGCCCATCGTATCGACGAAGGCCTGGACCCTGCCTGCGTCGCGTCCTGTCCGACAAGAGCGATTTATTTTGGCGATATTAATGAACTGACTGAGTTAAAAAGGAAAGAGAGTGCGAATTCCATCTTCTGGTAATGGTTCATTTCTCATCTCTTCAATCTGGACAGGGATTTGGAGGCGGACGTGAAAGAGTTCCAATATGTTATGCCAGCGACTTTAGAAGAGGCAGTTTCTCTAACAGCCCAATACGGGATGAAATCCGCTTTGCTTGCTGGAGGAACGGATCTCATTGTTCAGATGAAGAGAGGGCTTAAGTCTCCATCTTGTATCATCAATCTGAAAAGGATAAGGGAGTTAAAATACATTTGTTACTCCCCCGAGAAGGGACTGTCGATAGGTCCCTTGATTGCACATAATGAGTTATCTGAGCACCGGGCTATTGTTGAAAACTATCCTCTTTTGGCCGAAGCAGCCCGCACCATTGGAACGTTTCAAATTCGGGAACGTGGAACGATCGGAGGAAACATCTGCAATGCCTCTCCGGCTGCGGATACGATACCGCCTCTAATATGTCTCGGTGCGAAGCTGAGGCTGCAAGGCTCAGCGGAGGAGAGAACAACAGGGATTGAAGATTTTTTTGAAGGCCCCCAGAAGACGCGGTTAAAACCCGATGAAGTTTTGACACAGATTGAGATCCCCATTCTTCCCCCCTGTACGGGAGGCATTTATTTAAAATTGGGCGTGAGGAAAGCGTTGGAGGTAGCCATTGTTGGGGTGGCAACTTTGCTTACTTTGGATGATCAGAAGACCTGCGTAGGAGCAAGGATTGCTCTCGCCTCCGTGGCTCCTATCCCTTTGCCCTGTCATAGAGCTGAAGCAGCTTTAGTTGGAGAGAAAATTGGAGATAAAGTCATCGACCAGGCAGCAAAAGAGGTCCAGGAAGAAGCAGTTCCGATTTCTGACCTCCGTGGAACGGCTGAGTACCGGCGTGAAATGATTTATGTTCTTACTAAAAGGGCTTTAAACGAAGCCTTTAAGAGGATAGTGGGATAGGATATACCTAAAGGAGCAAACAGCATGGCGAAAGTTACGATTACGATTTATGTCAACGGAGAATCATACGAAACCCTCGTCAAACCTTCTACGACTTTACTCGATTTTCTCAGGGACCATCTATTCTTAACGGGCACAAAGAAAGGATGCAATACCGGGGAGTGTGGTGCCTGCACGGTCATCTTGGATGGAAAAGTAGTGAACGCTTGCCTCGTCTTGGCCGTCGATGCCAGCGGAAGCCACGTGACAACCGTAGAAGGTCTCGGAGATGCCGAACATCCACACCTTCTTCAGGTGGCTTTTGCAGAACACGGAGCCATTCAGTGTGGCTACTGTACCCCAGGTATGCTTATCTCCTCGAAAGCCCTTTTAGACCGTAATCCAAATCCAAGCGAGGCAGAGATTAAGATGACCCTTGCAGGTAACCTCTGCCGTTGCGGAGGCTATCTGAAGATCATCGAAGCTATCAAATCTGTGGTTAAGACATAAGAATTTGAAAGGTGCTGATATGGTGGAAGCGTATCACATCATTGGCAAGAAGGTTCCGAGACTGGATGCTTTGAGCAAGGCGATGGGCGATCTTAAGTATGTTTCCGATCTCTATCTGCCTGGCGTTTTGGTGGGTAGGGTTTTGCGTAGCCCTCTTCCCCACGGAAAGATCTTACATATCGACATCTCTAAGGCCGTCCGGCTATCTGGAGTGAAAGCTGCCATAACGGCCGAAGATACTCCTCGGAAGAAATTTTGCATGAATCCAACCTGGGCCAACAACATGATTCTTCAGGACGAGAAGGTTCGTTATGTGGGAGATCAGGTGGCTGCCGTGGCAGCCATTGACGAGGATACGGCTTCAGAAGCTATCTCCTTAATCAAAGTGGACTACGAACCACTTCCTGCAGTCTTCGATCCCGAAGAGGCAATGAAGCCTGGTGCTCCAAAGATTCACCGAGAAGAGAATAATATTGTAGTGCACAGTGTAAGAAATTTCGGAGATGTGGAACGAGGTTTCCGTGAAGCGGACTACATCTGTGAGGGAAATTTCTATAGTCCGGCAATTGCCCATTGCTGTCTGGAACCGCGGGGATGCTTAGCTTCCTACGATTTATCTGGTAACCTGAGAGTCTGGGCAACCACCCAGACACCCCATCCGTTGCGGGAAGAGCTGTCCGAGGTTTTGGGAATCCCTCAAAATAAGGTATCGGTTTTTCAAGCGCCCATGGGAGGAGCTTTTGGGGCGAGAATGGGCATGGATCCGATAGACGGAATTGCAGCAATTCTGTCAATGAAGAGTCAACGTCCTGTGAAGGTGGTTAATACAAGAGAGGAAGAATTTCTCAGCTCTCGGATCCGATATCCTATGAATATATGGATAAAAAGTGGAACTAAAAAGGATGGCCGATTGGTCGCACGAGAAATTAAAGTGATCACGGATAATGGAGCCTACAATCATGAGGGTCAATATATCATGGGAAACGCAGGTTCCAAACTGGCACAACTTTATGCTGTGCCAAACATACGCTACAATGGATTTCTCGTCTATACCAACAACGTTTATGGAGGTGCTTTTAGAGGTTATGGAAATCCGCAGATTACCTACGCGATGGAGATCCAGTTGGATCAGATCGCGGAGGCCCTTCAGATGGACCCGGCAGAAATCAGGATGATCAACGCGAACAAGCCTAATTCGGTCACAGCTTCTGGATGCGAGATCGGCAGTTGCGGGCTCATAGAATGCATCAAAACCGTAGCGGAGAATTCTAAATGGGAAGAGAAGAAAAGGGCAAGAAAGGAGGAACGATCCTTGCTCCGCCGTGGGATAGGGATGGCTTGTATGATTCATGGCGGCTCCGGGGTCAAATTCTTCTGGGGAAAGGACTGCAATTTTTCATCAGCTATTGTTAAGATTAATACAGATGGTTCGATTGATCTTCTCACAGGTTCTGCGGAATTGGGTCAAGGTTCTAACACAACATTGGCCATGATCGTGGCGGAAGTACTCGGTGTCAGCCTGTCAAACATCAACATCATTAATGGAGATACGGATACCACACCAGCTTGCCTAGGTGCATGGGGAAGCCGGCAGACTTTCACGGCTGGAAATGCGACGCAGTATGCGGCCATGGAGGCAAGAAAGATGCTTTTTGAGGTGGCCAGTGAGCTTCTGGAAGCGCGGGTCCAGGACCTCGAGGCGAAGAGTGGTAATATTTTCGTAAGGGGTACACCTGAAAAATATGTGACAGTAAAACAGGCGGCTGCGGAGAGCTGGCGAAATCGCGGCAACCCTATTATTGGCAAGGGTGTGAACGTAGATCCATGGTCCATTCAACCCGATCTCAAAACAGGTTATGGGAACGTCAGCTCAGCCTACGCCTTTGCTGCCCAGGCTGCCGAAGTTGAAGTTGATACAGAAACTGGTTTTGTAAATGTCATTCATTTTTGGTGTGCCCATGATGTCGGGAAGGCAATCAATCCGTTAGGGGCAGAGTGCCAAATCGAAGGTGGTGTTATTTCCATGGGGTTGGGTTATGCGTTGATGGAAAATCTTATACTTCATGGTGGAAAAGCCCAAAATACAAATTTTACAGACTATAAAATTCCAACAATGTTAGACACTTGCCAAATTAAAACCTACTTTATTGAGAGTTTGGACGAGCATGGGCCATTTGGGGCAAAAGGAGTTGGAGAACCTGCTATGATTCCCTCTGCTGCTGCCATCGCAAATGCTATTTATGATGCAGTTGGAATTTGGGTAACGGAACTTCCAATCACACCTGAGAAGGTATTAAAAGCGATTAATGAAAAACAGAAAAGTAAGGGATAAAGCGGTGAAAAATCACCAAAAACCATTAAGGATCATAAAAAAAGAGTGGGAGAAAGGTCCCGTTTGGGAGGCTCAAACCAAACAAAATGAGCGCAAACGAATATTTCAAACGGAATCTGGAATTGAAGTTGATCGTCTCTATACGCCTCTTCATTTAGAAAATATAGGTTTTGATTACATCACCGATTTAGGATTTCCTGGTCAATATCCCTTCACACGGGGGAGAGATCCATCAGGGTATAGAGCAAATTTCTGGATTTTTCAACAATACGCTGGATATGGTGATGCAGAAGAGGCAAATAAAAGATATCGGTTTTTGCTCGACCATGGACAAACAGGGATTTCTATCGCATTGGATCTACCCACTCAAATTGGCATTGATTCTGATCACCCATTGGCTGAAGGAGAAGTGGGTAAGGTTGGCGTGGCCCTCGATTCACTGGAGGATCTGGAAATTGTTTTTAGTGGGATCCCTCTGGACAAACCACGTCAGATCAGCCTGGTCGCCAATGCAACGGCTTTGGTCATTTCAGCCATGTTCATCGCTCTTGCTGAAAAACAGAAAGTTTCCACGGACCAGGTTGTTCTAAGGGTTCAGAATGACATTTTGAAAGAATTCATAGCGCGTAATACGTATATCTTTCCGCCAAAACCCTCGCTCAGGCTGGCCACGGACCTGGTGGCCTATTGCGCTGAAAACCATCCCAATTGGTTACCGTTAACTGTGTGCGGGTACCATATCCGGGAGGCAGGGTCCACTCCGAGTCAGGAAATCGCTTTCGCCCTGGCAGATGCTTTGGAATATGTAGACCAAGTTCATCAAAGAGGCTTGAGCGTCGAAGATGTACTGCCTAAATTATCCACATTTATGTGTGTCAATATGAACTTTTTTGAGGAGATCGCCAAGTTCAGAGCACTCAGACGCCTCTGGGCACAGGTATTTCGGGAACGGTATCCAATAAAGGATTTTTCAAAGCTGAGTTTTAATCTTGTCAATTTTACGGCGGGGAGCAGTTTAACCGCCCAGCAGCCCATGAACAATATCGTCCGCGTCACGATCGAGTGTTTGGCTGGAGTTTTGAGCGGATGTCAATCCCTCTTTCCTTGCTCCATGGACGAAGCCTATTGTACGCCGACGGAAAACTCAGTTAAAGTGGCCTTGAGAACACAACAGATCATCGCCCATGAAACAGGAGTCGCTGATACCATCGATCCTCTGGGAGGATCTTATTATATTGAGACTCTGACGTCTTCGCTGGAAAGGGAGGCAAAAAAATACTTGGATGAGATTGAGAAGATTGGAGGGGTGATCAAGGCCATCGAATCTGGCTACTTTCAGGAAAAAATTGGAGAATCTTCCTACAGACTGCAGAAGGAGATCGAAAACAAAGAAAGAATCATCGTAGGTGTGAATGAATTTGTTGACGGAGAGAAATTACCCATTGAGATTTTTCGGCCTCCTGCAGATACCGCTGAGAAGCAGAAGATCAAATTAGAGAGATTGAGAGAAATAAGGGACAAGAGAAAAGTAGAGGAGATATTGAAAGAGGTGGAAAGATTGGCACGGACCGGGGAGAATCTTGTCCCCGTTCTCATTCAGGCTGTGAAGAACTATGCTACCTTGGGAGAAATTTGTGAGGTCTTCCGGCGCGTGTTCGGGGAATATTGCGAGACCAAGTTGTATTAGGGATTTGGAGCCTGGGAAAGGAAAAAAGGATGATCAAGAAGATTGACCATATTGGCATTGCCGTCAAGAGCTTATCGGATGCGATCAATTCATATAAAAAACTTTATGGATTGGATCCTATAAAAATAGAAACGCTTCATGATATCAAAGTAAAAGTAGCTTTTATACCTTTAGGTGAAGTACTTATTGAGCTCTTAGAGCCTGTGGAGTTAGGGGAAGGAAGAATAGGCAAATTCCTGCAGGAAAAGGGGGATGGTATTCATCATATTGCATTCAGAGTGGAGAATATTCACCATGCTCTTGAAACGCTTAAAAAGATAAATATACCATTGAGAGATGAAACGCCCCGGGATGGGGGGGATGGTTCTAAGATAGCATTTATCGAACCGGCTTCCACACAAAACGTTCTCACCGAGCTCGTGGAAAGAAGCCGAGAGGTAAAGAAAGATTAAGGATGAATATCCGAATTCAGTTGGAAAAACAGGCCGCAAAATATTCTGATAAAGTATTCCTTTATTTTGAGGATCAACGAATCACTTATTGTGACTTTAACCTTACAGTCAACAGGATTGCGAATGCTTTCAAAAGAATGGGTGTTAACCAGGGCGAAATGGTGGCCATCATGCTTCCCAACTCCCCTGAATTTCTTTATACCTGGATGGGGTTAAATAAGATAGGCGCTGTCGAGGTCCCTATCAATATTGCTTTTACAGAAGTAGAGGTAAAATATATCTTGCAACATTCAGAGGCTTCGGGAATTGTGATCCATCAGGAGTACTATCCGATATTGGGCAGGATTCGTAGAGAGGAGGTTCCGAAATTAAGAAATATCATTTTTTATGGAAACAGCACTCCTCCTTCAGGAACAATTGCTTTTTCTACTTTGCTGGATGAGAAGGCAGACTTAGAAGAGGTAGATATTTCGGAGAATGATCCAGCGGTTTGCATTTATACTTCGGGAACGACGGATCGACCAAAAGGCGTTCTAAATTCGCATAGGAGTTGGGTCCTCACTGGAGAAGCTTATGCATTTACTGTAGGAATTACTGCCGATGACCGAGTGATGACTTCTAACCCACTTTTTCATGCTAATGCTCAGGTCTATCCAACGATGGGTTCATTGATGGCCGGGGCAAGTTTGATTTTATTAAAGCGGTTCAGTTCTTCTCAAATTCTGGAGCAGGCGAGTTATTATCAGGCAAGCAAGCTCGTTCTGGTTCAAGCGGTAACACCTTGGATTTGGAATCGACCTCATCGAGAGGATGATGGAGATAATCCCGTAAAAACTCTAGTCGCGGGGAACGTACCCACGGAGATCTATCATGAATTTGAGAAACGCTTCCAATTAAAAATCCAAACGATCTATTCCCTCACTGAGGCAGTGTTGGCTATTATGGGGCCAAGAGAAGGGACTCGGCCAAGAAAAGCAGGGGGAATTGGTGTTCCGATGGAGCATCCTGATACGAGTATTAAGAATGAGGTTCGGATTGTCGATGGGGCAGGTAAGGAGGTTTCGCGAGGGAAACAAGGAGAAATCGTCATTCGAAATCCAGCGACGATGATGGGTTACTTTAAAGACCCTGAAAGGACGGCTGAATCTAAAAAGGATGGGTGGATTTACACGGGCGATATTGGATATCAGGATGAGGAGGGCTATTTTTTCTTCGTAGGCAGGAAGAAAGAGGTGATACGGAGAAGAGGAGAACTAATCTCACCTTCCGAAATAGAATTGGTAATCAATAGTCACCCTAGCGTTCAGGAGTCGGCAGTGATTGGCCTCCCTTCCGAACTGGGATCGGGGGAAGAAGAGGTTAAGGCTTTTGTAAGCATGAAACCCAACGAAAACACCACCCCTGAGGAACTTTTATTGTGGTGCAGAGGGAAGCTGGCCGAGTTCAAGATTCCCCGATTTATAGAATTTAGGACGGATTTCCCCAAGAGTGCTATAGGAAGAATTCAAAAAAATTTATTAAAGGCTGAGGAGCAAGACTTTACACATAAATGTTACGATCGACTCAAGGAAGGGAAAGGGTGAGGCAATACCGAAATAGCCAATCGGCTTAATTGAGAAAAATCTTTGGGGAGTTTTATAGATGGAGAAGGATGTTGCAATCGTAGGGGTTGGTCAAAGTGACTTTATGCGTAAGTGTAGTGTTTCAATAGCTGAACTTTGTTTCATTGCATATCAAGAGGCGATGAATGGCATTCAATTGAAGAGTGAAAATGTTGGAGCGTCTGTTATCTGTTCGGCGACGGAATATGATAAGCAGAGAAGCCCAGCGGGTGTTATTTCAGACTACTTGAACTTGAAGGGTAAACCTACCTTCTGTGTAGAAAGCCTCTGTTCCTCCAGTTCGAGTGGCCTTCGGGTTGCCTATTCTCTCATTAAATCTGGGTTGCATGAGGTAGTTGCTGTAGTTGGTTTTCAGAAAATGTCGGAATTGAGTTCTGCAGAAGCCGCTGAAAGGATGGGAAGGAGTGGGGATGTAATGTGGGAATCGCCTTTTGGGATGACGATGCCGGCGGCCTTCGCTATGTTCGCTCGCGCCCATATGGCTGAATATGGCACAACCGAAGAACAACTAGCAAAAGTGCGGGTGAAGAATTCGCTATATGGTTCACTGAACAATAAGGCGGCATTTCAAAAAAAAGTGACTTTAGAGGAAATCATGAATTCTCGGCCAGTTGTGACCCCGCTTAAAATGTTGGATTGCTGTGCTAATGTTGATGGAGCTGTGGTTCTTATCCTTGCAAGTAGAGAGTTTGCTAAAAGGATAACAGATAAGCCAATATGGATTCATGGTCTTGGCGCAGCTTCAGACTCAGCCACTCTTGCTGGACGCGAAACTTACTCAAGCATATCATGTGCCCGGGAGGCATCACAGATTGCTTATGATATGGCAGGCATTGGCCCAGAAGATATTGATGTTGCCGAAGTCCATGATTGTTTTACCATCACCGAGATTATTAATTATGAGGACCTTGGCTTTGCAAAACCCGGGGAGGGAGTTAAATTACTCGAAGATCGTGAAACATATCTGGGAGGTAAGATTCCGGTGAATTTGGATGGAGGTCTCCTTTCTAAAGGCCATCCGATAGGTGCTACAGGAGGAGGACAGGTTCGGACAATCGTGCGACAACTTCGAGGGGAGTGTCAAGAGGTACAAGTGGAAAATGCAAAAATAGGACTTGTTCATAACCTTGGAGGTCCTGGCGTATACTGCTTCGTAACTATTTTGGGGAGGGATTGATCATGGGGTTCGATCAATTTGGCATGAAAAGTTTTGTCTCCGAAACCAAAGCAGCAGAATTTGTAACCTACCTTGAAGAGGGAAAGGTGATGACGACCCGATGTAAAAAATGTCAAGAGATCACCTTTCCACCTAAAATGGACTGCAGAAGATGTGGGCCGAGTGAGATGGAATGGTTTGAAATAAAAGAAATAGGAGAACTGGGAACCTTTACCACGGTTATGTATGGTCCTGCTGGTTTTGAAAAGGAAACCCCATATACACTGGCGGTGGTGAGATTTCCAGTTGGAATCAGGGTCTTCGGCCAAATGGACAGGAAGATACCCATCGATGAGATTAAAGTGGGAATGGCCGTGAAGGTGGTTGCGCTCAAGGTGTCACAGAATAGATTTTCCTACCAATTTGAAAGAGTCTAATTTAGATTTTTTCAAAGAAGTCGTATCCTTTGATGGAGGCCATTTCCATGCCCCCAAAGAGGGATTTATTCACGGGTCAATAAATTAACCTATTCTAAACGCAAGCTGAATGCTATTAAAGCGTAAAGTGAGCATGGAAAACTTGAAGCAGGGGGAAACGTGAAGACCAAAAAGGTGCCCCTCGGTGATTCTCGTTCCGGAGAGGAACGAACTTTGATTTTGTACAATAAAATGATCGTTGAAGAGATGAAAGAGGGTTTGTTTATTGGTGAGAAGGACTTCATCCTCTTTGCCAATGAAGCCTTCAACGCAATGCATGGTTTTAGTGCAGGCTCTGTTTCGAAGAAGAAACTCTTGGATTTTGTGGCCAGTGATTTTCACGATGAAATGGTAGAGAAGCTCGGGGAGATGATTAATGGAAAATCTTCACTAGTACACCTGGAATATTCCAGGCTCCATAAAGACGGGCGAAAGATTCCAACAGAATTGAGGGCGAATATCATCCCCTTTGACCACCGGCGAGCTTTCGTAGGGATTTGCCTAGATATTCAAAACCGAAGGCAGTCAGATGAGAAACTGAATCACCTCAAAGAGTTAAGCGAGAATATCTTGAGCTCATCCTATGATTCGATTACCGTCATTGACCAGAAGGGTTCGATTATATACTTCAGCCCTGCCTCGGAGAGGATTACCCACTATAAAAAGGAAGAGGTGATCGGTAAATCCCTTTCCATTTTTTATAAAGACAAAGAACTGTTTAGAGAGAAGATAGAACGTATCGAAATAACGAAAGGTCCTGTCTCCTATGATGCGGTCATCCTCGACCGGGAAGGGGGAGAACATATTATGTTCATATCGCGATCTCCCCTGAGGGATGGAAGGGGAAATTTTATTGGGTCTGTTGGTATCTGTAAAGACATCACAGAGAGAAGGTTGATGGAAGAGAGAATCAGAGAGCGAGAGAGACTTGCTTATATCGGCCAGCTTACCACCCTTTTAGCTCACGAGCTTCGAAACCCACTTTCTTCGGTCAAGATGAACGTTCAGATCTTATCAAAGAAGTTGACCCTCTCAGGGAATGATCGAAGGAGAATAGAGATTATCGACAGTGGAATCAAGAAGCTGGAGATCATTCTTGAAGAGGTTCTCAATTTCGCCAAGCCGATGAAACTCTCTCTCAAAATAGAGGATGTGAATGAGATTGTTGAAGACGTGTTAGATACTTTGGGAGAGAAGATAAGTGAAAAACAGATTAGGATTGAGAGGAATCTTAGCGGGAACTTGCCGGAGATCCTTTTGGACAGGGGAAAGATAGAACAGGCAATCCTCAATATCGTACTCAATTCCATCGATGCATTAAGGCCAAAAGGACACTTGAAGGTGGTTACGGAAGTGGGGGAATTTTCGGGAGAGCAAATCATTAAAGTCACGATTTCTGACAACGGGATCGGCATTGAGGATGTGGATTTAAAGAGCATCTTTGAACCATTCTACACAACCAAACTACAGGGGACGGGCCTGGGTTTAAACAATGTGAAGAAGGTCATTGAGGCTCACGGCGGTTTTGTTAGTGTGGACAGCGAGTTGGGCCGAGGGACATCGGTTTATGTTTTCCTTCAAGGGAGGTGAGAGGAAAGTATGGTTAAGGTTCTTATCGTCGACGATGATGAGCACATTCGTGAGTCGTTAGAACTTTATTTGAATGAGAAGGGGTATAAGGTTATCACCGCATCCAATGGCAGTAAGGGTCTCTTCCATTTTAATCATGACAAACCCAAGATTGTTATTCTGGACATTCGTCTTCCAGATATGGATGGGCTCGAGATCCTTAGGCAGATTAAGGCCTCCAACGGAAAGACTCAAGTGGCTATGATTACGGCTTTTCAGGACATGGAGACTACAATTATAGCCATGAAGCTGGGGGCGTGCGAATATATTCATAAACCTATTGACATCAACGAATTAGAAATGGTTATTGAGCGAATGGAAGAAACCCTTTCTTTGGGTGAACGATACGGAGAAATGGCCGAAATCAACGGTGAATACAAGGCAAACGACATCATCGGTAAAAGTAATGTCATGAAAGAGGTCTTCAAGATCATCGGGCTTGTTTCCGAATCGAAAACCTCCATCCTCATCCAAGGAGAGAGTGGCACAGGCAAAGAGCTGATCGCCAAGGTCATTCACAATAGCAGCCTCTTTAAAAACGAACCTTTCATTCCCATTAATTGCTCTGCTCTGCCAGAAACACTTCTCGAAAGCGAACTCTTTGGGCACGAGAAGGGGGCTTTCACCGGGGCTGTTTTGGCCAAGAAAGGCAAATTTGAACTGGCCCAAAATGGGACGATCTTTCTCGACGAGATTGGCGAAATCTCATCAAATGTCCAGGTCAAGTTGCTTCGATTTTTGCAAGACAAAGAATTTGAAAGGCTTGGAGGTGAAAGAAAGATTATTTCAAATGCGCGGGTTATTGCGGCCACAAATCAGGATCTTTCGGGGCTCCTGAGGAGAGGTAAGTTTCGCGAGGATCTTTACTTTCGATTCAAAGTGGTAACCATTGATGTTCCTCCTTTGAGGGAGAGAAGATCAGATATCCCTCCTCTGGTAGAGTATCTCCTTGCCAAGGTCAATAGAGAGTTGCATCGGAATGTAAGGAAGGTTCCTCAAAGCGTCATGGGTCGCCTCATGGACTACGACTGGCCCGGGAACGTACGGGAGCTTGAAAATGTCTTAATTCGTGCCGTTCTTCTGGCAAAAGGTGAAGTCCTGCTGGAGGAGCATATAACCGGTTCTTTAAAGAACGTTACGGCATCAGTTGACGAGAAGAAATCCGGTACCTTGTCGCTACAAGAAATGGAAAAGAAGCATATCCTTAAAATACTGCACTTGGCCAATTGGAACAAAGGGAAGGCCTGTGAAATGTTACAGATCTCAAGGCCCACCCTGAGGCACAAAATGAAACTATATCAAATTAGAAATTCATGAAGTTCGCATTACTTTTTTTGAAAGTTTTTTTACCTGTTTAAAAATATATTTCAATTCGGTCATTCTGGTGCAAAAGCGAATTTGGTATATTCCTTTTGTTTTTTTAGTCGCTTAACTTCCTTTCAAGGGTAAGCATAGGTTTCTCCGCCAATCCTTGATCATGCCCACTGGTAATTCATTCGTCTTCCTTTTAATGCCTGTTGCCGCCGTAGCCCTCGTTGTGAAGTCAGATGCTCCGTGGAAGACCTGGGAGGAGTTTTTTGATTATTCAAAGAAGCATCCCAATGAAGTAAAGATAGTATTCTCCAGTGCTGCCAGTACCGGCACCATTGGGTTGAAATGGATCTCTAAGAAATTAGGAATCAATATGGAAGGAAGTAACCTTCCCAGGTGATGCAGAAGGGATTACCGCGTTATTAGGAGGGCATATCGATGCCTTTCCTGGAGCGGAGGCTCAAAACATGCAAGTCAGGGACGGAAGGGCGAGAGTGCTTTTGGCAGTCACCGCCGAACCCATTCCAGGTTTTCCGGACGTTCCCACCTTCAAGAAGCTATATGGAAAGGGTACGATGAATGGTTGTGCATTGATCGGTCCCGCTGGGATCCCTGAGCCGATTGTTGCAAAAATAGAAAAAGCAGTTCATGAAGGGACACAAGATCCTGGACCCCTTAAGGCAATGAACCAGATGAACACGACTCCTTTGTGGCGAAATAGCAAAACCATTACCCAAGACGTTAACGGTGCCCTCACCAGCTTCCGGGAGTTATTGTAAGATTTGGACATACTTAAGAAAAAGTAGTTTATCCTGAAAGACGAAAGAATTCAGTTGATGAAAAAGTATGATATCAATTGTGATTTGTCCTGGTCAATGGTTGCTCTCTTTTTTATCGGGGCAGCCCTGAAAATGGGCCTGGGAGATCTTGGGTCTCCCCGGCCCGGGTTTTTCCCATTCCTGGTCGGTATTTTATTACTAATTCTCTCTTTGGGAATTATTTTCCTAGCGGTGAGGGAGACATACAAAGACCGAAATTTTAGAGAGTAACCAGCCTTTAGTGTGAATGTTTTGCTCACCTTGGTTGTGCTCATCCTTTATACCATTTCATTGGAGTTTTTGGGATATATTATCGGATCCTTCTTATTATTCCTTTATCTTTTATCTTTTTAATGTCCCAGCCGGAAAGAAATGGGGAACCTCAATCATCATGACTATCGGGGTCGTTTCTCTTATCTATTATTTTTTCGTAGTATTGCTGCAAGCACAGTTTCCAAAAGGGATCTTTCGTTTAGGGTGAAACAGAAATCCGAGCTGGCGATGTTTCAATAGAAGGCGAAGGAAATCGAGATTTAAATGGGCACTTATGATTATGTCTTGTTGTGTTTAAAGGTCGGATTCCAGCCCATTAATATCCTATTTTGCTTTTTTGGGGTTCTGATAGGAACATTGGTAGGCGTTCTGCCCGGACTTGGTCCTGTGGCGGCCATGGCACTCCTTCTGCCAATAACGTTTCATCTGACTCCGGTGACTGCCATCATCATGCTCTCGGGGATCTATTATGGTGCAATGTATGGCGGGTCTACAACCTCCATTCTGGTCAATATTCCCGGTGAAGCTGCCTCTGTGGTCACCTGTCTTGATGGTTACCAGATGGCCCGGAAAGGAAGGGCCGGACCTGCACTGGGCATGGCAGCTTTTGGATCTTTTATTGCCGGGACCATCGGAGTCCTCGTCTTGATGCTTGTCGCAAACCCAAATTGTATTAACGTTCGGTCCCCCGGAATATTTTTCTTTGATGGTCATCGGTATGACGTTATTGATCTATTTAGCCCAAGAGTCAAAGATCAAGGCGATGGCAGCCGCTTGCTTTGGCCTCATCCCCAGCTTCATCGGGATTGATGTTCTCACCGGGCAACCCAGTGTAATGTTACAATAACGGCTTTACAATGAGGCACCTTTTCTAAGATCGAATCGACGTTTTTTGGTCCAGGCAAACACCAATAGATTGTATGGGCATCTTGCACTGAAAATGTTCTACAACTCTATTGAAAAGATATTTCAAATCATTATGTATTGGGGAAAAGATATATTTTAGAATCATGAGTTTTATCAAGCAGTTAAAACTTTTACATTCTTGGCATGTTTTTTGGAGCTAAAGATCTTCGGTGCGATAATCCCTTTCTTAATATCTTTGGGTGCAGTTCTCAGATGAGCAGGCAAAAAACAATCGCCTTACTAAGTGATGACTCAGAGTTAGCAGAGACACTTCAGCTCGATTTGGAGGAAGAAGGCTATGACGTCCTTCATCTTGATGGAATTAAAGAAGATTTGAAGGAGATAAGGGATAAAGGGGTTGATCTTATAATCCTCGATCTTGATGCCCCTGTTTGGAGAATGGAATTCATTAAAGAGGTGAAAAGAACGAGGCCGATCCTTCCGGTTATTATCCTATCATCTTTAGAAGAAAATCTCATCAGGTGTGTTTTCAGCGAAATTGAAGCAACAAAGACCTTCATCAAACCCTTTGAACTGGAGGATTTCTCCAATTCAATTAAGTCTATTTTAGATTCTCGGACACGATCGAGTCCCGTCAGACGAGAGAAGACTTTTGTTTAACAAATTTTTAGGCCATTGAGGATATTAGGATGGAGATAGTAAAAAAGATTAGACCAGTATGCATCGTGGCCTCCACTATCCTTGTGTCGGTCATCATATGGGAACTCTTCATCAGGATTTTTAGGGTCCCCGATTTCTTGGTTCCACCCCCGTTAGCCGTTCTCAATCAATTTACTGGTAAAAATCTTTCTCTCTTAATAACTCATTCCCTCGTAACTCTCTATGAGACCGGACTGGGGTTCATCTTGGGCATTGTGGTTGGGGTCTCTCTTGCGATTCTTATTGTCTACTCACCTTTTTTGCAAACTGCCATCTATCCGTTGTTGGTCGTTGCACAAGTTATCCCAAAACTTGCTTTGGCCCCGTTGGTACTGATTTGGTTTGGCTATGGAATTCTTTCTAAGGTTGTCATCGCTTTTTTGATTTCTTTCTTTCCCATTATTGTAAACACCGCAAGTGGGTTGAGGGAAGTCGAACCAGAAATGATTGACCTTGTTACTTCTCTTAATGCTTCAAAGTGGCAGGTTTTTAGAAAAATACGTTTTCCAAACTCCCTGCCTCATTTATTTGGCGGCTTGAAAATCTCTATCACGTTTGCTGTTATTGGAGCAATCGTGGGGGAGTTTGTAGGGGGTGATGAGGGAGTGGGCTATTTGATCATCATTGCAACCCATGAACTGAAGACGGCCTTGCTATTTGCAGCTATTATCGCTTCCTCTATCCTTGGTATTTTGGCTTACGGAATTATTGTTCTGTTAGAAAAGATCTTCATTCCATGGGGTGTCGTAGAGAAGAAGGAGGCAGAGGTTCTAGTCTAAGAAGGAGTGTTTAACAACAGTTGGTTCTTCTTGAAAGGAGGGAAACATATGAAAAAGATCATTTTTATAACCATTTTAGCTCTTATCTTGTTGGCGGGATTGGGTGTTGACAGGGCTTTAGCTTTAGAAAAAATCACACTAGCCTTTAGCTGGTTCCCGTACGGGAAACACGTTCCATTTTTTGTATCCTTGGAGAAAGGATTTTGGAAGGAGGAAGGACTGGATGTTACGATTATCAGGGGATATGGCTCAGGTGATACGATCAAAAAGGTTGCAGCAGGCTCGGCTGAGTTTGGAAAAGCAGCTGCGGATGTTTTAGTCACGGCGAGAGCCGAAGGGATTAAAGTAAAGATTATTGGGGCGTACCATGATAAAAACCTACAATGTGTCTATACGTTGAAAAAAAACAAAATAAAAAGCCTCAAAGATCTTGAAGGGAAAACGATGGGAAATACTCTCACTGATTCTTGTCGAGTTATGTTCCCTGCTTTGGCCGCCATTAATAAAATTGATCCGGATAAAGTGAAATGGATTAATATGGATGCTCCTTCGAAACTTCCCAGCTTTGTAACAGGGAAGATCGATGCGACATGTACCTTGTTTACAGAAGATCCTACCTATGAGGCGACGGCAAAAAAAGCAGGTGAAGATCTGGTTCGATTCATGTATAGCGATTATGGTCTTGACCTTTATTCGATCAGTCTTATCACCACCGATAAGATGATTCAAGAAAAACCTGAGATGGTTAAGAAATTTCTCAAAGGAACCTATCGAGGATTTGCATGGTCCATTGAGCACCCTGAAGAGGCTTTGGAGATCTTCATTAAGGAAAGACCTGAAATTGATAAGGAACAGGCCAGAGGACATTTCAAAATTATGCTAGATCATTTCCTGACACCCATTACCTATGAAAAAGGAATGGGCTACATACGGGAAGATAAAATGAAACTGACTCGAGATCTGACCATGAAATATGTTCTGAAAACGGAAAAACAGATTCCCTTAGAGGATCTCTATACGAATGCATTTCTGCCGGGGATCTTTCCCCCAAAGAAAAAGTAGGAAAGGGGTAACCTGTGGGATCGGAAAATTCGACAGGACAGGAGAGGAGTCTTGTCATTGAGGTGAAGAACCTTAAGAAGGTTTACCACTCCCGCGGGTCTTCTGTCCACGCCGTGGAGGATGTCTCCTTCGATGTCTACGATGGTGAATTTGTTACCATTGTTGGTCATAGTGGATGTGGGAAAACGACGATCCTGAAGATTCTATCGGGATTACTTCCGAAGACGAGTGGTATTGCTTCCATCAACGGCAAACATGTTACTGGGCCTCATGCCAACATTGGGATTGTGTTTCAGACCCCTATTCTCCTTCGATGGCGTTCAGTTCTCGAAAATGTGATGCTTCCCATTGAGATCATGCAGCTTAAAAAGGAGGACTACTACGAACGGGCGTTAGACTTGTTGAGATTGACGGGGCTCATCGAGTTCAAGGAAAGGTATCCAAGGGAATTATCAGGGGGCATGCAGCAAAGGGTATCCATCAGCCGGGCTTTAATCCATGACCCCCCTATACTTTTTCTCGATGAGCCTTTTGGGGCCTTGGATGTGATGACACGCAATGAGATGAATATCGAACTGGAGCGGATCTGGAGAGAGAAAGGAAAAACAAGCTTACTGATTACCCATAGTATCCATGAGGCTGTTTTCTTGTCGGATCGGATCATCGTCATGACACGCCGGCCGGGCAGGGTTGCGGATATCGTTCCTGTGGATCTTCCACGTCCTCGAACAGCAGAGATGAGAATTTCCGATAAATTCTTTAAATTGGTCCAAGTTGTTGCACAAAAAATAGGGCTTGAATACACATAAGTTCACCACTCTACCTTGAGGAGATTTATCTTCAAATTCTATGCTTAATCGGTTTGAATATATAAAGCCCAGTACAGTAGATGAGGTGATATTTCATTTAGCAAGATTGGGTAAAGAAGCTAAGATTTTATCGGGAGGAACTGATCTTCTTGTCCAAATCAAAAAGAAGAGAATCTCTCCAAGGTATCTCATTGATCTAATGGGTATTTCTGAATTGGGTCAAATTAAAGGAAAAAATGGAGAGGTCCGAGTCGGTGCTGGGGTAAGTCTTTCATCCTTGGAGAAATCGAGTCTGATCAAAGAGAGATTCGGGTCTCTCTGGAAGGCGATCCGGGCGATTGGGTCTCCCCAAATCCGGAACATGGGCACGGTGGGCGGAAATCTCTGTGTGGAGACGCGATGTAAGTATATGGATTTCTCCCATCCTTGGGGCAAAGAGATTTCAGGCAAGTGCTTCAAAAGAGGAGGGGAGCTATGTCATGTCGTGAAGGGAGGCGATCGGTGTCATGCGGTCATGGCGGGGGACCTTGCCACAATCTTGATCGCCCTCAATTCAAAAGTTGTAATTAAAGCTCAATCCGAAAAAATTATTTCTCTTGAAGATTTTTATACGGGGGATGGGAAAGGAGTCACAAGGGTCAATGCTGACGAGCTTGTGACTCAGATTCGAATTCCTCCCTTGCCTCCTCATTCAGGGACCTCCTACCTCAAGCATCGTTGGCGAGAATCTCTCGATTTTCCTATCGTCAACGCGGCTGCAAGGGTCTTAAAAGATTCTTTACAAGGAGCTTTCCTAGAGACGCGCTTTGTTCTCGGAGCCTTGGCCTCTGCCCCCATCCGGCTTAAAAAAGTTGAGGACCTTCTCAGAGGTCAAATCCCAAGCGATCAAATTATTGAAGAGGCCGTCCAGGAGGGAATGAAAGGGATCCCCATCGTCTCATGCTCAGGGGTCCCGGTAAGGTATATCAGAAGGATGGCCCAGGCGTTTGCAATAAAGGCGATCAGGGAGGCTAATGAAACATCACATTGAGACCAAGATCAACGGAGTTTCTTATCATTTGGAAGTCGAACCCCATTGGACACTTCTCGAGCTTCTTCGAAGGGTCATGGGTTTGACAGGAGCTAAGGATAGCTGTGGAATGGGAGAATGTGGGAGCTGTACCGTCATAATGGATGGGAGAACAATTTATTCTTGTCTGACCCTGGCGGTTCGGGCAGATGGAAAGGAAGTCTTAACCATTGAAGGGTTAGCCAAAGGCGAGGAGCTCGATCCGGTGCAGAAAGCCTTCATTGAGCATGGGGCCTTCCAATGCGGCTTTTGCACCCCTGGAATGATTCTATCGAGTAAGGCCCTTTTGGATGAGAATCCAAGCCCCAATGAAGAGGAAATAAAGAGGGGGATATCAGGGAATCTTTGTCGGTGTACTGGATACAATATGATCGTGGAGGCAATTCGGGGTGTATTGGAGGGGAGGGTGAAGAGGGGGTAGCATGAGCGATCATGGTGATGAATTTTCCGCAGTAGGGAAGAGTTTCCCGAGGCTTGAGGGATTTGAGAAAGTAACAGGGGCGACCCGCTTTCTCACCGATTTAGAACTCCCTGGGATATTGTGCGGAAAGGTCCTTCGAGCCCCTTACCCCCATGCCCGAATCGTCTCGATTAATACGAAGAGAGCAGAAAAGCTGATTGGCGTCAAAGCGGTCATCACCGCAGAAGATACTCCTAAGGTTCCTTTTTGTATCATCCCGCGCGTCGCAAATAAGCTTCCGCTCGAAGACAAAAAAGTGCGGTATATTGGCGACGAGATTGCGGCAGTGGCGGCAGAGACCGAGGAGATTGCCCTGGAGGCCCTCGATCTCATTGAGGTCGTCTATGAAGAGCTTCCTGCTATCTTCGAGCCCGAAGAGGCCCTGAAACCCGATGCCCCTCTTCTCTATGAAGAAACAGGCACAAATATCGCTGAGCATTTTTACAAGGAATATGGAGATGTGAAGAGGGCTTTTCAAGAAGCTGATCACATCTTAGAGGACCGATTCGAGACATCTCCGGTTACTCCTTGTTGTATGGAGCCACGGAGTTGTATCGCCTCTTTTGATGGTTCAGGCCGTTTGACGTTGATTGCCAATACTCAGGCCCCTTTTTCCCTTCGTCAGGAGCTTTCAAAGGTTATTCCTCTTCCCATCAAGAAGATTCGAATCATAAAACTTCCGATCGGTGGAGCGTTTGGAAGCCGTCTGGGAATGGATTCTATCGATCCGATCTGTGTCTTCCTTTCGAGGAAATCAGGAAAACCGGTTAAGATTGTCAATACAAGGGAGGAAGAGTTCGTGACTTCCCGATACCGATACCGGATGGTTATCTACCTGAAAACGGGGGTCAAGAAGGACGGCACCATCGTTGCCCGGGAGGCGAAAGTGATCACCGACAACGGAGCTCACAACTACCAGGGCTACACGATCACGGCCGGCCTCTGCCAAAAGCTCACCTTTGTTTATAAGATACCCCACATCAAATTTGATGGATATGTTGTCTACACCAACAACGTATATGGAGGCGCATTCCGGGGATATGGAAATCCCCAAATAACGTTCGCTGCAGAATCTCATATCGACATGATTGCTGAGAAGTTGGGTATGGACTTTCTGGATCTGAGCCTTAAGAACATCGTTGAACCTGGACATAAAACAATTTCGAACTGTCAGATCACCAGCTGTGGGCTTCGAGAGTGTATGATACGGGCAGCTGATGTGACCGGATGGCGAGAAAAACGGCGGAGGCCCGGACGGCGTGGAATCGGAATGGCCTCCATGCAGCATGCAGGCGGAGGAATAATGATCTTCTTCGGCAATATTAACTGCAACTACTCGAGTGCAGCGATGAAGATGAATGAAGACGGTTCTGTCAATCTGATGACAGGGAGCTCTGACATCGGACAGGGGTCTGATACGGTCCTGGCACAGATTGCCGCCGAGGAACTGGGGATTCGTTTTGAAGATATCCGGGTCACCACGGCAGATACCGATTTGACCCCCATGTGTCTGGGGACGTATGGAGACAGGGTCACCTTTATCGGGGGCAATGCGGTTGTGAATGCAGCCAGAGATGTAAAGAAGCAACTCTTGGAACTGGCATCTGAGCTTTTAGAAGCAAACGTTGATGATCTGGAGTCGAAGGAGGGACGAATCTTTGTCAAAGGGTCTCCGGAGAAAGGGATATCGATCCCGGAGCTGGCGGAATTCTCTTATTTTAAAAAAGGGAGGCCGATCCTTGGGCGAGGCATTTACGACGATCCGATTTCAAAACCGGATTATGGGACAGGATATGGAACCAGTCCTGCTTATTCCTTTGCCTCGCAGGTGGCCGAGGTTGAGGTAGATGTTGAAACAGGAAAGGTCAAGGTTCTCAGGATCACCAGTGCTCATGATCTTGGAAGGGCTCTCAATCCCATGGCTGTAAGGGGGCAGATTGAAGGGGCAATGGCACAGGGAATCGGTTCTGCGCTCTTTGAAAGGTTGGATTGGGTGGACGGACGAGCCCTTAACTCCAATTTTTTAGATTACCGAATGCTTACAGCCCTTGATGTGTCAGCCATCGACCCCATCTTCATTGAGTCCATCGATCCCAATGGGCCTTTTGGAGCAAAGGGGGTCGGGGAACCAGCATTGGTCCCCACTGCGGCGGCAATTGCCAACGCGATCTATGATGCAGTGGGCGTAAGGATCAAAAGTCTTCCCATCACGCCTGATAAGATTCTGGCCGCCCTGGAAGAAAAGAATTCAATTTCTAAAAGATGGAGCAATGAGAAATAATTGTCTCTTTAGTCTGATAGTTTTATCGTTTATTTTTTATCTACCTTCTCCCTTATTTTCGGAGGGAGTTATGATTGTGGAAGTGATCGATGTGGATCGTTTGCTTCTTACAACCGGAGAAGAGGTAGAGTGTTTAGGAATTTATACCCTTCCTCTCAGCAAGAAGTTTAAGGACGAGGTGATTGCAGAGATTCGGAAGCTAACAGGTGAGAAATTGTTGAAGCTCGAATTCGATTCAACCATCAAAGCTCCCTCTGGAAGATTACAGGCTTATATTTTTGCCGATGGGATCTTCGTTAATGCTGAGTTGGTCAAGAGGGGATATGCCTTTTTATTACCGAGCTCTGAAAAACTCAAGTACGGAAAGTATTTGGTTGAGCTGGAGAATCAAGCCAAGGCGGAAAAGAGGGGTCTCTGGAGTGGGAGTGATTGGATGACAGAGCCTTGTGGGTGCTATTAATTAAATTGAACGCTTACTCGTTCTTGCAGTGGGTAAATGTTCTTACAGAAAATTTTAAAGGCGCTTCTCCTTTAGTTCTATGTTGATATTTTGACGGCGGCCAAAAGATGGAACTTCAAACCGTATCCCTACACCTCTGCAAAAGGATTCTTCAGCGGAATGGTTGTTTTTAGTATGACAGTGCACTGGTGCCGCCAACCTTGGTTTTTCCTCAAACGAGACACCCAATCATTCATCAGGTCTATAAGATCCGAAGAAAAAGGAAGTTGAGAAAAATGGGGAGATTCGACCCAGATTTCATGGAGGAGATCAAGAACCAGCTGGATGTTGAGTTATTAGGGATCGTTTCTTTGCAAACGTCTACCTCAGATGAGCTCAAAGGAAGAGCGATCTCCATTTTGCTTAATGTCAAATCCATAGTTGTGCTGGGCAAAGAGATTTTTAGAGAAGTTGTCTCTCTGTTGAAGTCTCGTAAGGAAGCTGGGGAACCAGAGTACGGAGAGTTGCTTGGTCCGCACAGCGATTACCTCAGTGGTCACCTGACAGGGGCCGCTCACCATTTGGCCAACCTCTTTCGGAGAGAAGGTCATCGAAGTTTGCCCTTGCCGGCAGTGGGGTGTCCGACTGACCAGAGATTCATGACAGCGATCTTTTCTTACAAACATGCAGGAGAATTAGCAGGGCTTGGGAGGATCGGCAAACATAGCTTATTGATCACACCAGAATTTGACCCCCGGGTGAGGCTGGCTTGTGTGCTGACGGGAGCCCATTTTGAGAACTCTCATTTAACGTAA
>Ga0068714_10000953_pt1 | contig 46846 bp, 38 predicted proteins | sample MTBNYHSulfiMetaG_FD_62988 | JGI IMG/M metagenome (GOLD analysis project Ga0068714, IMG submission 62988) | Enrichment culture microbial communities from rom New York Harbor, USA that are MTBE-degrading - MTBE-NYH (New York Harbor Sulfidogenic)... | ecosystem: Environmental > Aquatic > Marine >... | reverse complement strand
TCCTGCACTTCGGTCGCCATCTCAGTACCCCCACAGGGTGAAGCCGACGGCGCAGGCGACGAGGAAGCCCAGGAAGACGAGCCAGTCGAGGCCCGTCAGGTCCCTGCGCGCCGGGTCCTCGTACTCCGGGCTCGCGATCTCCTCGAGACGCGCCCGGATCTTCGGGTCGATGCCGTCTCGGGCAGCGTCCGTCGCTGCGGATGGTTCGTTCATGGCCGTCCTGACCCCCTTCGTCTCTCGTTGCCGAGTGGCATACCGTACGTCACTCGCCGCAGTTTGACCGACCGTCCGGTCAAACTCAAGCCCCGACACCGTTCACAGCGTCCGCCGGTAGGGGCAGCCGTCGGCGCGGCGGCCTCGAGGCGCGCGCTGCCGCACGGGCGCACACGGGTACTTGCGTCGCCTCGTCATCGGAGCAGCGCCGCCCCGATCTCGCTCAGCTCCGGGTCCGACGGCATCCGGTCGATGCCGATCAGGGCGAGCAGCAGCGCCTTCTGGAAGTGCTTGCGGTTCTCGGCCTCGTCGAGCACGATCGAGAACGGCGCGTCGAGGATCGCGTCGGTCATCTCCTCGCCGCGCACGGCGGGCAGGCAGTGCATGAACCTGGCGCCCGGCTTCGCGTGCCGCCAGAGCTCCTCGTTCACCTGGTACGGCCCGAGGATGCGGCGCAGTCGCTGCTTCTCCTCCTCGGGCTGCATCCACCACCAGCCGACGGTGAACACCACGTCCGCGTCCCGCACTCCCGCGACCGGATCGTCGGTGAGGGTGAGGGAGGCACCACTCGCGGCGCAGTTGGCGCGCGCGAGCGCCTCGATCCCGGGCGTCATCTGCTCCTCGGGCGGAGCCGCCATCACCATGCTGCTGCCGAGGCGCGTCATCGTGAGTGCGACGGACGTGCCCATCGCGTCGGCGCACTTGCCGACGAAGGCGCAGGTCAAACCTTCGACGGTCCCGAAGTGCTCGAGCACCGTCATCGCATCGGTCATCGACTGCACCGGGTGGTCGTAGTCGTCCGTGAGGCCGTTGATCACGGGCACGCTGGCGTACTCGACCAGCTCCGCCAGCGTCGTGTGGAAGGCCGTCCGCGCCATGATCGCGTCGACGAGGCGACTCACGACGCGTGCGGTGTCGGCGATGGTCTCGTGCCCGGGCAGGTGGATCTCACCGGGGCGGAGGTACTGGGCGTGGCCGCCGAGCTCGCTCATCCCCGCCTCGAAGCTGATGCGGGTGCGCGTCGAGGGGTGCTCGAAGATCATCGCCAGGGTGCGCCCCTCGAGGAGAGGGGTGAAGGGCCGTCGCCGGTAGAGGGCCTTGAGGGCGACGGCCAGGTCGAGCAGGCCGAGCAGCTCCTCGCGCGTGTAGTCCTGGTCGGTGAAGAAGTGGCGGCCGCGCAGGGCGCCGAGGTTCGCGGCGCCGTGCGGCCCTGGTGCGACGGAGCTCATCTCGCGGCTGTCCTCCTGATGACGAGGCGACCCCGGCACGCGCCGCAGCCGGCCAAGTTAAATGCTCATATAACTAAATGACCGTTTAACCTCCGGCTGTCAAGCCCTGCCGCAGAGTGACGAGGACCGTAAGGGGGAGCGAGGTCTGCCGCCCTGCCTGGCGGCCGTCGGCCGTGGGGTGCGGGGAGCCCGGCGGCTCGCGGCGCGGCGGGCGTCAGCTGCGGGCGTCGTCCTCGAGCCCGAGGAACCCGCCGAGCACCGCGCGCCACATGCGCCACGCCCGATCGTGGTCGAAGCCCTCCGGATCGAGGGCGCGCTGGATGCCGAGGCCTTCGACCACGGCGATGCTGACGGCGGCGAGCGCCTCGAGGCGGTCGAGCGTCACGTCCGCCGGCGCGGCGCCCAGGCAGTCGGCGTCGACCTCCCGGTAGACGCGGTACTCCTCGGCGAAGCGCGCGCGCACGTCAGGGTCGCGGAGGGCGTGGGGGAGCAGCTCGTAGAGCATGCGGTTGACGCGGTCGTTGGCCGAGACCGCCTGCTGCCAGTCGAGGAAGGCCTCCGTGCGCTCGCTGCCCTCGGTGGTGGCGCGGATCTCCTCGACGAGCCCCGTGTCGGGATCCTGGAAGAGGCTGTCCACGAGCGCCGCCACCAGCCCCGCCTTGCCGCCGAAGTAGTAGGAGACGAGCGCGCGGTTGACGCCCGACTCCTGCTCCACGGCGGCCATCGTGAGCTCCGCGTAGCCGCGCTCGGCGAGGATGGTCCTCGCGGCGGCGAGGATCCGCTGCGCCGTGGGCGCGAGGTCGTGCGGCTGGGCCGGCTTCGGCTCGGTCATGGCGACGACAACGTATCACGCCCCGAGGCGGGGCCGGCAGCGGGTGGCGCGCGGAGACGCGCGGCGAGGCGGGCGGCGCGGGCGGCCTCCGTCGCCCGCGCCGCCCCCCGCACGCTCAGTAGGTGAGAACGGCCTTCGCGGAGGTGATCTCGGCGATCACGCGGGCGCCGGCGATGAGCTCCGAGCCGGCGAGCAGCTTCTCGCTCTCGATCTGCCGCCACTCGACGCACGGGGTGCAGACGAGGAGCTTCCCGCCCTGCTCGAGGAACGTCGCGATGAGGCCCTTGAGCGGCGGAAGGCCCCCGGCGAACACGTGGGCCATGATGTGCTCGACGGCCAGCTGCACCGAGCGCCCCTGCAGGATCACCACGGCCTCCTTCTCCATGACCTGGGCGGCGGTGCCCATCATGAAGGGAAGCGTGGCGAGCTCGGGGTCGTCGGGGCCGTGGGTCGCGACGATCACGACCTTGTCAGCCTGCGGTTCGGACATGTGCACTCTCCTTGGGACGGCGCGATTGACGGCGCGGACTCAGGAGAGACCCGCGCGACGGCGGCGGAACTCGTTGAACCAGATCGCCGCGGGACGGTAGACGATGTGCGCGAACTTGGTGAACGGGAGCAGGAGGATCAGCTCCATGGCCAGGGCCACGTGCACGACGAACACGACCTGGACCCACAGACCGCTCAGCGTCACGTACTCGCCGAGCTCGAGGACGAACCCCGTGACCCCGATCACCCAGAGGAAGCCGAGGAACAGCCAGTCGGAGAACAGCGACAGGGCGTGGTACTTGTCGGCGCGGCGCAGACGCTGGACGATGGCCACCGTCGTGCCGTAGACGAGCAGGACACCGGCCACCGTGCCGAGGAGCCGGATGGGGTAGTAGATCGGCACGTACGAACCGGGCTCCTTGAACAGCCAGTCCAGGGCGGTCGCCGCGGCCAGTCCGATCATCCCGATCATGATGCTGAAGTGCACGAGCCAGCGGCGCACGAGCAGCGGCTCCTTCTTCGAGGTCGGCTCCACGGCGCACTCGCGGTAGCGACCGTGGCCGAAGACCTCGGCCAGCGTCGCGCCGAGCGCGGACAGCGCCGCGCGAAGAGGGAACCTCTGGGGCGCCGCCGGGGCCCTCCCGGCCGCGGGCAGCGGCGAACGGGAGATCATCCAGAAGAGGTTGACCAGCGTCGCGAGGGTCGCCAGCACCATGAGCGCGATCACGCCGATGCCCAGCCAGTGGATGACCTCGTACGGCACGAGCTCGAGGAGCGCGGCGGTGGTCACGCGCCCCTCCACGGGGCCCGCCGACTCGGCGAGCAGGAAGAGCGCGAGGACGCCGAAGACGGCCAGCAGGGCCGCGACGGCGAACGCGGTCGACCGGTAGAGACGGCGCGAGAAGCCCGTGGGGTCGAAGGCCGCGGTGGCGTAGCGCCTCGCCGCGGCCATGAACGCGCCGGGCTCGGCCTCGCGCGGGCAGGTCTCCGAGCACTCGGCGCAGTAGTAGCAGAGCCAGACCTCCGGGCTCGCCGCGAGGTGCGCGGTCTGCCCCAGCTGCGCGTAACGGATGACGCGTCGGGGGAAGGCGACGTCCTCCTTGGACAACGGGCAGACGGCCGTGCAGTTGCCACAGTTGAAGCAGGCGCCGATGTCGAAGGCGCCGTAGCGTCGCATCTCCGGGAGCACGCCGGTGTCGACACGCAGCGCCACGTCACTCACCGCCCTTCACGTCGCCTGAGCCCGCGGCCGTGGCCGTCTCGCCGGCGGCGTCGTCGGCGGCGGGGTCCGCGGCCGGCTTCTCCTTCGTCTTGAGCGCGTACGTCGGGTAGTCGCCCTCCTGCCCGGTCTCGACGATCTCGCCGTACTTGCGCAGCCCGGCCACGTGCCACAACACCTCGCGCGGCGCCAGCCCGGCGGCGCCGGCGATCGCCGGGACCGTCGCCGCGCCGGAGGCCATGGCGGCACGCACCTTCTTGCGCACCGCCTGACGCTCCTTGTTGCGCGCGACGGCGGCGTCGACCGCCGCGCCGCGCTCCTCGCGCAGTCGAGCGAGCAGGTCGCGCAGCTCCTTCCCGGTGGGCTTCACGGGGCTCATCGTGCCGGCACCTCCCTCGCCGCGACGATGGCGTCGACCATCGCGTCGTACTGATCCAGCGTCCAGCCGGCAAGGTCGATGGCCCGCGTCGGACAGACGGCCACGCAGGCGCCGCAGCCGGCGCAGAGCGCCGGGTTGACGACGGCCCGCCGGCGCTCGTCTTCGTACTCGCGCATCTCGATGGCGCCCGGGTACGGGCACTCCTCGACGCACAGCCCATGCCCTTCGCAGAGCGTCGCGTCGACGTGCGCGACGAACGGGTCGAGGTCGACGTGTCCCGCGCCCAGCATGGCGACCGCCTTCGCCGCCGCAGCCGACGCCGAGGCGACCGTCTCGGTCACGTCCTTGGGCCCCTGCGCGGCGCCGGCGAGGAGGACGCCGTTGACCGACGGCTCCACGGGGCGCAGCTTGGGGTGCACCTCCTGAAGGAAGCGGTCGGCGCCGACCGGCAGCTTGAGGCCGTCGACCAGGGTCTCGGCGCCGCCGGGCATCATGCCCACGCCGAGGACCACGAGGTCGACGGCCACCTCGATCTCCTCGCCCCAGGTCAGACCGTCGACGCATCTCACGATGACCGGCGCGACGTCGTCCCTGGCACGGCTCACCGCCGGCGGCTGGTCGGCGGCGAAGCGCACGAACAGCGTGCCGCCCTTCGAGGCGCGCTCGTAGTACTCCTCGTGCCCGCGGCCGTAGGCGCGGATGTCCTGGAAGAAGTCGATGGTCGCCACCTCGGGGCGCTTCTCCTGCAGCTCGCAGATCGCCTGCAGGATGGCCGTGCAGCAGACACGCGAGCAGTACTCGTTGATCTTGCCGTCGGCCTGGGGCTTGTTGACGCCCTCCGCCTGGCGACTGCCCACGCAGTGGAAGAAGGCCACGCTGCGCACCGGCGCGCCGTCGTACTCGGGCGCGCCGGGACCAGGCTCGACCTCGCTCAGCCAGCGGATGAAGTCGGGGAGCGTGACGACCTGGGGGATGCGCAGGTAGCCGTACTCGCCCTTGCCCGGCGCGTAGTGCTCGAAGCCGGTGGCCACGACGATGGCGCCGGCGTCGATCGTGAGCTCGCGCGCCGGGCGTTCCCCCGGCGCGTCCTCGTTCATGCCCACTTCGGTCGATCCCGCCTCGGCTCGGCCGGGCTCCGCGGACGGTCCGTCCGCGCCGCTCGCAGCCGCGTCGTCGCCCTCTGCCGTGCCGGCGCGCTTCGCCGTGCCCTCGGCCTCCGGGGCGCCGTCGCCCTCTGCCGCGCCGTCGCCCTCGGCCGTCCCGGCGCCCTCGGCCGTCTCGCGCCACGGCGCGCCGGCGGGCACGTAGCCTTCGAACGCCGTGTACGCGCCCCGCGGGTCGTCGCCCTCCGCGCCGTGCACCTCGAGGCCGCCGGCCTCCTGGCGCAGCGTGAGGCTGAAGTTGCCGATGTAGCCGGAAGAGGCGCTCACGGACGCGCGGGTGTAGAGCGTCACCCCGGGAGCGCCGAGCGCCTCGTCGGCGAGCCGCGTCACCACGTCAGCGGCCGCCTCAGCCGTCGGGAAGAGCCGCTCGAGGACGTTGACGTTGCCGCCGAGCACGTCACCGCGCTCGACGAGCACGACCTCGAGCCCCGACGCGGCGATGTCGGCCGCGGCGCGCAGGCCGGCGACACCGCCGCCGACCACCGCCACCCTGGGGTTGACGCCGACCTCGATCGGCTGGAGCGGCGCCAGCCGGCGGGCCTTCTCGACGCCGGCCCGCACGAGCGCCGCCGCCTTCGCCGTCGCCTGGTCGCGGTCGCCGGTCGCCCAGCTCACCTGCTCGCGGATGTTGACCGGCTCGTAGAGATACGGGTTGAGGCCGGCACGCTCGAGCGCTCCCCGAAAGGTCAGCTCGTGAAGCTTGGGCGAGCACGCCGCGACCACGACGCGGTCGAGGTGCTCGTTCTCGATGTCCTCGATGATCGCGCCCTGCCCCGGGTCGGAGCACATGAACATGTTGGTGCGGGCCACGGCCACGCCGGGCAGACCGGCGGCCTGGTCGGCGACGGCCTGCACGTCGACCACGTCGGAGATGTTGCCGCCGCAGTGGCAGACGTACACGCCGATGCGCGGCTCGCGTTCCCCGGGCGGCTGCGTCCCGGCCGCCTCGAGGGCACCGTCCTTCGACTCTTCCGCCTCCGGCGCGCTCTCCTGCGGGTCGGCGTCCTGCCCAGCGGCCTCCCGCGGCTGACGCTCGTCCTCGGCCATCAGGCGCTCACCTCCCCGGCGACGGCGGATCTCGCGGGCTCGGGCGCGGCGACCCCGGCGGGCGCGACGCCGGCGGCGCGCAGGTACGCGCTCGCCTCTGCTGCCGCCGCGCCCGCCTCGACGATGCTGTCGACGATGTCCTTGGGCCCGGTGGCGGTGCCGGCGACGAAGAGCCCCGGCGTCGACGTGCGGCAGGGCGCGTCCTTGGGCCGCGGCACGTCGGCGAAGCCGTCGTCGCCGAGTCCGAGACCGGCCAGCCGGCCGAGGTCCTCGCCGGCGGCGAGGCCGAGCGAGAGCACGACGAGGTCGTGGGCGCGCTCCTCGACCTGACCGGCCTGGTCGATGCGCTCGACGCGCACGGTCACGCTCTGGTCCTCCTCCTCCGTGAGACGGGCCACCTTGCCCTTGACGAACTCGATGCCCATCGCCTGCGCCGAGCGATAGAACTCCTCGTACCCCTTGCCGAAGGCGCGGATGTCCATGTAGTAGATGGTCAGGGCGGCGAACGGCAGGGCGCCGCTCAGCAGCATCGCCTGCTTGATCGCGTACATGCAGCACACCCGCGAGCAGTACGGGACGCCGAGGGTGTGGTCGCGCGAGCCCGCGCACTGCACGTAGGCGACCGACGCCGGCACCTTGCCGTCCGACGGGCGCAGCACGCGCCCGAAGGGCCCGTGCGGAGCGAGCATGCGCTCCATCTGCATCGGCGAGATGACGTTGGTGATGCGCTCGCCTCCGTACTCGGCCTTGGCGCCGAGCGGGGTGAGCTCCCAGCCGGTGGCGAGCACCACGGCAGACGCGCGTACGTCGCGGTCGTGCGCCGGCTGGTCGAGCACCACGGCATCGGCGGGGCAGGCCTTGACGCAACGTCCGCAGAGGATGCAGTTGTCGGGGTCGATGACCGCCGTCTGCGGGATCGCGTTGGTGAACGGGATGTACGCGGCGCGGCGCGCCCCGAAGGTGCCCTCGAACTCGTCTTCGACCTCGACCGGGCAGGCGTACTCGCAGAGCCGGCAGCCGATGCACGCGTCCGCGTCGATACCGCGCGGCCGTTCGTGGAGGCTGACCGTGAAGCCGTCGCCGTCGGCGCGCACGCCGGTGACGTCGGTGTACGTCAGCGTCGTGATGCGGGGGTGGTGCGCGACCGCCGCCATCTTCGGCGTCGTGATGCAGCTCGAGCAGTCGAGGGTGGGGAACACCTTGCTCAGGCTGATCATGGCGCCGCCGATGCTGGCGTCGCGCTCGACCACGGCGACCGAGTACCCCTGGTCGGCGAGCTCCAGGGCGGACTGCAGGCCGGCGATGCCCGAGCCGACGACGAGGGCGTCGAAGGTGTTCGCGTCGCTCATGCCGCCTCCTCGGTCTGAGACGCGAGGAAGGCGTTCATCTCCTCGATCTCCTTGAGGAAGGGCTTCGTGCAGACGGTGCAGATGGCGCTCAGCCGCAGGCGCTGCGGGTCGACGCCGCGGCGCTTCAGCTCCAGCTTGACCTTGTCGAGCCGGGCGACGAGCTTCTCGAAGGCGCCGGTGTAGGGGCACTCGTGGCCGCAGGACATGACGAGGATGCCGCCCACTCCGCGCTCGAAGGCGCGGTAGTAGAACTCCTCGGGGAAGAGCACCGGCGACGGCACCCGGAGGATGTAGGCGTTGGCGGGGTAGTGCAGGTGCGCCTGCCCGGCGGCGTCGGCCGCCGGGTAGGCGCAGCTCGTGGTGGCGAGGACGAGGACGGCCGGCAGGCCGTCCGTCGCCGGGACCGCGGCGCTCATGACGACGTCTGGCAGCGGGCCCGCAGGCTCACTTGCCGCGCCGCACGAAGATGCGGTCGTAGCCCTCCTCGGCCTCGACGACACCGAGGTACTCGTGGCCCACGTTGTCGGCCCAGACGGGGATGTCGGCGCGCGACCCGCGGTCGCTCGAGCGGATCTCGACCACGCCGCCCACGCTCACGCTGCCGATGCCCTTCTTGGCCTCGAGCAGCGGACCCGGGCAGGCGCTGCCGCGCGCGTCGACGACGGCGTCGGGAGTCAGGTCTTCGAGTTCGTCAGGTTCGAGCTGCATGGTGCCTCCTCGGGCGATAGTGGCTCCCGGTGACCGGGGAGCGCCTCTGGTCATGGTCTATGCAGTGGACGGACGCGCGGTCAAGCGTTGGCCGCCTACGGACGGACGCCGCGTCGGTCGAGCAGGTCGAGCAGGCGGGCCGCATCGAGCGAGCTGCCGGTGGCCTGGTGCTGCTCGATCAGCGCCTTGCGGATCAGCGTGCACCCCTCGACGAACGCCGGGTTGGTGATCGAGTAGTGGACGGTCTGGCCCTGCTTGCGCGAACGCACCAGCCCGCGCTCCTTGAGGATGCGCAGGTGCTGGGACACGGTGTGCATGGGGATGCCGACCGCTTCGGCCAGGTCGCCTACGCAGACCTCGCCGTCGCCCAGCGCGTAGAGGATCGCGAGCCGGTACTCGTGGGCGAGGGCCTTGCAGAGCTCGGCGTGCAGGTGGAAGAGCGGCATCAACTCGGCCAGGTTGACCGTCTCCGGAGCCGAGGGCACGTTATTGCGCATATCCATACATATATGAGTACATCAGAGCATCAGTGATGTCAAGCGCCTCAGCGGCGAGCCGGGCTCGCCGCCGCCCCGTCGACCGCACTGCGCTCAGGTCAGCGCGCTGAAGACGTCGGCGACGGCGGCCTCGACGTCCACGTCGCCGGCGTTGGCGGCGAACGCGTCGCCGAAGACGGGCCGTTCGCGCGCGAGGAAGTGACCGAGCGCGACCGGCCCGTCTGCGGCGTAGTCCCACTCGCGGATCTTCGCGAGCGCGGCCGCCTCGTCCGTCGGGTCGTGACCCTCCAGTTCGTAGACCCGCTCGTTGTAGACCTCGTACATGTTCCTGAAGGTGACGCACACCTGCAGGGTGTCGACCAGGCTGAACCCACGGTGGGCGATGGCCTCGCGGTAGAGCCTCTTGAGCAGCGGGATGCCGTGCGTGTAGCCGCGACCGAGCCAGGTCGCCCCGGCGACGTGCAGCAGCTCGAGCGGGTTGAACGGCGCTCCTTCACTGCCGTACGGGGTGGAGCGCCCCTTGTACCCCGGCGGCGTCATCGGCCCCGCCTGGCCGATGGTGAGCGCGTAGACGCCGTTGTCGTGCACGATCACCGTGATGTCGGCGTTGCGCTTGGCGGCGAAGACGAGGTGCTCGAGCCCCTCGGCGTAGGCGCCGCCGTCACCGACGTGGACCACGACCTCGAGGTGGGGATTCGCGAGCTTCACGCCCACGGCCGTCGGGATGGCCCTGCCGTGCAGCGAGTCGAAGCTGTTGACGCCGACGTAGTCCATGATCTTGCTGCTGCAGCCGATGTCGGCGACGACCACGATGTCCTCGCGCCGCGTGCCCGCGGCGATGAGGTCCTGGAAGACGGACTTGACCGCGTTGAGGATGGCGAAGTTGCCGCAACCCGGGCACCACGTGTTCTTCGCGTAGGTGCCGAGCCTCACGGCCGGGGCGGCGCCCTTCGCGCCCTTCTTCGCGTCGCGCTCGGGCGCGCTCATCGGAGCGCCTCCTCGACCCTGGCCTGCAGCTCGCCGACGCCGAACGGCCGGCCGTCGTAGCGGTTCACGGCGCCGTCGACGCGGAGGCCGTGCCGCCGCATCAGGCCGGCGAACTGCCCGGTCGCGTTCATCTCCACCACGACCGTCTGCCCACTGCCGGCCAGCACGGCCTCCAGCTGCCGCGTCGGGAACGGCCAGAGCACGACCGGCTGGACCACGCGGAGGCCGGCGAACTCGCCGATCTCGCGCAGCGCGCCCGCCGGCGAGCCCCACGTGACCACCGTCCGCGCCGCCTCGGGGTCGCCGTACACGTTGACCGACGGCAGCTCCTCGAGCTCGTCGGCCAGCGCCCGCTCCTTGCGCAGCCACTTGTCCTGCATGCGCACCGTCATTCCCGGGTCCTCGGTCGTCACCCCGAACTCGTCGTGGGTGTAGCTGTTGGCCTTGACCATGGCTCCCTCACACCCGGGGAACGCGAGGGGAGAGACCCCGTCGTCGGTGATCAGATAGCGCCTGTAGGCGAGATCGGGGTCTTCGCCCACGGGGGCGCCGTCCCAGTCGAGCTGCCGCAGGCGCGGCAGCTCGGGCACGGCGCCCATGTCGAAGCTCTGCGAGCTGTCGTGCAGGGTGCGGTCGCCGAGGACGATGACCGGCACCTGGTATTTCCACGCCAGATCCAACGCCAGCGTGCTCCAGGCGTAGGCCTGCTCGACGTCGCCCGGGGCGACGATGGCCCGAGGGAACTCGCCGTGCCCGGCCGTCAACGCGAACTCGAGCTCGGTCTGTGCGGTGTAGGTCGGGAGGCCCGTGCTCGGCCCCGGCCGCTGGCCGAGCACGACGACGATCGGCAGCTCGGCCTGCCCCGCCATGCTCAGCCCCTCGACCATCAGGGCGAACCCGCCGCCCGACGTGCCGACGGCGGCACGCTCGCCCGCGTAGGCGCAGCCGAGTGCCATCAGCATGGCGGCGATCTCCCCCTCGGGCTGCACGACCTTGAGCCCGAAGCGCGGCGCCTGCTTCGCGAGGAAGTGCAGCAGTCCGGTGGCGGGCGTCATCGGGTAGCTCGCGTAGGCCTTGAGGCCGCCGCGGACCAGCCCCAGCCCCACGGCCTCGAGCCCGCCGAGGATCGGCTGCGGCGCCCCGCCCGGCAGGTCGACCACGAGCTTCTCGGTCGCGAGCTCGTAGCCGCGCCGCGCGACCCTCAGGTTGAGCTCGGTCTTCTTCGGCTGATACCGCGTGATGACGTCTTCGAGCACCTCCCACGGGATCGAGATCGCCTTGCAGAAGGCGCCGAGGATCGCCGAGTTGCGCATCACCGGCGGCGCCTCTTCCTGCTCGAGGATGGTCTTCACGGGGATGCCGGTGCGGAACGGGTGCAGGCTCGCGGGCAGATCGGCGGGCTTGATGGCCTCGGCGTCGAACACCGTGACCGGCCGCTGCTTGAGACGCCACTCGTGCCGCTCGATCGTCTCCGCGTTCAGGGCGATGAGCACGTTGACGTGGTCGCGGTGGGCGCTGATGCGCCGCCGGTGGGCGCGCACGATGACGAAGTTGTGACCGCCGCGGATGAGCGACGGAGCGTCGACGTGGCGGAACAGCCGGTAGCCGATCGCGTTCAACAGATGCGCGATCATGCCGCCGGCCTCGGTGATGCCGTCGCCCGCCTTGCCGCCGATGAGTACGGAGAACGAGTCCACTAGGCCTCACTGTACCCCGGCGTCCCCGCGCGTCTCACATGGGCCGGACGGTGAGCCGCCGGCGCGCCGCCCGCGGGCGGCGCGCCGGCAACGGGCGGCGCTCCCGCGAACTCCCGACCGGTCACGTCACTCACGCCGGGTCCCGCCGCGCGGGCCGCGCCGCTCCCGTCCGCCGGAGGGCGGCAGCGTCGCGTCGGCGACGAGCAGCCCCACCACGAGCCCGGCGGCGATGACGAGCGCGGCGACGAGCAGCTCGATGCCCGCGGTCGCGCCCATGAGCGCGGCCGAGACGCCGCGCTGACCGAGCGAGCCGGGCACCAGCACGGCGAGACCGGGCAGCGATGCCAGCGCCGCGGGCCGCCGCGAGAGGCGCGCGAACGCGTTGCTCCAGAGGCCGACCGCGAGGCTCGCCAGCGCGACGCCGAACGTCGCCCCGAGCAGCCACGCCCCGAACCGCGCCCCGACCAGGGCGATGACGACCGAGACGACGACGAGCCAGACGTCGCCGGGGCGCGAGTTGGTGGCGATCAGCAAAGCGAGACTGGAGAGCGCGGCCGCCGCGACCAGCATCGCCGGCGCGGCGGCCTCAGGAGGCGGGCTGGTGGCGGGCATGAGGTCGAACTCGGCGACGAGCTTGAAGCCCAGGAAGGAGCCGATGCTCAGGTTGAGCAGGGTCATCATCGCGCCGGCAAGGCGCGCGGTGCCGGCGGTCAGGTGGCGCGCCGCCACCTCGGCGACCCCCAGGGTGATGGCGAGACCGGGCAGCAGGAGGAGCACGCTGGCCAGCGCCACGTTCGCCGGGCGGATCTCCGGCACGACGTGGCCCAGCGCCAGCGCGAGGATGGCGGCGAGCAGGCCGGCGAGCAGCTCCGTGAGGCGGTCGAGCCGGGCGAACCGCCGCCCGAGGACGATCATGACCCCGACCGCGAGACCGACGAGCGCGGCGACAGGAGCCTCGACCCACCGTCCACTGAGCAGCAGGTCGAAGGCCGCCGCCCCGACCCCCGACGCCACCACGGTCATGAACCACGGGAAGCGGAGCGGGGCGCGGGTGATGAGATTGAGCTCGGCGTTGGCCTCGTCGGCGGTGAGCCTGCCGGCGATCACCCCGTCGAGAACGCTCGACACGAGCGACAGGCTCTGCAGGTCGATGGTCGCCTCACGGGTGCGCAGCAGCACGACACGCTGCCGGCCCGGCGCGCCGAACGAGGCCATGATCGAGGTCGGCGTGACGTAGAACTCGGCCAGCAGCCCCAGGGCCGCTGCGGCGCGCGTCAGGCCGCGCTCGATGGCGTCGGCGTCGAGGCCGAAGCGGCTCAAGGCGCCGGCCATCGCGCTCAGGAACTCGATGCGGACGTCCCGCTCCACGCCGCCAGTCTACCGCCCGCGGGGCTCCCCGATGACGAAGGCAGGGCAGGAGTGCCCGCGCCGCCGGCCCCGGGAGGGCCGGCCCGTTGACGCAGGTCAATGGCGCCGGCCCCTTGAGCTCTCTAGAGTAAGCACCATAGACGTAGTGTTTACCGCCCTGTCCCCGCGCCTCTGCACGGCGGACGGGCGCGACGAGAGGACGTGGAGGAGATGGCGGTACGCAGCATCGTGAAGATCGACGAGGAGCGCTGCACGGGCTGCGGCCTGTGTGTGACCCCCTGCGCCGAGGGCGCGATCGAGATCGTCGACGGCAAGGCCAAGGTGATGAAGGAGGAGCTCTGCGACGGGGCCGGGTTCTGCCTCGCCGTCTGCCCCGAAGGAGCCCTCACGGTCGAGAAGCGCGAGGCTCCCGACTTCGACGAGGAGGCGGCCGCCGAGAGGATGGCCGAGAAGCTGGCCTCCGCCGCGACCATCCGGCAGACCTGCTTCAACTGCGGACGCAGCGAGATGGACGGCGTCCTCTTCCCCTGTCGCCTCAAGGGCGAGAGTCTCTGGGCCTGCGCCAAGTGTCTTCCCCAGCTCATCCACGGATGAGCGCCGGCGACGGCCCAACGCCGTCGCCCGACCCACCGCACAGCCGGCCGGGTATGCAGACACCGGCTGGAGCACCTTCTCGAGGAGGAGTCATGGCAGCGACAGACACCGGCAGGCCGAGCCGGCACGACTCGGTCAACACCATGGTGGAGCGGGCCCGCGCGGCCGGCGAGGACACCGTCTTCGACCGCATGGAGGCGCAGGGCAAGCGCTGCACCTTCTGCGAGCAGGGCATCCGCTGCTCGCTCTGCTCGCAGGGCCCCTGCCGCATCACCGCCAAGGCGCCGCGCGGCGTCTGCGGCATCGACGCCGACGGCATGGCGATGCGCAACTTCCTGCTGCAGAACACGATGGGCACCGCGACCTACATCTATCACGCCAACGAGGTGTTCAAGACACTCGCGGAGGCTCAGCCGGGCGGGACCTTCGAGGTCAAGGACTGGGGCAAGCTCGAGACGCTCGCCGGCGCCGTCGGCCTCGACGTCGAACCGAAGGACACGCTGCCGAAGCGCCTCTCGGCCGCCCTGATCGCCGAGCTCGCCCGTGACCACAAGGACCCGTCGCCGCTGGTCAAGGCCTTCGCTCCGGCCCCGCGCCAGAAGGCGTGGGAGGAGCTCGGCATCTTCCCGGGCGGCGCCCTCCAGGAGAACACGGTGGCGACGGCCAACTGCCTCACGAACGTGAACGGCGACTACGTCTCGCTCGCCCTCAAGGGCCTGCGCCTCGGCATCGCCACGGCGTACGGCGTGCAGGTGCCGCTCGAGTTCGTCCAGGACGCGCTCTTCGGCACCCCGGCGCCGCACGCGATCAAGACCGATCTCGGCATCATCGACGGCGACTACGTCAACATCGCCGTCAACGGCCACGAGCCCATGATGGGCGCCGCGCTCATCGACGCGGCGCGCACCGAGGCCGCCCAGGCGAAGGCCACGGCGGCCGGCGCCAAGGGCCTGCGCGTCGTCGGCTCGATCGAGACCGGCCAGGAGCTCGTGCAGCGCTTCGACGTCGACGACGTCTTCGTCGGCATCACCGGCAACTGGCTGAGCGAGGAGCTCGCCGTCGCGACCGGCGGCCTCGACGTGTTCGCCGCCGACATGAACTGCACGGTGCCGACGCTCGCCGACACGTGCCACCGCCACGGCACCCTCCTCGTGCCCGTGAGCGACCTCATCGGCGTGCCCGGCATGGACGAGGGCGTGATCTTCGACGCCGCCAAGGCCGCCGACCAGGCGCAGCAGCTCATCGACATGGCGATCGCCAACTACCCGAAGCGCAAGGCGATGGGCAACGGCGCGCCCGAGCTGCGCACCGGCGACGCCGTGGCCGGCTTCTCGACGGAGAGCATCCTCGGCGCCCTCGGCGGCTCGCTCGATCCGCTGCTCGACGTGATCAAGAACGGGACACTCAAGGGCGTCGCCGGCCTCGTGAGCTGCACCACCCTGCGCGACTCCGGCCAGGATTGCATGACGGTCGAGATCGCCAAGGAGCTCATCAGGAACGACGTCCTCGTGCTGGCCATGGGCTGCGGCAACGCCGCCGTCCAGGTCGCCGGGCTCGAGGCGCCCGAGGCGGCGGAGCTCGCCGGCCCGGGCCTGAAGGCCGTCTGCGAGCTCCTCGGCATCCCGCCGGTGCTGAGCTTCGGCACCTGCACCGACACCGGTCGCATCATGGTGCTCGTCGGGGCCATCGCCGACGCCCTGGGCGTCGACGTGCCGGCGTTGCCTGTCGTGGCAACGGCTCCCGAGTACATGGAGCAGAAGGCGACCATCGACGCGATGGCAGCGCTCGCTTTCGGGCTCTACACGCACGTCAACCCGGTCCCGTTCGTGACCGGGGCGCCGAACCTGGTGAAGCTCGTCACCCAGGACCTCCCCGGCGTGACCGGCGGCAAGCTCGCCGTCGAGACCGACGCCAAGGAGGCGGTCGCCGCCATGCTCGATCACATCGCGACGAAGAGGCAGGCGCTCGGCATCTGAGCGTACGCCCGGGCCCGCCGCGCGACGGAGCGGCGAGGCCTGGCGAGGGGCGGGCGGCACACTGCCGCCCGCCCCTCGCGCTCCGCGCCGGCGGACCGGACTGCCGGGCACCCCGGACGGCGCCCGCCTTGACGCCCTCGTGCTCGTGACACCGCGCAGACGCTGCGCTATCTTGGCCCCGACGCGCCGCGCGGGTCTCGCGCGACGACACCGTCCGGCCGACGCCTGAGGCAGCGATGCGACCCAGGCGACACCGTCCGGCTGACGCCTGAGGCAGCGATGCGACTCGTACGCAGTGACGATCCGAGATGCGCGCCGACGGTCGCCGCGGTCGTGACGGCCGTCCTCGTCACGCTCCTCGCCCTCGCCGGGCCGCTCGCGCTCGGCGCCGGCTGCGGCGACGACACGGGCGGCGCCTTCGTCGGTGAGTGGACCAGCGAGGCCATGGGCGACGCCGTCGTCACCGTCACGAAGAGCGGCGACGAGTACACCATCGAGCTGCCCAACAAGACCTACAAGGGGAAGCTCGAAGACGAGGCGGTCTTCGCCCCCTTCGACGACCCGACCATCGTGCTCGAGATCAGAGGCGACGACCTCGTCATGCACTTCTACAAGGAGGAGAACGCCATACTGCTCAAGCGGGTCGACTAGGCGCGCGGCGCGGCCTCACTGGCGGCTCGGCCCTGCACGTTCGTCGGATCAGGTCCGCGAGGTGATCTCGGGCGTCAGACCTCCTCGACGCGCCCGCGGCGGGTGCGCAGCACGAGCCACACCACGAGGGCCGCGACGACCGCCGCCGCGATGGCGACGAGCGCGGCGGTCTGCCCGGCGCCGGCGCCGCCCTCCGCCTCGGCGTCGTCGGCCGGCGCGACCCACGCGTAGTTCTGCACGTTGTCGCTCAGGTAGGCGATCGCGCCGACGCCCACAGGGATCCTCCGCCAGCCCTCCCACTCCGCCGTGTTCCACGCCTGCAGCGTCTTCGGGTACGTGAGGACGATGTACGGGGACTCGCGGTAGAAGAGCTCCTGCATCCGCCAGACCGTCTGCCGGCGTTGCTGCGGGTCGAGCTCTCGCGCCTGTTCCTCCCAGAGGCGGTCGTACTCCGTGTTCGACCAGCAGGCGTCGTTCTGGTTCTCGAGCTGGACGGTGCGGAAGTAGCCGAGGCGGCGCCCGGGGTCGGACCCGCTCGGCTGCCACTGCCAGATGTACATGTCGAAGTCGGGTGTGAGCGTGCCGTCGACGTAGTTGTAGCCGGCGTCGATCAGCACCCCGTTGTCCTGCACCGAGTAGTCGATGTCGAGACCGAGCTCCTCCCACCAGCCGGTGATGAGCTTGCCCATCGCCTGGCTCTGTGGCGACTCGCGCCGCGACCAGAGGCGAAGGGCGATGTCCTCGCCGCCGTTGCCCGGGTCGTTCAGGATCCCGTCGCCGTCGGTGTCGGCGTAACCGGCCTCGGCGAGCGCCTGCCTCGCCCTCTCGAGGTCGAACGTGAAGGCCGTCTCCGCCGGCGGCTCCCAGTGCCAGTCGAGCCCGGGGTCGTAGTAGTCCTTCTCGAAGATGGTGGTCGCCGGGTCGGCGAGGCCCTGGTAGGCCACGGCGACCAGCTGCTCCTTGTCGACGGCCCAGTTGAGTGCCGCGCGGAAGGCGGGGTCGCGCAGGACCGGGTTGCCGAGCGAGGGGCCCTCGCAGCAGTTGAAGCAGAGGTAGTCGAAGGCCTTCTGCGCGCACGCGGCGGCCTCCAGGTCGGGCTCGGCGTCCAGCGGCTCGACCTGTGCCGGCGGGATGTTGACCGCCAGGTCGATCGTCCCCAGCTTGAGGTCCTGGGCCAGGGTGTCCTGGTTGGAGTAGCGGCGGAAGACGACCTCGTCGACCTTCGGGGCGCCGCCCCAGTAGCGCGGGTTGGCCACGCAGCGCACGAAGTCGCCCTTCTTCCACTCCACGATCTGGAAGGGCCCGGAGCCGACGACCGGCGGCGCGTTCGCGAACTCCGTGATCTCCTCGTAGCTGTCGAAGCGGCCCCAGACGTGCTCGGGGACGACGGGGACCCACATCGCCGTGATGTCGGCCTTGGGTCGCGAGCAGCGGATGACGACCGTCGTGTCGTCGGGGGCGGTCACACTCTCGATGCCCTCGAGCGCCGAGAGGAAGTTGCCCAGCCCGTACTCCTTCTGGAACTCGAAGCTGAAGGCGACGTCGCGCGCGGTCAGCGGCTCGCCGTCGTGCCACGTGACGCCCTCGCGGATTGCGAAGGTCCAGGTGAGGCCGTCGTCGCTCGCCGACCAGCTCTCGGCCAGGCCGGGGGCCGTCTCGAGGTAGTCGGCGCCGAAGTGGGTGAGGAAGTCGTAGCTGACGTGGCAGAGCTCGTACGACGACTGCTCGAGGGCGGTGAACGGGTTGAGGCTGTCGGGATCGGTCGTCCACCCCACATCGAGGATGACGGCGTGGCCCTGCGGCGGCGAGGCGCCGTCATCGGCGAGCGCCCCGGCGAGGCCGACGACGAGGCTCGCCGCGAGCAAGGCGAGGAGAGACACGAGGATGATCCGCAGGCGACGGGGGCTGTGCACGGAGAGCTCCTTCGCCGTCGCACGGCGCGCGGTTCGGCGCCTCGACGGACCTGCTGGCTGGGAGTAGCGAGATACAAGCATCGCCGCGGCTCGGCGTCAACGTCGGCGCGACCGGCACGCCCGGCGCGGCATGAACGTCGACGGGGCCGGTACGCCCGAAGCGGCGACGGGCGCCGCCCCCGCCCGCGTGCGTCAGACCGCGGCGTCGTCCGTCGACCTTGCTAGACTGCGGGGGTGACGCCCGATGCGATCCCTGCGAGCCCCGCCCCGACGCGCGCCGCCCTCGGTCTGCTGCGCGACGTCTTCGGCTTCCGCGAGTTCCGCCCGCACCAGGGCGAGATCGTCGCCCACGTCGCCGGCGGCGGCGACGCCTTCGTGCTCATGCCGACCGGCGGCGGCAAGTCGCTCTGCTACCAGCTGCCGTCGCTGCTGCGGCCCGGCACCGGCATCGTCGTCTCGCCGCTCATCTCGCTCATGAAGGACCAGGTCGACGCGCTCAGGGCGGCCGGCGTCAGCGCCGCCGCCTACAACTCGTCACTCGAGGGCACCGAGGCGCGCCGCGTGCTCGCACAGCTTCACGGCAGCGACCTCGACCTGCTCTACGTCGCCCCCGAGACGCTCATGACGGCCGCGTTCCTCGAGCGCCTGCGGAGCCTCGGCGGCAGCGGCATCGCCCTGTTCGCCATCGACGAGGCGCACTGCGTCAGCCAGTGGGGCCACGACTTCCGCCCCGAGTACGTGCAGCTCGGCGAGCTGCGCGGGCTCTTCCCCGAGGTGCCGCTGATCGCCTGCACGGCGACCGCCGACCCGCAGACCCGCGACGACGTCCGCGCGCGGCTCGGGCTTGCCGAGGCGCCCGTCTTCGTCACCGGCTTCGACCGCCCCAACATCCGGTACACGGTGGTCGAGAAGCGCGAGCCTCTGCGGCAGCTCAAGGCGTTCCTGATCGCGCATGCGGGCGAGTCGGGCATCGTCTACTGCCTCTCGCGCAAGCGCACCGAGGAGGTGGCCGGCAGGCTGGCGGCGGCCGGCATCGCGGCCGCCGCCTATCACGCCGGACTGCCCGACGACGAGCGCCGCCGCGTACACGACGCGTTCGCGCGCGACGAGGTCCTCGTCGTCGTCGCCACCGTCGCCTTCGGCATGGGCATCGACAAGAGCGACGTGCGCTTCGTGGTCCACTACGACCTGCCGAAGACGATAGAGAGCTACTACCAGGAGACGGGGCGCGCGGGGCGCGACGGCCTGCCAGCCGAGGCCCTCCTGCTCTTCGGCCTCGGCGACGCCGCCGTCGTGCGGGCGCTCGTCGAGGGCGGGGGCCGGGGCGCGGAGGGCGCCCCCGCGCACGCGCGCGACCCCGGCCAGGTCCGCGTCGAGCTGCACAAGCTCAACGCCATGGTCGGCCTCGCCGAGGCGCTCACCTGCCGCCGGCGCGCCCTCCTCGGCTACTTCGGCGAGGAGCTCGGTCACGACTGCGGCAACTGCGACGTCTGCCTCGACCCTCCCGAGACCTACGACGCCACCGAGCACGCGCAGATGGCGCTGAGCTGCGTCTACCGCACCGGGCAGCGCTTCGGCATCGCCCACGTCGTCGACGTGCTGCGCGGCAGCGAGAGCGAGAAGGTGCTGCGCTACGGGCACGACGGCGTGAGCACCTACGGCATCGGCGCCGAGGTCGAGCGCGACCACTGGGTGAGCCTCATCCGGCAACTCGTGCATCGTGGCTACCTGGTGCAGGACATCGCCCGCTACTCGGCCCTGCGCCTCGCGCCCAAGGCGCGCGGCCTGCTCGGCGGCGAGGAACGCCTCGTGCTCGCCAAGCCCCGCACCCGGGTGCCGACGAAGAAGCAGCGCCTGGCGAACGAGCGGGCGGCGCGCGCCGCCGGCCTCGCCGATCTCGAGGTCGACGAGGCCCTGTTCGCGCGCCTCCGCACCCTGCGCAAGCGCCTCGCCGACCGGCAGCGCACGCCCGCCTACGTGGTGTTCGGCGACGCCACGCTGGCCGAGATGGCGGCGCGTAAGCCGCGCACGCACGCCGAGCTGCTCGACGTCAACGGCGTGGGTCACGCCAAGCTCGAGAGGTACGGCGACGCCTTCCTCGAGGCGATCTCGGCTCACGAAGACCAGCACGCGTGACGGCACGCTCCGCAGAGCACGCCGGCGTGGCCGGGCGGGAGCGTCAGCACCCGGGGCGGCGCGCCGGCGTGGCCTCGCGTCGCGGGCCGCGGCGGTCCTGCCGCCGGTGAACCCCTAGCGCGACTCCCCGACGTCGAGCAGCTCGAAGCCCGTCCCGGGGTCGAGCCTCCTGACGGCGTCGCTGTCGAGGAGCTCGATCACGACGGCCTCCCCGACGACCCACGTCAGCACGCCTCTGCGGATGCAGCCGGCCACCACCTGGTCGTCGCGGCCGAAGGCCGCGTGCAGGTGGAGCACCGGCTGCCCGGTCTCGTTCGGGAAGACGGTGCCGACCCCAGCCACCTCGTGGGCGCCGTGGAGCACCCGCTCCATGGGGACGATGTGCTCGGCCCGGCTCTCCTCGGGGCCGACGACGACGCGGCTGCCGTCGTCGGCGCCGCCGAGGAGGACGACGGCGGCGCGGGCGATGCCCTCGGCGAGGACCGCCGCCTCGATCGCCTCGTGCACGACGTCGCCGTCCTCCAGGCGGACCACGAGGGCGCGACCGAGCGCGGCGCTGGCGTACTTCACCGTGACCTCCTCGTCCCGATCGACGTGCGGATCTCGCCCCGACAGCGTACCCCACACCTCGGCAGACGTGTCGGCACGTGGCACGACACACGAGACCGCGACGCGGGGCGGAGCACGCGCCCGCGACCCCGGGCGGGCCGTCGAGCTGCGACGTGCGGCAGCAGTCACCGGCCGGCGGCCTACGGCAGGCGGCGCACGACGACGGGATGCGCCGGGAGGTCCCGCCCGCGAGGGCGCGGCAGGAGCCACGAGCGGACGGCGAGGCGACGAGCGCCGCAGGTCGGCGCGACGCCCGTGGTAGCGTTGGGGCATGGACCTCTCCTTCTTCGCCACAGCGCCGCGGGGCGTCGAGCGCGCGCTGGCCACGGAGCTGCGGCGACTGGGCGCGACGCGCGTGCGCGAGGCCCGCGGAGGCGTCTCGTTCGAGGGGGGTCTCGACGCCGGTTACCGCTCGTGCCTGTGGTCGCGCCTCGCCACGCGCGTCCTGCTCCGCCTCGCGCGCATCCCCGCGACGTCCGCCGACGAGCTGTACGCCGGCGTGCAGACCGTCGACTGGCGGGAGCACCTGGGCCCGGAGGGGACCCTCGCCGTCACCTTCGCCGGCACGAGCGACTCGATCCGCGACACGCGCTTCGGTGCGCTCAAGACCAAGGACGCGATCGTGGACCAGCTTCGTGTCGCGACCGGGTCGCGGCCGGCGGTCGACACGCGCCGGCCGGACGTGCGCGTCAACGTCCACCTGGAGCGCGGACGGGCCGACCTCGCCCTCGACCTCTCCGGAGAGAGCCTGCATCGCCGCGGCTACCGCACCGAGCGCGTGCAGGTCGAGGCTCCGCTCAAGGAGAACCTCGCCGCGGCGGTCCTTGCCCTGGCGAGCTGGCCGTCCGTGGCCGCGCGGGGCGGGTCCTTCGTCGACCCGCTCTGCGGCTCGGGGACGCTGCCCATCGAGGCGGCACTGCTCGCCGCCGACGTCGCCCCAGGCCTCGTCGCGCGCGCCGACGGGGGCTACGGCTTCGTACGCTGGCGCGGGCACGACGACGCCCTGTGGCGCGCGCTCGTCGGGGAGGCGCGGGAGCGCCGCGAGGCGGGCCTTGCCCGCCTCGCGGCGCTCCCGCGGCCGCCGCTCTTCGCGGGCTACGACCACGACCCGAGCGCGGTGCGCGTCGCGCGCGCCTGTGTCGCCCGCGCGGGCCTCGCCGGCCTCGTCACGATCGAGCGCCGCGAGCTGGCGGCGCTGACGCCGCCGCCGGGAGCGCCCGCCGGCCTCGTCGCCTGTAACCCGCCGTACGGCGAGCGCCTCGGCGCGCGCCGCGAGCTCGAGGGTCTCTACGCGCTGCTCGGCGAGCGTGTGCGCGCTGGGTTCGACGGCTGGGAGGTCGCGGTGCTCTCCGCGCACCCGGGCGCGGCGCGGCTCCTCGGCGTCGGCCGCGCCGGGCCGCAGCTGCACAACGGCCCACTCCGCTGCCGTCTGATCGTCCGCGGACGGCGCGAGCTCGGGCGACCGCAGCGACCGGTACGCGACGCGGCCCGTGAAGCGACACGTGAGGTGACAGATGACGCCGGGCTCGGCGTCCCGCCCGAGCTGGCACTCGAACGCAGCGAGGACGCTCTCGAGACGGGTGCGGCGCAATTCGCCAACCGCCTGCGCCGCGACCTGTGTCACGTAGGTCGCACGATGCGCCGCCAGGGCGTGAGCTGCTACCGCCTCTACGACGCCGACCTGCCCGACTACAACCTCGCCGTGGACGTCTACGGTGACTGGGCGCACGTGCAGGAGTACGCGCCGCCGAGCGAGGTCGAGCCCGCGCTCGCGGCGGCGCGGCTCGCGCGCGCCGTCCCGCTCGTCGCCGCGACGCTCGGGATCGACGAGTCCCACGTCGTCGTCAAGCGACGGCGCAGGCAGCGCGGCGCCGCCCAGTACGAACGCCACGCCGCGGACGGCGCGTTCGTCCCGGTCGACGAGGACGGGATCACCTACCTCGTCAACCTCACCGACTACCTCGACACGGGTCTCTTCCTCGACCAGCGCGAGACGCGCCGCCTCGTCCGCCGCCTCGCCGCCGGCCGCCGCTTCCTCAACCTCTTCGCCTACACCGCGACGACCACTGTCAGCGCCATCGCCGGCGGCGCGCTCTCGAGTGTCAGCGTCGACCTCTCGAGAACGTACCTGGAGTGGGCGGCGCGCAACCTGGCCGCGAACGGCATGGCGAGCGGCGCGCCCGAACGCTGGCCGCCGCCCCGGCCGCCGCGGGCGAACGAGGGCCGGAGCCGCGGGCCCCGGGACGCGGCCGGCACCCGTCGCCGCGCCGCCCCCGACGCCGCCCACCGTCTCGTCCAGGCCGACTGCCTGCGCTGGATCGCCGAGGCCGAGGGCCGGTTCGACCTGATCTGGCTCGACCCCCCGACCTTCAGCAACTCGACCCGCATGGGGGGAGCCACGTTCGACGTGCAGCGCGACCACGCCGACCTCGTGCGCATGGTCGCGCGCCGCTTCCTCGAGACGGACGGGACCCTGCTGTTCTCGAGCAGCCGCCGTGACTTCGTCCTCGACACGCGGGCGCTGGAGGCCGCCGGGCTGCGGGCCGCCGATCTCTCGCGATCCACGTTGCCGCCCGACTTCGCCCGCGCGCGGCGCTCCCACCACGTGTTCAGAGTCGTACGCGAGGCGTGACGGCGGCGCGGGTGCCGGCCGCGCACGACCGGGCGGCCGGGAGCGAGAGACGAGCGATACGGGGCGGAACACGAGCCCTCGCCGGCGCGCCAGGTGTACTCGGGCGAACGACGGGCGATCAGGGTGCACGACGAGCGATCGGGGGCGGGCGCCTGCGGCGCCCGCCCCCGATCGCGCCCCGCTCGCCGTGGTCGGCTCAGTCGGGCAAGATGCAGGAGACGCAGAGCGCCAGCACCATGAGCACCGCCGAGAGGACGGTGAAGATGGCGATACAGCACGCCGCGTTGGGCCGTGGGAACGCTCGCTTCATCACACTCCCCCAGAGAGTACCTGTATGGTACCCCTGCAGGGCCTCCGGGGACAGGCTCGTGGCGTTCCCGACGTCCCGGACAGGCTCGGGGAGGAGGACCCCGTGAAGACTCCGTACGGCTCCTGGCGCTCGCCGATCACGGCGCAGCGCATCGCGGAGGGCTCCGTCGCGCTCGGCTGGCCACAGGCGGTCGGCGACGCCCTCTTCTGGGTCGAGATGCGACCGCAGGAGGGTGGGCGGTACGTGATCGTGCGCCGGGCGCCGGACGGGGCGGTCGCCGACGTGACCCCGGAGGGCTATAGCGCCCGGACGCTCGTGCACGAGTACGGCGGCGGCATGTACGAGGCGTTCGCGGGCACGTCCGGCGCCGGCGAGGCGGTCGTCTTCAGCGCCTTCGAGGACCAGCGCCTCTACCGGCAGGACCTGAGGGACGTGGGGTCAGCGGGCGCGGCGCGCTGGAGCGCGCCGCGCCCGCTTACCCCCGACCCGCCGGCTCCGCGCGCCGTCCGCTACGCCGACGGCCGCGTGACGCCGGACCGCCGGCTGTTCGTCTGCGTCCGCGAGCGCCACCTCGACGACGGCGTCGTCAACGACCTCGTCGCCGTGCCGGCCGGAGACGCCGGGCCGGCGACCAGCGGAGCGCAGGCGGCGGCCGCGAGCGCGACGGCCGCGGCCGACGGCCGCCCGACGCCGCCCGACGCGTCCGCGGCGGGGCAGCTCGTCGTGGCGTCCGGGCACGACTTCTTCTCGAGCCCGCGCCCGAGCCCGGACGGCCGCCTGCTGGCCGGGCTCTGCTGGGACCATCCCCGCATGCCGTGGGACGGCACCGAGCTCTGGGTCGCGGCGATCGGCGCGGACGGCAGGCAGGCGACCGCGGTCCGTCTCGCCGGCGGCCCCGACGAGTCGATCGTGCAGCCGCTGTGGGCGCCCGACGGGGGACTGGTCTTCGTCAGCGACCGCAGTGGCTGGTGGAACCTCTACCGCGTGGGGCCCGACGAGATCGCCGAGGCCCTCGCGCGCGAGGGCGCGTCGCCCGGCCGGGCCGCCTCTCCCGACGACGCTGCGCCCATGGGCGCGCCCGTGCTGCCCATGTCCGCCGAGTTCGCCCAGCCGCACTGGGTGTTCGGGCTGCAGAACGCCGTCCACCTGCCGGACGGCAGGCTGGCGGCGTTCTGCAGCCGCGACGGCCGCGACCGCCTCTTCGTGATCGAGCCCGGCGGCGGCGCGCGCGAGCTGGACTGCCCGCTCACCAGCCTCGACTCGATGGCCGCCTTCGGCGACCGCCTCGCCGTCGTCGGCGGCGCTCCGACGATGGCCGCCCGCGTCGCCCTCGTCGACCCCGACGGCGGCGCGGTCGAGACGGTGCGCTCGAGCCTCTCGTGGGAGCCCGACCACTCGTACCTCTCGGTGCCGGAGGCGATCGAGTTCCCCACCGCCTACGAGCCCGGCGCCGTCACGGGACCGCTGGCCGCCGAGATCGCGGCGCTGGGCGCCGAGATCGCGCCGCTCACCGCCCACGCCCTCTACTACGCGCCCCGCAACCCCGACGCCGAGCCGCCGGAGGACGAACGGCCGCCGCTGATCGTGATCAGCCACGGCGGCCCGACCTCGGCGGCGGCGTCGACGCTGAACCTCTCGATCCAGTTCTGGACCTCGCGCGGCTTCGCCGTCGTCGACGTGGACTACGGCGGTTCCTCCGGGTACGGCCGCGCCTATCGCGACCGCCTGAAGGGCAACTGGGGCATCGTCGACACGGTCGACTGCATCGACGCGGCGCGCTTCCTCGCCGGGCGCGGCGACGCCGACCCGGCGCGTCTCGCCATCCGCGGCGGCAGCGCCGGCGGCTACACCACGCTCAACGCCCTGACGCGGCACGACGTCTTCGCCGCCGGCGCCTCCTACTTCGGCCTCGCCGACCTCGAGCTGTTCGTCGGCGGCGGCACGCACAAGTTCGAGGAGCGCTACCTCATCCAGCTCGTCGGGCCGTACCCCGAGCGCGCCGACGTCTACCGCGAGCGCTCGCCGATCCACCACGTGGACGAGATCCGCTGCCCGGTCATCCTCTTCCAGGGCCTCGAGGACGCGATCGTCCCGCCGGCGCAGGCCGAGATCATCGTCGCCGCCCTGCGCCGCAACCGCTTGCCTCACGCCTATCTCGCCTTCGAGGGCGAGCAGCACGGCTTCCGCAAGGCCGGGAACATCGTCCGCAGCCTCGAGGCCGAGCTCTCCTTCTACGGCCAGGTCTTCGGGTTCACGCCGGCCGACCCGGTCCCGGCAGTGAGGGTCGACGGACCGGTGTGAGCCACCCCGGTGTAGCCGTCGTGCCTCTCGAGCCGTTATTATTGGCGTCTCCGACGAATACAGGGGGGTCGGCTGATACCGCTTTCAGAACTGAACGTATGGCTCGACGTCGGGTTCACCGTGCTCTACGTCCTCGTCGTCCTCGCGCTGCTGGCGCACTTCGCCGGCAACGTCCTCACCGGGCGCGTCAAGGACCACTTCATCGACCGGCACTGGCCCGACCACGAGGCGCCCCCGGTGCCGGTCCTGCACAAGGCCCTGCATCTGTCCCACGTGTCGTCCATGGTCATCCTCGGTTTCACGGGCATGTACATCCGCTTCCCGTTCTTCGACGGCGGGCGCACCACGATGCGCCACATCCACTACTTCTTCATGGTCGTCGTGACCGTCGGTTTCGCCTGGCGCCTCTGGTGCGCGTTCTTCTCCAGGCGCCGCGACTACAGGGAGTTCGCCATCTCCAGGCAGGACATCTGCACCGCGCCCGCCTGCGCCATGTACTACGTCTTCGTCAAGAACTCCAAGCCGCACCTCTGCAAGTACAACGTGATGCAGAAGGCCACCTATCTGTTCTTCATCCCGCTCATGATCACGCAGGCGATCACCGGCTTCTCGCTCATCGTCACGCCCGTCTTCTTCGGCTACAGCCCGCGCGACCTGCTGCTGGGCTGGTGGCTCGGGGCGCTGCTCGGCTCGACCGACCTCGCGGGCTGGTACGCGCGCACGCTCCACTACGCGATCACCTGGGCGTTCATCATCCTCACGACCGTGCACGCCTACCTGTCGTTCACCGAGGACTTCCCCGCGGTCAAGGACTTCTTCGGCTTCATCACGGTCCCGCGCGGTGAGCGCTGCGAGCTGCCGGGCGTGACCTCGGACGAGGGGCACGGAGGCGCGGCGGAGCAGCCGCACCCGTCGACCCCGCTGTCCGCCGCCACAGCCGCCGGCCCCGACCCCGTGCGGCCGCCGGGCGGCCTGACGGCCATGCAGGCGCAGGCCCCGCCTTCGCCCTCTCCGGACGGCCGCCCATGAGGCGACGCGCGGCGACCTTCCTGCTGCTGTCCCTGGCGTCCGTGCTGGCGCTGTCGATGACGGCGCCGGCCCTGGCCCAGGACGACGAGGCCGACGACCAGACATCGGAGACCGGCGCCTACGACGTCGACTTCACGCTGCCCACCGCCTCGCGGGCGGGGTGCCTGGTCTGCCACGACGACGAGGACCTCGTGCGGATGGAGGACGGCGAGCTCGTGAGCTACTACGTCGATACCGCACAGCTCGCCGCGAGCCCGCACGGAGGCGTGCAGTGCATCGGCTGCCACATCGACTTCGCCTTCACGGCGCCGCACACGCAGCCCACCGAGAACTGGGACCACGTCTCCCGCCTGGCCTGCAAGAACTGCCACCAGAAGGAGAGCCGCGCGTACTGGGCGAGCGTCCACAGGGGCGAGGTCGAGAACCACGCCGGCGCGGCCCCGGAGGGTCCCGAGTTCCCGCTCTGCGGCGACTGCCACGGCGGGCACGACGTCGTCGCGCTCACGGACGACCCGGAGGGGCAGGCGGCGCTGCACGCCGACGGCTGGGAGGTGTGCGGCCGCTGTCACGAGGAGTACTGGGACAGCTACGACGACTACTACCACGGCCGCGCGTATCGGCGCGGCGCCCCCGACGCCCCCGCGTGCTGGGACTGCCATGGCTACCACGATGTCTACCCCTCGTCCGACCCCAGGTCGCCCGTTCACGAGAGCCGGCTGGCCGACACCTGTGGGCAGTGTCATTCGGGGGACGTCAACGATGGCTACCTCGAGTACGCCGAGCTGATCCACGGCAAACGCGAGGTCCTCGAGGAGAACCCGCTGTACTCGGCCCTGAAGCGACTGGGGAGCGCCATCGCCGGGCTCTTCGGCGGCTAGCCCGAGCGGCCCGCCCGGAGCCATGCGACCGACACGCCGACACGTGTACCTGACAGCGGCGGCCGCCCTCGCGGTCGCGGCCGTCGTCCTCGGCGGTACGCTGCAGTCCGGGGCCGGCGCCACGCAGCCGACCGTGATCGACCTCACCGGCCCGGCCGAAGCGGCCGCGTGCGAGCCCTGTCATGGGCCCGCCGGCAAGGCCGGCGGGCCCGACCTCGTCTTCGACCACGAGACGCACGCGGCCACCGCGTGCGACGTGTGCCATGTGCGGCCGTCGCACGAAGGCGGGAGAACGTACACACCGCCCATGGAGACTTGCTTCTCCTGCCACGGCCTCGTCCACGGTCCGGACGGCGTCGTGGCCCCCGACGAGTGCGACGCCTGCCACACCAGCACCGCCGGGCTCAAGCCCGCCGACCACACCGGCGACTGGGCCGGGCGCCCGCACGCCCAGGTCGCGGAGGCCGAGGGCACCAACCCCTGCATGATGTGCCACGACGCGGCCACGCAGTGCGACGCCTGTCACCGCGCCGAAGCGGTCGACACGCCCATGGTGCCGCCGGTGTACGTGAGCACTGCGCCGCTTCCCGCTCCCCGCCCCAGTGTCACGGTCGACACGACGGACCCCGTCACCATGGGGCAGTGCATCTTCTGTCACCCCGAGATCGACGGGCCCGGGAGCCCCGACCTGCTCTTCACGCACGAGGTCCATCTCGAACGCGGCTACCAGTGCGTGGTCTGCCACGACGAGTTCCCGCACGAGGGCGGGACCACGGACCGGCCGGACATGACCTCGTGCTACCGCTGCCACGGCGTCCAGCACACGAAGCAGGGAGAGGCCGCCCCCGACGACTGCCGCGCGTGTCACCCGCCCGGGTTCGAGCTGCTCCCGGCCGACCACACGGCGACGTTCGTCGCCACGACGCACCGCAAGGCGGCCGCCGAAGACCTGCTGGGGTGCCTCACCTGCCACACCTCCGCCTTCTGCGCCGAGTGCCACCGCGCCGAGAAGCGCCTGCCCGACGGCTCGTACAGCGAAGAGGTCATCCCCGACGACCACCGCACCGAGGAGTGGATGAGCACGCACGGCGAGCCGTTCCTGCTCAGCGGCGAGGCCACCTGCTCGATCTGTCACACCAACGAGTCGTGCAGCCGCTGTCACCCGACGGTGATGCCGCACCCGACGACCTGGCTCGCGACGCACACGACCAGCGGCTTCATGCCCAACGACTGCGCCGTCTGCCACACGGACCGCAACTGGTGCCAGGAGTGCCACCACGACCCCGACCGCAGCCAGAAGCTGCTGGCCGAGAACTGCGTCAACTGCCACCCCGTGATGCGCGACACGCCGTACCCCGACATCAAGGTCGCGAAGACGGCCGAGCACGCGGCCCACTTCGACGTCGCCGAGTACCTCGGCAGGCCGCTCCGCTGCGACGACTGTCACGTCAAGCTGACCGCCGCTCGGGTGCAGCGGGCGGGGCAGTCCTCGACGGAGATCGGGGGTCACGACATCCGCATCTGCTACGAGTGCCACGGCGCGCGCGACTCGCAAGGCGAGCTGATCGCGCCGTGGTCGGGCTCGGACCTCTGCAGGCACTGCCACACGGGGCCGGAGCTGTGACCACGATCGCGGGACACAGCCACGACGCCGGCGAGACGGGGGGCACGTGAGAACGTCGCTGGGTACGCGCTGGCTCGACATCGCGCTCAAGGCGGCTCTGCTCCTCGTCGTGGTCGCGATCGGGTACCTCGCCTACACCGTCCTCACCGGCCAGTCGCGAGACGAGCAGACGACGGCGGCCTCGCGGACGATCGACGACCTCGTCACCGCGATCGAGGAGAACCCCAACGACCTCGGCCTGCGGCTGCAGCTCGCCGAGACGTACGGCGAGGCAGGGCAGCTCGACGAGGCGGCCGAGCAGTTCGACATCGTGCTCCAGCTCGACAAGAACAACCCGGAGGCGCTCACCGGGCTCGGCCTCATCGCGATGTTCGAGGGCGACTGGGAGAGCGCGGAAGGGTACTGGCGCCGGGTCATCGACGAGATCGGCGGGGGCCAGTACGCGGGCATCGACCAGCGCCTCGCCGTCGCCTACCACCAGCTTGGCGCCACGCTCATAGAGCGTCAGCGCTACCGCCCCGCGATCGACTCTCTCGAAGAGGCCCTCCGCATCAGGCCTCATGCCGCCGACACGCACTACGCGCTCGCCGTCGCCTATCGCGAGCTCGGCGAGACGAAGAGGCAGCGCACGCACCTCGAGGACGCGCTCATGTTCGACCCCGTGATGCCCGAGGCCAACTACGACTACGGGCTGCTCCTGCTGGCCGCCGGCGACGTCGCCGGCGCCGCCGAGCACTTCCGCACGTCGGCCGACAACGCCCCGCAGGGCCACACCGAGCCCGCCGACGAGCTCGCCGACCTCGGGCCCTTCGACGACCGTCTCGCCGCCGCGAGGCGGAAGGCGGAGAGCGACCCGGCCGCCGCTCTCGTCGAGGCCCGCGTGGCCCGCGCCCTCGACCCTCGCAGCCTCCAGGCGGCGAAGCTCGTGGCGAAGCTCTATCAGCGGGTGGGCGACACGACCTCGGCCGAGGAGGCCTGGCAGAGGGTGCTGGTGTCCTGGCCCGACGACACCGAGGCCGCGGAGGCGCTGGAGCGTCTCCAGGCGCGGGACTGACGGAGTCGGGTGACGATGGACGACGGACAGCGGCGGGACTGGACGGCAGGCGAGCCGGCCGGGCAGGACGCGATGACACACGGGCCGGCCTCGCGGGACCCGGCCGCGCCGGAGGCGGGCTCGCAGGACCCGTCGGTACAGGGGGCGGCCTCGCAGGGCGCGACGACGCAGGAGCCGTTCGGGCCGGCGGAGCGCAGGACCCCGTGGCGCAAGATCGTCGCGCTCGCCGCGGCCCTCGCGGTCCTCGCGCTCACTCTGTACGCGATCTACGCCTACGACTCGTCGCGCACGCTCACGCCCCCCGACCTCACGCTCACCGGCGAGACCACCGTGGTTCCGCCGGAGTACCTCTACTCGATCTCCGGCCCCGAGGGCGCGGAGGCGCTGCAGGAGCCCATGGGCGTCGCGGTCTCCGACGACGACCTCGTGTACGTGACCGACGCGACGGCCGGAGCGGTCCGCGTCTACACGGTCGACGGCGACTACCGTTTCTCCTTCTCGGAGATCGCGGACGGCAAGCGGACCGCCCTCGGCACGCCGGTCTACGTCACGATGGACTCGCTCGGCGAGGTCTTCGTGAGCGACCGGCGCCACCGCGCCGTCTACGTCTTCTCCGCGGACGGCGTCTACCTGCGCAAGGTGGCGCCCGCCGACACGGCCGAGGCCAAGGTCTGGGGGCCCCTCGGCCTCGCCGTCGACGAGGACGACGACCTCTGGGTCAGCGACGTCGGGCGCAGCGCCCTGCACCAGATCATCGAGTTCGACGGCGACGGCGACGAGCTCGGGCGCTTCGGGAGCTCGGGGCAGGCCGAGCGGGTGTCCGACGTCCCCGGCCGCTTCCTCTTCCCCAACGGCATCGTCGCGCGCGGCGGCTTCGTGTACGTCGCCGACAGCAACAACCAGCGGGTGCAGGTCTTCGACAGGGACGGGCGCTTCGATCACATCATCCAGACCTCGGGGATCCCGCGCGGCCTCGACATGGATGACCAGGGCCGGCTGTACGTGGCCGACGCGCTCGCACACCAGGCGGACGTCTACCTCACGACCGGCGAGCGCCTAGCGAGCTTCGGCGGCCAGGGCGTCGGCCCGGGGCAGTTCCGCTACACGAACGACGTCGCGCTCGACCGCGACGGCCGCATCTACCTCACCGACCGGGTCAACCGGCGGGTGCAGGTCTGGGGATGGCCGGAGGGGCCGCCCGGCATCGCCGACGTCGCCGCGCAGCCGGCGCTGTGGCCCCTGCTCGCCCTGCTGCTCCTCCTGCCGCTCCTGCTGCTCCTGCGCCGGCGCCGTTTCGTCGTCACCGAGGACTTCCTCGAGACGATGGCCGCGGCCGGCCTGATCGGCTACATGAAGGCGGGGACGCACTGGTCGTGGAGGCGTCGGCGCTGGCAGTGGATCGTCCCCGCCGAGGACTCCGCGCGCTACGAAGGCCGCGAGCTCGGCGGCGTCCCGCTCGGCGACCTCCTCAGCACGTGGGAGCACTCCGAGTCCGACGTCCTCGACGTCATGCGACGCACAGGCCTGCAGCGCTCGGCGGCGGTCGTCCTCGCCGTCGCACAGCGGGCCAGGACACTGTGCACGCAGGCTCCCGAGCTGGCCCGCGCCGGGAGGTCCGTGGGGGTGGACGCGTACGACGCCCGTCGCTTCACGGAGCGGTTCCTCGACAGCGGCGGGCCGGAGCCCGCGGAGAGGGTCCGCGGCGATGCCGCGTGAGCCTGCGCCGGCCGGGGCCACGGCGCGGCCAGCGATGGCCGCCGCGGGCCGGCGAGCGTCGCCCGCGGGCAGGGCCGCGTGTAACCCCGGCGGGCGCGGAGCGTTGTGAAGGACACCACGGGCGATCTCACACCGTATTCGTTGGGCGAGTGATAGACTCCGGCTGAACGAAGGAGGGGGAGGAGTATGAAGAAGCTCTCGGTCGTGTTCGTGGCCGCCGTCGTCGCGTCCGTCGTCTTGCTGCTCCCCGGCGTCGCCCTCGCCAACTTCGGCATCCACGGCGGCTACACCATGGACACGCACACGTGCGCCGGGTGCCACCGGGCACACACGGCCGCCAGCAGCATCACGTGGACCAACTCGGCCAACGAGCAGCGCAGCGCGCTCCTCCTCTCCGACTCCGACCAGCTCTACGAGTTCTGCTTCACCTGCCACGGCAGCGCCGCCGCCGGCGCGGCGACCAACGTCTACGACGGCGTCTACGAGGCCAGCGAGTACGGCACGCTCGGCGACGAACTCAACAGCGGCGCGTTCAGCGAGGACGTCGTCGGCGACAACCACCACACCTACGACGGCACCGCGGAGACGGCGTGGGGCGGCGACGACGAGATCGTCATGACCTGCGGGTCGTGCCACGACGTCCACGGCAGCTCCAACTACCGCCTGCTGAAAGACGTCGTCAACGGCGTCGAGGTCGGCGGCTACGTCGAGGCGGCCGACGGCGAGTTCCTCCCCGACCCCTACGTCATCTCCAACGAGCCCGGCTACCCGGAGGACGGCTGGCTGCTCCACGACGCCGGCGCGGCGCAGATCGCCGACTACGAGCCCAACTACACGATGCCCATGTACGCGACGGCCCCCGACAACGATCCCGACAAGGGGATCAGCGCCTGGTGCGCCGCCTGCCACACGAGGTATCACGGCACCGGGCCGACGCAGTACGACGCCCAGGACGGCTTCGGCGACGTGATGCGCTACCCGCACCCGGTGAACGTGCCGCTCAGCAGCTATCTGGGCGCGCGGCCGCTCAACATCAGCGGTCTCGAGCTCCCCGTCGCGCAGGAGTACGGGACGTGGACGCCGGAGGCCAGTGCGAACGACTGGCTCGATTGTCTGACCTGCCACAAGTCCCACGGCTCGGACAGGCAGATGAGCGGTTTCGCCGACGTGGCCGACGCCACGAACCCCGAGCCCGACAGCGACGACGGTTCGGTGCCGCCGGGCACGAAGAACGCCTTCCTCAGGCTCGACAACCGCGGCGTCTGCGAGGCCTGTCACAACAAGTGACGGCGGCCCCCGCGTGAGGGCGCGCCGAGGACAAGAGGGAGGGCCGGGCATCGCCCGGCCCTCCCTCTTCGCACGCGGTCCCGTCCACAGCCCTGACGACGCCTTTCCATTGCGACTTTCCTCGTACGCCGCTACCGTCTCAATGCATCGGCACTTCTGGGGCAAGGGGCTGTGGGGTACCTGGGGCGTACGTCTGGCATGGGCTGCCGGCGATGGGTTCCGCCGGCGCTGTTGGGCATCCTGATCCTCGTCTGTTCGACCCTCACGCCGCCACCCGACGCGGCGCGCGCGAACTTCGGCATCCACGGCGGCTACAGCATGGACTCGCACGCCTGCGCGGGGTGCCACCGCGCCCATACGGCGGCCAGCGGCATCATGTGGACGGACATCACCGGCGGGCAGCAGCGCTCGCTCCTCCTCGGGACGGAGACGCACCTCTGCCAGTACTGCATGTCGTGCCACGGCAGCGCGGCCGCCGGCGCGGCGACGAACGTCTACGACGGCATCTACGAGGCGAGCGGACACGGCACCCTCGGCGCCACACTCAACGGGGGCGCCTTCGGCGTGGAGGTCGTCGGGGGTAACCACCACAACTGCGACGACGGACCGGCGACGCCGTTCGGCGGCGAGGGCGAGGTCGTGATGACGTGCTGCTCGTGCCACGACGTACACGGCAGCTCCAACTACCGCCTGCTGAAGGACGTCGTGAACGGCGTCGAGGTCGGCGGGTACGAGCAGACCGCCCCCGGCGTGTACGAACCCGACCCCTTCGTGATCTCCAACGAGTCGGGCTACCCGGAGGAGGGCTGGCTGCTCCACGACGCGGGCGCGGCACAGATCACCGTGTACGACCCGGACTACACGACGCCGAGATACGCCAAGGCGCCGGGGGAAGACCCCACCCGCGGGATCAGCGCCTGGTGCTCGGCCTGCCACAGCGAGTATCACCGCGCCGACCTCGAGAGCTCGACGACGTACGACGCCGGGGACGGCTTCGGCGAGGTCATGCGGTACCGTCACCGCCTCAACGTCCCCCTGAGCGACTACCTCGGCGCGCGCCCGCTCCGCCTCGTCGCACTCTCGCTGCCGCTCGCCAAGGACTACGGCGAGTGGACGCCCGAGGCGAGCCTCGACGACTGGATGGACTGCCTCACCTGCCACCGTGCCCACGGGTCGGACGCCGAGATGAGCGGCTTCGCCGACGTCGCCGACGCCACCGACCCCGAGCCCGACAGCGACGAGGGCACCGTGCCGCCGGGCACGAAGAACGCCTTCCTGCGGCTCGACGACCGCGGCGTCTGCGAGGAGTGCCACAACAAGTGACCCGGGGCGGCGCGCGGGCAGCAAGGCCGCGCGCCGTCCGGGCACAGTCGGGCCGCCCACCGTCCGGGTGCACGCCCGCCCGCCTCGGCGCCCTCGTGCGTGCCACACGGTCCGCGAGCGGGAACAACCCTGAGGCGATGCCGACCTACCGCTACGTCAAAGGACGTCTCGTCATGGACGCGGCGGGCGCCGCGGCGACCGCCGCGGCGCCCGCCCACGCCCGCCCCGACGGCGGCCTGCTCGACGCCTACTCGCGCGCCGTCATGCACGCGGCGGCGGTCGTCGGCCCCTCGGTCGTCAACATCGAGGTACGGCGCCGGCCCGCCGGGGGGCGGCGCCGCGCGCGCGACGGCGGGCCGGCGGCCGGCGACCGACGCAGCCGAGGACGTCGGCCCCCGGAGCAGGACCCGTCCTACGCGGGCAGCGGCTCCGGGTTCGTCCTCACGAGTGACGGCTTCCTGCTCACCAACAGCCACGTCGCCCACGGCGCCGACGAGATTGTGGTGACGTTGGCCGACGGCCGCCAGACGGAGGGCCGACTCGTCGGCGACGACCCGACGACCGACCTCGCCGTGCTGCGCATCGGCGCCCCCGATCTCGTGCCCGCGCCGCTCGGCGCGTCGCGCGCGCTCGCCGTCGGGCAGCTCGTCGTCGCCATCGGCAACCCCTTCGGCTTCCAGGCCACGGTGACCGCCGGCGTCGTCAGCGCCCTGGGGCGCTCGCTGCGCTCGGAGACCGGACGGCTCATCGACAACCTCATCCAGACCGACGCGGCGCTCAACCCCGGCAACTCGGGCGGACCGCTGGTCACCTCCGCCGCCGAGGTCGTCGGCGTCAACACGGCCATCGTCGCCCCGGCGCAGGGCATCTGCTTCGCGATCGGCATCGACACCGCGGTGTTCGTGGCCGGCAAGCTGATCAAGGACGGCCGCATCACCCGCGGGCGCATCGGCGTCGCCGGGCAGACGGTGCCGATCCGCCGGCGCCTGGTGCGTCACTTCGAGCTCCCGCTCGAGACCGGCGTGCTGGTCGCCGGGCTCGAGCCCGGCAGCCCCGCCAAGAAGGCCGGGCTCCTGACCGGCGACCTGATCGTCGCCTTCGACGGGCAGCCGGTGCCCGATATCGACGCCCTGCACCGCCTGCTCACCGAGGCGACGGTCGGCGCCCCGGTCACCGTGAGCGTCATCCGCCTCACCCAGCGCCGGGAGATCGCGGTCACGCCCGTCGCGGGCTAAGGCCCTCGCGCCGCACGAACGCGGTCACGGATCGCTCACCGGCAGCCCGCCCCCGCCCCATCGCAGTCAGTCGTCGACCGCAACGCGCGTTCTCACGCGACCCTCGCACGCGGCATCTATACTGCGCACATGCCGATGTCGCTGACCGCCATCCACTTCCTCGTCACCTACCGCTGCATCTACGCCTGCGACCACTGCTTCGTCTTCGGCGGCCCCGAGACCGAGGGGACGATGACGCTGGCGCAGCTGCGCGACGCGATCGACCAGACGGCCGACGTCCCGGCGATCGACACGGTCTACTTCGAGGGCGGCGAGCCGACGCTGTACTGGCCGGTCGTGCTGGAGGCCGCGCGGTACGCGCGGGCGCGCGGCCTCGACGTCGGCATCGTGACCAACTGCCACTGGGCCGAGTCGGTCGACGACGCGAAGGTCTGGCTCGCGCCGCTCGCGGAGCTCGGCATCACCGACCTCTCGCTCTCTTCGTACGCCTACTTCGCCGAGCGGGAGAACCTCGAGGAGCGCCTGCTGCGCAATGCCGTCGTCGCCGCGGTCGAGCTCGGGCTCCCCATGGGACTGCTCGAGGTCGGCGCCGAGGCCGTCATCGACGTGCCCGGCGTCTGCACCGGCGACGTCGGCGAGATCATGTACAAGGGGCGGGCGGCCGTCGAGCTCGCCCCCGCCCGCGCCGAGGTCGACGGCCGCCCGCCGGAGACCTTCACCGAGTGCCCCCACGAGGACTTCGCCGACTCGGGACGCGTGCACCTCGGCGCCGACGGCGAGCTCCAGCTCTGCCAGGGGATCAGCGCCGGCAACATGTGGCACGACGGCCTCGCCGCCGTGGTCGAGCGCTACGACCCGCAGGAGCTCCCGGTCGTGCGCGAGCTGCTCCGCGGCGGCCCGATCGAGCTCGCCCGCGCCCACGGCGTCGGGCCGGCGCACGAGCGCTACGCCGACGCCTGTCACCTCTGCTTCGAGACGCGCCTCGCCCTGCGCGCTCGCTACCCCGACGTTTTGGCGCCGGCCGTCTGCTACGGCCCGGCCGGCGTCTGAGATCGTGCACGGACCGCGGACCGAGGCCTTCGCGAGACCGTGACTCGAGAGCCCGCCCCGCCGCCGACGAGAAGGAGATCGTGATGCCCTCCGAGTGCGAACGCTTCTGGGAGCGCGAGAGCTACGCCGTGGTCGGCCACGGCGCGAAGCGCGCCTTCCCGAAGATCACCTACAACGCGCTGAAGAAGCGCGGCAAGACCGTGTACGCCGTCGACCCGGGCGCCGAGACCGTCGAGGGCGACCAGGCCTGGGCGGACTTCGCCGCGCTCCCGGCGAAGGTCGACGCCGCCGTGCTCGAGCTGCCCAAGGAGGAGACCGCCGACTGGGTCGCCAAGGCCGCCGATGCCGGCATCACCGAGATCTGGCTCCACCAGATGACCGACACGCCCGAGGCTCTCGCCGCGGCCAAGGAGCGCGGCCTCAACGTCGTCACCGGCCACTGCGCGGTGATGTACAACGAGCCGGGGCTCAGCATGCACGCCCCGCACCGCTGGATCTGGAAGTTGCTCGGGAAGTACTGAGCTCGGATCCGCCGGCAGCCGGCCGGCCGCTCTTGCGCACGGCGCACGGCCGCATCGAGCGGCCGCCACGACGGTCCGCACGTCCTGGATGACACCCCGCGCCCGAGGAGAGGGCGCGTCGTCAGTCCTCCACGCCGTCGGCCGCCGGCACGTCGGGCGGGGCCGGCGGCGGCTCGTCCTCGGGCAGGCCGCGCACGTGCTCGAGGGCGCGCTCGGCGGCGGCGGAGCCCTCGCGCAGGCAGTCGCCGATGCCGATGCCGTGGTAGGCGCCGCCGGCGACCTCGACGCCGGGGACGGCGGCGACCCCGCTCTCGATGCGGTCGACGAGGGCCGCGTGGCCGACCCGGTACTGCGGCATGCCGCGCGGCCAGCGGAAGATCTCGACGAATTCGGGCTCCGCGGCGATGCCGAGCACGTCGCGCAGCTCGCGGCGCACGAGCGCGGTCGTCTCGTCGTCGTCGAGCTGCGCGGCCGCCTCGAGACCTGCGCGACCGAGGAAGCTCCGCAGCAGGACATGCCCCTCGGGCGCGCGCCCCGGGAACTTGCTCGAGCTCCAAGTCGTGGCCATCACGCCGCGGCCCTCGGCGCGCGGGACGACGTAGCCGAACCCGCGCAGCGGGTGGTCGATCTGCTCGCGGCGGAAGGCGAGAGAGACGGTCGCCGTCGTCACGTACTCGATCGACTCGAGGTCGGGGGCGGCGAGCGGCGCGACGTTGCGCAGCAGGGCGCCGCTCGCGAAGGCCGGCCCGGCCAGGACGACGGCGTCGGCGAGCTCGTGCGTGCCGTCCGCCAGCGCTAGAGCGTAGCGCCCGCTCCCCGCCCGCTGCTCGCGCCCGGCGCCGCTGCAGACCATCGTCTCGACGGCGACGCCGGCGCGCAGGCGCTCGGCCGGCAGCGAGGCAGCGATCGCGTCGCTGAGGTCACCGAGGCCGGTGGCGAGCGAGTAGAAGTAGCTGCGAGGCCGGCGGTCGGAGCCGGCCGGGGCGTTCGAGCCGGTACTCGAGGCAGGCACCGCCGCGGCAGAGCCGCCGCCGGCCGCCGCCGCGACAGAGCTTCCGCCAGCCGCGCCGGCCGCCCGTGCCCGCTCACGCGCCCGACGGCGGGCGAGCATCCCGAGGATCAGGCTACGGTGCTCGCGCTCCATCTGGCGGAACATGGGGAAGGTCGCGGCGACGCTCATCGTCTCGGGGTCGCCGGCGTGGATGCCGGCGACGATGGGCTCGGCGATGCGCGTCAGCGCCTCGTCGCCGAGCCGTCGCCGCACGAAGCGCGCGAGGCTCTCGTCCTCCGCCTCGCCTCCGCGAGGCAGCACGAGGTCGAGGCCCATCCGCAACTTGCCGGGCCAGCTGATGAGACCGCTGAGCGCGAACGGCACGATGCGCGTCGGCACCATGAGGATGATGCCCTCGGGCAGCTCGTGCAGTCGGCCGCGGGCGTAGACGAAGCTGCGCCGCACGTCCTCGTTGGAGTCGAGCAGACGGTCGCCGATACCGAGGCGGCGCGCCATCTGGATCGGCCACGGCTTCTCGATGATGGCGGAGTCGGGGCCGCCCTCGACGACGAAGCCGTCGCGGCGCACGGTGTGGACCTTGCCGCCGAGCCGCGGCTCGGCCTCGTACAGCACCCAGTCGATGGAGGGGTCGTCGGCGCGCGCGTCCTCGAGGGCGCGCGCCGCCCCGAGCCCCGTCATGCCGCCGCCGACGACGACGATGCGGGCGCGGCGGCCCTCGGTCATGGCTCAGCCACCGTGGGGGTGCGACCCGCCCGGGCCGTGGGCGTGCGGCCCGCCGGCGCCGCGCTCGACCGGCCGGTGGGCGAGGTGCTCGATGACGACGTCGCCGAGCGCCTCGATGAAGTAGGGCGAGTCGTTCGGCGCCTGCGAGCGCCGGTACTCCATCCCCAGGTCCTCGGCGAACCTGCGCAGCTCGATGTCGAGGTCGTAGCGCGTCTCGATGTTGTCGCTCACGAACCCCACCGGCACGACCAGCAGCTTCTGCCACCCGTCGGCGGCGAGCATCCTCACCGCGTCCTCGGCCTCGGGCTCGAGCCACTCGCCGCCACTGCGACCCTTGCTCTGGAAGGCGAAGCGCCAGTCGCCGGGCATCGTCAGGGCGACGAGCTGGGCGATGGTCTGCTGCAGCTGGTCGACGTACGGGTCGCCCTCGAGGACGTTCTCGACCGGTATGTTGTGCGCCGTGAAGAGGACGACCCACTCGTCGGCGTCGCAGCCGTCGAGGGCCTCGGCGATGCGCCTGTGGATGGCCTTGACGAAGCCGAGTCCGGCGAACCACCCCTGAAGGATGGGCACGTGCTCCGCACCGGCCGCGTCGAGCGCCGCACGGTACTTGTCGAAAGTGAGGCGCGAGCCGAAGGGCGAGAGCGGCAGGGCGACGACCTGGTGGCCGTCGAGCCCGGAGAGGCAGGCGGCCACGCTCGGCTCGGCGTAGAGGAAGCCGTGGCGCACGCGCAACGGGAAGGCGAGCTCCTGCACGAGTCGCGCCTGTAGGGCGCGCGCCTGGCGCGCGGTCATCTCGGGGAGCGGCGAGCCGCCGCCGATCGTCTCGTAGCGGCCGCGGACGAACTCGAGCGTCTCGGCCGTGGGCTCGCGCCCGGTCATGCGGCTCAGGAAGTCGGGGATGTGGTCGAGGTCGGACGGGCCGCCGAAGGCGAGCAGGGCGACGTCGACGAGGCTGTCGGTCATGCGTCCTCCTCCGCGGCCGCGGCCGCCGTCGGATGGTCGGCGTCGGCGGCCGACAGCCGGTGCACGGCGTCGACGAGGAAGCCGACGTGCTCGGGCGGCGTCTCCGGCAGCAGGCCGTGCCCGAGGTTGAAGATGTGGCCCGGCCTGCCGCCCGCCCGACGCAGCACGTCGGCGACACGCTCTTCGATCGCCCCGGTCGGCCCGAGCAGCGCCGCCGGATCGAGGTTGCCCTGCACGGCGGCATCGCCGAGCTGCGCCCGGGCGGCGTCGAGGCCGATCCGCCAGTCGACGCCGTAGACGTCGGCGCCCGCCTGCGCGACCAGCGGCAGCATGCCGGCGGCGCCGTTGGCGAAGTAGATGACCGGCGCGCCGTGACCGCGCACGTTGTCGACGACGTAGCGCACGTGCGGCAGCACGGCGCGCTCGTAGTCGAAGGGCGAGAGCCACCCGGCCCAGGAGTCGAAGAGCTGCACGGCCTGGGCGCCGGCCTCGATCTGCGCCAGCAGGTAGCCGGTGACGACCTCGGAGAGCAGGCCCATGAGGTGCCCGAAGGTCACCGGGTCCTCCAGCATCAGCTGCTTCACGCGCGCATAGTTCTTGGAGTGCCCGCCCTCGACGACGTAGCTCGCCAGGGTGAACGGCGCCCCGGCGAAGCCGATCAGCGCCGTCGTCGCGTCGAGCTCGCGGCGCACCCGCCGCAGGGTCTCCATCACGTAGTCGAGCTCACCCCGGGGGTCGATCGCCCGTATGCCCCTGACGTCGCGTCCGCTGCGGATGGGGTGGTCGATGACGGGGCCACCTTCGGCGCTGAACTCGAACCCGATCCCCATGGGCTCGAGCGGCAGGAGGATGTCGGCGAAGACGATGGCCGCGTCGAGATCGAAGCGCCGCAGGGGCTGCAGCGTCACCTCCGCCGCGATGTCCGGGCTCTTGCACATCTCGATGAAGGACGTGCGCTCGCGGATGGCCCGGTACTCGGGGAGGTAGCGGCCCGCCTGCCGCATGAGCCACACCGGGGTGGCGTCGACGGGACGGCAGGCGCAGGCATCGAGAAAGCGCATGGGCTCACCCACTGGTCGGGTGGCCCATTCTAGCAAAGGCATGCGCACGGGCGTCCGTGACGCCGCAAGTACATAGAACGCCGAGGCAGGGCGACGGTCGCGACGGGCGCCGGCCCCGCGGCGGTCGCCCTCACCCGGCAGGGCGGTAGCCCTCGGTGAGGGCGGCGTTGCGGCAGGTGTGACAGACGGTGAGCGTCCGCTCGGCGGACTGGGGCGAGACCACGACGTAGCGCCGCGCGCCCTCCTCGAGGCGCGCGCCGCAGAGGGCGCACCGCGCCGTGGCGATCCTCCGCACGGGAGCAGGCGCTCGCGCGACGTCGGGCGTCACATCGGCGGGCGTGCCCCTGGGGGCCGACGGCAGCGGCGAGACCTGGCCCATCGTGCCTCCTCGATGAACTGGCTCTCGCGAGGGCTGTTCCCTGGGCGGGAGCGGGGGCGAACCTGCTCGTTAGCTACCCCCGAGGCGTGCCGCAAAACCTCTGCCGAGGCGCCTTATCCTCGTCCGTTCGGCCATAAGTACTCGTGATTTGCAGGATTAGCTCTGATTATTCAGAATGGGTCGTCGGAACCGAACGAGGGAGCCAGATGAGCGCGCGCTTCACCAGGACACCGGACGTCGCCCGCACCGACGGCGGCGTGCTGATCTTCCGCAGCTGCCTGGTCTCCGCCGAGTACCCCGGCGTCGAGGCCTCGACGAAGTGGCTCTTCGAGCGCTTCGGCATCGAGTACACCGTCCACCCCGAGCAGACCTGCTGCACCGGGCTGGGCTACTACTCGGACCTCATCCCCATCGAGACGACCGTCGCCCTCGCGGCGCGCAACGCCTGTGTCGCCGTCGACGACGGTCACCCCGTCGTCAGCTACCTCTGCTCGACCTGCTACGCCGTCAACAAGAAGGCGCGCAACATCCTCGACGTGGACGAGTACCGGGCGCGGACCAACGCCGTGCTCGCCAAGGTCGGCCGCTGCTACGACGACCGCGTGGCCGGCACGGTGCAGCACCGCCACGCGCTCGACGTGCTCTGGGGGGCGCACGACAGCATCCCCGGGCTCGTGCAACGACGCCTCGACGGCATCAAGGTCGCGACCCACCCGGCCTGCCACTACTGCAAGGTCTTCCCCGACGAGACCATGGGCAGCAGCGAGAACTTCATGGTGCCCGAGGAGCTCCTGGTGCCGGCCGGCGCCGTGCCGACCGGCGCCTACAACGAGAAGACGACGCACTGCGGCGCCGGGTTCCGCCAGCGCTTCGTGAACCCGTCGATCTCGGTCGCCGTGACGCACCAGAAACTGCGCCGGCTCGCCGAGGAGCACGTCGACGTCTGCGTCCACATGTGCCCGAACTGCCACGTGCAGTTCGACCGCTACCACGACATCATCTCGGCGACGACGCACGAGGACTACCCCTTCGTACACCTCCACGTGCAGCAGCTCCTGGCGCTGGCGCTGGGCGCCGACCCCGTCACCGTGCTCGGCGTCGAGACGCACTCCCAGGACGTCGGGCCGCTGCTCGCGCGCGTCGAGGCCGCCACGCGAGCCTCGGCGGCGAGGACCGCGACGCAGGCTTCGGCCGCGGGGCGCGCGACGCGCACGACGCCGCCCTGCGCCGCCGCGGTCGGAGGTGCGCGATGAGGGCCGGGGTCTTCCTCTGCGAGTGCGGCGGCAACATCTCCGGCGTCGTCGAGATGGAGCCGCTGGCCGCCCACGCCCGCACCCTCGACGGCGTCGTCGAGGTGCAGATCAACCAGTTCATGTGCGGCACCGAGGGCCGCGCGATGATCGAGAAGGCGGTGGAGGAGCGCGGCCTCGACCACCTCGTCGTCGCCTCCTGCTCGCAGCGCTTCCAGGGGCCGACCTTCGACCGCATCGCACGCGAGCTCAAGCTCGGCGAGAACGCCGTCGCCTTCGCCAACATCCGCGAGGGCTGCTCGTTCGTGCACCGCGACGAGCCCGAGCGCGCCCAGGAGAAGGCGAAGAAGATCGTCGAGGGCGCCGTCGCCCGCGCCCGCCACCAGAGCGACCTGCCGCGGCGGCGCACCTTCCTCAGCCGCTCGGCGCTGGTCGTCGGCGGCGGCATCGCCGGCATGACCGCCGCCGAGGAGCTCGCGGCCGCCGGCATCGACGTCCATCTGGTCGAGCGCGAGCAGTCGCTCGGCGGCTACATGGCGAAGCTCGCCAAGACCTTCCCCACCGAGGACTGCGCGATGTGCTCGCTGGCGCCGCGTCTCACCTCGACGGCGCTCGACGGGCACATCCACATCCACACCCTGACCGACGTGGAGGAGATCTCGGGCCCTCCGGGCGAGTTCCGCGTCTCCCTGCGCCACCACCCGCGCTACGTGACCGAGGCCTGCGTCGGCTGCGGCGAGTGCGTGCCCGTCTGCCCGGTGCACTACCCCAGCTCGTACGAGGAGGGCATCGCCGAGCGCACGGCGATCTACCGCCCCTTCGCCAACGCCGTGCCGAGCATCTTCGCCGTCGAGAAGAAGGGCTGGAGTCCCTGCAAGAGCGCCTGCGCCGTGCACACCTCGGCGCAGGGCTACGTCGCGCTCGTGGCCGCGGGCCGCTTCGAGGACGCTTACCGCGTAGCCGCCGAGCCGAACCCGTTCCCGAGCGTCTGCGGCCGCGTCTGCACGGCGCTCTGCGAGACCGCCTGCGCGCGCGGCTCGGTCGACGAGCCGGTCGCCATCGCCGGCCTCAAGCGCTTCGTCGCCGACACCGTCGGGCCGACGCTGCCGGTGCAGCCGGCGCCTCTCCTCCACGAGGAGCCCGTGGCGATCGTCGGCGCCGGCCCCGCCGGCCTCACCTGCGCCCGCGACCTCGCGAACCTCGGCTACAAGGTCACCGTCTTCGAGGCGCAGCCGGTCGCCGGCGGCATGCTGCGCACCGGCATCCCCGACTACCGCCTGCCGCACGACGTGATCCAGCGCGAGGTCGAGCAGGTGCTGGCCCTCGGGCCGGAGCTCAGGCTCGGGCAGCGGGCCGGCGTCGACTTCACCGTCGACGGCCTCTTCGAGCAGGGCTACAAGGCCGTCTACCTCGCCACCGGCCTGCAGAAGAGCGCCGAGGTCGACCTCCCCGGCGGCGACCTCGCCGGCGTCACGCGCGCCGTCGAGCTGCTGCGCGAGCTCAACCTGGGCGGCACGCCCGCGATCGGCGACAAGGTGATCGTGATCGGGGGCGGCGACGTCGCCCTCGACGCCGCCCGCTCGGCGATCCGCCTGCAGGCCGCCGCCGGGCGCGAGCCCGACGTCACCCTCGTCTATCGCCGCACCGAGGTCGAGATGCCGGCCAACGCCAGCGAGCTCGAGGAGGCGCGCGACGAGGGCCTCGCGGTCGAGTTCCTCGTGCAGCCGCTCGCGATTCTCGAGACGGGCGCCGCGGCCGAAGCCGGCGCAGAGGCACCCGAGGCGGATGGGGATCACGCCCCGCGCGCCGACGATGACGCGACGCGGACCGGCGAGACGGCCGGCGGTGGCGAGGCGGTGCCCGGGGCCGGCGCCGCTGGGTCCGCCGCCGGCCGCGTCGCCGGCCTCCGCCTGCAGCGCTGCGAGCTCGGCGAGCCGGACGAGTCGGGCAGACGCCAGCCGGTCCCCGTCGCGGGCTCCGAGTTCGAGCTCGCCGCCGACACTGTGGTCTTCGCCGTCGGCCAAGCACTGGTCGACGACTTCGCGCAGGGCTGCGAGGGCCTCGAGCTGACCGACGGCCAGATCCACATCGACCGCGACACGATGATGACGACCCGCGAGGGCGTCTTCGCCGGCGGCGACGCCGCGGCCGTCGGCCTCTACACGGCCATCGAGGCGGTCGCCGCCGGCCGCCGCGGTGCCGCCGCGATCCACAACCACCTGCGCGGCGAGCGCCTGCTGCCGGTCTGGGGCGACGGCCGCGACGAGGCCCGTCCGTCCGACGACGAGCTCGCCGCCGTCGAGCCCGGCCAGCGCGTGCCGATGGCCATGGTCGACGGCCTCGTGCGCCGTACCGCCTGGGCCGAGGTGAGCCACGGCTACACGGCCGAGGAGGCCCTCGCCGAGGCGCAGCGCTGCCTGAACTGCGCCGTCTGCTCCGAGTGCGACTCCTGCGTGCGCGCCTGCCCCTCCGGGGCCATCGACTGGGACCAGACGGAGACCGTCGAGGAACTCTCCGTCGGCGCCGTCATCCTGGCGACAGGCCACACGCAGTTCGACGCCGCGCGCAAGGGCCCGCTGGGCTACGGCCGGCACGCGAACGTCATCACCCAGGGCCAGCTCTCGCGCCTCCTCTCAGCGGCCGGCCCGACCGAGGGCGAGTTGTACCGGCCGTCCGACGGCGTGGTCCCGAAGCGCATCTTCATGCTGCAGTGCGTGGGCTCTCGCGACGTGACCAGCACCGGCAACCAGCACTGCTCCGCCGTGTGCTGCCTCTTCGCCACCCTCAACGCCTCCCTGATCAAGCAGCACTACCCCGACGCCGAGGTCACCGTCGGCTATACCGACCTGCGCGCCCCGGGCAAAGCCCACGAGGAGTACTACCGCCTCGTGCAGGAGCGCGGCGTGCGCTACGTGCGCGGTCGCGTCGGCGAGATCCTCGAGGAGAAGGACGGCAGCCTGCGCGTCCGCCTCGAGGACACGATGACAGGGCGCAAGCAGGAGGACGTCTACGACCTCGTCGTGCTCTCCGCGGGGCTCGAGGCGAGCGAGGGCACGCGCGACATCGCCCGCGTGGCGGGCGTGCAGACCGGGGCCGCGGGCTTCATCCGCGAGTACCACCCCAAGCTCGCGCCCGTCGACACGCAGCGCGCCGGGATGTACGTCGCCGGCACGGCCCAGGGCCCGAAGAGCATCCCCGACTCGATCGCCCAGGCGAAGGCGGCGGCGGCGCGCGCCATCGCCATGCTCTCGAGCGGCTACACGATGACCGCCGCCCAGATCGCGGCCAGCGACGCCGAGACGTGCATCGCCTGTGGGGTCTGCGTCGACGCCTGCCCGCAGGTGGCGATCCACCTGACGACCGGGACGGACGCGCACTCGGTCGTCGACCCCAACATCTGCCGCGGCTGCGGGATCTGCGCGGCCGAGTGCCCGACGGG